>Ga0210386_10002739_pt1 | contig 14999 bp, 11 predicted proteins | sample IncBWH32OmetaG_FD_160091 | JGI IMG/M metagenome (GOLD analysis project Ga0210386, IMG submission 160091) | Forest soil microbial communities from Barre Woods Harvard Forest LTER site, Petersham, Massachusetts, United States - Inc-BW-H-32-O ... | reverse complement strand
ATTTGCGCCACTCGACGAGGATGCGCTTAAGGTGCTGGATTCGCCCGACAAGCTTGCATATCCGGATTTTCGCGGCGGTTTGGTCTACAACACATGGCGCGACAAGGACCACGTGAGGGGCATCGTGCGGCGGACGACGCTGGAGAGCTATCTGACCGACGATCCGAAGTGGGAAACGGTGATCGACTACGACGCGCTGGGCAAGCAGGACAAGCAGAGCTGGGTAGGCAAAGGACTGGATTGCGTGCAACCCGATGAACATCTCTGCCTGGTGGCGCTGTCGGTGGGCGGGGAAGACGCGGTCACTTTGCGCGAATTTAATTTGAAGACCGCAAAGTTTGTGGAGGGTGGATTTGTCACTCCCAAGGGCAAGCAGGATGCGACGTGGGAGAACGAGGACTCGCTGCTGATCGCCCGCGACTGGGGACCGGGCACGATGAGCGATTCAGGCTACGCGATCACGGTGCGAAGGTGGAAGCGCGGTGAGCCGCTGGACCAAGCGAAAGAGGTATTTCGCGGAGAAACCAAGGACATCCTCGTTTCGGTGGGCACGCTCGTTGATGGTCAAGGCAATCGGGTGCCAGTCATCAACCGGGACCTCAGCTTCTTTGAGCACGAGTGGAACGTGCTTTTGCCGAGTGGACCGAAGAAGCTTGGATTACCGTTGAAATGCGAACTGAACGGCTTGCTGGACAATCAGCTCGTGGTTTCGTTGAACGAAGACTGGCTGCGGCCGGGACAATCGAAAAGCATACCGCAGGGCTCTGTGATCTCACTGGACATGACTGCGGTAAAGAGAGACCCGGAGCACCTGAAACCGACAGTGTTGTTCGAACCTACGTCGCAGGAGTTTGTGCAGCAGGTGACAACGACGAAGAATCACGTGCTGCTGACCACGCTGGAACATGTTCAGGGGCGCGCGTACATTTACACGCACGGGAAGGACGGCAATTGGACAAGAGCAAAACTGCCGGTTGAAGATAACCAGTCGATCGGGATTGCGACTACCAGCCTGCTGGACGACAAGTTCTTTTTGACGCAGACGGGTTTCCTGACACCGTCGAGTGTGGTGCTGGGCGACGCTGCGGATGGTTCCCTGAAGCCGGGCAAGACGCAGAAGGCGCTGTTCGATGCTTCACGCGATGTGGTGGAGCAGTTGGAGGCAACGTCGAAGGACGGGACGAAGGTGCCGTACTTTGTCGTGCATCGCAAAGATCTTCCGATGGACGGGAGCACGCCTACGCTGATGACGGCGTATGGCGGGTTCCAGGTTTCGAATACCCCCACTTACAGCGCGGTGATGGGGAAGCTGTGGCTGGAACGCGGGGGCACGTTCGTGCTCGCCAACATTCGCGGCGGCGGCGAGTTCGGGCCGGCGTGGCATGATGCAGGACTGAAAACGAATCGGCAGCGGATCTACGACGATTTCTATGCGGTGGCCCAGGATCTGATCGCGAAGAAATTCACGTCAACCGGACGGCTGGGCATTGTGGGCGGATCGAATGGCGGATTGCTGATGGGCGTGGAGTTCACGCAGCATCCGGAGATGTGGAAGGCAGTGGTGATCCAGGTGCCCCTGCTGGACATGCTGGGGTTTGAACACATGTCGGCGGGAGCTTCGTGGGTAGGTGAATACGGATCAACGAAGGTGCCGGAGGAACGAGCATTTCTGGCTTCGATTTCGCCGTATAACCAGCTCAAGCCGGATGTGCATTATCCCGAGCCGCTGATCTTTACGACGACGGCGGACGACCGCGTGGGTCCGGTGCATGCCCGGAAGTTTGCCGCGAAGATGGAAGAGTATCAACTGCCGTTTTATTACGACGAAATCACGGAAGGCGGACACGGCGCAGGTGCGGACAACCGGCAGGCCGCGCGGACGTGGGCGGAGCAGTATACGTATTTGACGATGAAGTTGATGTATTGAGGGTGTGCCTGGATGAAGGCACGAATCGTCGAGGTTCGTGCTTTCCCACTGCTGGCGCAGCAGAAGCGCGCCAAGGATGGGCACTCGCAGTTCGGGCAGACGCGGCTTGGATTCCCAGGTCTCAGAAGCGAGACCTTGGGCACCCAGATTCGTGGACTGGAAAGCATGTTACCCAGCGGGCCGGGACCTAGAATGAAAGAATGCGGTCCTGTCAAAAGACAGTGACGACCGCGGCGGAATCGTTTTAAAAAACGAGGAGGTTCACGATGGGATCAGCAGTAGCGGCGGTGGAACGGACGCAGGAACAGAAACTGGATCTGCTTGCGGAAGTGGCAATAAAGGTCGGACTGGGACTGAAAGAAGGCCAGGAACTGGTAATGACGGCGTCGCTGGATTCAGTCGCGCTGGCGCGACGCATCACGGAGCAGGCGTATCGCGCGGGTGCATCGCTGGTGACGACACTCTACACCGATGACGAAACGACTCTGATGCGATATCGTTACGCGCCCGATGCCAGCTTCGACAAGGCGGCGAAGTGGCTCTATGACGGGATAGGCGCGGCATTCAAGAGCGGCGCGGCGCGACTGGCGATTACGGGCGCGAACCCCGCGCTTTTGTCGAATGAAGATCCCGACAAAGTAGGGCGCGCGAATCGTGCGGTGTCGCAGGCATACCGGCCGGCGCTGGAACTGATTACACGACACGAGATCAATTGGACAATTGTGGCCAGCGCAACGCCGTCATGGGCAGCGCAGATGTTTCCGAACGATGCGCCGGAAGTGGCTCTCGAGAAGCTTTGGGAAGCGATCTTCCAGACGACACGGATCAACATGGAGGATCCGGTGAGCGACTGGAAACGGCATGACGCAGGGCTGCACAAGCGCGCGGATTACCTGAATGCGAAGCGGTATGCCGCGTTGAAGTATCGCGGACCGGGAACGGATTTCACGCTGGGGCTAGCGGACGATCACGAGTGGATGGGCGGTGGAACTACGGCGGGCAACGGGATCTGTTGCATTCCGAACATGCCGACGGAAGAAGTGTTCAGCATGCCGCACAAGGATCGCGCTGATGGCACGGTGACGGCCACAAAACCCTTGTCGCACCAGGGAACGATGATCGAAGGAATTCACGTGCGGTTTGAGAAGGGTCGGATTGTGGAAGCGCATGCTTCGCGCGGCGAAGAAGTGTTGCGCAAGCTGATCGAAACCGATGAAGGCGCGCGGCGGCTTGGCGAAGTTGCGCTGGTTCCGCACTCGTCACCGATCGCTTCGAGCGGACAGCTTTTTCTGAACACGCTGTTCGATGAGAATGCGGCGTCGCATATTGCGCTGGGGCAGTCGTACTCGTCGACAGTGCGCGATGGCGACAAGTTGAGCAAGGAAGAGCTTGCGGCGAAGGGCGCGAATGAAAGCCTGATCCACGTAGACTGGATGATCGGGTCGGACAAGCTGGACATTGATGGGGTGACGGCTACGGGTACTGAGGAACCGCTGATGCGCGGCGGGGAGTGGGTTTAACCACCCTATCGACAAAGACCTGTCATCGGGACCAGGATAATCACCCACGGACGAAGACCTGTTCGTGGGGACCAGGGATGCCACCGCGCATGAATTGCCACGGATGATCAGTCAACTCTCGAGGACGGCAAGGAACGAATGGGAAAGATTGGAATCATTGGCGCGGGGAGTGTGGGCGCCACGATTGCGTATGCTGCGCTGATTCGCGGAGTGGCACGGGAGATCAGTCTTTTTGATATTGCGCGGACTAAGGTCGACGCGGAAGTGCTGGATCTGAATCACGGGCTGTTGTTTGCTCCGCAAGCTAAGGTGGATGGCGGAGACGACATAGAAGTGCTGCGCGGCGCCGACGTCGTTGTGATGACGGCGGGCGCGAAGCAGAAGCCGGGGCAAACGCGCATGGACTTGGCCGAGGCGAATGCACATATCTGCGCGAAGATTTTGCCAGAGGTGACGCGGGTGGCGCCGGATGCGCTGCTGCTGATGGTCACGAATCCGGTGGACGTGGTAACTGAAATCGCGCTGAAGTTGACGGGGTTGCCTTGGCAGCGCGTGGTGGGATCGGGCACGGTGCTGGATAGTTCCCGGTTTCGCTATCTTGTGGCCAGGCACTGCAATGTAGCGGTGCAAAATGTGCATGCCTACATCGCAGGCGAGCATGGAGACTCGGAGATTCCGCTGTGGGCGAGCGCGACGATCGGTTCGATCCCGCTGAGCCAGTGGAGCGTGGAGGGACACGGACGACTGACGTCGGCTGACAAGGACGCGATTGTGCACAACGTGAAAGAGGCTGCGTACCAGGTGATCCAGGGCAAGGGCGCGACGAATTACGCGGTGGGGCTGGCGGTGTGCAACATCCTCGAAGCCATCTTGTTCGATGAGCGGCGCGTGCTGCCGGTGAGCGGGTTGCTGCGCGGATTCAGGGGCATGGAGGACGTGTGCCTGAGCCTGCCGCGGATTGTGGGTCGCTGCGGAATTGAAGCTCCATTGCCGATTCCGATGACGGTGGACGAGGAGAGCGGATTGCGAGAGAGCGCGGAACGAATTCGCTCGGTGGTGCGGGGATTGGGATACTAGAGCGAAACCAGAGTCCTTGTGGCCGGTTGAATCCTGTGCTGGATCGCCGCTCCCCCCACCCCAGCGACCCGAAGGACGGGCCGACTTGAGTGAGGCGGTTTCGGGATTCGTCGACTCTGGTTTCGCTGTTGCTGTTTCGATAGGGTTACAGAATGGCTTCGTTTGGTAATCGAAGTGAAATGAAGCGGGCGGCGCGCGTCTACCGGCTGAGCCCGTGGATTCGCATGTTCTCCGCGGCATTTCTTTTATTCAGTCTGCTTGGTTTGCTGGGATTGCTCTGGAGCCAGCATGCGGGCGTGCAGGGTCGCAATCCGGCGGAGACGGTGGAGTGGGCGGCGATCACGCTCTTTGCGGTATGCTGGGCGATCTACGTGTTTGGCACAGCAATTGTGCTCTCTGAAAATGCAATCGAGAAGCGAACGCCGCTAAAAACGGACAGCCTGGGGTTCGGGCAGATTCGCGGAAGACGCGAGACGGTGCACCGTAATTTTGACGGCAGCTATATCCGGTATTTGCAGGTGATTCCGCGCGACCCTTTATTGCCGCTGATCAAGTTTCAGAAGTTTTATGTATTCGATGCGGCGTTTTACGCGTGGTATGACGACCTGCCGGATCTGGATGCGATTGACGATGCGCGCAAGATGGGTCCGGAGTCCAGGCGAATGTAACTGAACTTGCGATTTGAAAAAGGTCGTCGGGGAGAAGCTCATGTTTGAGCGGTATACGGAGAAGGCGCGGCGGGTGATTTTCTTCGCGCGGTATGAAGCAAGTCAGTTTGGATCGCCATTCATCGAGACCGAGCAGCTGCTACTGGGATTGCTGCGCGAGGATAAAGCGCTGACGAATCGGTTTGTGCGCTCTCTGTCGACGGTGGAGTCGATTCGGCGTCAGATCGAGCAGCATACGACCATTCGCGAAAAGACCTCGACCAGTGTGGATCTGCCGCTGTCGGATGAGTCCAAGCGCGTACTGGGATATGCGGCGGAGGAAGCCGACCGGCTGGGACACAAACACATTGGAACGGAGCACCTGTTGTTAGGCATGTTGCGCGAGGAGAACTGCCTTGCGGCGCAAGTGCTGAGAGAGCGCGGACTGGAATTGAAGTCGACGCGGGAAAACTTGGCCAAGACCGCGATTGAAGCGTCCACGTCGCATGCAACTGCAATTCGAACTGGAACTGTGGGGCAGAATCTCGTTGGTCTCTATAGCGACCTGACCCAGAAGGCTGCGGAAGGCGCGTTGGAACCGGTGGTGGGGCGCGATCTGGAGATAGAGGCGATGATCGAGATCCTCTGCAAGAAGGAGCACCGGAATCCGATTCTGCTGGGCGAGCGCGGCGCCGGGAAGACGGCCATTGTGGAGGCGCTGGCACAGCGAATCGCGAAAGGCGAGGTGCCACAGGCGCTTGCGGAAATGCGCGTGATGTCTCTGTCGGCTGAGGCGCTCGCGCTGTTGGCGCCAAACCGGGAGAGGTTTGACGACCTCACCAAGCTGCTGGAGACGGTCGCGAAGTCCGAAAACCTGATCCTGTTTGTGGACGGGCTGAGAGGACCCGATGAGGCTACAAAGAAAATTCCCGGAGAGGGGCTTGTCGGCGTGTTGAAGTTTGCCATGCAGGAGGCGGAACTGCAGTGCATCGGAACGACGACTGAAGAGGAATACAAAGCGGTCTGCGCCGCTTATCCCGCGCTCGACAAGGTTTTCCGTCCGCTCCATGTGAAACCTCTGGACCCCGAGGGTGCGATGACGGTGCTGCGTGCCCGTAAAGAAAAGCTGGAGACCTTTCACGAGGTAACGTTTGCGGATGATGTACTGGAACTCGCAGTGCAGAGGGCCGACAGCTATTTGAAAGAAAAGCTGTTGCCGGGGAAGGCGCTGGAATTGTTGGATGCGACGGGGGCGGCGGTGAAGCTGCGCCAGGGAGCTCGGCCCCTGGAAATCACCGAGACCATGTTGAAGCTTAAGTTCATTGAGCATCGGATTGAGTCGGCGATTGCCGCGCATGAATTCGAGAAGGCCAAGTACTACGCCGAAGAGCAGCGGAAAGAGAGCGAGAATCTTCGCATACTGAGGAAGAAGCACGGGCTGGAAGTTTCTCCGGCAGGCGCAGTCTCACGCGCGGATGTGGAACAGGTGATCGCGAAGTGGACGGCGTATCCCTATACCCCATGATGGGCATGCAAGGTGAAGAGAACTCGACTCTGTTGGAGCGGATGGCAGTTTTCTGAAGAGACCGGTATCGTCTGCGGCTCACCGCGCGGGGCGAAGCTCGAAGTGATAGTCACTGTAGTCGATTACGACGACGGTGCGGCCGAAAAGCATGCTGCTGGATTCGGCGCGGGCATGCGTAGCCATCGCATAGCCCTGCATGTTGGCGTAGCGGCGCATCATCTTTGTGGTTCCGGCAAAAACTGACGGGCTTTTGGAAGCGATCCCTTCGACCTCAACGAGCGTGTGGTTGTTGGCGTCGACCCAGAGGGTGCCGTCGATCATGTTGGGCGCTTTGCGGCGGGGCCTGATGGCCAGAGCAAGACAGGCTCGGCCATCGATGGTCTGAGTAACACCTGAGCTGAGTTGCATCTCGTAATTCGCGGAAGTAAACCAGGATTGCGCCACCTTCGCTGGATCGTTGATGACTTTTTCGTTGTCGAGGAGAGGCTTCATCCCGACCCTCTGAATGAGCGATGAGCCCGATTGCGAGAGGATCACGTAGTTCTTCCCGATGCCTCTTTCATAGGTCATTTTCACGGTCATCTCGGCTGCAGGGTGGGTTTCGTCGCTACCGCGGAAGACAGTGTAGTGCTCAACATCGGTGAATCTCAGGACGTGGTCGAAGCGGGCCTGATTGGCGGCATCGAGATCGCGAATGATCGTAGTGGCATCAGGCTCCTGAGCATGCAGATGAGCGGCGAAAAGCAACGCCACGACGGATGTCGCTACGATCGCCCGGGCTGCTCTGAGATGCATAATTTGCCTCGCACACAATATGCGCACTATTGAAATTATCGATTATCGTGCTTTGGGACGAGATGTGCCGCGCGCGATTTTCGATTCGAAAAAGCATCGAGCGAATACGCCTGCGTAGGATGACAAGGGCGCTCTGTTTTTGAGGGCTCTGTTTTGAGATCGCGCTTTCCCCATCTCACATTGATTATGGCGAGAAGAGCAACCAAATAGTTGCGGGTTATAGGCCGGCGCGGGTTTCTTCGGCCATGTAGTCAACGACGGCTTTGAGGTCGCCTTTGCTCTCTTCAAATACTTTGAGCTGGCGATCGGCGCCCGTGCCGTTCCGCATGATTTTGCGAATGCCGTCGATCGCTTCCCTGCTGCCGAGCTCGTCTACTTCCCTGTCGATGAGTTGTAGATATTCCTCCAACAATTCGCGCTCGGGGACTTCTGTCTGGCGGCCAAAATCGATGAGGCAGCCGTCGAGACCATAGCGGACGGCGCGGAATTTGTTCTCCATCAGGAGCGGTCGGGCGTACTGGCGGTAGTCCTGGTTGGCGGCGTGAAGGCGGTAAAGATAGGCTGCGGTGGCTTGGATAAGCGCGGCGATGGCGACGGTTTCTTCGGCGCGAAGGGGAATATCGCAGGCACGGACTTCAACGGTGTTGAAGAACGGATGCGGGCGGATATCCCACCAGATTTTTTTGGCGTTGTCGATGCAGTTGGTGCGCACGAGCAAGCTGACGTAGTTTTCGAATTCGGAATAGCTGGAGAAGGCGTCGGGGATGCCGGTGCGTGGGAAGTTCTCAAACACTTTTGCGCGGTAGCCTTTGTAGCCGGTGTTGAGGCCGAGCCAAAAGGGCGAGTTGGTGGCGAGCGCCATGATGTGCGGGAGAAAGTAGCGCATCGAGTTCATGATGCGGATGGCGGCTTCGCGGTCTTCGATGCCGACGTGCACGTGGAGACCGAAAATCAGATTGGCGCGGGCGACGAGTTGGAGATCCTTGACGACCTGATGATAGCGGGGGTCGGGATAGATCTCTTGAGTCCGCCAGTCGGCGAAGGGGTGCGTGGCGCCGGCGACGAGTTCGAGATGGTGTTCCCGGGCGAGTTTGATCATTTCGCGGCGGAGCTCGTAGATGTCTTCGCGGGCCTCGTCGATGTTGAGGCATACGCGCGTGCCGACTTCGACGACGGAGGTATGCATCTCGGCCTTGACGCGTTCCTGCAGGCGCATTTTGCCCTGGGCGAGCATCTCGGTCTGGATGTGCGAGCGCAGATCGCGCGTGACCGGGTCGATGGTCTGGTATTCCTCTTCAATGCCGAGAGAGAAGGATGGCCGCATGAGATGACCTCGGGACTGCGTGTGGCCATTGTAAAGCCGCGGGGCAAAGTTCTGAGTTTGTAGTTCGCAGTGGACGGGCTACAATCCTGCGCGTGAGCGAAATCATCTTTCAGGACCGGCGGGAGGCAGGGCGAGTGCTGGGGGAACTGGTGGCAGCCCTTCCTAATTTGAAGGATGCGCTGGTGCTGGGACTGGTGCGTGGGGGCGTGCCCGTGGCATTTGAAGTGGCGCGGGCGTGCGGCCTGCCCCTCGACATTCTTGTGGTTCGCAAGCTGGGCGTGCCGGGGCAGGAAGAGCTGGCGATGGGAGCGATCGCGAGCGGCGGCGGGGTGGTGCTGAACGAGCAAATCGTTCGGTTGCACCACGTTTCGGCGAAGAAACTCGAGCACGTGATCGCACACGAGACGCATGAAATGCAGCGGCGAGAGATGTTGTATCGCGAGGGGCGGCCGGCGGTGGAGGTTGCGGGGCGGGCTGTCATTCTCGTGGATGACGGGCTGGCTACGGGAGCAAGCATGCGGGCGGCGGTACGGGCAGTGGAGGGACGGGCGCGACAGGTAATTGTGGCCGTTCCGGTGGGTGCCAGAAGTACCTGCGAGGAACTGGCGCAGGAGGTGGGCCAGGTGGTGTGCGCTCTGACGCCCGAGCCATTGGATGCGGTGAGCATGTTCTATCGGGAGTTTGCGGCGACCGGCGATGACGAGGTCATAGCTCTGATGCAGCCGGTATCAGAGATCGGGGGCTCAGAAAGGAGCGAAGTTAGGAAGAGACCGGAGACAGAGAGTTAGCTTCGACTCCGCGAAACGGCAAGTCCGCAAGTTAGCGATCGGATCAAAGGATCATCACAAATATATTCGCTTTTTGTTCGCCTTTTGGGGTAGGATGAGATTTGGGCTATGAATCTCTTTTCCCAACTTGCGGCGGAGCCTACGCATGAGGAGCTCTATCCTGGCGCGGTATTGATGCGAGGTCTGGCGGTTGAGCAGGATGCCGAGTTTTTTGCGGCCGTGGAATGCATTCTTGCGGCAGCGCCGCTGCACCATGCGACGACTCCCAGCGGATTACCGATGTCGGTGATGGTTTCGGACTGCGGCACGCCGGAGGCGTTTCGACGGCGGTGGGATCCGCAGAATCCGAGCGTGCGGCGGATGTGGCCACCGGTACCGCGCGTCCTTCTGGATTTTGCGCTGCGCTGCGCGGTGCGGTCGGGATTTCCGCAGTTCCGGCCCGACACATGCCACATTAATCGCTACCAGGCGGGAACGAAGCTTGGAATCCATCAGGATCGGCACGAGTTTGATTTGTGTCAGCCGATTGTGTCGATCTCGCTGGGGCTGGAGTGCGTGTTTTTGCTGGGCGGTTTTCAGCGTACCGATAAGACGAAGCGCATTCTGCTGGAGCATGGCGATGTGATCGTTTGGGGTGGACCTTCGCGTATGCGATTTCATGGCGTGCAGCCGCTGAAGCCGGGACATCATCCGCTTACGGGGCCATACCGGTACAACCTGACGTTTCGGAAGGTGGCTTAAAAACAGGCGTCGGAGGATCGAAGGAATGATATGCAACCTTTTGGTTGCGGTCTACGTTCTCCCCCAAACTGCAAACGACCGCTAGGCTACTTTGACTTACTTTGGAGAGTAGGGCCGGCGCGATAAAGGGCTGTTCTTCTCTTGAGCATGAGCACCGGAAATGTCGTTAACGCGGCACCAATGATCCCGACGATAATCTGTCCCATCCAAAGTTGCGCGATTGAGTCGATGCGTGCTGTCTCCGGGTGGCCGTTCAGATAGAGGATGCGGACATGGTCGCCACGTTTGAATGGGACCAAACTCGCATTCGAGGGCGCCATGATCGTATGCGTCTCCCCATCACTTGCGATGAAGCGGAACACAGGCAAATAGACGTCTTTCGAGCGCCGCGTCGAATAAACACGCTGGAGATAGGTAACTGTTCCGTCGGTCACGGCGCTGGCGCGAACGAACTCAGCCGTGGGAATCGATGAACCGATTGCTATTAGAAGCAGCAGAGGGCCCACCGCGTACAGAACGCCGACGAAGAACCACGCTATAAGACGGGCGATCAAGGCGGACACAGGAGGAGTGTAGCGCACCTCGGGACGAAGATCTCCCGGGAAGGTTGGACTGGCGGTTCCCACTCAGGCGCAGACAACGCGAATGAATGGGGCACCCGGCCTAGGTCTTAGTGCGTCAGAGAAAGGTCACCGCGAATCCTTTGACTCCCGAAGATCGCGCAAGGACGACAGGTCAATTCGTTGACTTGGAGGATTTGGCGACCGCGGTTTTCGTCGGCTTCCTTGGTGCGAATTCCTTTGCGGCGGCTTTCGTTGCTGCGGGCTTCTTTGCCGGCGTGGCGGCGAGGGTGCCTGAGAGGAAGACGGACCAGCGAAGTTCCTTAGGCGGAGCCGGGGCATGGGCGGCTTTGGCGATGGCGAGATCGGCGACTTCTTTGATGATCCAGTCGAAGTTGGACTGGCCTACGGAGTGGAGATCGGCATCGGGGGCTGGGTTCATGAAGTCGATGGCGTAAGGGATGCCATCTTCCACTGCGAATTCAACGGTGTTGAGGTCGTAGCCCAGAGCCCTGCAAAGCTTGAGCGCATCTTTTTCAACGCGTTCGAGGAGTTTCTTGTCGTAGGCGGCCGGGTTCTGCAGGTAGCGCTCGTGGTGCGGCTTGCGCGGGTCGTAGGGCATGATGTGGACCTTGCTCTGGCCGACGACGTAGCAGCGGAAATACTCGTTGAACTCGACAGCTTTCTGATAGAGCATGCAGAGGTCGCGGGACTGGTCGTAGGCGGCGAAGAACTCGGGGCGATTGTGGATGTGGTAGACGTCGCGCCAGCCGCCGCCGTCGACGGGCTTCATGAATCCATGTTCGCCGACGTAGGCAAAGACCTTTTCCCAGTTGAGCGGATATTCGAGGTTGCGCATGGAGCGGTCGGTGGTGCCTTCGGGGTGTTTCTTGTGGGGCAGGATGACGGTGGGGGGGACGGCTACGCCAAGCTTGGCAGCGAGAGAGTAGTTGAAGAACTTGTCGTCGGCGGACCACCAGAAGGGGTTGTTGATGATGACGGTGCCATTCAGAGCTGCGTGCTTGAGGTAGGCGCGGTAGAAGGGGATGTCGTGGGAGATGCGGTCGACGATGACGGCATAGGGCGAAGGCTTGTCGAGATGCACAGCGCCGGTTTCGACGAACTCGGCTGTGAGGCCGTCAACGTTGCGGGCGTTGATGTGTTCCACGAGCGCGCCGGGAAAGCTGTTTTCCATGCCGAACAGGACGCCAATCTTCTTCATCCTTAGACCTCCGGGCGGGATGCGGGCAGGAAGCCGCAAAACCCAAAACGATGTGAACAGTGTACGGCAGCGGTTTGGGCATGTGGCGCGGCGAGCGTTGGAACGGACCAGCGTGGAAAACCCGTGCATTTTCAGGTACGAAGCGCGCCAATTTACACCCCGTTTACAGTCGCTTCACCGCTTCATGACAACGGCTCGATAGGCTCGGCGCATCATGAGAAACTTCCCTTTCAAGATCATCTTTTGGGTAGGCCTTTTTATTGCGCTCTTTGGCACGACAGCCAGAGCGCAATATGAGGATGGCAGCCTGATCGGCACCATTCACGACGCAACCGGCGCAGTGGTAGGAAATGCCACAGTCACCGTGACCAACGTAAACACAGGCATCGAGACCAAAGTTACGACGAACGGATCGGGTGACTACGAGGTGCCGTCGCTACGTGTGGGCACATACGGCATCAAGGCGGAAGCGCCAGGATTTGCGCCGGCAGAAGCGACAAATATCTCGATCGCGGTCGGGGGTCGGTCGCGCATCGATCTGACGCTGAAGGTGGGTCAGGCGGACGCAACCTCGGTCGAGGTGAGTGATGTGGCGCTGCAAGTGGAGACGGAGACGAGCGAGCGAGGGCAAACCATTTCCGGATATCAGACAGAAGCGCTGCCGTTGGTGAGCCGCAACTTTTCCGATCTGCTGGCGCTGGTAACGGGTTCGCGGCAGGCGCCGACGGCGGCCACTACCAGTTCCATTAGCAGCCTGGTGCGCGAGGGCGCGTACAACGTGAACGGGCAGCGCAGCATGTCCAACAACTATCTGCTCGACGGCATGGACAATAATGCGTACGGCGAGAGCAACCAGGGATTTGATAACCAGATCATCGCCATCGCGCCGGATTCGGTTGCACAGTTCAATGTAGTGACGAACAATGAGAGCGCGGAGTTCGGCCGGTCGTCAGCCGCGACGATTAACGTAGCATCGGCAAGCGGCACAAATACCTTTCACACGACCCTGTACGAGTTTTTCCGCAACACCGATCTGAATGCGGCGGGGTTCTTCAAGCCGAACGTCGTGAGCAACACGGGAACGACTGTCCCGTTCGAGAAGCCGACCTTCAATCGCAACCAGTTTGGGATGACCTTCGGCGGACCAATCGTAGAAAACAAGCTGTTCTTCTTTCTGGATTACGAGGGATTCCGGCAGACTTTGCGGCCACTGTACGTGCTAACGCTTCCCACGCAGAACGAACTGAATGGAAACCTCGTGGTTCCGGTGAAGAATCCCGTTACAGGTACCGTTTATCCGGCAGGGACACCGATTCCATCGAGCGCTATCAATCCGCTATCGGCCCAGATTGTCAGCTACTTCGACAAGTTCGCGAGCCAACTGCCACAATCGGGGCTGAGCTCGACCGGTCTGAATTCGAATGACTATTCGGCGCAGGTTCCCTTCACCGACAACTCGGACAAGGGCGATCTTCGCCTGGACTACCAGCAGAACGCGAACAGCTCGTGGTTTCTGCGCGTGAGCGATCGCAAGGAAACAGGAGTGAATTATCCCACGATCCCTCTGCCGCTGGATGGTCAGACGAACGGAACCATTCGCATTCTGGACCAGCAGGTTGCATTGGGCTACACGCACACATTTGGCGCCAACAAGATCGTGGATGCGCGGCTAGGTCTTTCGCGGACGAAGGCTGGCAAGTACACGCTCTCGATCGGGCAAAATGACTTCACGATTCCGGGATTGCCGGCGAATGGGATTGTTGCCGGAGGCCTGCCATCGGTGGGGATCACAGGATTTACGGGGTTCGGGCGTCAGAGCACGAATCCGCAGTGGCAGAATCCGGCGCTGCTTGATCCAAAGGTCAACTTCACGTGGGTGAAGGGCAAACACTCGCTCAAATTTGGTTATGAGTATGAGCAGATCTGGATGGCGGTTAACGACAACAACCCGCTGTATGGATCGTTTACGTACGGCAGCGGCTACAGCTTGTGCGATGCGGCGATCTCGCCAGTGTGCGCAACGACCGCCACTGGCGGCGCAGCTCCCACATCACCGGTTACGGATACCTATTGGGCTGATTTTCTGTTTGGAACGACGACGAGCTATCAGCTTGCCAACTACTTTGTCGTACACCTGCGCCAGACAATGGACAGCGCTTACGCGCAGGATGACTGGAAGGTCACGCCGAATCTAACGCTGAACCTGGGCGTGCGCTGGGAGTACGGCTCTCCGTATTCGGAGCAGAACAATAACATCTCCAACTTCGATCCCGCTTCGCAGTCAGTGCTGACGATTACTCCGGGAGCGGTCGCCGGCAACGGGATCACGCCGGTCAATCCCGGCGGTGTTTATGGGAAGACGCTCGTCAATCCTGACCTTGCCGACTGGGCGCCGCGAGTCGGATTTGCCTATGCGTTGTCGCCGAGGACAGTGGTGCGCGGCGGCTTCGGTACGGGCTTTGTGCACTACACGCGCGCCGGTTCGGGTGACATCCTGGCCATCAACGCGCCGCAGGCGCAGTTTGCGGCGGTAACGCAGATCAAGCCCACAACAGCGAACCACTGCAGCACGCCGCTGCCGGCGCAGATCATCTCTACTGGATCGACCACGCCGAGTTGCTTCGTCACGGCCGACCAGGGGTTTCCGTCGGGATTGGTGACCTCATTCAATCCGGCTACAGACAACATCACGTGGGTTCCCAAGAACACGCGCGATAGCTACGTTGAGAATTACTTCTTTGATGCGCAACAGCAACTGGCGAAGAATACGCTGCTCGACATTGCATACGTGGGCAACCATGGCCTGAAGCTGCAAGGCTTTCTGAATGGCAATCAAAAGAACCCCTCGCTTGGATTCACGCGACCGTATACCG
>Ga0210386_10002737_pt1 | contig 15002 bp, 13 predicted proteins | sample IncBWH32OmetaG_FD_160091 | JGI IMG/M metagenome (GOLD analysis project Ga0210386, IMG submission 160091) | Forest soil microbial communities from Barre Woods Harvard Forest LTER site, Petersham, Massachusetts, United States - Inc-BW-H-32-O ... | reverse complement strand
CCCCGCGAGCCAAGGCACGAAGCACACGCTCGCGCAAATCCTGTGAATTCGACTGCATCCACGCCTCCCCTCAAATCCACAAGAGGATTATCGCATGAATGTATTTACTTAAATTAGAATCGCTCTAAGGATCCAAAAGCTTATCTTCGCGACATTCGCGACAGCATCAACTTGATCGAGGAATTCGTGCGAGGGATGGATCTCGATTCCTACTTGCAAGACGCCAAGACACAGGCGGCCGTCGAGCGCAAAGTGCTGACTATAAGTGAGGGTTGGGTGAAGATGCCGAAGTACTATATCCTGGCGTGCCTTGGCGAGATATCCGCGGCATCGGCAACTGGCTCAGACATCAATACGACCGAATCAATCCCGATGCCGCGTGGATCACGGTCATAGATGACCTGCCGCCATTAAAGGCTGTAGTCGCGAAAGCTCTTACTCCCAATTAGGCTGGCATGGCCTTTTTTTTTGACCGCACTCCCCTCATCAAACCCACATATGCCGCGCCCGACACAAAGAACCCCGTAAACCACGCATAGTCAAAGAGCAGATGCACCGCCGGCACGAAGCGTCCGGTCAGCGCGCACACCACGCCTGCCGCCAGCGCGATCATCGCCCGTGGATTGATCCCGTTCCTGTATTCGTAAATGCCGCCGCGCCGGTAGAGCGACTCCACATCGAGCCGCGTTTCCCGAATCAGAAAGTAGTCCGTGATCATAATCGCCGCCACCGGACCGAGCAGCGCCGAGTACCCGATCAGCCACTCAAAGATATAGTTATGGAAGCTCGCCATCAGCTTCCACGGCATCATCGCCAGACCGAGAAAGCCCGTAATCAGCCCGCCCGTCCGGAACGAAATCAACCGCGGATTCAGGTTCGAAATATCGTTCGAAGGCGACACCACATTTGCCGCGACGTTCACATTCAGCGTCGCCACCAGCAGTCCCACCATCGCCAGCAACGCCACCAGCGGCTGATGAAAGCGCCCCATCAACTCAATCGGGCTCCAGATCGGCTGCCCGAAAATCATCGCCGAAGCCGACGTCACCGCCACGCCGATAAACGAATACAGCGTCATCGCCACCGGCAATCCAAAGGCCTGCCCCACCACCTGCGAGTTCTGTGACTTCGAGTAGCGCGTGAAGTCGGGAATATTTAGCGCCAGCGTCGCCCAGTACCCCACCATTGCCGTCAGCGACGGAAAGAAGAAGCGCAGAAACGCTCCCGTCGAATGGAACTTGCTCGGCTCCGACAACATCGGACCGAATCCGCCCGCCTTCACCAGCGCAAACACCAGCAGCGCCAGCGCCATCACCAGCATGAACGGCGCCGAAAATCCCTGAAAGAACCGGATGCTTTCGACGCCCTTCCACACCACCGCCATATTCAGCGCCCAGAATCCCAGGAAGCAGGCCCACACTGCCCATGGCACCGCCGCCACTCCCGGCCACACGACGATCAGCATCGCGTGAATCGCCTGCCCTCCGATCCACGACTGAATCCCGAACCATCCGCACGCCACAATCGCCCGCAGAATCGCCGGCACATTCGCGCCCCGCACGCCGAACGGCGCACGCACAAACACCGGAAACGGAATCCCGTACTTCGCCCCGGCATGCGCATTCAGCAGCAGCGGTATCAGCACAATCAGGTTGCCCAGCAGAATCGTACCGATCGCCTGCTTCCAATTCATGCCGCCTGCGATCAGCCCCGAGGCGAGCATGTACGTGCTCACCTCCATCGACATCGCGAACCACAGAGAGATGTAGTTGTACGTGCCCCATGTACGCTGCGCAGGCGTCGTCGGCGCAAGGTCCTCGTTGTACAGGCTCGACCGCTTTGCCGCAGCCGCCTCCGTTATTCCCATGCGCCCCCGCGCGCAGCGCGCCGCAGATAATTCCCGCGCCCCGCCTTGCCCAGATATTTCCCATTCTCGACAATCAGTTCGCCCCGCGAATACACCTGCCGCGCATTGCCCCTCACCTTGAACCCTTCAAACATCGAGTAGTCCACGCGCATGTTATGCGTCGCTGCGCTGATTGTGTATTCGGAATTCGGATCCCACAGCACAACATCGGCATCGCTGCCCGCCGCAATCGTCCCCTTCTTCGGATACATCCCGAAAATCCGCGCAGGAGCCGTCGACGTAATCTCCACAAACCGGTTCAGCGACAGCTTGCCCGCATTCACACCGTGATGATGAATCAGTTGCATGCGGTGCTCGATCCCCGGCCCGCCATTCGGAATCTTCGTGAAGTCATCCTTGCCCAGCATCTTCTGATCTGCAAAGCAGAACGGGCAATGATCCGTCGACACCACCTGCAGATGATCGTGCTTCAACCCATCCCACAGCTTCGGCTGATTCTTCTTCTCCCGCAGCGGTGGAGTAAACACATACTTCGCCTCCTCAAAACTCTTGCCCGGCATGTGGTCTTCAATCGACAGCAGCAGATACTGCGGACACGTCTCGGCAAACGCCGGCAGCCCGCGATCCCGCGCTTCCCGAACCTGATTGAGCGCATCCTCGCTCGACAGATGCACGATATACACTGGAACACCGGCCAATGACGCCATCACAATCGCGCGATGAACAGCTTCTGCCTCAGCAATCGTCGGGCGAGTCAGCGCGTGATGGATCGGCGCCGTCTTGCCCGCGGCCAACGCCTTTTGCACAATCACGTCGATCACGCTGCCGTTCTCGGCATGCATGCAGATCAGCGCGCCGTTCTTCGATGTCTGCTGCAGCGCCTTGAAGATCGTCGCGTCATCCACCATCAGCACACCGGGATACGCCATGAACAGCTTGAAACTTGCCACGCCCTCGCTGACCATGTCGTCCATGTCTTCGAGACCCGACGTCCCCAGGTCGGTCACGATCATGTGCAGGCCGTAGTCGATACACGCCTTGCCCTCGGCCTTCTTCCACCACGCATCGAGTGCCGAGCGCATCTTTGTGCCCTTCGCCTGGATGGCAAAGTCCACAATCGTCGTCGTCCCGCCGATCGCCGCCGCCCTCGTGCCCGTCTCGAAATCATCCGCCGAGGTCGTCCCGCCAAACGGCATATCGAGATGCGTGTGCGCATCTATGCCACCCGGCAGGACAAGCAGTCCGGCGGCGTCGACAACCGAATGGCCTTGAGGATCAATCCCCACGCGCACCTCGCGAATCGTGCCGCCCTCGATCAACACATCGGCAGCCATAGTCCGATCCGCGTTGACGACAACGCCGTCTTGAATCAGCCGTCCCATGCAGAACATTCCCTCTTTACATCGTGGGAGGCGCGCACTCTTTCGTCCGCTCTTCCCACGTCTTCGGCGCAAGCCCCGTCGGAACCTCGACCATCGTGATGCACTCCTCTACCGGACACACCAGCGAGCACAGATTGCACCCCACGCACTCCGTCTCATCCACGCGCGGAATACGTTCAATCGGAGTTACATGTTTCGCCCCCTTGCGCGCATGCGCATCCAGTTTCGGAATCGGCGTCACCGATATCGTCGCGCGGGTCGCCCCTTCAATCGCAGCCGGAGTCGGATGCAACTCCACCGGCCCATCCACCGGCCCCGAAATCCGATCACGATGGATGCACTGGTGCGCGCCATCCCAGCACGCGATGTAGCACAGATCACAGCCGATGCACTTTGCCTCATCGATGCGCGCCACAATCTTGTAATTCAGATTGAGATGTTTCCACTCCGTCACGCGCGGCAGGCTCAATCCACGAAAACCCTCGATGGTCGCGAAACCTTTCTCCTGCATCCAGCCTTCCAGGCCCTCGATCATGTCTTCCACGATGCGATAGCCGTAGTGCATCGCAGCCGTGCACACCTGCACCGTCCCGCAACCCAGCAGAAAAAATTCTGCCGCATCTCTCCACGTGGCGATTCCCCCAATGCCCGAGATGGGTAGTGCACCTTCGGCATCGCCCGCCACCTGTTGCACCATGTTCAAAGCGATGGGCCTCACCGCTGGCCCGCAGTAGCCGCCATGCGAGGACTTGCCGTCCACATTGGGTCTGGGAATCAATGTTTCGAGATCGATCCCCGTTATGGAGTTAATGGTATTGATGGCCGACACCGCATCCGCGCCGCCCCTCTTCGCCGCGCGCGCGATCACTCGAATGTCCGAGATGTTCGGCGTTAGCTTCACAATCACCGGCGTGCGCGCCTTCTCCTTCACCCACGTGGTAATCATCTCCGCATACTCCGGAACCTGCCCCACAGCCGAGCCCATGCCTCGCTCGCTCATCCCATGCGGACACCCGAAGTTCAACTCCATCCCATCCGCGCCCGCGTCCTCGGCTTGCTGCACAATCTTGTGCCACGCCTCGCGTTTCGACTCGACCATCAGCGACACGATCACTGCATTCTCCGGATAGCGCTTCTTCACCTCCGCGATCTCACGCAGATTCACATCGAGCGGCCGGTCGCTGATCAGCTCAATGTTGTTGAAGCCCATCATGCGCTGGCCCTGCCAATCAATGGACGAGTAGCGCGACGCCGTATTCGTCACCTGCTCCCCAATCGTCTTCCACACCGCGCCGCCCCAGCCCGCATCGAATGCGCGCATCACCTGTTCGCCGCAGTTCGTCGGAGGAGCCGACGCCAGCCAGAACGGATTCGGCGAAGCGATTCCCGCAAAGTTCACCGCGAGATCAGGCGCGCGTTCAGGCATACGCCGCCTCCAATGCCTGCGCCATCGCAATCGCCGCGCGCTTCCCATCGGCGACCGCATCCACCACCTCGCGCCCGCCGTTCACGCAATCGCCGCCGGCAAAATATTTAGGATTCGTCGTTTGCCCCGTCCTGCGCTCTACCACCACACGCCCTTCATCCAGCGCAACGCCCTTCACGGTCTCTAATAACTCCAGCAGCGGAGACTGCCCGATCGCCGTGATAATCAGATCGCACGCCAGCAGAAATTCCGATCCCGCAACCGGCTTGAGCGCATCGTCTACCCGCGTGCACTCTAGAAACTCGAGCATCCCTCCGTCCGCGCTCACCCTCACCGGCACCGTCTGCCACAGAAAACGCGCGCCTTCCTGTTTCGCATGTTCATACTCAAACTCGAAGGCCGACATGCTCTCCCGCTTCCGCCGGTACACAATCGACACCTCCTCCGCACCAAGCCGCAGCGCCGCGTTCGCCGCATCGATCGCGGTATTGCCCGCACCGATCACCGTGACCTTTCCGGCCGTGTGAGTAATCTTTGCAGTCTTGTACGCCGCAATGAAAGCCAGCGCATCCACAATTCCCGAGTGGTCGCCGCCGGGAACCTTCAACCCGTGCCCCGCGCCCAGCCCCACTCCAACAAAAACAAAATCGAAATCCATCTCGATTCCCGCCAGCGCCTCCGCATCGACTTCCACCCCAGTCCGAAACTCCACACCCAGCTCCGCAATCAGCTCGATCTCCCGCAGGCTCGCCCACGCCGGCAGCTTGTACTCGGCAACACCGTAAGTGTTCAATCCTCCAGGCAGCGGACGCCGCTCAAACACCGTCACCGCAAATCCGCGCTGCGCCAGCTCCGCCGCGCACGCCAGCGACGCGGGTCCCCCGCCAATGCACGCAACCTTCCCCGCGCGCTCTCCCGAAAACTTCTTTTGCAGCTTCCCCGCGCGCGAGTGAAAGGCATCCATCGCAAAACGCTGCAGGCGCCCAATCTCAATCGGCTGCTCGTTGTAGTGATGCATCACGCATGCGCCTTCGCACAGCACGTCCACGGGACACACCCGCGCGCAACTCGCTCCCAGCACATTCGCATCCAGAATCGTCCGCGCAGATCCGTTCAGATTTCCGCTGGCAATCTTCTTGATGAACTTCGGCACGTCGATGTGCGTGGGACACGCCGCCGTACACGGCGCGTCAAAACAGTTCAAACAACGGTTCGCCTCGACCACCGCCGCCTGCGGCGCAAACGGCGGGTGCAGATCCGGAAACCGCTCGGCGATGATGGGATGCTGTTCGCGCATAGGCCCTGCATTGAATTACGGCTTCACCAGATCTCCATACTGATCCGGACGCCGGTCCCGGAAGAACTGCCAGGTCTTGCGCACCTCGGCGATTTGGTCGAGATCTAGATCCGCCGTCAACACCTCGTCCTTATCTCTCGACGCCTGCGCAAAAATCTGTCCACGCGGATCGCAGAAATAACTCTGCCCATAAAATTCGCCGATGTTCCATGGCGCTTCCGTCCCCACACGATTGATCGCGCCCACAAAATATCCGTTCGCCGCCGCGTGCGCCGGCTGCTCCAACCTCCAGAGATACTCGCTCAGTCCGGCTACTGTCGCCGAAGGATTGAACACGATCTCCGCGCCGTTGAGCCCCAGCGCCCGCGCGCCTTCGGGAAAATGCCGGTCATAACAGATATAGACGCCGATCTTGCAGAACCCGAGATCAAACACCGGATACCCCAGGTTCCCCGGCCGGAAATAGAACTTCTCCCAGAAGCCCGGAGCCACATGCGGAATGTGCGTCTTGCGATATTTCCCGAGATACTTGCCCTCGCGATCGATCACCGCCGCCGTGTTGTAGTAAAAGCCCGCAGCCTCGATCTCATACACCGGAACCACCAGCGCCAGCTTTAGCTCCTTCGCCAGCGACTGCATCAGCTTGATGGTCGGCCCGTCCGGAACCGGCTCGGTAAAGTCATACCAGCGCGTCGTCTGCTCCGCGCAGAAATACGGCCCGTAGAAAATCTCCTGCAGACACACAATCTGCGCCCCCTCTGCGCCCGCGTGACGAATCATGGCGACGTGCTTCTCGATCATGGCCGTCTTGATCGCTTCGAGAGAGCTATCGGCAGCCTCAACATTCGTGGCCTGTATTAAGGAACAACGGACAATCCGCGACATTCCGCCTCGCTCCCGCAATGGATTGGCTGAGAAAAATCAGTGTACGCGAAATTGTTGTGCTGCCGGAATTCCCTTACCGCGACTATCGCTCCGGCAAGGTCACACCGCTACTCCAGCGCCGCAAACTTCCCGCTCGCTTCGTTATATGCCGTCACCTGTCCCGACGCGATGTGGTATACCCACCCGCGCAGTACAACATCTCCGTCCTTCAGCCGTGCCGCGACCGCCGGATGCGTCCTGAGATTCTTCAACTGTGCCACCACATTGCGTTCCGCCAGTGCTAGCAAGAACTCCGCACTCGGCTGCGCCTGCCGTTCTTCCACCCCCACATAGCGCAGCCACGCCGCAATGCTGGGATACTTCCGCACCGCCTCAGGATGTAGCGCGGCCTTCATCACCCCGCAATCCGTATGTCCGCAGACAATAATCTCCGGCACCCGCAGCACCGCTGCGGCATATTCCACCGTCGCCGAGACGCCGCCAATCGCACCCGGATAAGGAGGCACAACATTGCCGATCACCCGACAGATAAACAGCTCGCCCGGATCGCTCTGCGTAAGCAAGTTGGGATCGATGCGCGAGTCGGCGCAGGTAATGAACAGCGCGTCCGGACGCTGACCTAGCGCCAGCCTCTCAAAGAGGTCGCGATGCTTCGGATAAACGTCCTTCTGAAACCGGGAGACTCCCCCGCGAAACTTCTCGACCGCCACCAGCAAATCCCTCCTCACCAAAGATACGGTATGCTCAGCACGTCCCTCCAAGAGTGGAGAATAGGAACGGGGGATGAGGACGAAGGAATCGTCATGAGCGTTCATGTCCGACCTAATGTCATAGACGAGCTGCCCCAGACCACCCTGGGCGAAGGCCCATTGTGGGATAGCGGCAGACTGCATTACGTCGACATCGTTACCGGCAAAATCCATCGCCATGATTTTGCGACGCAGGCGCACGATGTCATCTCCACAGGCGAGCCGGTCGGCTTCGCCGTTCTCGATCGCGAGGGCAAAGTGATCGCGGGTATCGGCAACGGAGGCATATACCGCCTCGAATTCGGATCGACCCACAAAGAGCTGCTGGCCGCGCCGGCCCGCGACAACCCTGACAACATCGCCAACGATGGCAAATGCGATCGAGCCGGCCGTCTCTGGGCGGGCACAAAAAACAAAAGTGAGAAACCGCCCTCGACCGGTTCGCTTGCCCGCTTTGACTCCTCGCCACAACTCACCGAAGTCCTCTACCCCGTGAACGTATCGAACGGCATCGCCTGGGCTCCCGACAACACAAAGATGTACTACAACGACAGCACCGACAAAATCTGGCGCTTCGATTACGACCTCAACACCGGCACTGCCACCAATCGCCAGGTATTCGTCGACCTGCCCTTTGCAGGCCTGCCCAACGACGGAGCCTGTCCCGACGGCATGACCATCGATGCCACTGGTCTGCTCTACGTCGCCATGTGGGGAGGCTCACGCATTGATGTTTACCGCGACGACTACGGCCGAGGCATTCGCGTCGAAACCATCGAAGTCCCGACCGTCCTCGAGACTTCAAGCGTCGCCTTCGGCGGAGATGACCTGCGAACGCTCTACATCACAACAGCGGCTATGAACTTAACCCCCGAACAGCAGAATCGATATCCAGACTCAGGACGGATCTTTGCCGCGGAGAGATCCGTTCCGGGGTTGCCGGAAGCTCGCTTCGACAATCAGAGACTTGCGCCGGCTGAGTAGATAACGGCAAGGTGAAGGCGAGCCAGCCGGAGCATTTTGCTCGACGGTCTAGAGAGAATGATCGTCATTCTGAACGCAGCGCAGCGAAGTTTCTCACCCACCCTGCGTTTGTCATCCTGAGCAAAGTCTGGCGTGCCCGCGCCTGACGTAGTCGAAGGACCTGCTTCATAAGTGTTTGTGCCTCCCGTCCGAGCCCAGCGAAGGAAACTCAAGATCGTCATTCTGAACGTAGCGCAGCGAAGTGAAGAATCCATGCGATACCAAGGGTTGTAACGCTGCTCGTAGCTTCTTCCACGCCCTCTGCGCTCTACATCAGCGGAAAACTGCTCTAGCCCGCCCTCATAGCTTTTCTTCAACTCGCGAATCATCTCTTCCACTTTTTCTGTGTCGCCGGCGCGTACGCTGCCACCAAGGTCTAGATCCATCCAGCGGCGAACCGTCAAATCCCCAACTGTCTTACCTCTGGGGTTCACCCCAACGCGCTGTCAAGAGCCCTGCGAAAATATTTGATAGAAACCGCTCATTCTACATGCCCAATGTCTTGAAATAGTTGGCCGAATATCTCAATGCATAAGCCTATAATAGAAACAGGGAAAAGGCCCAGCTGCCATCGCAGTTGGGCCTTTCCGATTTACGCCAAATAACCCAGGATTCTTTTCATCAACCCCTTTAGAATCAATCAAGAAATCATCACCGCAAGCAAATGAATGATTTTGCACGGCGACATTTAGAGAGTGCCCTGAATCTAGGGCAGGATTTCCTAATAACTATTTTAGAATTAGAGTGATTGTAGTAAAGCCAATGATTTCAAACACTTGTCAACGCTGAGGTTTGAAACTCATGCTGAATCAGACACTTGTCAAAATCATGGGGAGGGGGTGAAGAGTTGATTCGTAGAGAAGTCTTCAAAAAGACTTGCCGTTCGCTTAATCAACGGCGCTAAATGGAAGGCTGGCAGGCGACGCTCCTCGCAACCCTGACATGGCAATGTAGGCTCCCTGTTCTGGCCTTTTCTCTATTTATTTGTGCCAATTCCATCCACCTTGATTTCTTGTAGTGAGGTAACGATGAACTTCATAGGACAGACGTTGGCGCTCGATTCTTCGGGAATGAACAGCGTAGTGGCTGCACTCAATGTGCAACCTTCAAACATTTGGGCCGTCCTGCAGGTTGAGGCTGCGCAGAGCGGATTTCTGCCTGATCGCCGTCCCACCATGCTCTTCGAACGTCACATCTTCTACAGGCTCACCAGCGGAGCCTTCAAGACCACCCACCCAGGTATCTGCAACCCTGTTCCAGGGGGCTACGGTGCTCCTGGTGCGTACCAGTACACTCGTCTCAACCAGGCGATGGCGTTAAATTCCGACGCCGCACTCCAGAGCAGCTCGTGGGGAATCGGCCAGGTGCTGGGTCAATATTTCAGTCTCGCTGGATATCCTGACGTCGAAACCATGGTCGCCGCCATGATCGATTCGGAATATGCGCAATTGGACGCATTCCGCGCCTACCTGCAATCAACCAGCCTGGCCGCACCTTTGCAGGCACATGATTGGACATCCTTCGCAAGGGGATACAACGGACCCGACTTCGCTGCGAATCACTATGACACTCAATTACGCGTCGCCTTTCAAAGATTCAGCTCGGGTCCTTTACCCGATCTCGATATCAGGGCAGCGCAGCTTTATCTCACCCTGAGAGGCTTTTCGCCAGGTGGTATTGACGGCATTGCCGGACAGCACACGCTGGAAGCCATCGCCAGCTTCCAGGCAAGCGTCGGACTGCCGCAGACCGGAAATCTGGACGAGTCGACCATGAACGCTCTCGTCCCCCTACCGCCCGCGGGTATCGCCAACTGACGGGAAAACTGGCTTAGCTTCGGCAAGATTGGTTAAGCCCCACTCTCCCATCCACATCACCTTCAACGCCCGTTGCACCCCTCCGCCACTTTCCTGCATCCAGTATGATCGAGGACGCACCCGTCGAGTCCCCGCTGGACTCGCTTACGCCCATCGGACAAGCATCCAAGAGTGAAGGAGAACCGCTTTGGCTTACGAACTCGCACCTCTTCCCTATGACTATGCCGCGCTCGAGCCCTACATCGACGCCACGACCATGACCCTCCATCACGATAAACACCACCAGACCTACGTCAACAATCTGAACGGCGCCATCGAAAAGCACCCGGAACTCGGAAAACACACGGCAGAAGATCTCCTTCGCAATCTCAACAGCATTCCGGAAGACATTCGCACCGTCGTGCGCAACAATGGCGGCGGGCATGTGAACCACACTATGTTCTGGACGATCATGAAGCCCGCCGGCGGCGGGGAGCCCACCGGCAAGATCGCCGCGCAGATTCGCAAGGACTTCGGCGATTTCGAGGCTTTCAAGAAGCAGTTTAACGAGACCACGGCGAAGCAATTCGGCTCCGGCTGGGGCTGGCTCCTTTGGGATGGCGGCAAGCTGGCCATCACCACTACTCCCAACCAGGACAACCCCTTGCTCCAGGGCAAATACGCGATTCTGGGCAACGACGTGTGGGAACACGCCTATTACCTGAAGTACCAGAACCGGAGGCCTGACTACCTCGCAGCATGGTGGAACACCGTCAATTGGGACGAAATCAACAAACGCTTCGACCAGGCCCAGAAGTAGGAAGAGTAAACCATTAGGGATTAGCTGTTAGATTGGCCAATGGCTGATCCCTGACCGTTTCACCTGATGGCTAATCCCTAATGGCTAATGGCTGCCCTTCCGCATCTTCTTCGGCAGATTCGCGTTTATACAGGGAGAGGAACTTAAAGAGATGCGTCTTGCTGCTTTTCGCTTGTCTGCTTCGCTGTTGTCCTTATTGCTTCCCGCCATCGTTCATGCCCAGACCCCGCTGACCGCCAGTTCTGGCCACTACGCTGTTTACCAGGAAGACAAGACCGTCGGCGCGAGCGACTACACCATTCAGCCGACACCGAACGGATACAACATCACCTCTCATGGCAAGCTGACCCTGGCTAAGTTCAGCTACAACTTCTCGAATACGCAGCATCTCGACGGCAATCTGAACCTCGTCAGCGACCAGCTCAGCGGCACTGTCAACGGCAAGGCGGTCACCTTTGCCGTCAGCGCCGACTCGACCGGCCGCCAGTTCCAGATCGACATCTCCGCCAACGGCAAGCAGACGCAGAACACGGTTGACCGTCATCAGCATCTCGTTCTCCTGCCCGATCTCGACTCCGCCGCCTACGTTCTGCTGACGCGGATGGCGATGGCGAATCCCCCCACTTCCTGGATCCTTATCCCGAAGGAAAATGGGATTCTGGTGCCGTCGTCGATTGCCCGCGGCTCCAGCGTTCGCGGGCAGTGGAACGGCTCGCAGATGGACGTGCAGCACGCCACCATCGCGGTGAACGCAGAGAACTCTGTCAGCGTGGATCTTTACTACAACTCAAGCGGCCAGGTCTTCGAGGCTGATTTGCCTCAACAGAATTTCTACGTCGTCCGCGACGGATTCAAGCTCATCAATCGTCCCAAGCCGGCTGCGCCGAATGGCCCACCCCCGACCAGCCCACAGCAAGGCGGGAGCACTCCACCTCCTCCTCAATATCCGGCTCCTCGAGGGGGAACCCCGCAGCCGATGCAGCAGTGAGCATCAGGGAATTGGCGTGCCGTTTAACAGAGAGCGGATCAGCGCCAGCCCTTCTTCTTTGGTGCTGATCCGCCCTTCGAGCTGGGCATCCTCGGCCTGCTCCAGGAGCTCCTTGAATCGCGGACCGGGCTGCAAACCGGCCTCTATCAGATCGCGTCCGGTAATCAGGAGCTCGGGACGGACCTCTTCTACGGGCGTCGCCTCAAAACGCTGTTTGGCGTATTGATACAGCTCGAGGTCGCCGTGGCTGGCAATGCAGTCCATGCGGTGCAGCAGCAGGTGTTCCTGAAAGGCCTGCAGCCGGAAGAACCGCTTCAAGGTCGACGCTTTCATCTTCTCAACATCGCCGAAGCGCATGTGATTTTCGACCAGCGCAACAATCTGCGCGGTCTCTTCGTTAGAAAAGCGCAGCCTGCGGGCAATGTCCTCGGCGATCCGCACTCCCACTTCCGTATGCCCATTGAAACGGATGCGCCCCGGTCCACGCTGAAACGTCGCCGGCTTGCCCACGTCGTGCAGCAGGGCTCCCCAGGCCAGTGTTGGCGACACCCCGGCGGGCATCTGCTCAAGCAGCATAAGGGTGTGCACCCAGACGTCGCCCTCCGGATGATACTCGGGCGGTTGCTCGACGCCCTGCAGACGGGCGATCTCGGGCAGAACTTCCTGCAGCAGCCCAGTGCAGTCCAGCAGCTCGAATGCGCGCCGCGCTCGGCCCTCGGTCAACATGCGGGTCAACTCATCGCGCACGCGCTCATGGCTCACCTGGGCAATGTGCGCGGCGGATTTTCGGATCGCCGCAGCGGTCCCGGCCTCGATCTCAAAGTCGAAGCGCGCTGCGAAGCGCACTGCCCGCAGCATGCGCAGCTTGTCTTCGTCGAAGCGCCGGTCGGGGTCTCCGATGGCCCGCACCAGCTGCGCCCGGAGATCGGCGCGCCCCCCGACATAATCCAGCACCGCTTCACCCAGATCACCCGCCTCCCGCAACAGTTGCGAGTCGAGCAGCAACCCGTTGATGGTGAAGTCGCGCCGCACGACATCTTCCTCGGCACTCTCGGAGAACCGGACCGACTCCGGCCTGCGGCCATCCGTATACGCGCCATCGCTGCGAAAGGTGGCGACCTCGGTCACGATCTCCTCGCCGTCAATCTCGTCGGCAACCAAAACCACACCAAAGTGCGCTCCTACAGCAAAGGTCCGGGGAAACATCCCGAGCACAGTCTCTGGAAGCGCACTGGTCGCAACGTCGAAGTCTTCCGGCCCGCGCTCGAGAAGCAGATCGCGCACGCATCCACCGGCAAAGTAGGCGTCATGGCCCTCTGCGCGCAGCCGGTCCACAATGCTCTCCGCCGCGATTTGTGCCGCGCGTTCTTGCATCCGTCCTCACAAACTACTATAGAGGTGTGACTCCAAATCAAAGCGGCCTGATTCTGGGCATCGAAAGCTCCTGCGATGAAACCGCAGCTGCCATCGTGCGGCGCGGAGCGGAAACCCTCTCGAATGTGGTCGCTTCGCAGATTACCACCCATGCCCCCTATGGCGGAGTCGTCCCCGAACTGGCTTCCCGCGAGCACCTGCGCAACATCGTGCCGGTGGTCCGCGCCGCGCTGGCGGAGGCCGGCATCGCCTTCCGCGACCTTGACGCCATTGCTGTCACTGCCGGCCCCGGGCTGGCCGGAGCGTTGCTGGTCGGCATCAGCTACGCAAAGTCGCTGGCCTATGCGCTCGGGAAACCATTGATCGCCGTCAACCATCTCGAAGGCCACATCCACGCCGTCCTACTCGAACAGGCGCAGCTTGCCGTTAACTCGGATCTCGACCCGCTCGCGCTCCCTGCCCTGGCACTGGTCGTCTCCGGAGGCCATACCCACCTCTATCTTGCGCGCCGCCACGGCGAAAGCTGGATCTACCGCAACGTTGGACGTACGGTCGATGACGCCGCCGGCGAGGCCTTCGACAAAGTCGCCAAGCTGCTCGGCCTCGGCTATCCGGGGGGGCCGTGGATCGACGCCCTCGCGCCCCACGGCAACCCCTCCGCGGTCCCTTTCACCTTCTCGCAGATCAAGGCCAAGGCACACCGGCGAGGCGATCCCAACGCGATCGACCCATCCACCAGCACGCTGTTTTCCTTCAGTGGCATCAAGACCGCTGTCCTGCGCTATACCCAGACCCATGAAATGGCCATGAGCATCGAGGCTCGCCGCACAGCGCTGGCGCCTGACCCCACGATCGCCGGGGCTCTCGCTCTCTGCGATCGGCAAACGCTTGACCTCATCGCTTCTTTCCAGCGCGCTGTCATCGACGATCTGCGCCGCAAAACCTTCCGCGCTGCCGAGCAGCTTGGAGCCGCGAGTCTTCTGGTTTCGGGCGGAGTCGCGGCCAATCGCGAGCTGCGCGTCCGATTCACGGCTGAAGCCGTCGATCGCGGCCTGCCCATCGCCTTTCCGTCGCTTGCTCTTTCGACGGATAACGCCGCCATGATCGCGGCCGCGGCGTGGCCGAAATTGCTGGCGAACGATCTCGCGCCGGCAACCCTCTCCGCCGAGCCATCGCTGGCCCTGGGCCGCTAGCGGTTAGTGCCGCCAGGGGTACCCCTTCTTTCTTGGCAATTTCAAAACGCATTTATTCTATTGGGCTTAGTTAGCCGTTGGCGCGCCTTGGCCACCAGGCCCGCCCCTTGCAAGGCAAGCTTCACCCACGTGTAGCTCAGCTCGATCTCGTGCTCCTGACGGAGCTTCTCGTGAAAATGGCGCACGTTCAGATCGAAATACT
>Ga0210386_10002736_pt1 | contig 15003 bp, 18 predicted proteins | sample IncBWH32OmetaG_FD_160091 | JGI IMG/M metagenome (GOLD analysis project Ga0210386, IMG submission 160091) | Forest soil microbial communities from Barre Woods Harvard Forest LTER site, Petersham, Massachusetts, United States - Inc-BW-H-32-O ... | reverse complement strand
GCCACTGCCACTACCCGCCATGTAGGCCCCCACCAGACACCATCACCGCGCCAGCCAGACCAACCCCGCCCCCAGAACCGACTTTTTCAACACAATCGGCCCAAAGCGGACATTAGCTAGTCGCAAACGAAATCATCGGCGCCCTTTGGCTTACAGAGATCGGGCCAACCCCGCCGGCGCCAGTAATCAACAATGCCGGCATTGCGCAGAAACGTTTTGAAGCGCTCCGTCTTGCGTACGGGCGCGTAGGACACATGCCACAGATATCCAAAGTTGTTGCCTTGGCCACCGACTAAGCCGGACTTGATCGTATCCTCGTAATAGTCGAGCGCATGATCGGTGGCGCCGACATACAAGTAAACAAAGCTCGTGCGCTGCAAGTGCGGAGGGTCTTTCGGCAGGACGATTTTCCCAGGAGCGGCGCGAAGGAGAACCGCGGCGGTGTGCCACCGATCCTCCAATTCCGGGTCTTTGCCGCGGTCGGTCTTGAGAGCGGTTTCGAACACATCGGCGGCATCGGCGTAACGCCCCAGCGATGCATATATCATGGCAAGGCTGGCGGGGCCGGATGGACGCGCGATCAGGCTTTTCATGATCTTGATTGCAGCGTCGTACTGCTCATTTTCCCATAAGATCTCGGCCGAATCCTGGTTCCAGGTCGGCACGTAAGGTTCCAGTGCCCGCAACCGTTGCTCCGTCACCAGTGCCTTCTTTTGCAATCCCACGTTGGACAGAACTTCCATATGCAGCGCCAAAGCGTCCGGGTTATAGGGATCAAGCGCCAGCGCTTTGGAAATCAGATCCTCGGCCGCCACTGGTTTTCCGCGGAGCGTTTCCAGACGGGCCAGGGCAGAATAGGCATCCGCGAGATTGGGATCGAGCTGGATGGCCCGGCGCGCTGCCGCCTCTGCCTTGGGCCAGAACTTCTCGATTTTCTGGCGCCTCTCCGATATCTCGTAGGGCCCTCCAAATGCCGGCAACATGGCGTAGCAGTAGGCTAAAAGAGCCCAGGCAGGCGCGTAGCCGGGGTTGCGCGCAACCAACGGCTCAAGGATCTTTACGGCGTCAGGGACCCCCGTGAGCCGTGCGCGCACCAGGGGCCGCGCTTGAAGGAACTGTTCGTACGATTGGGGATCGACGTTACGACTGGAAACGAGACGTTCTCCCGGCGCCAGTTCGAGGGACATGTTCAACGCGCCGGCAATTGCCGACGCAATGTCCTCCTGGACACCGAACACGTCGGTCAGTTCGCGGTCGTAGCTGTTGCTCCACGTGATTGTACCAGTATCCGTCCGGATCAATTGCGCCGTGATCCGCACGCGATTCTGTGTCTTGCTTACAGTGCCCTTGACGATATAAGGAGCGCCAAGCGCTTGTCCCACGCGTCGCACGTCCTTCTCATCTCTGAATTTGAACGCCGAAGCGCGTGCGATCAGTTTCAGGCGAGGCACTTTCGCCAGGGCAGCGGCAATTTCCTCGGTCATTCCGTCGGAAAAAAACTGCTGCGCCGGGTCACCGGACAGGTTGTCGAACGGAAGCATGGCAATCTGCAGGGTCGCGGTCTGAGCAGTGTGTCCCGTGCTGTCGGCCGTGGTCCCCGCCTGATGCGCGCGCGTTGATATGGCCACGCGGCCAGGAGCAATCCACCAGAAGGACACCAGCGCGAGCCCGACAATGACCGCTGTTCCCATAAGAGCCGCAGGAACGCGCAATCCAAACCGGCCCGTTGACGCCAGTCCCGTCGGGACATCGCGCGCTTGCCTGACTTTGGTACGACGTCGCGGCGGCGTGTCATCAACACCCGCCGGATCGCCTGGCTGCCCCTCGCCGGCACCGGCAATCAGGGCAAAACCCTGGCGAGTCTCGGATTCCGGCTGCGTACCGGCATCTCTTCGCAACGCATTCGCCAGGTTGCGGTAGAGCTGGATCGCGGTTCCGCGGCGCCCGGTTTGGGCATAGAGCTGCATCATGTGGCGCGCGGTGGCCTCATGCAGCGGATCGAGCTTCAAAACCCTCGCGCCCGCCTCCAGCGCGCGTTCGGTCTCTTCGCACGCGATCAACAGCTTCATAAGCCGGGAGAGAACATCGACGGCCTTATCGAGAAAGCGCGACGCCTCCACGCGACGCCAGGATTCGAATTCCTCGCTGCCGAGTTCCAGCCCTTCCAGGAATTCCCCGCGGTACAGATTGGCCGCGGTTTCCAACTCGGTCCGACCCGACTGCGCGGCGTAACGCTCAAAAATCAAGGCGTCCACGTCGAGGGCAGCGGTATTGAGCACGATATCTTCGTCATCAGACGCCAAGAGACGATGCCCGTTCTCGCCCAGCGCCTTGCGCAGCCTCCAGAGGCAGGTTCTCAAATTGTCCAGAACGGCCTGATCGGTGCCTTCGCCCCAGATCAATGTCGCCAATTTCCGCCGTGTCTGTCGGCCTTTCGGACTTAGGGCCAGATAGGCGAGCAGCGCGCGCTCGCGCTTGCCCAGGGGTGCTACCCTGTCGCCGGTGGGAAGAACGCTGAACTCGAAGACGCCAAACAGCCGAAGCGACCCGCGCGCCGGTTCCCCTGTCCTGTGCTCAAGGGCCGAACCGTCGCTGTTCATCGTCGCGCCCAAAGCAATATCGGGCAGTCTCCCCGCCCGAAACCACTCTTTGTCGCAACAGTCTAGCCGAGGTTACCGCCTCTCGTAATGATTGTTTTTGCGCCGGGCCCTCCATTTTTGGATGGTTAGACCCCGATTGGCCCCTTTGAGGCAGCATTTCCGGCCTTCCTGTGACGCCGCGGTGACGCCGTGGCTCTATCGTCCCCCCAAGCGTGCCCAGTTTCCTGCAATGCGATGTGAGCATGGTCGCGCAACAGGCGGCATCCACCGATGGGGGCCAGTATGACAAAAAAGGTGGAGTTCCCGGCGGCGTTTTTGGCCTCGGGCATACTCGTCCTGGCAGCATGCAGCGGCGGGGGCGGAGGGGCCTCGCCCGCGCCGGCACCACCGGCGCCGGTACCCCCGCCTCTCCTAAGCTTTCAAACGACCAACACAATGGTTGCATACCCCGCGGCATCCGCCACGGCGCTTGTAACAAATACCGGGGTTGGGGGCGTTGCCGCCGCGCCATCCAGTCAAAGCGCGACGATCACAATAACCACATCGGGGAGTGGCGTGACCACGGCTGCCTTTAACATTCCCACAGCGGGAGCAACTTTCACGCAACAGGTCGCTGAATCGGTATGGGACACTGGCGGCCCGTTTTACGCGACTGTACCCACGGCGGCCCTGGGCGCGCTGAATTTGACATCCGCATTTGGGTCCCCCAATGCGCCCGGCGTGATAATTGCACAGTCAACAGGAGCACAATCACTCAATTACGCGGCCTACGGAGTTTGGGCGGTTAGCGATACCGCCACGGCCGGCCGCGCCGGGACATTCGCATTTGGCAACCTGACGCCGGCCGCTTCAGTACCGGCAACAGGAACCGCAACGTTCAATGGGATCACCATCGGCGTCGGCGGCGCCACCAGTGGGAGCACGGTATATGCGCTCCAAGGTAACGCCCAGATCATCGCGAATTTTGGCAACCAGTCGGTAACCGCGAACCTTACCAACCTTGGCACGCAAAATATTTCAACCAACGCAACAGGCTCGTTGCCCAACCTGACCGGCACGTCGACCATCAGCGGAAGTGCCTATACCGGACCAATTTCCGGCACGGGACTGACCGGCACGATCAACGGAAATTTCTACGGTCCTGCCGCTCTGGAGACCGCCGGTGTCTGGCAGGCCAGCGGCAGCGGAAACAGTTGGATAGGCAGTTACGGCGCCAAATAACATTCCGGCGAACTTCAATGGCGATGGGGGCTTTCAGACCAGGTCCGGCGTTGCCCGACGGCAAGCACGTCCCATGAAGGCGGCAGTAGCGTTGCTGGCCGCGGCGGCGGCGTTTGCATCGCCCGCGCCCGCACAGGAAAACAGCAGGACCTTCGTCATCTCCGACGTGCAGGCGGCACAAATCCTGATCGTGAACAACCGGCTTGATGACGCCAGGCGTTTGCTGGAACGCGTGCTGGCCGCCAATCCGGACGACCGAGAGGCCCTGTTTTTGTTGGCCACCATCGCCGTTGCGCAAAAGGACTATGACACGGCCATCTCGCTCTATCGCCGCATCCTGGTGCAGGCGCCCGATACCGAACGGGTGCGGCTGGAACTGGCGCGCGCCTTTTTCCTCAAGGGCGATTACGACAATGCCGACCGGCAGTTCCGCTTTGCCCGTGCCGGCGATATCGACGATGTGGTCAAGGCCAACATCGACCACTTCCTGGCTGCCATCAATCGCTTGCGGGAATGGACGGTCAATTTCTCCCTGGCGCTGGCACCCGACACCAACCAGAACGCGGCCACCTCGGCCAGCCAGGTCAGCATCTACGGCCTGCCCTTTACCCTGGACAAAAGCGCACGCAAGCAGAGCGGCATCGGCGTGGCCGGAGACATTGGCGGGGAATGGTCGCCGCTCCTGTCCGACAGTGTGAAGGCGCGGATCGGCGGGGACCTTTCCCGCACGGACTATAGCGGCGGCCAGTTCGACGACATGACGCTGTCGGGCTATGCCGGGCCGCAACTTCTGTTCCAGGACTGGGACATTAGCTTGCTCGGTACCGGCTTTGAGCGCTGGTATGCCAACCAGGATTATCTTACCGGTTTCGGCGGCAAAATCGCCGCCGACTATGGCATCACCTCGGACCTATTGATCAGCGCGGCCATCGGCGGCCAGGCGGTGACCAATGACTTCATTCCCCAGCAAAGTGGACCGCTCTATTCGACACAACTCGCCGGCACTTATGTGTTGTCGCCGTCCAGCCTGTTTCAGCTGCAGTTGGGCTTCAACCGGCAGGATGCCCAGATCGGAGCTTATTCCTATTCCGGTGTCTGGTTTGGCGCCGGCTACAGCCAGGACCTGCCCTTCGGCTTCTCCGCCGGCTTCCAACCGGTCTACTTCATCACCCGCTATGACGATGCATTGGCAGCCTTCGGCAAGACCCGCGCCGATAATGCCCTGATGCTGGCCTTTACTGCGCTGAACCGGCGTTTCGATTATCACGGCTTCACGCCGCGCTTTTCATATATTTTCACGCAACAGCACAGCAACATCCCCATCTACAGCTTCACCCGCAACCAGTTCCAGGTCGGCGTGACGTCCCTGTTTTAGGCGGCGTCGAGATGCCGGTACCGTATGTCCGCTTTTGGCGCAGAGCTGACATTGGCTGAAAACCGCATTTGGCCCATCGCGGAGATCCCGACAGGACTGGGTTTAAGCTAGGCGGCCTTGCCTCGTGCGAGGGCGTGGACATCGGCAGTGGTCAAAGCGTTGCCGCCGATTCCCCAGTCGCCGCTTTCCACCTCCTCAACCACGCACCACGTGACGCCTCGCATATTTTCGCCTTCGATCGAGACCATGGCGTCGGTCAGTTTGCTGATGATTTGACGCTTCTGCTCCTTGTTGAACACGTCTTTGATGACACGGACTTGAATGAGCGGCATTGGCTGCCTCCTTCGTTGTTGACAGGAGCGCGATGGTGCCGAACACTCAGACGAACAGTAAGATACAGTTCTAGCGTCAAAGGCCGTGACTGTACCGGTCCGACAACCGGGCCAGTCCTGCGGCCGGTGACGTTCGAGGAATTCCGGCATGCTTTCGCTGACCATCAGCCACAAGAGCGGACAGCCGCTCGCCGAGCAGATCGTTGCCGGCATCAAGCGCCAGATCGACGAGCGTCATTTGCGCCCGGGCACCAAATTGCCTTCGATCCGCAGCTTCGCCGTTAGCCACAGCGTCAGCCGGTTCACCGTGATCGAGGCTTACGATCGCCTGGTCGCAATGGGCTATGTGCAATCGCGGCGAGGCGCCGGCTTTTACACGGCAGTCGTGCCGGCCAACCCCGGCGGACGACCGCCGGCTGCGTCCGACGTCCACAAGCACAATGAGGAACTGGTCTGGCTCATCCGCCGCTTGTTGGAATCGGACGAGAACACGCTATTGGCAGGCGGTCCGTGGCTGCCCAATTCCTGGCTCGACGAAGCCGGTATCCGCCAGAGCCTCAATGTGTTGGCGCGCAAAAACGGCGCCCATCTGCTCGAATACGGCCACCCCTTCGGCTACCTGCCGCTTCGAGAGCATCTGGCATTGATGCTCGCCGGGCACGGTATCACCGCCCATCCCGGGCAAATCCTGCTCACAAACGGAACCAGCCAGGCGCTGGAACTCATCATCCGCTATCTGCTCAAGCCTGGCGACGCAGCGCTGGTTGACGATCCCGGTTACTACAACATGTTTGGAAATCTGCGCCTGCATGGCGTCGAGATGCTGGCGGTGCCGCGTAATCGCGATGGCCCGGACATAGTCGAACTCGAGAAGCTTGCCGCGGCACGTCGACCGAAGGTCTATTTTACCCAATCGGTCATGCAAAATCCGACCGGCACCGACATGAGTCCGCACGTCGCGTTCAAGGTGCTGCAGGCCGCGGAGCGCCACAACTTCATGGTCGTGGAAGATGACATCTTCTGCGATCTCCAGGTCAAGCCCACGCCCCGGCTTGCAACGCTGGACCAGCTCAATCGCGTGATCTACGCACGCAGCTTCTCCAAGACGTTATCGGGCAGCCTGCGCGTCGGATTTGTCGCCTGCACCCAGGGCATCGCCGAAGAACTTGCCGACATCAAAATGCTGACCAGTATCACGACGTCGCAATTCACCGAGCGGCTGATCTATCACATGTTGGTCGACGGACACTATCGCAAGTACCTCTCGCGCTTGCATGAGCGGCTCGGTCAGGCGCGCCTTAACGTGGCGCGCACGTTCGAGCGTGCCGGACTGGAATTGTTCGTCCAGCCTGCGGACGGAATGTTCGTTTGGGCGCGCTACCCTCACATCGAGGATTCACTCGGCCTGGCGGAAGCATCTCAGCGCGAAGGTATTATGCTTGCGCCCGGCGCCATATTCCGGCCCCATCTCGAGCGCTCGGCTTGGATGCGCTTCAATGTTACCGCCTGTGAGGACGCACGCGTGCAGCAATGGTTGCAACGGCAGGCCGCGGGCAAGAAGGTGTAAGCGGCAGCTCCAAATATGGGATATTGCCAAGATGTCCGCTTTTGGCGCGAAACGCAGACATGGGGTGAATGACCGCTTCTGACCCGAGGCGGACATAGCGGAGAGGGCCATGATAGCGTGGGCGGCGGGGAAGAAGAATGACGGCACTTGTTCTTGACGGCGTGGTAAAGCGGTTCGGCGATTTCACCGCCGTGGACGATCTCAGTTTCTCGGTACCGGACGGCGGCATGTTCGGCTTCCTCGGCAGCAATGGCGCCGGCAAGACCACTTCGATCCGCATGATGCTGGATATCCTGCGCCCGGACTCCGGCCGCATCGAAATCCTGGGCCGCGCCCCCAGCCGCGCCAATGCACCGGAGGTCGGTTTCCTGCCCGAAGAGCGCGGCCTTTACCGCCTGATGACGGTCACGGACACGGTGGTCTATTTCGGCCGCCTGAAAGGCATGAGCGGTGCCGATGCCGGGCGCGCCGCCGCCAGGCTGATCGAGCGGCTGGGGCTGGGCGCCTGGGCCGGCACCGCCCTCGACAAGCTCTCCAAGGGCATGTCGCAGAAGGTCCAGCTTGCCACCGCCCTGGTGAACGGCCCACGCCTGCTGATCCTGGATGAGCCTTTCTCGGGGCTGGATCCCGTCAACCAGGGCGTGCTGGAGGAGATCGTGCTGGAGATGGTCAAAGGCGGCGCCACGGTGATCTTTTCCACCCATGTGATGCAGCATGCCGAGCGCCTCAGCGACCGGCTGCTGCTCTTGGCGCGCGGGCGCAAGGTGTTCGAAGGCACCCAGGCCGAGGCCCGCGCGCTGTTGCCGCCGCGCCTGTCGCTGACGGCGATGGCCGATCCGGCGCGGTTGCCCGGCGTGTTGCGCGCCGCCGCGGTGGGCAAGCCGCAAGCCGGCTGGCAACAATGGGATGTCACGCTGGCGCCGGGCCAGGACGCCGGCAGCCTGCTGCAGCACTGCACCGCGGACGGTTTCCTGCTGCGCGGCTTCGAGTTGCACCGGCCCAGCCTGCACGATGTTTTCCTGCACCTGGTGGGAGGAGCCTGATGAGCCGCATCCTGCTTGTGGCACGCCGCGACTTTCTGCAGATCATCGCCACCCGCGCCTTCAAGATCACGCTGCTGATCGTGCCGCTGATGCTGGGACTGGTGATATTTGGCACGACGTCGCTGCGCCGGCCCCCGACCGTCGCCTATATCGTGGCCGACGCCGGCGGCAGCATCGCCGCGGTGATCGAGCATCGCGTGGACCTGGATTACCAGCGCGCGGTGCTGCGCGATCTCTCCGCTTATGCCGACCGCTGGAAGCTGCCGCCGCCCGGTGACAGTTGGTCCGATGACGCCGCGGTCGAGCGGTTCATCGCCCAAGGGGCGGCCAACGGCGCGCTCAAGCGGATGCGGCCGCCTGCCGGCGCCACGACCTTCAAGCCCGAGGCGCCGGCCTATATTCGCGTCGCCGTTCCCAAGGACGTGCCGGTGGACGAGGGCGCCGGCGCCTTTGGCCGCGCCATCGCGCCCTATCTGGCGAACGACATCCAGACCGAGCAAGGCAAGCGCCCGCTGGCCGTGGCGGTCTATGTGCCCGCGCACGGGCCGCTGCGCCTGTGGACCAACGGCCGGGGCAGCAACGGCCTGATCGCCCTGATCCAGCAGGAGCGCAGCCATCAATTGCGCATGACATTGCTGGCGGCGAACGGCGTATCGTCGGCCGCCGCCCAGCGCATCGAGAGCCTGGAAGCGCCGGTGGCGGTGACCGCGCCGCCGGAGGGCGGCGGCCGCAACCAGCTGACGGTGCGCTCGATCGTGCCGCTCGCGCTGGTCTATTTGCTGCTGATGGGGGCGCTGATCACCGGCGGCATGATGCTGCAAGGCGTGATCGAGGAACGCTCAAACCGCCTGCTGGAAGCGGTGCTGGCCTGTGTCGAGCCGCGCGAACTGATGACCGGAAAGCTGATCGGCCTGGGCGCGGTGGGCCTGACCATCATTGCCGTATGGGGCGGCTGCGCCCTGCTGGCCGCCGTTTCCGTCAACGGCGTGGTCGCCGACTATCTGCAGCCCTCCCTGGCGGCACTGGACCAGCCCTGGACCATCCCGCTGCTGATCTTCTATTTCTTCTGCGGCTACCTGATGCTGGGGATGCTTTATCTCACCATCGGCTCGCTTTCCAATTCCATGCAGGACGCCCAGGCCTATCTGATGCCCGTCACCATGGGCGTGCTGCTGCCGGTGATGCTGATGGTCAATGATATCATCCGCAATCCTTCCGGCTGGCTGCCTGAAGTGATGTCCTGGATTCCGATTTACACGCCTTTTGCCATGCTGGTGCGGCTCGGCAGCGGCGTTTCGGCGGCGGAAATCCTCGGCACCGGGCTGCTGCTGCTGGTTTTTGTGACGCTGGAATTCGTGCTGCTGGGCCGCGTCTTCCGCGCCAGCCTGCTCAATACCGGCCAGCCGCCCAAGCTGGGCGCCTTCCTCAAGCTGATGCTGCGCCGGGACTGATGCCTGCCGTGCCGGCAAGACAATTCGGAACTTCGCGTGGAACCGAACACTGTTGACGGTGTTCACTCTGCACGACTGCCTCCAGCGAAAGAATCCCAAAATGATGTTTCTGAAAAAGGCTGTTTCAGCCGCCGCCATCACCATGTTCATGGCGGCCGGCGCGCTTGTCGGCACCACCGGCGCAGCCTCCGCCCGCATGGCCTGTAACAGCGAAGGCGATTGCTGGCATACCGATACGCGTGTCGCGGTCCCCGGCGTGCGGTTCAACTATCATCCCGATGACTGGTATTTCCACCAGAGGTGGGATGGCGGCGACCGGCATTATCGCGACTATCATGAAGGTCGCGGTTACTACAAAGGCGGCGTCTGGATCACGCTCTGATCGCGGCCCAGCGCGAGCTGTCCGGAACAAGGCGGCCGCCAGGCCGCCCTGTTTCCGTTTTTGAGGCAAAACGGCGCCATTGACCCAACAAAGCGCAGGCATGCCGGACCGGCCGATCGATGTTCCACCGCATGTCGCGGAAACGATCCATTCCATCGCATTGCTGCATGCGGAGCATCACAGGACATCGACGCTTGCCGAGCGCATCGTCGACCGGCTCACGCTGTTGGTGGGTCGCCCGGTATTTCTCCTGGCGCTGCTCGGCGCCGCAATGTTGTGGATGACGGCGAACACGATCATCCTGCTTGGCGGCGGGGCTCCGTTTGATCCGCCACCGTTCCCAGGGATCGAGCTGTTCCTGACGCTCACCGCCCTGGCTATCGCGGTGATGATTCTCGCCAGCCAGAGCCGCGCCGACAGGCTTGCGAATTTGCGTGAGCAAATGACACTGGAGGCGACGCTTCTGACCGAACAGAAGACGCGCAAGATCGTCGAACTCCTGGAAGAGCTGCGCCGTGACAGTCCCGGGGTGAGGGATCGCCGTGACCTGGAGGCCGAACAGATGGCCGCAAAGACCGATCCGCACGACGTCCTGACCGCGATCGAAGAAGGCACCCAGAAAACGGTCCGGACAGCGGCTGACGGGCCTTAGCCTCGATCCCAACCTCCGGACGTCGGCAATCCGGCCCTCCATGACCCAAGGCGGGCCCTTCTCAAGCCCCTCAAATCGCGGTCTTCTCAGGGGACGTGGCGCCGGAGTAGAGTGGCTGGACTTTTGGGCAGGTGTGGAATGGGCCAGCTCTGGAAGGCCATGTCCTTGGCGCTTTGCCTTCTGTCCGCGCTCCCGGCATTGCCGGGCCATGCACAAGTCGCTTTTGGCAACGGCGATTTCTTCGAAGACGGCTCGATTTTTCATTCGCGGAAAGACCTGGATAATTATCGGCTTGTCCGCGATCTCGGCAACTGCACGACGACACCAGCTTTGATGTGACCGATAGGGGAGCCATGGCAATGAATATCTCTTATCATTGGGAGATGAGGGGATGATCGGTCTTGGCAAGGCAAAACAACGCGCGAAGGGAGCAGGGCAATGAACCGGATTGGTGACGAACTGTGTCGTGTTGGCCTGGTCCTGCTGCTGCTGATGGCCGGCATGCAGTCCGCGCTCGCGGCCGGCGCGCGGATCGTGGTTTATGGCGCGACGGGCGCCATCGGCGGCCTCATCACCGAGGAGGCCCTGCGGCGCGGAGACACTGTGGTCGGTGTCGCGCGCGATCCCAGCAAGCTTGCGATCAGCGATCCGCACTACACCGCCGTCGCGGGCGATGTCACCAACCTTGACAGCTTCAAAAGCATCACCCAGGGCGCGGATGCGGTCATCATTTCGGTGCTCGACAGCGGCAAGAACGCGCCCGAGGATTCCGTATCGGCGCAGGCGGCAAAGGTCGCGGTCGAAGCCTATACCGGCGTGGCGCGCAGCCCTCATATCATCGAGATCGGGGCCGCGCCCACGATGAATTATGAGACCGAGCAGGCGATACGCGCCAACGTGCATCTTCCGGACGGGAGCCCGATGTATGGCATCATCCTGGGGCATCTGGTCGCCTTGAAGACATTCCGCGCGAGCCACATCCGCTGGACGGTGCTCACGCCGCCGTCGCACATACTGGGATGGACCCTGGGGGCGCCGCCGCAACCGCATCGCACGGGCAAGTACCGCGTCTCGACCACCGAACTTGTGAGCGACGCGCAGGGCCAAAGCGCAATCGATGTCGCCGATCTCGCGGTCGCGGCGGTCGATGAGGCCGAGCATCCGCAGTTCGTCGGCAAGCGCTTTACTGTTGGATACTGACAGTAACGCGTTCAACCGATCGGCCCGGGAGGATTTCGTGGAACCGCTGAACCCCTGGTTTGGCAAGGCAGCGATACTTGGAATAATTGCCGCAATTGCAATTATCCGTGCGCCCTTCGGCCGCCAGAGCCGCAAGATTGCCATCGCCGAGAACCATCGAGGCCCGCGCGAGACCCTTGTCCTCGCCCTGGCATGGCTTGGAAGCATGATCATTCCGCTGCTCTGGGTCTTTTCTCCGCTTTTCGCGATAGCCGATTATCCGCTCAATCCGGTGGTTTTCCTGGCCGGTGTCCTGGTTGCCGCTTCAGGCCTGTGGCTTTTCCGGCAATCGCATGTCGAGCTTGGGAAGAATTGGTCAATTTCGCTGGATTTGCGGGAAGGACACCAACTCGTGACATCCGGCCTTTACCGACATGTGCGCCATCCCATGTACACGTCAATCTTCCTGTATGCGCTGGGTCAGGCTTTGGTGGTTCCGAATTGGATTGCCGGTCCCGCGAACCTCGCGGCGTTTTTGGTGCTGTTTGCCGTCAGGGTTCAATCGGAAGAGCAAATGATGGCCGATAAATTCGGTGACCAGTATCGCAACTACCTGGCGAAGACCAAGCGCCTCATTCCCGGCATATGGTAGATCGCTTGATCATGGAACCAGGCGCGCCGCCGCCATTCGCGTGATCGCTTCGATTGGCAAGGGCCGGCGCGGAATATATGGGCCGGCCGTCGCCGGAACGCCGCACCTGCAGGGGAGTTGTTGATGCGGGCGGGTTCTCTGCCCTTAAGGACACACAATGAATAGCGATCAGCAGAACAAATCCGGTCAGCAGACCCAGCCCAGCACGCAGAAACTGAATGAGCAGCAACAGCAGCAGGTTGGTCAGCAGACCCCGAAGACGGACGCGGCCAAGGCGCCGGAAGCCGCCGGCAGCAAAAGCCCGGGCGCCGAAGGCGCGAAGAGCTGAACAGGACAAGGCGCCGGCACAACCGGCGCCTTTTTTTCCAGGAGGTAACAATGAACAGGACTTTCAAAAGCTTTCAGCGCATATGCTCGTTGGCGCTTCTGACCGCCGCCATCACCGTGCCGGCGATAGCTGCCGTGCATGTCGATTTCGGAAATGTATCGGTGGGTTATCGCGATGGTTACCAGGACAACAACCACAAATGGCACCATTGGCGCCAAGCGGACGCCAAGGCCTATCGCAGCCACAATCAACAGAACTACCGGGACATGAACTATCGGGACGACCGCAATCGCGACAGGTAGCGCGGCAACCGCCGTGGCCACGTGCAGAGTCTTGTCTTTGGCGTCCGCGGCGCTTGTCGTCCTCTGCGTCTGTGCGAGAGCGCAGTCCGGCCCCCTGGATGCGGATCCGGCAAACGGGGGAGCCGCGCCCCGCAAGAACGCGGTGGTCTATCGGAGCTTCAAGCACGGGTCGCCTGACGCAACCGGCGGAACTGCGGACCCCGGTCATTCCCTGGGGCATGGCGCGGTCGCCGCCGGCACATTGAGCGGCCACGGCCCCGGCTGTTCTTCCCTGTCGCCTTGCGCGGCGGTTTCGCCTGCCAGCTCCGGCACGGCTGACGTTCCAACCGTGCCTGCCATCGCAGCCACGAAGATCATTGGCCCCAGCTCAGGGTGCAAAAGATCGTCCCGCGATATGGCCGGGGTCGTTCAACCGAGGCTGACGGCCCTTCATTGCCGCAAGCTCCCCGCATAGCGCAGGGCGGGTCTATGGCTTCATCGACGGGCGGCCCGGGGATTGTTCTGGATGTTCGCAATGCCGGCCTCCGCGGACGCCTTGCGGGACTTGGCGTGGCGACGCCTGCGGGCCTTCTTCTTTGCGTATGAGCGACGGGCTGCCATTGTCAATCTCCTGTTCGCTCCACCGGAGCATTGGCAAAATCACACTTCGACAAAACGAAACAGGCTGCGATTGTTCAGCATCGTGTCCTCATCCGTCCTCAGATCGGCATCTCCGGTGATTCCATAACCCTTGTCACACCTGAGGATGATCGTCTTCTGTTCAAACCGGACCACCGTTGCCAGAAGCCATTGTTGCCGGCCCGGAATCCACGCCGCCCATTTCTGCCCTGTGGTCACGGCTGACGGCATCAAAGACCTCCCGGCGTCTCAAGGGGGAGCGCGGACAACGTTTTGCTGGCTTGTCCCGGAGGTCTCTCAAGCGCGAGTTCCTCAACCGGCCCGCGACACGACAGGGATATCACCTTTCCCGACCGGCCAACAGAAAGATCGGTTTGCTGTTCAGGCAGCGGCAGCCTGCCGTTTCAACGCCTGGCATCGGAATAGCTCAACGCAAGCATCAGCTTGGGATGTCCATGGGATGCGCGCGCCGCGAACAGGAAAGAAATATATATCGGGATCGCAATTCGCACGGAAATCGCGCATGCGCAGCCGGTTCGCCTTGTTCATTTCGAGGCGTTCTCGAAGCCCTGGAGCCAACGCGTCCGCTCCGGTTCCGACGTGTAGGGATTGGTCGCCGCATCGGCGCGGGAGTTCGCGGACAATTGCCGCGCCGCATTCCAACCCTCGGCATAAATGCGGCTGAGCCGGAAGTCGCTCACATCGGCCGCGATGGTCATGGCTGATGGAGCCTGAGCCGCAATATCTCCCGAACGCGGGGCTTTCGTGCAGCCGCCGCCGCCGGTGCAGCCGGCGGATCGGTGGATTGGTCGGTGTCGCGCAAAAGCGCCTCGCGCAGATCCTTCATGTCGATGGCGACATGTTCGGTCGCGCCGTCCGCGCTGATTTGAAGCGTGGCCGAGACCTGGCGCCAGCCGATGAAGGATTGAACGTCCAGCTCCTCCTCCTCCACGCGCACTTCGTAGGTCCCCGGCGGCTGGAGCGATTCCACACCCGCGAGCCGGAAAGGCTTGACGAAAGTGACCTGTCTGCTGGTGGTGCGTGTCTGCATGGCGAAGCTCTCCATTGAGGAATGGGCATCGGCCGGACGGCAATGACGCCATCCGGCCGCGCCCCGGCGCATGCATAGTCCAAATCACGCATACGCAGGTGCTGGAAGCACCAGCGGGGCGTGAGGACCCTAAATTGCGCCAGGATTCGGTTCGTTCCTGTCACGTCGAAAGCGGCATGCGGGAGAGCGAACTCGGCCGCATAGGCAAGGCCTTCCGTCGAAGGCAGTGACGCGCACAATGCACATGGCG
>Ga0210386_10002734_pt1 | contig 15013 bp, 11 predicted proteins | sample IncBWH32OmetaG_FD_160091 | JGI IMG/M metagenome (GOLD analysis project Ga0210386, IMG submission 160091) | Forest soil microbial communities from Barre Woods Harvard Forest LTER site, Petersham, Massachusetts, United States - Inc-BW-H-32-O ... | reverse complement strand
GGCTCCGCAGGGCGAGACAGAAACGAAGCTGGCAGGGATCTGGGCGGAGGTACTGCATCTTGAGCGGGTAGGCCGGTACGATAACTTCTTCTCCCTCGGTGGTCACTCGTTGCTGGTAATACGCATGGTTGCATTGCTGGAACAAGAGGGAATAACTGCTCTAACAGCGGAGCTGTTCACACACCCGACTGTCGAATCTCTTGCCACCAAGGTGAAATCACGGAATGCCTCAGCCTCACAAGCAAAGGCTGTACTCGTCAGAGAAGGTGGTACACACGCTCCTCTTTTCTTGGCGCATTGTGGCGCTGGGGAGTTGCTTTATACTATCGAGCTTACCCCGTACATTAACACAGACGGTCCAATCTATGGCTTGCCATCACAATTCGGAGGTAAAGGCCAACTATTAACTGTTGAAGGAATGGCGACTCGGATGATCCAGATGATTCGTACCATACAGGCCACCGGCCCATACTACATCGCAGGGTGGTCTTTTGGAGGAATTCTAGCCTACGAGATTGCGAACCAACTTATAGGCGCAGATCAAGAGGTTCGATTTGTTGGTTTGATTGATACGCACCGCCCTAGAGAGTTAAACAAGAGCCTGACACACGATTTTGACGAAAGGGATGAGCTATTAGTTGCTATTCAATCTAAAAGTGTCGTTGATGGACTGCAAGAGGGTGTTGAGGTTCTGATATCCGCATCCCGAACAATGAGCTTTAGGGAACTTGTCAAAAGGGCTAAGGATCTGTCTTTGATGCCTGCGCACTTGAGAGGTTTCACTATGGCACAACTCAGGCGCTCTCTCTATCTCTCTTACACGCTTAGGACTGCCTACAAACTTTATTCCCCGCATTCTATTCCATTTCCAATCCATTTGTTCGTGGCTAAAGAAAGCGGCCATGAAAGCCGAACTCTGGACTGGGATGTCATAGTTCCAAGAAATCACTTACATATAACAGAAATACCGGGGACTCATCTTTCACTTATGAAGTCTCCGAATGTCGAACTGCTTGGTCGAGCCCTGTCTCAGGCGATCAGCAAGGCCGACACACAGTTAATAGATATACCCGAGGATAACTATTTTCCTGGGATCGTCCTCCAAGCTGCAAGTCATAATATTAAAGCGCCACTATTCTGTGTTCCTGGGGCAGGCGCTAGCGTGACAACATTCGACAAGTTGATTACTTGTCTTGACGAATTAATCCCAATTTATGGGCTGCAACCACGTGGTCTTGAGGGTACGCTTGTTCCGCACTCGACCGTTCGAGCCGCATCAGTTTCCTATCTGAGAGCCATTGAGGACGTTTGCCCTAAAGGCCCAATCCAGCTTCTAGGGCATTCTTTTGGTGGCTGGGTCACTTTTGATATGGCACAGCAACTAGTTGACGCCGGACGAGAAGTTGAATCACTTATAATTCTCGACAGTAAAGCGCCAGAGGGTGGATCCGTCATCTACGAATATAGTCGAACTGAAGTAGTCTTGGAGATGGTTGACCTCTTCGAGCAAATCGTAGGGCACTCAATAAGCATCAACAAACATGATCTTGATGCGCGGAGTAAAGCTGAACAACTAACGCTTTTGCATGACCGTTTAGTGAAGGAAGGTCTCCTGCCCCGCCGTTCGAGGCCTGCTATGCTGGAGGGTCCGTTCCGTGTATTTTCCACTGCGCTACGCACCTCTTATAAACCTGACAGGCCTTACCCTGGGGCAGTTCAGCTCGTGCTCGCAGATGATGGAAGGCTTGATCACAGTACTAACCAACGAGAACATAGGCAGGTTTTATTAGATTGGCGGCAGGTAGCTCCAAATATTACATACACATATGCTCAGGGTAACCACATGACCATGTTGGAGCAACCTAATGTGGGTCATCTCGTCAAGCAACTGGAACTGAGTTGACAGCCTCTAAGTCCAAAAAGGTGCGGTCTGCGGTCATGCTTTGTACGAAGGTTCATTTTAGGGAAACCGGAAGTGTAAACGTTGGGAAGTGTAAACATTGGTTAGACTTGCAATTACCCACAATTACGAGCTGAATCAGAAGGGGTAATGACCAGGTCTATTGGGTCTCAAGTCAGGCACTTACAGATTTTCTATCAAATGTGGCGGACTGTTGGACACGAGAAGGCCACGGCGTTGTCGGATTGCCAGGTGTCGCGAGTCGTCGGAGTTTCGGCGGACGACTGGATAGACCATGAAGTAATGGGTTGCAATTCCAGGATGTGCGCCACGGCAAGCGTTTGCGCCAGTTGCTGGGGTAACTTTCCGGGAACGCTCGGGGCAACGACACCTAGGGCATCTCAGGACTGAGCAAACACCAAGGCGGCGTATCGGTCTTTTCGGAAATGACCGGATCAACGAGGCGAATATTCTGGCCGGCCATTTCCCTTCCGCACGGGAGCGATTTGCCGCAACGAGCGGGTTTTCGATTCTGGTTCTTCACGACACGACGGAGCTCTCTTCACGCGTGGAATATGCCGAAGAGATGAGGCAGAGGAGCCACGAGAAGCCGCTAATCTCACTTCGAAATTCACGTCAATTGTTTGCTTCGCGCACAACTTGCCTCAGCATTGGCTGATAATAGTGCAGAAGTAAGCTTAGCCCACCGTTCTAAGTACCTACGGACCCTGACAAACTAGTCGGTCGCATATCAGTCCAGTGCTGGCGGACATAATCGAGGCAAGAGGAACGACTGTCTGGCCCAATCACAGATCGCCATCCCGCAGGCACCTTTTTGTATGCCGGCCAGAGAGAGAACTGACCTTTATCATTCAGCAGGACTAAAAACCTTCCCTTTTCATCATCGAAAGGATTACTCATCGCATTTCTCCTATCACGGCGATCGTCACTGGTAATTGGTTGCTAGTCTATCGCGGCATCGGATGGTTACTGGAAACCTTTTATACTGGAAATGCGCATTTCCAGTCAAATAGTCGGGTTATTCCGATGCAAGATGAGCCGCTCTGCTGCGGTTTTGGTTGATATGTTAGGGTGGGGCTGTGTGGCCATTCTGCGCGGGCGCGCCGACGTTTTAGACCCTGTTGCTCACGTGACGGTCACCCTCTTCAGCCGTTGTACAGCCTTCTGGCGACGCGATGATCGCCAAAAGCCTCGAGAGCAGCACGAAGGGCGACGTGGCTGCATTGTTCGCCCTTCCGTTGATAAGCAGGCCCTCGGTGGTGCGGGTGATTCCTCTCCGCATTCGATTGCTTGCCTGCGTTGTCCTCGAACAGGAGCGATTAGCTCGGCTTTAGGGCTTTGGGAGCTGAAACTGCTACCGGCCGGGCGACCTCAAACCCCAGCTTGAGACCGCGGCCACCTAGACTCCGGCGACCAGGCTGTTCCCCGGAGCGGAGGCCCCGGCTCTCCTGATTGTGTCGTCACCGTGGGACACGATCACGACCTCTTGCTTGATCTTCGAGAAGCCTGCATTTGGACTTCGATCATCCAGGGGCAATCGGCTAAGTCGGGAGAGGATAGAGGCTTTGCGCATCCCTGGTGGTGGCGAATTTCTTTTCACCCTAGGTTGCCGTCACCGTTGCTCCGGCAACCGGCTCATCGCCTAACGGTCACGACTCTGCGGCTCCGAAGCCATGGCCACGCGATCAGACAGTCTGCAATACAGAGACGGCGGAAGCAGTGGTTGATCCGCCGTCATGTTATGGAAGGGCATGCTTGTAATTTGCCGAGTGCTTATCGGCGTATTGATCACCAAGACATCGACCGGGGCTTTCTTCACCTCGAGCTTCAGCCTGAGCCACTGCTGGATTGCGTGAATAGTCCCGGCGCGGCCTCGACGTCGGCATTTTGCCTTAGCGTCGTCGTCGACGGATGCCCGTTGAATTCCGAATCGGCGGGCGTAAAATCAAGCTAAAATCGAACTTGCCCGAAAGTCCCCGTCCAATCCACCACTGGCTGGTCGAGAACGGTGTGGACTAGAGGAAATCTGTAAAGTCCTGCATGGTCGCGTTGCCGATCATCAGTATCGGTCCCCTTTTCTTGCCAGAAAGAGCAGTCCGGGGGCAAGGCCCCATGGACTTCCGTCGACGGGAGCTTTCGTCCGTGCTTGCTCGCGGTAAGCACGAACGCCAAAGCTCCCGTTTGCCATGATGATAGGACTGGCACAAAATAAGCATCCTAATACTCCGGCGCTAGGGTTCTGCATATTTTGCCGGGCTCGAAGTGTCGCATTTCATCACTGTGGATGACGGGACCGAGTTCTCCGGCTCGTCCGTAACGATCCAGGCCTCTCCTGTATTCTATGCAGTATGTTAAGGATCAACGTTAATGCTCGAGTTAAGGCAAAGTTCATTGCCAAATGTCCCAGACATCCGAAATTTGACCCCTCAGCAGATCCCAAGAGTGGAACTGAGCCAGGATGTTCAACTTGTGCTGACTTAAGAGCTCTTCAGGCTTCGCGTGTTGCCCTCGAAGAGGCTATGCGCGCTTTCGAGCGACGGACGTTTCAATGGCAAATCAATCCAAAGAAATCTCGAGTTCAGTCGAAAGAATGAAGGTCATCGTGGTCGTGACCTAATTGGATGGACCCACATCGTAGAGGTGAGTTGATAAGCTCGCCATGAAGAGCACCGTGACGAAGGTAAGGACCATTTGGTTGGACATTGGTGATGGAGGTTTTGCTGCCGCGCAAGTTTAGGCGAAGTGAGGTCTTTCGATTCCTTTCTGACCCCAGAAGGGATTTGTCGATCTCCATCGGAGGTTACGGAAGGGTGACTGGCTCGGGGCCAGGCGCGTGAGATTCGAAAGTGTTGGCTTCCAGCACGACGTATTGTGAACCGTCAAATTTACCAGACGACTCAGCCTGCATCTAGCTCTGCCGTTTGAAATCCTGCTTTCTCTACGACGGTTTTGGCCCGCTACTTGTGGAACTCTGATTCGGATAGAGTTGTGCTTCCTGGCTGCCCGTCAAACCAACCTGGATCTCAAACAGTGGCTTTTCAATCGGGAGTACTTCGCCTTCGTAGTACATCACCCCACCCCCGGAAGGAATTCCAATTGCATGTATAGGCAGTTCCTGAAGGGAAATAGCGCGCCGAAGCGACTTCCAATTCTCCTGCTCTTCATGCACGCCAACATACAAAGGTAACAAGCCAAATGTTGGTAAGAAAACGGACTCGTCATCTGTGAGACCACCGCGCCCAACTTGTACCGCCCCAGCCGAAACTCCTAGAAGTATAGCTCCTGCGAGATACCGCTGCTCGATTAGAGAGCGGAAGCCGTTTTCTTCGAAAGCACGCCAACCCGCCTCCACACTTCCGCCAGCCAGTAAGATGATATCGGCGTGCTCCAGGAATAGCCTGTCTTCAGGTGATGGTCGAGAGACAATCATCCTCCGCTCGCCTACACCAGTCGGTTCGAACGCGGGCAAAAAGAGGTCTTGATAAAAACTGGGATTGTCGCCGTTCGATGCACCAATGTATGCTACAGAAGGAGGAGTTACGCCCGCGTTTTCAACGACATCGTTGAGGAACAGCGAACCATCTGCTCGCTGCTGAAAGAGGAGTCTGCTATCGGCGAACAGATAAATCGGCTTTAAGCCTAGGACCCTCCTTGATTCGATATTGGGCTTTCTAATTACGTCGCTTGGCATAAGATCTGAGTTGAAGCAGGTGCAGCGGTTAGGGCGGGCCTCCGAACAGCGCAGCACACTATACAGTATCTCGGAGGCGTTCGCGAGAAAGACTCTTCAGGAGTGGCTAGGAGTGTTCGCATTCTGGAGATCAGATCATGTTTCGGATCGAGCTCCAGTGCCGTTCTCGCCTTTCGCCACCCATCCCGCAATTCAGTGCCCGTTCCAATACTGGGGATTTTTTGTCCAGCCCCACGAACTTCGCCTTGCAGTTGTAGAACGTTGCCTCGCTGATCCCGTGCCCCCGGCACAGATCTGCCGTCTACTCGCGCCTCATGTTGCTTCAAAATCCGAATGATCTGCTCTTCGCTGTACCGGCTCTTCTTCATGCTCCGTCCTCCCGTTCAATTTACGAGAGAACTCCAGCTTTCAGTGGCTGAGTTTTTCGGGGGCACGCCAAACTCAGCGCCGAATCGGCTCCAAAAACGCCGTTCGGCTCCCCGTGAGTCGCTTAAAATCCTCATGCTTCTGTGGTCTCGAAATCCTTTCTCCCACGCTTCCCCCTTGCAGTCGCGCAGCTGACCATACATTCTCGTTACTAACCCGCAACTGAGCCGCGAAGAGGAGGCTCAGTTATCCGGGGCAGATCATTGTTTCAGAATTTCTAGTTATCTCTGGACCCGTTTTGGAGCCCATCATCAGGGAATCTCATTTGGAGAGGTTTGCTCACGCCGTTGTGGGGGCTCAACACGCCACTGATTCACCGAAATAGACATGCTCAGCGATTCCACGTGGTGCCACCAAAATGGAGGTAGAAAAAGCATTTGGCCGGGCTCAATAGTAATCACATAACGTTCGGCCAAAGCAAAATCTGGATGTCGTTTCCAGTCGGGATCCTCCACATCAACGTAGCTGTGGTTGGGCAACGCGCAGTCGGCTGGGTATGGGTAGAGGCAATTCGATTGATCGGGGGCAAAGAGCGTGAATGTTTTCGTTCCATATACTTGCGCAAACAGATTCGCCGATTTGTCGAAGTGTAGAGGTGTTATGACGCCTGAGGAGCCAAACCACAGATTTATTACACTCGATCCAACGGGCCACCAACAGCGGAGATCCGGTAGCAGTTCTGGAAGTTTAAGGGCGATGTTTTGTTGACCGATGTAGTACCTAGTGCTTAATGACGCATTAGAAATGATCTCGTTCGCCGCTTTCTCAAAGGCAACGTTACGAAGTATAAATTGATTCTCGGGGTCCAGTGCTGATTTATCTGGATTCGCCCTAAACGATCCGTTTAGGGAAACCTGTAAATCGACTAGTCTATTTGGAGCGAGGCTACCTATTCCTTGCGGTGACCAGCGCTCCAAAGCAGGCCAGCCTTTGAGACCATCACCCACTAGAATGGGTTTGTTAGCCGAAAAATGAGACTTAAAGAACTCTTGTGGCGTTACTGTGAGTATTCCGATATGTGAATACACACTACAATTATCTCGCAGCGGCACGGGAGATGTAAAGGGAATCCCAAGCGAATTCGCGAGTCCGATCGCGGAGAGCTGCGATCTGATTGAACCATGGAACCGTTGAACAAATGCGGCTTCAGCCTGAACCCAAGCCTGGCCCACGGGGCTGATCGTGATTATGAGGACAGGCGTATGGATATGCATCATGCTGCCTTTGGTTGAACTGACGGAGGCAGAGAACGAGCAGATTGTTAACGCAGTACCGGGTGGAGGGTCAAACATCCAGGATATTTATCCCTGGCTCCTCTGCAGGAAGGCATCCTCTTCCACCATCTTTATGGAGACGGTTGGTTGTCCCTACCTGCCGACTGGTCAGTTTAGATGGCGTGCTCGGTTTCGCTGCCTCATAAAACAGTGGGGTTTCAGCAAAACGAAATCTTGAGATTTGCGCTACCGTTACCATCCGAGCCCGGGGATCATTCTCCTCCCACAGTCTCTTCATACTCGTCGTTTTGCTTAGAGTCTGTTCTTAACTTTGCACCAAGCTAGATGCTTTGCGTGGGGTCTGATTTTGGCAAGCATGGTCATATGGGGAACGGTGATCTTGTTGGGTATCCGAGCGATGTAAGCGATGAGGAGTGGGCGTTTGTGGCGTCATATCTGGCGCTGGCCGTCTTTCAATTACCCACAAGTTCCACTCCAATCATGATTCCAAGTTCGATATCAATTATTCGGGATAGGCCTCTCCAGATATCAGTGTTGCCGGGTTGAGGATCGTCGGCGCGAACGAGGTAACCGCCAAGACGTGTAAGCTGACGATGTAGTGGGCAATGGATGGACTGCGCGGATTTGTCGGGCAACAGCTCGTCCAGCAGATACTGGTCCAGCTCCGTGAGGCTTCGCCTGGGGAAGCTTCCGGACGAGAGCAATGAGCATGGCTCCCTGAGCCTCCGCGAAGTTCCCTGGCAGGTCGGTACTGTTCACTCAGTTTCGCTCCTCGACCAAGGGCCGCCTTCCGAGCGAAAACACAAGACTTCAGCTTGCACACTCCCTGCTGCCAACGCCGCAACCGTCCCAAAAGGGGTTGCTAAATTGTGTAGTGTCCAGGGACGACGGAAAACCGCCGGGGACCGTACCCCGAGGAGTTTCGCGGGCGAACCTGGAATCAACGAGACATCGAAAGAGCTCAGGGGGAGATTCAATCCGACGCCTTCAGCCTTGAGGATCGCCTCTTTGCGGGTCCAGCAATGATAAAAGCCTTTTAGCCAAGCCTCTCCTTCTAACGAAGATAGGGCGGCGAGTTCGGTTGGAGAAAAATGGCTTTCCGCCACCTCAGGCTCAATAGGCCGGATGTCCTCGATATCGATACCAAGCTCTGTGTCCATCGAGAGAGCAAGCAAAGCAATATACCGACTGTGGCTTAGATTGAAATAAAGGGGACGAGTCTGCGCCTCTGCCACTAATTCGGGCTTACCAAAAGAATTGGTACGGAATAAAAGGCGCTCCGGTCTGCGATCCAGATAGGCACCGAGGATCCGGCGCATATTCGCGTGGGCGATGGCAAACCGGGCTCGGTCGCACGCGAAATGAAAGCGGTGAAAACGATCCAGTTCTTTATCATCGAGCAGCCCTACCTGAGCTTCTCTTTGGCCGGTTAAGCCAAGGGAAGAATCGAGTGGCCACGCCCATACGTGAATTTGCTGCGCAGCGATCCTCTCAGGAATCCCAACAGTCTGCCAAATCGGCGAGAACGGCATTGCTTCATCTTACTGGAGTAGTCCACCGGCCAGGGTTGAGGAGATGCTGCGGATCTCTCTCCAGACCTATTGCAGCTCAGCCGCCACGTCAACACGACCACACCACGCGCTAACAGTGGGCGGGCAGAAAACGTTGTGGCGAAGCTCCGTGGAAGGAGTTCCTGGAGAGGGTTGACGGGATGATCGGAAAAACGCTCCTGGGCATCGCGTAACGGCATATGGCTTCTATTTCATTTTTCAGCCACGATCCTATCGCTTCTGCCCATTTTTATTTTGCCTTCGCATCAATGATGCGAAGAGCCTCCAGCCGCGCACGAAATGAGTTCCTCTATTTCTTGGACTTGTTTATCGATGGCCCTGAAAATCCCCTCAACTCCGCAAACCACGGCTCAAACATCTCGGTGCCATCAAAATAGGATACGCTGCGGATGATCGCCAGTCGATATCAAAGGTCCGCTCAGCGGAGTTTCTGATGGCGGCAGGGTAAAACGGCGAGGTCTCAGTCACAGCTCGCACAACAGTATGGTGGGCCCTTGAAGAAATCCTCAATTACCGCGAAGGAATTGAAGCAAGATGACATCCTTCGCGTCGCGACAGCAAACTATGCCGCCGCTTTGCAGAACTAGATGGATGCGGCGTTGCGGAATCGTGAACAGAACAGCGACAGCGACTTTGCTTCAGCGCAGGGTCCGGGCGCCGACGACATCTTCTCGCATATGTCCGCATACATGGAGGTCGGAACGCAATGACGAAAGCCCTCTGAGGGCGTGAGCGCGCAACTCAATCGCAACCATGGCGAGCGACGGCGTCTCACTGTTCTTCAACCTGGATTTCGTGGCTACACTCAGCGCGACAGAGCTCGCTGGTGTCCTGGCCCGTGAGGTCATGCATCCGGCCCTGCAACATCACACACGGCGCGGTGACCGCAATCCGAGGCGCTGGAATATGGCCTACGATCTCGCCATTAATCCCATGCTGGTCAATGCAGGGCTGACCATGTCGAAGGAGGTGCTACTGGATCCGCGCTTTCGTGGGATGAGCGCAGAGCATGCCCGTCACCATCGCTTAGTCGACCGCCCTCCGCTGTGCCTAGCAGGTGCGTTGCTATTCTCGCGAGCCACATTCCGCCCCATTTTCGCTGCGCTGCAAACGGGGGCCCCGAGAAGTGGGGGTGCCGTTGCGTCGCATCCTGATTTTCGGCACGGGTCAACAGCTTAGAGACGGAATACGAACGCAGTCTTTCAATGATCTGGCGAGCGGCGGTCGTAGAGAACTTGAGATCTTTCGCTCTAGAAAAGGTAGGTCGGGTAAGGAACTCTTTGTATGCTTATCCGAGTTGATTTCGGCGCCGAATACTCCGGGCGGCATTACTGTTGGTGCGGCTGCGGTGAGATTGAGAATCAATGCCGAGAAACTAACCAAGAGCAAACGGACAGTGTATCTGTTGAACACCACGTAACCCAGCCATGTCTCTTCGTAAGAGTCATGAGGCTCGGTCTGACCCAACTGTGGCTTCGATCTCCTGGCTCAGTCTTCGGTTGATGCGTGCTCTGTCGATCCAGAACGGTGCATGGACGCATTCCACTTCCAGCAGTTCCGCGTCTGGATCATCTTTCCACTGAATTCTAGCCCCATCTTTCACCGCTTCTCCCGCCGAGCAATCAACGGGAATACCATTCACCGTCGCCTTCTTTCGTAACCGCGCAAAGACTGCGCGCGTAATTCCTCCAAATGTCAGCCTGGTACCGGACCACATCCAACTGCTTCTCCTGCACTTGTGAGTTCAAGGGCTGGCTCTCCGAAAATGAGACTGGGGTCTTTGCTATTAATGCTGTCGATCCCTCTGCAAACCACACGCTGGAAGGCCGCCAATTATTCACTTAGATCTATGATCGTGCCCTGGAACCAGAGTCGAGCGAGATGTTAGGCTTGCTTTATTGGAGGGAGGATGAGCATAACCGGAGCGGTAGCTGAACTGAACAAGGAAATTGAACGTCTAACAAAGATCCGTGACTCGCTTTTGTAGGGCGTATCAGCCCGGGTGCAGCGAGCACTGCGCCTGCTTCAGCAAAGAAGGGCGGCCCGAAGAAGAAATCCGCTCTCAAGAAAGTGGTCGCTGAGAAATCCGTTCCTGCCAAGAAGAGAGTAATGTCCGCCGTCAAGAAGAAAATCTGTGAGGCAGTAAAGGCGCGATGGGCCGCGACGAAGAAGGCCAGCTCAGCAAAATAGGTAAGGTGGGGCGAGACGACCTCGTCACACCTTACTCATCGAACGTTCCTACAAATCCACGCCGATGAGAGCCCTATTGAGCCCGCGTAGCCTTCGGTGAGGTGTTCAATGTAGAGCATTCAACCATCAACAGATTCGAAACGACTTTGAATCATGAAATTTGTGTCATTGGTGCTCTAGTCTTCGGCGACAAAACTCGGAAATACGCATTGCCCGAACTCGAAATGAAAACATAGCGGTAGCGAGAACGCCGACATTCATTCTGGTGAAAGGGCCATCGACGAAAGAATGGACCGATCAATCCGATGCTGTGATCGAACGACGATGCTACTTCATAGCAGCGTTATCTTGCGACCGCCAAGTGTGGCAATTCATGCAAAAGGGCGTTTCAGCGCTGGAACTCGGTAGACTTAAGTTAGGGATGAAAGCCATTGAATCCAGTACCATTGCGGTCCTGGCCGAAAAGCCTTCTGTCGCACGAGACCTTGCCCGTGTCCTCGGAGCCGACAAGCGGGGCGTAGGCTATCTCCAGGGAAACGGCTATGTTGTCACCTGGGCGATTGGACACCTGGTTTCCCTCGCACAACCACACGAAATCAATCCTGAATGGCGGCAATGGCGCGTCGATCTCTTGCCGATCTTGCCCGACCGTTGGCCACTCGTGGTCTACGAGCGAACTAAAGATCAGTTCGAAGTAGTGCGAAAGATCCTCACGTCACCACGGGTGTCGCGGATTGTGTGTGCAACGGACGCCGGGCGGGAAGGGGAGCTGATCTTCCGCTACATCTATGAGGCAACCGGGAGCAAAAAGCCGGTAAGCAGACTTTGGATTTCCTCACTGACTCCGGATGCCATCCGCAAAGGGTTCGACAAGCTTCGCCCAGGGAGTGATTATGATCGCTTGGCCGACGCCGCCAGCGGACGAAGCCGAGCCGATTGGCTAGTTGGCATGAACCTGTCGCGTGCCTATTCGATCGTCTACAGCGAGGAGCTTTCAGTCGGTCGGGTGCAGACGCCGACTCTGGCCATGGTGGTCGATCGCGAACTCACTCTCCGGCGCTTCGTCTCCGAGGACTACATCGAGGTCGCCGCGACGTTTCAGGGACGGGGAAATCCGAACCAGGAAACATATGAAGGCACATGGTTCCGTACGCAAACAGAGTCGAGCAAGGATAAAGACCCCCAGGCGAACATCTCTCGATTACCTGCCGATGGCCAGGAAGCCAACAGCATCATTCTTCGGGCTCGTGCGGGAGAAGCCGTCATCGAGTCACTCTCCTCCGAGACGCAACGGATGCAACCACCCCTGCTGTACGATCTTACAGAGCTGCAGCGGCATGCCAATCGGCTGTTCGGCTTTAGCGCTCAAGAGACCCTCGACACAGCCCAGACTCTCTATGAGCGGCACAAACTGATCAGCTATCCCAGGACGGACAGTCGTCATCTTTCTGCAGATGTTGCCGCCACAGCTGCAGGCATTGTGGCGGCAGTCTCCAAAAGCTATGAGAAGCAACTGGCTGCTGGAACAGGGGAGCGGTCTCTGGGAAAGCGGCATGTCGACGACAGTAAGATCAGTGACCACCACGCCATCATTCCGACTGCGGTTTCCCCCGAGAAGGCCCAGCTCACCGAAATGGAACGCAAGATTTACGGTCTGATCTGCCGCCGCTTCCTCATGATGTGGCATGACGATTACCTTCAGGCGGTCACGACTGTGATTACCACAATCACGCAGGGAACATTCGTTGACCGATACCGAACCACCGGAACCCTCGTGCAACAGATGGGTTGGAAAGTCCTGGACATTGGGGCAGAAGGACGCAAGCGAGAGATGAAAGGTAGTGCCGAGGAGAAGACTCCGGAGCAGATCCTGCCGGTGGATCTTGCCAAAGGACAGATCCAGGACCTGGTAGATATCGAAGCCCGGAAAAAGAAGACCAGGCCCCCGAAGCGATTCACCGAGGGCACGCTCCTGACCGCGATGCAGACGGCAGGTCAAAGCCTGGACGAGAGGGAACTGTTCGACGCGATGAAAGATACAGGCCTCGGTACGCCTGCCACACGGGCGGCCATCATCGAAGTGCTGTTGAAACGCGGTTATATCATGCGTACGGGCAAGAGCCTGGAAGCGACCGAAAAGGGAATCCATCTGATTGAAGTGGTTCATCCCGAAGTTAAGAGTCCTGCGATGACCGGCCAGTGGGAGGCATTTCTCAAGAAGATCCAACACAGTGAATGCCAGCTGGAGCCATTCCTCGATCGCATCAGTCAATACGTCCGTTCTGTCGTCGACAAGGTTCGTCAGACTTCGCCCGTTCAGTCAGCGTCGGCGGTTTCCCCCACACCGAAGGTCTCCGATACTCCTGACTTGCCAACCCCAAAGATTATTCCCGACAGCGCAAGTCTCACCGAGCTGTTGCAAAACGCATTCGGTTTCTCTGCGTTCAGGCCCAATCAGGAAGCCGTCTGTCAGGCAGTGACGGCGGGGCAAGACGCGCTGCTTGTCATGCCGACCGGCTCAGGCAAGTCGCTCTGTTACCAGTTGCCGGGATTGGCGCGAGGCGGGACGACTCTGGTGATCAGTCCACTCATCGCTCTGATGGATGATCAGGTGCTGAAGCTGAAGGCGCAAGGGTTCTCTGTTGAGTGCATTCATTCAGGTCGCGATCGTGAAACTTCTCGCCGTGTCTGTTCCGACTACCTGGGTGGCAAACTACAGTTCCTCTTTATTGCTCCAGAACGGCTTCGGGTGGCCGGCTTTCCCGAAATGCTCGCCAAGCGAAAACCCTCGCTGATCGCCATCGATGAGGCGCACTGTATCTCGCAGTGGGGCCACGATTTTCGACCGGACTATCGGATGCTCAGCCAGCATTTACCGGGTCTTCGTCCTGCTCCGATACTGGCACTCACGGCCACAGCGACGCCGCTGGTTCAAAATGACATTGCGACTCAGCTAGGTTTGACCGCGCCCACGCACTTCATCCATGGCTTCCGCAGAGAAAATATAGCGATCGAGATCGTAGAAGCGTTGCCTTCACAACGTCCTCAGCTCGCTCGGGAGATCTTGCTCGAAGACAAACACCGGCCAGCCATCGTATATGCCCCGACGCGCAAGCAGGCGGAAAGCCTGGCGGAAGATCTTGCAGGCGAATTTGCTGTAGCCAGCTACCATGCAGGGCTGGATGCCGAGCGGCGACGACGAGTGCAGGAAGAATTCATGGCGGGCAAGTTGGACCTCATGGTCGCAACGATTGCGTTCGGCATGGGGATCGATAAGCCGGATGTTCGCACAGTGATTCACACCGCCTTGCCAGGCAGTCTGGAAGGATATTACCAGGAGATTGGCCGTGCCGGGCGCGACGGAAGGCAGAGTCGCGCCATCCTGATGCATTCATATGGAGACCGTCATACCCATGACTTCTTCTTCAGTCGAGATTACCCGGATGTTGCGCTACTGGATCGATTGTTTGCAAAACTTCATTTAGAGCCCCAACCGAAGGAGGCGCTCCGCAAAGCCTTGGCGATGGAGGCAGATCTCTTCGATAAAGCTCTCGAGAAACTTTGGATTCACAAAGGCGCAGTGCTGGATTTTGCGGAGAACGTAAGCCGGGGCGATGGACAATGGCGCTCGTCCTACATTCAGCAGGGTGATCAAAAACGGGCGCAGATCGATCAGATGCTCCGCTTTGCAGAGAGCAATCGATGCCGCATGACGTCCCTTGTGCGTCACTTTGGCGATACGTCGGACAACGCTATGACCTGTGGTGTGTGCGATTTCTGTGCTCCGGCCAAGTGCGTTGCCCAGAGATTCCGAACCGCTACGGAAGAAGAGCGAACAACTCTCTATCGAGTGTTGCGCGGCATGCGATCCGTCCGCACCAGATCGACCGGTAAACTGTACGCCGAGCTTTATCCAGGAAACGAGATCAGCCGAGACAACTTCGAAGAAGTTTTGGGAGCCATGGCCCGGGCAGAACTC
>Ga0210386_10002733_pt1 | contig 15014 bp, 13 predicted proteins | sample IncBWH32OmetaG_FD_160091 | JGI IMG/M metagenome (GOLD analysis project Ga0210386, IMG submission 160091) | Forest soil microbial communities from Barre Woods Harvard Forest LTER site, Petersham, Massachusetts, United States - Inc-BW-H-32-O ... | reverse complement strand
CGTCGCCGGTCATCGCCACCATGTGGCCGCCGCGCTGCTCCCGCCGGATCAGCGCCAGCTTCTCCTCCGGCGTGGCCTCGGCCAGGAAGTCGTCGACGCCCGCCTCGGCGGCGATGGCCTTGGCGGTAAGCGGGTTGTCCCCGGTGATCATCACCGTCCGGATGCCCATGTCGCGCAGCTGTTTGAACCGCTCGGTCATGCCCTGCTTGACCGTGTCCTTCAGGTGGATGACGCCGAGGACCCGCGGCCCGTCCGCCACCACCAGGGGCGTCCCGCCGCCCGCGGCGATGCGCTCCACAATCGGGGCGAGGTCATCCGGGACACCGCCGCCCGTCTCCTGCACCCAGCGCCGGACCGAGTCCGCGGCGCCCTTGCGGATCTGCCGCCCGGCGAGATTGATCCCGCTCATCCGCGTCTGGGCCGAGAACGGGACGAGCTCGGCGCCCGTCAGATCGGGGGGAGCGAGCTTGTAACGGGCCTGCGCCAGCTCGACGATGGAGCGGCCCTCGGGCGTCTCGTCGGCCATGCTCGACCGCAGCGCCGCCTCCGCCAATTCGGTCTCGGTGACCCCGGCGACGGGGAGGAACTCGGCGGCCATCCGGTTCCCGTAGGTGATGGTGCCCGTCTTGTCGAGCAGGAGCGTAGAGGCGTCCCCGGCGGCCTCGACGGCCCGTCCCGACGTCGCCAGCACGTTCCGCTGCACCATCCGGTCCATGCCGGCGATGCCAATCGCCGACAGCAGGCCGCCAATCGTGGTGGGCGCGAGACAGACGAACAGCGCGACTAGGACGGCCGTGGACTGGATGGCCTTGTCATAGATGGCCATCGGCTGCAACGTGACCACCGCGACCAGCAGGATCAGCGTCAATCCGTCGATCAGGATGTCGAGCGCGATCTCGTTCGGCGTCTTCTGCCGGCTCGCGCCCTCGACCAGGGCGATCATGCGGTCCAGGAACGTCTCGCCGGGGTTGGACGTGATATGGACCACGATCCGGTCCGACAGGACGACGGTGCCGCCGGTCACGGCGCTGCGGTCACCGCCCGACTCGCGGATCACCGGAGCGGACTCACCGGTGATCGCCGACTCGTCGACGACGGCCATCCCCTGGACCACGTCGCCGTCACCGGGAATGACCTGGCCCGCGGTGACGACAGCGACGTCGCCTGCCCGCAGCTGGGCCGACGGGATCTCCTGCGTCGTGCCGTCGGGCTTGAGCAGCTGAGCGAAGGTCTCCTTGCGGCTGCGCCGCAGCGTATCGGCCTGGGCCTTGCCCCTGCCTTCGGCCACCGCCTCGGCGAAGTTGGCGAACAGCACGGTCGCCCACAGCCACAGCGTGACCAGCCCGACGAACAGGTTAGGCCGGGCGAAGAACTCGACCGAGGTGATCACGCTGCCGATCTCGACCACGAACATGACCGGGATGCGGACCATCTTGCGGGGATCGAGCTTCACGAACGCCTCACCGATGGCACGGCGCAGGATCGACGGCTCGAACAACGAGCTGGTTTGCCGGGTCCGGACCTTCGGCGGCCGGCTCTCCGCGGGCGGGGCAGTGACGGTCCGCCCGGCGGGAATGGCTTGTTCGCTCACCGCGCTCTCCCGGGCCCGCCTGGTTCGGGTTCCGGCCCGGCGGCCTCATCGCCGGAATCGGAGTCCAGACCAGCATGAGTGATCATGTGATCCAGGACTCGGACCAGAAGGGCGGCCGCCACGAAGAACGCCACGATGACGGCGATGAGAATGACGTCAGTCATGGTGCCGGCTAGAACCGCTCGGGCAAGAACATCGCGATGCCCAGGTAGATGAACACGACGACGGAGACGGCCAGGAGGATGCCCTCGGCGACGGTCATTGAGCCCACCAGTTCCTCGATCAGGTGTCGCGGCGGTTACGAACGCTACATCTGACCCGCAGCGATACCCAGGTTCCTAACAATCTCCATGCGCCCAGGCCCTGACTCCAAGCGACTTCCTGCTGGCAGCGCCGGTCATCTGCTGCCAGACTGGAACGCGTGAGCGACCAGGTAGCGGCGCGTGAGGCGGCAGACGCGGATGCTAGCGGTGCGGTAGAGGCGGCCGGGCGCTTCCGGATCTACCTGGGCGCGGCCGCGGGCGTCGGCAAGACCTACGCCATGCTCAGCGAGGGCCACCGGCGACTGGGCCGGGGTACCGATGTCGTCATCGGTTTCGTCGAGTGTCACGGACGGCAGCGGACCGAGCAGATGATCGACGGGCTGGAGGTCGTGTCCCGCAAGGAGGTGGACTACCGGGGCAGCCGTCTGGAAGAAATGGACCTTGACGCGGTATTGAGCAGACGGCCGCAGGTCGTCCTGGTCGACGAGCTTGCCCATACGAATGTGCCGGGATCGGGCCGGCACGGCAAGCGGTGGCAGGACGTCCAGGAAATCCTCGCCGCGGGGATCGACGTCATCACGACCGTCAACATCCAGCACCTGGAGAGCATCGCCGACGAGGTCGAGCACATGACGGGAGCGCGGGTCCGTGAACGTGTCCCGGATTGGGTCGTGCGCAAGGCGGATCAGATCGAGCTGGTCGACTCGTCGCCCGAGCAACTGCGACGCCGCATGCTGCACGGCAACATCTATCCGAAGGAAAGGGTCTCGCTAGCCCTGTCCAACTTCTTCCGCATCGACAACCTGACCGCCCTGCGGGAGCTCGCGCTGCGGTTCCTGGCCGATGAGACCGACGAGGATCTGCTGGAGTACCTACGCCGGCACGATTCCAAGGTCGTGTGGGAGACCTGCGAGCGCGTCATGGTGGCCGTCACCGGCGCTCCCGGGACCGACGGCCTGCTGCGGCGGGCGGCCCGGATGGCTACCAGGCTCAAGGGAGAACTCGACGTCCTCCACGTGGCCAGCAGCGACGCCACCCGCCCGGGGGATCACCGGTCCATCGAGAAGCTGCGCGAGCTGGCAGCCGATGTCGGCGCCCGCTGGCACGAGGTACAGGGCGATGATCCCGCCCGGGCCATCGCCGCCTTCGCGCAGGAGCATCAGATCACCCAGATCGTGATCGGGTCCAGCCAGCGCAGCCGGTGGCAGCAGCTGACCGGCGGCGGCTCGAACGTGACCCGGGTTATCAGAGAGGCGGGTGCGCTTGGCATCGACGTCCACGTCATTGCCCTGCGCAAGACGCCTACCACCGGGCCATCCGAAGAGACGGCCGCGGGGCGTCCTGGTCGGCTCGAGGGGAGGGCATCCGAGACGGACGGCTCCGTCCTGGGGACCCCCTTCGGTCCGCAGGCCGCTGACCAGGGCGTAGACGCGCGTTGACATGACCTAGCCCTGGTTGCGCCCGCTTTGGTGCCGACAAGCCGGAGTATGGTCATAGGTACAGATCAGAACCTTGTTGGCGGTGAGACCGTGCCTGACATCTTGAGTCAGGGAAAGGGCCGTGAGTCCGGCCCGTGGCCGCGCCGCGTGGCGGCGATCGTCGTGCTCGTGCTGGCGGGCGTGGTGATCGTCCTGCACCTGCCGAGCTCACGCGATGGGACGGCACGGCCGGCCCGGCCGGCTGCCACGGTGACGGCAGCGGCTCCGAGCGCTGCGGTACCCGTGGCGGTGCCCGTGGCGGGGGTGGCGGCGGTACCCGACGGGATTTCTGGATCTTCCTTGTCCTGGCCCGGTGGTCTTCGGCTGCCAGCGGCCGGCCAGCGGCCAGCGTGGTTCTCGCCGGGCACCGGCCAGGTGGTCTCGATCGGTGGCCTGCCGTCACAGCGGTCTGGCTACCAGTTCATCCGCGCCGCGGGCGGCTGGGCGGTTCAGGCCAGTCCTGATGTCCGGGCCGGCTGCGGCGCTTGTGCCGGGCCTCCGCGTGCTGTCTACTTCCTGGCCGATCGCGCGCAGTCGGCGACCCAGGTGGGCCTGGCGGACGCCGTCGCGCCGGGTGCCACTGGCGCGTTGTGGCTGACCAGCTACCCGCCGGACGCTGATCGGAGCACTGCCTCAGGCACGGCGCGGGAGGTCAGCATCGCCGGCCGGCCGCTCGGGCCCCCGCTCAGGCTTCCGGCCGGGTACCTGATCGAGCAGGCGACCGACCGCGGCCTGCTGCTGGCACCAGTGGCTCCCCGACCGGGAGCAATGGCCTACCAGTTGTGGAATCCAGCCACTCTGCAGGCCAGCCGCACCTTTGAGGCAGTGATCGCGGCGAGCGCAACCCAGATCGCCTGGGCGCCGTCGTGCGCCGCACGGTGCCGCGTGCTGGTGCTGAATCTGGCCACCGGACGGCAGGTAACGATCGATCTGCCCCAGGGGAGGTCGGCGGCCACCGCAGCCTTCAGCCCGGACGGCAGGTTCCTGGCCGTCGAAGTGAGCTTCAGTAGTGAGGCCGACGACGGCGGACAGGCGGTGCAGCTGGAGCTAGAGTCCATCGCCAGCGGTCGCCTGACGGCCGTACCGGGGACCTGGCTCAGCAGCGATGCCCTGGTCAGCTTCGGCTGGCCCGCCAGCAGCGACAGCCTGGTGGCCGAGTTGAGCTTCACGACCAAGACGCAGCTGACGTCGTGGCGCCCCGGTGCCGGACGGCTGGCCATCGCGGTGCTCAGGCCAGAGCAGAGCCCCGCCTCCCTGGTCATCGGGCAATACGCCGCCTAACGCCGTCGGCAATCGTCGCGCCGACGTACATATAGGCATGAACCGCACATGCTTGACATGTTTTACGTATTGTGTAAAGTAGCGCTATGACGTCGATTCCGTCTACGGCGGAGAGGACGCGGCAGGAGCGGGTGCTCACCGTAGCCCTGGAAGTGTTCGGGCGCTATGGGTTCCGCAAGACCTCGATGGACGAGGTGGCACGGTCCGCGGACATCTCGCGGCAGGGTCTCTACTTGTATTTCGCCAGCAAGGAGGCGTTGTTCCGGGCGGCGGTCCGCCAGGAACTCGACACCGCACTTGGCGATGCTTCCCGCTGCCTGAACGAGGAGGGCGCTGCTCTAGAGCAGCGGGTCGTTGCGGCGCTGGACGCCTGGCTGGGGCGTTACGTCGGGTCGATGCTGGCGTCCGATATCGCCGGCCTGCTGCAGAACCCCGCCGTGCAGCTCGGAGGCATGGTCGACGCGGCCGTCGCCGCGTTCGATGCCCGGCTCGCCGTGACGATCGCCGCGGCGACGGCCGAAGAGGACCGCCGCCGGCTGGGTGTGACACCAGAGGAGATCGCCGCGGTGCTGCACACCGTGGGCCAAGGCGCGAAATACCTGTCCAGCTCGCGCGGGGAGTCCCGGGCGGAGTTCGTGGCCAGGCTGACCGCTGCTGTCCGGCTGGTCCTCGCCGGCCTTGACGCGACGACGGAAAAAGCGCCATGACCAATATCCGGAGACCGAATCATCCTGGTCCAGCCAGTCATCGGTGTCGGTCTCATGCAGGTCGCGGCCTGGTGGGCAACGGGAAGAGCTACTAGTCACACATGGAGGTACGTCCATGGGAGAGCCGCATTTCGCCGGCGCCGATATTGATCTGACGTTGCGCGTCAACGGGTGTACGCGGCGGCTGCAGCTGGACAGCCGCGTGACCTTGCTGGACGCGTTGCGCGAGGACCTCGGCCTGACCGGCACGAAGAAGGGTTGCGACCAGGGGGCGTGCGGGGCCTGCACGGTCCTTCTTGATGGTAAGCGCGTGCTGTCGTGCCTGGTTCTGGCGGCGCAGTGCGACAGCCGAGACGTCACGACGATCGAAGGGCTGGCGAAGGATCACGAGCTGCATCCGGTGCAGGAGGCGTTTATCCGGCACGACGGGTTTCAGTGCGGCTACTGCACGCCAGGGCAGATCATGTCCGCGGTCGCGCTGCTCGAAGAGGGCAGAGCGGGATCCGATGAGGAGATCCGCGAATTCATGAGCGGGAATCTGTGCCGCTGCGGAGCGTATCCGAATATCGTCGCCGCGATCCGGGAAGCCGCGGGGCGGCAGGGGGGGTAGCGATGGGCCCGTTCGAGTACGTCCGCGCTGGCGACGTTGCCGCTGCGGTGGCGCTGGTCAGTGCTGACCCTCAGGCGCAGTACCTCGCTGGGGGCACGACGCAGGTCGACCTGATGCTGAAGGACGGTGTGATCGCCCCCGAGCGGCTCGTCGACATCACCCGTCTGCCGCTGCGCGGGGTCACCAGGCGCGAGGACACTTTGTGCGTCGGCACGCTGACCACGATGGAGGAACTGGCGGCCGACCCGGTGGTTGCCGAACAGATCCCATTCCTGCGTGAGGCGCTGCTGGCGGGCGCCTCGCCGCAGCTGCGCAACATGGCCACGATCGGCGGGAACCTTCTGCAGCGAACGCGCTGCCGCTACTTCCGCGACGCAGCGGTGACGGCCTGCAACAAGCGAGCCCTCGGATCCGGATGCGCGGCACTGCGGGCTCCGGCCCGGATGCACGCGATTCTGGGCGCCAGTGAACACTGCATTGCCCTGCACCCCTCGGACCTGTGCGTGCCACTGGTCGCGCTCGAGGCCGTCGTGGACATCGAAGGCGCCAGCGGGTCGCGCAGCGTCCCGCTGACCCAGTTCTATGTCCTGCCGGCCGACCGGCCGGACCTCAAGACCGTGCTCGAGCACGGTGAGCTCCTCACGCGGGTGCGGATACCGCTGCCGCCGGGACGAGCGCGGTCCGGCTACCTGAAGGTGCGCGACCGGGCCTCCTATGAGTTCGCGCTCACATCCGCGGCCGCGGCGCTGCTGATCGAGGACGGCACGATCGTCCAGGCGCGGCTGGCTCTGGGCGGTGTCGGGACCGTGCCGTGGCGGGCTCGTGAGGCCGAGGAGATCCTCTGCGGCGCGCCCGCTGCAGATCGAACGTTCCGGGCGGCGGCGCAGGTCGCACTCCGCGATCCGTTCACCGTTCCCGGCACCGCGTTCAAGGTCGAGCTCGCCCAGCGCACGATCATCCGGATACTGCGCACCGTATCGGGGGTCCGGTCGTGACGACCGCCACCGGCAAGAAGGTTATCGGTGATCCCGTCGACCGGGTCGACGGGGCGCTCAAGGTGACGGGCGCCGCTCCTTACCCGTCGGATTTCACTTTTCCCGGCCTCACGCATGCCGTCCTGGTGCAGTCCACGATCGCGGCTGGAACTATCAGGGGCATCAACGCCGCAACGGCGGAGGCCACGCCGGGCGTCCTTGCGGTGATCACGCACGAGAACGCGCCAGCTCTCGCCGAGGCACCGGTCGGCCCGCTGGGTCCCCCGCCGCCATTCCCGCTGAGAGACAACCAGATTCAGCACTACGGCCAGCACGTGGCCGTCGTCGTGGCGCGGACGCGCGAACAGGCTGTCGAGGCGGCGCGGCTGGTCGAGATCGACTACGAAGAGGCCTGTCCGGTACTGAGTATCGACGATCCCGGTGCCCCGGTACTGGTCAATACGTGGGTACAGGACGTTGACCGCGGTGACGTCACCGCCGCGCTGGCCTGCGCCGAGGTGGTCTACGACCAGATCTTCACCACCGCGGCGGTGACCCCCAGTCCGATGGGTCTGTTCGCCACGGTGGCCCGCTGGGAAGGTAACCGGCTGACTGTGCACGACACGAGCCAAGATCCGATGCTGGCGCGCAAGACCCTGGCGGCGGTGTTCAATCTGCCGGAGACCGACGTCCGAGTCCTCGTTCCGTACCTGGGCGGCGGGTTCGGGGCCGGACTTCGCACCTGGTCGCACGTGATCTTGACCGCGCTAGCGGCCCGGGTCGTCGGTCGCCCGGTCAAACTGGCGCTGACCCGGCCGCAGATGTTCACCTCCGTCGGCCACCGGCCGCAGACACGGCAGCGGGTGCGGCTCGGGGCCGCCCGCGACGGCCGGCTGGTCGCGGTGGATCACGAGTCCACCTCGACGATCGGCGCCCTGGACGACGGAGGGGTCGAGCCCGTCACGCAGGTCACCGGCAACGCCTACTGTTGCCCGAACGTCGCGACCCACGACCGCCGGGCGCGGCTGCACATCCCAAGCCCTCATTGGATGCGCGCCCCGGGCACAGCTCAGGGCAACTTCGCGGTGGAGTCCGCGCTCGACGAGCTGTCCTACACACTGGGCATCGACCCGATCGAGCTGCGGCTGCGTAACTACACCGAGGTTCATCCGGGCTCGGGCCGGCCGTGGTCGAGCAAGGCCCTGCGGGAGTGCTACCACGCCGGCGCCGAGCGATTCGGCTGGGCGCGGCGTACCCCCGAGACCGGCTCGATGCGCGACGGGAACTGGCTGGTCGGCTACGGGATGGCCGGAGTCACGTTCACGTCAGGCCAGGCACCATGCCAGGCCACGGTGTCGATCGGCCGCGACGGCACCGCGCACGTGCGCAGCGCGGCCACTGACCTCGGTACCGGCACTTACACGATCGCGACGCAGGTTACGGCCGAATTGCTCGGACTCGACATCGGCCAGATACGCGTCGAGATCGGCGACAGCGACCTGCCGCCCGCGCCGTACTCCGGTGGTTCGGGAATGGCGACGTCGCTGAGCGGCGCCATCCAAGACGCCGTGGGCAAGCTGGTGCGGGCGTTCCTGGATGTCGTCGCCGACGACGAGTCCTCGCCGCTGCGGGACAGGCGTGCGGATGAAGTCACCACCACCGAAGGCGGCATTCACGTTGCCGGCGCTCCCTGGATCGGTGAGACCTACGCCGACATACTCGCCCGGCACGGACTTCCGGAGATAACCGCGCACGGCGAGAGGAACCCGGCGGGGGACGCTCGCAAGCCCACCGCTAACGGCTCATTCGCCGCCCGGTTCGCGGAAGTCCGGGTCGACCCGGACCTGGGACTGCTGCGGGTCGCGAGGATCGTGTCGGCCGTCGACGCGGGCCGCATCCTCAATGAGAAACTGGCGCGCAGCCAGATGATCGGCGGCGCGGTCATGGGCATCGGAATGACGATGCTCGAAGAGACCGTCTTCGACCACGAGACCGGCCGCATCGTCAATGCGACCCTCGGCGACTACCTGATTCCCGCCAACGCGGACGTGCCCGACCTCGACGTGGTCTTCGTAGGCACGCCCGACACGGTGAGGCCCATCGGGATCAAGGGCATCGGCGAGATCGCCATCGTCGGCGTATCAGCCGCCATCGCCAACGCCGTATACCACGCCACCGGCCGACGCATCCGATCGCTGCCGATCACCGTTGAGCAGTTGTTGTGAGCCAGGTGACTACGGTGAGCATGCTGGGGCCACCCGAGCTTGCCATTCGAGATCGCTATATCGGAACGTCTTTACGATTCGCGGGGATTGTCAGGCCGATCGCGGTGGTGCCAGGCTTGGGTCATGACGGGGTCGGGACGCGGCGAGGCTGGCACCGGTTGAGGGCGCGCTCCCGTGGGGATCCCGAGGCTGCCCGGCGGCGAATGAGCCGCTACGTGCACCCGTGTGCCGAGGCGGTTGTGGCGGTCGAGGATCGGACCTCGGTTGAGAAACCCGAGAACTGACCGCGGGTCACGTCGGCGCGGACGCGACGCTCCGCGAGGCTTTACTCTGAAGCGCTGACCGATGCGGCGTGGCCCGCATGGCGTGGCTTGGCGACCATCGAGATAGGCACAATGGTCTGGTGAGTTCTCCGGTGCCTGACTTCGAAATCGGAACCGACGGGCCATCGCTGATCATGGTCGGCGTGGACGGCTCACGGACCTCGCTGCGCGCCGCTGCCTACGCGGCCGGGCTGGCGCGCCGCCAGCACAGCCGTCTGCTGGCCGTGTACGTCGGCCGGGTACCGGCCAGCGCCGCCGCGGCGGGCGGCGCAGCCGCGATGAGCCAGACCGTCGAGCAAGTCGCTGACGAGCTTGAGCAGCTGATGCTCAGCCGCACCGCCGAGACCGGCATAGCTGCCGAGTTCCGTTCGGTCCGCGGAGACCCGCTGGCCGAGCTCACCCGGATCGCGGAGCAGGCGCAGGCCGATGCCGTGGTCGTCGGCGCGTCCGAGCACCTGGGCCACCGGATCGTGGGCTCACTGGCCGCCCGCCTGGTGCGGGCCGGGAAATGGCCGGTCATCGTCGTGCCCTAGCGACTATTTCGGGTTACGTAGATGGCGGCTCACGTCGCCGACGAGACCGATGAGGACGCGCCGTTCGGCGAAGCGCCACTGCCCTTCGCAGCGTTCGAAGCGGTCACGATACCGGCCCGACGATGGGCTGGAGCGCCAGGCCGGGCAGCGCCTGGAGCACGGTGAAGTACGCCCGCAAGACCGCCGTACCCGCCTCCTCGTCGGCCTCGATGACGACATTCGTAGTGACGTGCCTGGTCCGCGGCGTGCCGTCGTCGTAGACGATCAGCATGTCCCTGAACATCTTCTCGATGGCATCTGGGCCGCGCCACTGCTTTCAGGGATAGGCCAATGAGGGCGCGGCGCCTGTGTCGCGGGCAAACCCGGCGAGGAAGCCGGCGATCGGCGCCGTCGCGGCGGGCTCGCCGGGAATGACGTGGCCGCCGGGGTGCTCGATGATCAGCGGGTCGGCGAACCGGTCGGCGAGCAGCAGTGAGTCGCGCCCGGGCACGATCGCGTCGGCCCGGCCGGTCACGTGGACCGAGGGGATCGTGAGCTTGTGCCGGAACAGCGCGGCGTGCTGCGGCATGGTGCTGGTGAACCCGCCGACCATGATGGCGAACTCGAACCAGATGGGCGAGGGACGGCTGTCACGCAGTGCGGCCAGCAGCCCGGTCAGGGCGGCGCCCTGGCTGAAACCGAAGATCCCGTCAATGCGCGGCCCGGTCCGCAGCAACTCCACGGCCCAGTCGCGGGTGCGTTCCCAGCCGCGGAAACCCTCGTGCCACCAGCCGAAGTCACCCTTGGCCAGTGCGGGCGCGTCTGCGTATACGAGCTCGACGCCAGGAGGGATGGCCGCGGCCAGCGGGGCCATCTGCCGACGCAAGATCGCGCCGGAGCCGTGGTAACCGTGCAGGCACAGCACACGCAGGTCTCGCATCGTCATGGCAAAAAGCCTGCCGCCGCCAGCGGTATATGTCCAATAAATAGAAAATCTCAAGTCGATAAGCTACATGCATGTCAGTATCTCTCCGCCAGCTGGAGTACTTCGTCGCCGTGGTCGACGAGGGCTCGTTCACCACGGCTGCCGCCCGCCTGCACGTCAGCCAGCCCGGACTCTCCCACCAGATCCAGGCCCTCGAACGGCAGCTAGGCGGACCGCTGCTCGAGCGCCTACCCCGCGGGGTGCGCCTGACCCCCGCAGGCCGAACCGCGCTACCGCACGCGCGGGCTAGCCTCGCGCACGCCGAGCGGGCCGCAAGTGCGGCCCTGCGCGCCTCCGGTGTCGACGCAGGCGAACTGCACGTCGGGACGCTGTTCTCGATCAGCGTCGGCGTGCTGCCGGCGGCGCTGCGGACCTGGCGCCGCCAGTACCCCGACGTGCAGGTGCGGCTGGTGGAGTTCCGGCACACCAACGACCTGATCGCCGCGATGGAAGCCGGGCAGGCCGACCTGGCCGTCGGACCCACCCCGCCGACCTGGGACGGCCCCGTCCGCGAGATCGGGGCCGAGGAATTCGTCCTGGCGGCCGCACCCGGGACGCAACTGCCAGGCGCCGAGGCAGCGGTAAACCTCAAGGACCTGGCCAGCCACGACTGGGTTCATTTCACTCCCCCGAGCGGCCTGGCCGATGTGCTGGACGCCGCCTGCGCCGCCGCCGGTTTCGCGCCACGCGCCGCAGTGCGCACCGAGCAAGCCCCGTCCGCGCTGAACCTCGCCCGCGCCGGCCTGGGCATCACCCTGCTGCCCGGCAACGTCGTCCCGCCAGCCTTCGATGGCGTGCTGCGGCGCCCCGACCCGCCCGTGCAGCGCATGCTGTCGGCCTATACCCGCGTGCGCCCCGACCCGATCACCGCCGCGTTCGTCCAAGCCATCTGCCACCACACAATGGCCACACCCACGCACATCCTCAGCCTGCTGGAGCCTGGCCGTTAGGGGCTACCGCCCATCCGGTCACGCCGTCCATGCTCGGGGCATAGGTTTGGGTTCCTCCCGGTTGTGCGTAGCGGCCGCCTGGTCGGCGCGGCCCGGCCGCCCTTGAAGGAGATGCCCTGCGTCGTGATGAAAAGGCTGACTCCGGTGAGATGGTGACACCTTCCCCCGGCCGGGAACGCACTGCGGAGCTGAGGGGCCGGCTCCACGAGCTCGGCTTCCTCGACCGGCTGATCGACGCGGTCCGGGCGGGCGAGAGCCAGACGCTGGTGCTGTCCGGCGAAGCGGGGGTGGGCAAGAGCGCGCTGCTGGACTACGTCGCCGGGCACGCGCCGGGCTGCCGGGTGGTCCACGCCACAGGCGTCCAGTCCGAGATGGAGCTGGCGTTCGCCGGGTTGCAGCAGTTGTGCAAGCCGCTTCTGGATCACCTGGACCGGCTGCCGGGTCCGCAGCGTGAGGCGCTGCAAACCGCGTTCGGCCTCAGCGCCGGGCCCGCCCCGGACCGGTTCCTGATCGGCTTGGCCGTGCTGAGCCTGCTGTCCGGCGCAGCCGAGGAGCAACCGCTGATCTGCCTGGTCGATGACGAGCAATGGCTCGATCACGCCTCCGCGCAGGCGCTGGGGTTCGCGGCGCGCCGCCTGGAAGCAGAATCGGTGGGCCTGGTCGTCGCGGCGCGCCAGCCATCGAGCCACATGGCGGGGTTGGCGGAGCTCGTGATCGAGGGCCTGCGGGCCGGCGATGCGCGCGCGCTGCTGGATTCGGTGCTGACTGGACCGCTGGACGCGCGAGTACGGGACAGGATCGTCGCCGAGACCCGGGGAAACCCTTTGGCCCTGCTGGAGCTGCCGAGCGGATTGACGCCGGCGGAGCTAGCGGGCGGGTTCGGGTTCGCTGGCGCGGCACCGATCTCGGTGCGGGTCGAGGACAGCTTCCGGCGGCGGGTGCGGGCTCTTCCGGACCAGAGCCGTCGGCTGCTGACGGTCGCGGCGGCTGATTCGACCGGCGACCCGGGCCTGGTATGGCGGGCCGCCGGGTTGCTGGAGATAGGTGCCGAGGCGGCGGCGCCGGCGACCGAGGCCGGGTTGGTCGAGTTCGGCGCCTGGGTGACATTCCGTCATCCGCTTGTGCGCATGGCGGCTTACCGGTCGGCGTCGCCTCTCCAGCGGCAGGACGCGCACCGGGCGCTGGCCGAGGTCACCGACCCCCGGGACGATCCCGACCGCCGGGCCTGGCACCGGGCGCAAGCCGCGGCCGGACCCGACGAGGACGTGGCCGAGGAGCTTGAACGCTCGGCTGACCGGGCGCAGGCGCGCGGCGGCCTGGCCGCCGCGGCCTCCTTTCTCGAACGCGCGGCGCTGTTGACACCCGAACCCGTTTGCCGGGCGAAGCGGCTGCTCGCGGCCGCGCGTACCAAGCAAGCCGCGGGCGCGCTGGACGCGGCACTCGAGCTGCTGGTGGCGGTGGAGGCCGGCCCGCCTGATCCGCTACGGACAGCCGAGGTCGAGCACCTGCGCGGCCAGATCGCGACGCAGCAGCGGCGCAGCGGCGACGGGGCTCGGCTGCTGCTCAGCGCGGCCCGGCGCTTGGAGCGGCTCGATGCCGCCCTGGCGCGCGAAACCTACCTGGAGGCGCTCGCCGTCGCGGTGTGGGCCGGTGACCTGGGATTTCCCGGCGGCGTGCGGGCAGCCGCCGAGGCCGCACGCGCCGCGCCGCGCGGCCCCGGGCCGCCGCGAGTGGTAGATGTCCTGCTCGACGCGTTCGCGCTGCGGCTGACACAGGGCTTTGCCGTGGCTGCGCCGGCCCTGACCCGAGCCCTCGATCTGGTTCTTGCGCTGGACGCCGCCCCCGATCTCGAAGCCGGTCGTTGGCTCTGGCCGGCCAGCGCCGGCCAGATGGCCGCCCAGGAACTGTGGGACGCCGAACCCTGGTATGTCCTGACCGCTCACGTGGCCCAGCTCGCCCGCGACACGGGCGCGCTGGTGCTCTTGCAGTTCGGGCTCATCTTCCTCGTCGTCCCCCACCTGCTCGAGGGCGATCTGGTCACGGCGGCACGACTGATCGAAGAAGACCGCCTGATCGCCGAGGCAACCGGCAACCCGCCGGTGGCCTACACCGCGATGGCGCTCGCGGCCTGGCGGGGCCAGGAGGGTCCGGCCACTGAGCTGATCGAGGCTACCGTTCAGGAGGCGACCGGCCGCGGGCAAGGCAGGCTGGTCAGCTTGGCGGACTACGCCAGCGCGGTGCTCGGCAACGGCCTCGGCCGCCACGACGCGGCCCGCGACGCAGCCTGGCGGGCGTTCCAGCGCGATCCGGTGGGGTATGGGCCCTTTCTCGTCCCCGAACTGGCCGAGGCGGCGTCCAGGACCGGTGATGTGAAGCTGGTCAGGGTCGCGCTGGAATGGCTGTCCGAGCGGACGGCGGTGACGCCCACCGACTGGTCGCTGGGGATCGAAGCCCGCATCCGCGCCTTCCTCAGCCAAGGCGCGGCTGCCGAGACCCAGTACCGCGAGTCGATCGACCGCCTCGGCCGTACCCGCCTCCGCGCCGAGCTCGCTCGCGCTCACCTGCTCTACGGCGAGTGGCTGCGCCGGGAACGCCGCCGCGCCGACGCCCGCGCGCAACTGTCGACCGCCTACGACATGCTGGACGCGATGGACATCGGAGCCTTTGCTGAGCGGGCCCGCCGCGAGCTGGCGGCCACCGGCGGGACCACCCACAAGCGCGTTCCCGAGACCAGCGGCGAGCTGACCGCCCAGGAGACCCAGATTGCCAGGCTGGCCCGCGACGGCCTGTCCAATCCGGAGATCGGCGACCGGTTGTTCATCAGCGCGCGCACGGTCCAGTACCACCTGGGCAAGGTCTTCACCAAGCTCGGCATCAGCTCCCGCAACCAGCTCGACCGGGCCTTGCCCAACGACCCGGAGACCGCCTCGCCGCACTAGCCCAGCCCTCCCGGCCGGCCGCGCAACGACTGGCCACTCGTACTGTCCAATGGCGGATACGAGCACGAGTGGCCCGGTCTGACCATGGCAGTATGACTACCTGGCTGAACACGCCCATCCAGATGCAGTTCCGGGTCATTGACGGGCTGACGGTCCGCTTCGCCCAAAGCGGGGAC
>Ga0210386_10002731_pt1 | contig 15018 bp, 13 predicted proteins | sample IncBWH32OmetaG_FD_160091 | JGI IMG/M metagenome (GOLD analysis project Ga0210386, IMG submission 160091) | Forest soil microbial communities from Barre Woods Harvard Forest LTER site, Petersham, Massachusetts, United States - Inc-BW-H-32-O ... | reverse complement strand
GATCGATAGCCCGGTCCCCGGAACGACAATGTCCGAAACCGCGTCGTTCGTGCTGCCGGATACGCCAGGCCCGGGCCCGCGCATGACGTATGAGCACCGCGCTCACGGGCCGCCCACTGTGCCTGGAATCGCGTCGCCACGATCGCAGGCGTCAGGCCCGACTTGATCAGCGACCGGGGCAGATTTATTGGTTCGATCGTCAGCACATCGCCGGTCACATCGCGCACGATGACGATCGTGACGACAATCGCCGCAACCGCGATGGCACCCCGTGTGGCACCAGTCCAGATTCGGTTAAGATATGTCAGCACGGAGGGCGTGACGGAAAAGCCGCCAACCACGGAGTTGGACACATTGTGCCCTTCTCCGGTCAAGGGTTTTCTTCCCAGAATGACTTTCTGTGGATAGCGGAATCTATCCGCAAGAATAATGAGGGATCTCTCACAAGAATAATGAGGGATCTCTCATAGGTCGGCGTGTCGTGGGTGTGACAGTGTCACAGACCCCGCCATTGCGGGGAGCGCTTGCTGAGGAATGCCTCCATTCCCTCACGGAAATCCTGGCTGAGGTAGCAAAGCAGGATCAGATCCTTGTCTGCATCAGCCGCGTGCCCAGTGCGCAGACGGCGTAGTCCTTCTTTGGTCGCGCGCAGGGTGAGAGGTGCATTCGCCGCAATGACCCGCGCCAACGCCTCGGCACGGTCCAGCAGTGCCGCATGGTCCGGCAGGAATTCGCTGATCAGGCCGGCGTCTTTGGCCTCCTGTGCCTCGACCAGGCGCGCGGTGAAGATGATTTCCTTGACCCGCGCCGGGCCGATCAGCGCGCTGAGGCGCGCCAGATTGCCCATCGACAGACAGTTGCCGAGTGTGCGTGCGATCGGGAAACCAAAGCGCAGGTTGGCGGCGGCGATGCGGATGTCGCAGCATGCGGCGATGCCGGCACCGCCACCGGTGCAGGCTCCGGCGATGGCGGCGATCATCGGCACCGGGCAACGCTCGATCGTATCTGTCACCTGGTCCAGGCGTTCCTCATACGCGATGGCGTCTTCCGGTCCGGTGAAGGCCCGGAACTGATTGATATCGGTGCCGGCGGCGAAGGCCTTGTCACCGGCGCCGGTTAGCACCATCGCCCGCAGCGTGGGGGACGCGGTTTGTGCCGCGCAGATCTCCCCGAGCCGCTCATACATCGCGAAGGTCAGCGCATTGCGCGCCGCCGGCCGGTTGAAGGTGACCCAGCCGATATCCTCGCGGACCTCGTAAAGCAGCTCATCACCCATCGCCTGTCCCTCCGCAGTTGACGTCCCGGTCTATAGAGCGTGGCGGCACTGTCCGTCACCCGTGCCGCACGCATTGGACCACCCGCGGACGCTGCGCTAGGAGTCGCACCGACGGCACGGCGCCGGGGGACATGTGCGCAATCGAGGAGGCTGGATGAACGATCTCTATTCGTTTTTCGCGCAGCGGCGGGCGACCAGGTCGATGCACAAATGGCATCATTATTTCGAGATCTATGAGCGCCACTTCGCACGGTTCCGTCACACGCGGCCGTCGGTGCTGGAGATCGGTGTGCAGGGCGGCGGCTCGCTGGAGATGTGGCGGGCGTATTTTGGCGCGGATGCGCGCATCTATGGCATCGATACGACTGCCGCCGCGAAGCGTCACGAGGATGTGGCGACGAAGCTGTTCATTGGCGGCCAGGGCGACGGTAAATTCCTGAGTGGGGTGATCGCCGAGGTGGGCATGCTGGACATCGTCATTGATGACGGCGGACATATAGCCAGCCAGCAGATCGCCAGCTTCGAGGCGCTGTACCCGACCATGAGCCAGACCGGTGTCTTTCTTGTCGAGGATACCCACACCGCCCTGTGGGGCGGAGCGTTCAACGACCGCAAGGACGGCCAGACCATTCTGAGCTTTGCGGCCGCGCGCTGCGCAAATCTGATGGAGTGGTCAGGCCGGCGGGAGAATTTCCAACAACTGATGACGGAGCGCGGTGCACTGCTGACCGAGCAGGCGTCGGAATTTTGCCGCACGACGAAGTCGATCTCGTTTTACGACAGCATCATTGTGTTCGAGCGCGGTCATCGTGTCGCGCCGCGGCACGAGCAGCTCTAGGAGCCGCGCCATGCCCGACAACCAGCCTGCTTCGCGTCCTGACCAGATGACCGGCTGGGAGCCAGAGCTGGCGGAGCTGCGTGCGCGGAAGGCGCTGGCGAAGGAACTGGGCGGCGCCGATCGCATCGCGCGCCAGCATGCGGGCGGCCGGATGACGGTGCGTGAGCGGATCGATCGCATGCTGGATGCCGGGTCGTTTCACGAGGTTGGTGCCACCGCGGGCAAGCCGAGCTATGCGGCGGACGCGCGGACCATCACGGGCTTCATGCCGGCGAACTGTGTGTTCGGTCGTGGAACGGTCGATGGGCGGCCGGTGGTGGTGGCGGGCGATGATTTCACGTTGCGCGGTGGGTCGGCGGATGCCTCGATCAAGGGCAAGCCAAAGATGTCCGAACAGATCGCGGCCCAGTTCCGGATGCCGATCATCCGGCTGATCGAAGGATCGGGGGGCGGTGGGTCGGTCAAGACGATCGAGACCACCGGCCGCGCCAATCTGCCGGGTGGGCTGACGGAGACCACCGCGTTTGATCTCGTGGCCGATAACATGGGTCTTGTGCCGGTGGTTGCGCTGGGGCTTGGCTCGGTCGCGGGGCTGGGTGCGGCGCGGCTGGCGGCAAGCCACTATTCGGTGATGGTGAAGGATATCTCCGCCGTGTTCGTCGCCGGCCCGCCGGTGGTCGAGCGGCTGGGCGAACCGCGCACCAAGCAGGAACTTGGCGGCTGGGAGGTGCAGCTTGGCGGCGGGGCGGTTGATCATGCCGTGGATACGGAAGAGCAGGCATTTGCAGCGGCGCGGCGTTTCCTGTCTTACCTGCCGAGTTCGATCTGGGATCTGCCACCGCGTGAGCGCGGCTGGGATGATCCGGCGCGGCACGAGGACTTCCTGATCTCGGCGATCCCGCGCGACAAGCGGCAGGCCTATCACATGCGCCGCATCATTGAGGCGGTGGTGGATCGCGACAGCCTATTCGAGATCGGTAGCCGGTTTGGTCGGTCGATCATTACCGGACTGGCCCGGCTGGATGGCTGGCCAGTGGCACTGATGGCGGGCGATCCGCTGTTTCATGGTGGCGCCTGGACCGCGGATGCGTGCCAGAAGATCATCCGCTTCGTGGACATGGCACAGACATTCCATCTGCCAATCATTCATCTGGTGGATTGCCCGGGGTTCCAGGTTGGTCTTGCCGCCGAATCAAGCGCCGTGATCCGCTGGGGCGTGCGTGCGTTGAGTGCGATCAATCAGACCACGGTGCCATGGTGCAGCGTGATTGTACGCAATTGTTACGGTGTTGGCGGGTTGGGGCACCAGCCGGTCAGCCATCTGTGCGTGCGCTATGCCTGGCCGTCGGCAAGTTGGGGGTCGTTGCCACTGGAGGGTGGGATCGAGGCGGCCTACCGCGCCGAGATTGATGCGGCTGATGATCCGCAGGCGAAACAGGCGGAGATCGAGGCGCGGCTGAACGCGCTGCGATCACCGTTCCGGACCGCGGAGCCGTTCTGGGTGGAGGACATCATCGATCCCCGCGAGACACGGCGGCTGTTGACGGATTTCGCCAATATGGCGGCGCCACTGCGCACGCCGGGGCGGTCTGCGTTCGCGATGCGGCCGTAGGGTGTCTGTGGATGACCTCTCCCACGGAGTGGGAGAAGTCGCGCGCGCAGCGACACGGGTGAGGGTGGTGCACGCGGCGAGACCCTTACCCGACCTCGCCCGCAATGCGGGAGAGGTGTACTGGCGGGGCCGCCGCTACGCGACGGTCTTGAGGAAGTCCAGCAGCTTGGTGACCGCGGTCGTCTTGTCGGTCTTGTCCAGCGCGGCGAGTTCGGCGGCCAGGCGGTCCATCGCGGCTTCGTAGATCTGCCGCTCGGAAAAGCTCTGGTCCGGTTGGCCGGCATTGCGGTGCAGGTCGCGCACGACTTCCGCGATGGCCAGCGGGTCGCCTGAGTTGATCTTCGCCTCGTATTCCTGCGCGCGGCGCGACCACATGGTGCGCTTGATGCGGGCACGCCCCTTCAGCACACCCATCGCCTCGTCGAACAGCTTGCGGCTGGCGAGCTTGCGCAGGCCGGCCGAGCGCGCCTTCGCCACTGGCACGCGCAGCGTCATGCGGTTCTCTTCGAAGGTGATGTGGATCAGCTCCAGCTTGTGGCCGGCGATCTCCTCAGTGGCGATCCGCTCGACCTTGCCGACGCCATGGGTCGGATAGACCACGTGATCGCCCTCGATGAAGATCTCGGCCTTGCTGGGCTGGCGCGGCGGGATGCGGTCCATCGGGCCCATGCGGCGTTCCGGCGCGACTGGGGCTGGCGGCGGTGCTTGTGTCGGACGTGGCGCCGGAGCCGGTGCTGCAGCGGCAGCCGGCGGTGGCGGTGCGGGTGGAACCGGCGCGGCGGTCATTGGCGACGGCTTCGGCGCCGCCTCGGCGGCCTTGAGAACGGGCGAGGGGGCCGCGGCGGTCTTGGTGACCTGCGCGGTGGCCGCGGCCTTTGTGGTCGCGGGCTTGGCCACCGGCTTCATCGCGGCGGGAGGCGGCGGAGCAGCCTTTTGTAGAGCGGCCTTTGCGACGGGCTGGGCAGCCGCATTCGGCGCTGGCGCCGGCTTCGCGGTCTTGCTCGCGGTTGCGTGAGACACCGCGGCCGCCTTGGCGGCGGTCGGCTTCTTCGCGGCGGCGGCGGCCCTGGCGGGCGCGGCCTTTGCAGTTCCCGTCTTGGTCGAACCGGCGGGAGAGGCAACCTTGCGTGCTGCTGTCATGCTCGGCACTTGCAAACCTTCATCCTGTGGCCTTCAACCGCACACATCGGGCATCGGGCCATGGTCGCCCGTCCCTTGCGTGTCACCGGAAGGCCTACTCCTGGAAATAAAAACCATCACGGTCCGGCGCCGACGCCACGCCCCGCTTTTGGTCGTCAGACTATATAGCACAAAATCACCATCGCGTCAGGGGGTTGGCACAAACTCCTCGGCGTCAGGCGGTCACGCTGTCCCGGGGTTCGGGTCCAGCAGGTCCTTTTTGCCCGGTTTGTCCTTCCATTCGTCGGCGTCGGCGGGGGGCTCCCCTTTGCGGGTGATGTTGGGCCACACGGTTGCGTAGCTGCGGTTCATCTCGATCCAATCGGTGCCTTTGTCATCGCTGTCCGGGACGATAGCCTCGGCCGGGCATTCCGGCTCGCAGACGCCGCAATCGATGCATTCGTCGGGATGGATCACGAGCATGTTGGCGCCGACGTAGAAGCAGTCCACCGGACACACCTCGACGCAGTCCATGTACTTGCACTTGATGCAGTTCTCGGTGACCACGTAGGTCATGCGGACCCCCGGGAATGGCCAGGATGGCAAAAATCAGAGGCGGGGGTATGGCGGCGTTTTTGTTGCAACGCAAGGTGCTGGGCCGCGCGTTTCCTGGGGGTCAGAGTTCGGCACTGATCTCCTCGTAGAGCGCGCGCGCCTCGGATGCCGGCCCCCGCCGCACGGCCAGGGCGGCCACCCGTACCACGCGCACATCATCGCGTACCGGGACGGTCAGCACATCGCCGACGCGCAGGCGGGCGTGGGGTTTCTCGGTCGTCTGGCGGTTGATCCGGATCGAACCAGCGGCGACCAGCTTCGCGCAATCGGAGCGGGCCCGCATGAACCGGGCGCACCACAGCCATTTGTCGAGGCGCTGCCAGTCGCGGTCTTCCTGCTCGGGAATGGGGAGCCTCTACAGGAAGAGCGGGTCGCAGGGGACGACGCCGGCGTGATCGCGTACCACAAACTGCTCGGGATCCCGCGGCAAAGCATCGCGGTTATTGCTTTTACTCACGCGCTTTGTCCCGCGTGGGTTCGACAACATTTGAAGCCGGCGCGCCGTGACTAGACCGGATCGGTGCCCGATCCCCGCCACGCCCGACCGCGACTCGCTTTCGGTGGGTGTCCCCGCCCGGTTCCCGCAACGCTTGCGGTATCGCGCCAGCCAGGATCAACCGGCCGGCTGCCGCGTCCCCGTCATGTTCAGAGCCGCAGCCACCACATCGCCACTGGCGAACGCCGAGCGGCAGTTTCGGTCCGACCGAGCCGCAGTAGGGCAGGCGTATGTACGGCGGAAGTGCGGGGCCATCACGGTTCATCGCTTCAGTGTTGCCAGTGCGGCGAAGGGACCGTGCGGTGGCGGGGCCGGGGCGGCATGCGGGGATGGGCGGCGACGGCGCAGGGGCATCAACATGGCGGGGGCCGGCGGGCCGTACACCCCCGGTGCCAGGCTGCCGTCGGGCAGCACGCGAAAGCCCAGCCGCCGCAGCACGGCCGGCACCAGCTCCGCCTTCACGGCGAAGCGGCCGGCGAGGTCGGTTGGCAGCACCGTGGCGCCGCGCCGCGTTGCCCAGGCGAGTTCCGCCGCGACGCGCTCGGCCACATCCAGGCGGAGCAACGCGGGGCCGGCGTCCAGCCATCCCATGGACGTGGCGAAGTCCGCAGGCCAATCCGGTGGTCCGGGCAGCGAGACGAGCCCGGCCGTGGGCAGCGGGGGCGTCTTGATGCCGCGATACGTCGCCCAGAGCTGTGCGCGCAGGGCCGCCGCGCGCGGCTTGAGCAAGGCGGGCACGTAAAGGGCAAACCGCCCCGCTCGAGCGCCGATCAGCTTCAATTGGGCGCGCTGCGTGGCCGACAACGGTGACACGTCGTCGGTGGGGGTGACGCCGAGCCCCTCGCTCAGCCGGTGCAGCGCGCCACGCGCATCGCGTACCGCTTCGGCACCGGGTGCGGCCGCGAACAATGGGGCCAGCTCCAGCCGGATCCGGGCGTCGACGAAACCCTGCAGGCGCCCGCGCAGCCGCTCGCGCTGCGCGCCGTCGAGGAATTCGCTGTCCAGCATCTCGACCCGCGGCCGTAGCGCCGTGGCGCCCGGGCGCAGTCGGGCAATCGGGGCGTCGTCCCACAGGATCTGGTGGTCATCGGTCAGCTGGAACGCGGTGTCCGGCGCGCCTTCGGCCCGGGTGACGCGACGGGGCATTTCCTCGCGCAGGGCACGGCGGGCGGCACGCAGGACCAGCTTCTTCTCCTCCCCGACCGCGCGCGGGTCGGGGAGGAAGCCGAATCCGGCGACATGGCCGACCGGATGGCCTTCCACCACCACCTCGCCACGGCGGGTGACGGCGGAGAGCAGTTCCACGTCCTGGCCGCCATCGAGGCGGCGCATCAGTTGCGTGGCGCGGCGGTCGACGAAACGGGCGGTGAGGCGTTCGTGCAGGGCGTCGGACAGCTTGTCCTCGACCTCGCGGGCGCGGGCTTGCCAGTGGGGGGCGTCCTTCACCCAGTCACCGCGGGCGGCGATGTAGGACCAGATGCGGATGCCGGCGAGGCGCTGCATCAGCGTGTCGAGGTCGCCGTCGGTCCGCTCGACGCTGGCGATCTGGGTGGCGAGCCAGTCGGTGGGCAACGTGGTCTCGCGGGCGATGTGGCCGAAGATGCGGGCGCAGAGGCGGGCGTGGGTCTCGTCGGCCAGCTTGCGGAAGTCAGGGATCTGGCAGGCGTCCCACAGCTTGCGAACGCGACTGCGGCCCTGGGCAAGCTGGCGGATGTCGGGTTCGCGGGATAGGGCGGCGAGGGTTTCCAGGTCGGCGGCGTCGTTGCCCTTCACCAGACCCTGGCGTGGTGGCGGTGCGGTGAGGCTGCTGAGCAGGGCGTCGACGTGGCTGAAGTCCAGGTCACTGTTCCGCCAGCAGAGCTGCTCCAGCTTGTCGAAGCTGTGGGCCTCGACGGCCATAGCCAGCTCCTCCGGCATCTCCTGGCAGTTGGCGGTGGTACCGAAAGTGCCGTCGCGCATGCCGCGGCCGGCGCGGCCGGCGATCTGGGCGATCTCGGCGGCGGCCAGGCGGCGGGGGCGGTGGCCGTCATGCTTCGACAGGCGGGCGAAGGCGACATGGTCGACGTCCATGTTGAGGCCCATGCCGATCGCGTCGGTGGCGACCAGGAAGTCCACCTCCTTGTCCTGATATAGCGCGACTTGGGCATTGCGAGTGCGTGGGCTGAGCCGGCCCATCACCACCGCGCAGCCGCCGCGGCGGCGGCGGATCAGCTCGGCAATCGCGTAGACCTCGTCGGCCGAGAACGCGACCACGGCGGTGCGCGGGGGGAGTTTCGTCAGCTTGGCGGGGCCGGTGAACTCGAGCTGGGAGAGGCGTGGGCGGGTGTCGATCTCGGCTTGCGGGATCAGGTGTTTCAGCAGCGGGCGGATGGTTTCCGCGCCCAGGAACATGGTTTCGACCAGACCGCGAGCGCGTAACAAGCGGTCGGTGAAGATATGGCCGCGGTCGGGGTCGGCGCAGAGCTGAATTTCGTCGACCGCGACGAATTCGGCGGAGCGGTCCAGCGGCATGGCCTCGACGGTGCAGGAGAACCAGCGCGCGTCTGAGGGGACGATCTTTTCCTCGCCGGTGATCAGGGCAACCGCGCGGGCGCCCTTCTTTGCGACCATGCGGTCGTAGTTCTCGCGGGCGAGCAGGCGGAGGGGGAAGCCGATGATGCCGGACGCGTGCGCCAGCAGGCGTTCCATCGCGAGATGTGTCTTGCCGGTGTTGGTGGGCCCGAGGACGGCTTTGACGCGCGCGGCGAATCCGGACATGGCCTGATGGTTGGGGAGTCCGAGGGCGGATTGCAAGCGCTGGAATGTGACGGCGCCAACGGTTTGTCCGGGATGGGCGCGGCAGCAGTGGCGGACGCCGACCGTGCGGCGCATCGATGGATTTCGGGTCGTCTTCTACAGTTTGGAGAGGCTCGCGCCGCCACACATCCACGGCGCGTGTGGGGAGAAGCTGACCAAGTACTGGCTTGAACCGGTACAATTTGCCCGCTCACGGTGGTTTCGGACCGGCCAGCTGACGCGGTTGCGCGCGATGGTTATGCGTCATCGTGAGAGGCTTCTGGCGGCGTGGCGTGAACGTTTTGATGGCCAAACCTGACCCGACGGCGACTGACGCTGGCGTCAGCGAGGGGTCATTGCGCCTCGCGCGCGCGGATGGGCGGGAGCTATCCGTACCGTTGGCGTGGTTGCCAGTACTGCCGGATGCGACGCCGGAACAGTGCGCATTGGCGGCTCATCGGCCGGGGCCAAGCAATTTACTGGCCGGACATCGACGAGGATGTCTCGGTCGAAAGCCTGCTGCGGCGTGTTTGATCCTCCCGCGCGACGCGGATGAACGTGGCGATAATGCGGGTGGCGGCGCGGATCGTGCCGCGGAGGGAGCCCGCCACTTTCGATACGCCGCCGGCACGGCGGCGATAGGGCATCGGGATCTCCAGGACGTGCAAGCCGAGGCGCGCGGCTTTCATCTGCATCTCCAGATTCCAGCCATAGGTCAGTTCGCGCATGTCGAGGCGCGTGAGCGCGTCACGGCTTATCGCGCGATAGGCGCACATGTCGGTGTAGCGCACGCCGTAGAGCGCGCGCATGCCCCAGCCGGCGAGGCGGCCCGCCAGCACCTGGTGCCAGCTCATCGAACCTGGGTCACGTTCGCCTCGCGTGCGCGAGGCGATGACGAAATCCTGGGTACCGTCCAGGATCGGGCGCACGAGCGTCGCCATCAGGTCGCCGCGATCGGCGCCGTCGCCGTCCAAGAACACCAGGACCGTACAAGACGGATCAGCCGACGCGACGCCGGCGGCACAGGCGCGGCCGTAGCCACGCTCGGTTAGCGAAACGACGCGTGCGCCGGCGTGGGCCGCGACCTCCGGTGTGCCGTCGCGCGAGCCACTGTCGGCGACGATGATCTCCCGCACGAAATCGCGAGGAATCTCCGCCACCACAGCACCGATCGCGTCTGCCTCGTTCAACGTCGGGATGATGACGGCTACAGGCTCCATCGCAGGCCGCAGTTCGCGCATGGTTTCGGTGGCGTATCGCCCAGCAGTGACGTGCGGAAATCCTGATAGGCGGCGCCATTCCAGATCTCGCGCAAGCTCTGCTGCGTCGCGTCGCCCAGCGTATACGTGGCGTAGTCACGCGCCGAGAACGGCGCGATGCAGCAGGGCAGCGCGCGGCCATGCGCGGTGAAATACATCAGCGACCAGGGGCGACGGCAGGTCGACCAGGGGGCGTCCTCGGCTTGACGCTTCAGGCTGAGGCCGGGTTCGGTCGCGCCAGAAGCATCCAGCGTCACGCCCAGCTCGGCGCCGATCGCCTGCGCGGCCTCGATCGCCGCTTGCTCGTCCGCGCGCGTCTGCTCGAACAACGAGTGCTCCGCCGTGGCCATGCCGTAGCCGGTCTCATCGAACACTAACCGTTGCAGGTGCACCTCGGTCACGCCCATCTTCGCGGCGAGCCGGACGAAGTCGGGCAACTGCTCCACGGTCTCCTTCAGCCCGGTCAGCCACAGCGAGACGCGCGGTGCGGTCACGCCGGCTTCGTTTTGATAGGCAATGAACTTGCCGACGTCGCGCACGATGCGCTGGAAGAAATCCTTGCCGCGCACCTTAAGATAGGTCTCGCGATCCGCCGCATCCAGCGACACGCGCAGCTCGTCCAGCCCGCTCTCGATCAGGCTGGGGAACTTCTTCGCCTGCAGCAGCGTGCCGTTGGTGTTGAACAGCACGTAGGTGCCGCGATCCTTCAGGTAGCGGATCATGCGCGGCAGGTCCTTCACCAGCATCGGTTCGCCGACGCCGTGCATCACCACGCGCGCGATGTTGGGATACTGATCGACGATCTTGGTAAACAGCGACCAGCTCATATCTGCCGGGGGTTCCAGATCCTCGAAGGTGCGCGGGCAGGTCTCGCACAGCAGGTTGCAGCGGTTGGTGACCTCCAGGTACAGGCACACCGGGTCCGCCTCGGCGGTCGCGGCACGATGCGCGGGCACCGCCTCGAAATAGCGGCGCGGATCAGGCAGGGTGGTGGCCGACATCGGCTGCTTCCTCAATGCGAGCGTTGCGTGGGGAGTCCAGCCACCATTCGCGCAAACCGAGCGCGGCGGCGGGCAGGTAGACCAGCGAAGGCCAGAGAAACCGTTCGTGCCACGGATCGATATACAGCAGCACTGGCGCCACTGACAGCCAGATGATGCTCCAGCGGGGGCGGATGATACAGGGTAGGCCGACCCAGACGAAATACCAGGGGTAATGCGGGCTGATCACGACGGTGACCGCGGCGGCGAGCAATGCCGTGTCGCCGCACAGGCGGCGTATGTCCGCCGCACCGCCGTCGCGTGGGCCAGGGCGGAACGCGGCCCAGGCGGCGAGCGCGCCAAGCAGTAGCGCGGCCACGACAGCGTAGGCCCTGGCCACGGCGGGTGTGGGCGGGGTCAGGTAGCCAATTCCGGCGAGCAGCCAGATGCCGGTGCCTTGTGTCAGGTCCTCGTCACCGAAATAACCCGGCAGGAAGCCCAGCACGTGCCAGCCGACCGAGGCGTAACAAAGATACAGCGCGACGATTACGCCAAGCGCGATGAGTGGTGTCCGCCAGGCAGCCTGGCGGCGCCAGAAGGCGGGTGCCACCGCGGCGGGCAGGAATTTCAACAGGATAGCCGCGCCGAGCACCGCGCCAGTCCAGGTGTCACGGCGTGTTGCGCGCAACAGCAAAGCGAGGCCCAACAGGCCGATCGCGATCGCGTCGACATGGCCATTGCCGGCGAAGGCCCATACCGCGAGCGGATTCCAGGCATAGATCAGCACGCGCTGCAGCGGCAGCCCGGCCAACGCCAGCAGGCGCAGCATCGCGAAGCAGGCGAGGGCCTCGAAGCCGACCATCGCCAGCTTCATCGCCAGCACGCTCTGCGAGATGCGGCCGACCGCCTGGAAGACGATTTGCGCCATCGGCGGATAGATCGTGCGCGCGGTGGCGGCGCGGTTGATGTGCGGGAAAATGGCGTCGTCGCGCAGCGATTGCAGCGCGGTGTCGGCGGGAACGTAACGATAGGGGTTGATGCCGGTGGTCTGCACGCGACCGTCCCAGACATAGCGATACATGTCGCTGGACAGGAAGGGGGGCGCGAGCAGGGGCGGAATGCGCATGGCGACGGCGACCGCGATAATCAGCAGGACGGAGTGGGAGCTGGCTTGCCGCAAGACCAGACGGGCGGCGAAGAGATAGACGATCGCAGAGACAAACAGAACGGCAACGAATTCATTGACCAGGGATATGGAGCCGACATTGTCGGCACCGGGCACGTGCAGGCTGAGGGCAGCGAGGGTCAGGGCGATGAGGGTGGCGCCGAGCAGCGGGAGGGCGTGGCGTTTGGCGCGTGCGCGCATCAGCGGTGTGCCCCGGCCATGGCGAGCAGCGGGGAGGGTGGTGGTGTCATTGCGCTGCCAGGGCGAGCGCTGCGCGCGTCAGCCCGATGCGGGCGAGACACGCGGTGGTGGCGGGTGCCGGGTAGGGGGTCAACGTCGCAGCGACCGTCGCGATGTCGTCGATCAGGCGCCTTAGGCTCGTTACCTCATCGACATCGTACCAGCTCGCGAGTTCCACCAGCTCCAGTCCCAGCGTGCGCACGCGAGCGCGCGTCTCCGCAGCCACCGTATCGGTGCTCCAGGCGATGTCCTCGAACAGGTGCGCCTGCGGCGCGGTCATGCCCAGCAGATAATAGCCGCCATCCTCAGCCGGCCCGAGCACGACGCGATCGGGCCGCTCCAGCAGCAGTCGTGCGGTCTGCGCCAGCAGCGACGTCGGCAGGTTCGGACTGTCGGAGTTCAGCACGACAGCGGCACGATGGCCGTCCGCCAGCATCGCCTGGATCGCATGCAGCAGGCAGCGGCCGAACCCCCGCACGCGCGGCGGCATCGGTGGTGTGCCATCCGCGAGGACCAGGGTCGTGCCCTCGGCCAGGTGGCCATCGAACAGCGCTTCGGCACCCGCGGGGGCATAGGCGATGCAGCCATGGATCGGGACCTCGCGTGCCGCCGCCCGCACGTTCTCGGTGACGTCGCGCAGGAACGCGGCACTGAGCGCGGCCGCGTGGTCAGCCGTCAGCCACGGCAGCAGCCGCGTCTTCGATCGGCCCGGGATCGGCGCCTTGGCCATGACGCCGATCGCACAGATTCCTGCCCCTGGCATCGTTCAGATCCCACTGAACCAGTTATAGCCGCGATCCGTCCAGAATCCGTGCGGTCGCAGATTGGTGACGTAAATCGTGGTCACGAATTTGGGATTCTTGAACCCAAGCTTGGTCGGCACGCGGATTTTGAACGGATAGCCGTATTTCCGCGGCAGGGTCTCATCGGAGAGCTTGAACGCCATGATCGTCTGCGGATGCAGCGCGGTGGCCATGTCCATGCTTTCGTAATAGCCGTCGGCGCATTCGAACCCGACATAGCGCGCCGTGGTGTCGGCACCGATCCGTTCGAAGAACGTTCGCAGGGGGGTGCCGGTCCATTTGCCGATCATGCTCCAGCCCTCGACGCAGACATGGCGCGTGACCTGGCTGACCTGCGGCAGAGCATGCAGCTGCTCGACCGTCCAGGGTTGCTTGTTTCCGATCAGGCCGGACAGCGACAGGCGATAGCTGGCGGCATCCAGCGCCGGGGCACTCTTCGCATCGTACCAGGCGTTGTAGCGGAAGTCCTTCACCGCCGCGCTTTCCGGGAAGGTGGGTGCCAGTTTGTTCGGATTGAACAGCATTTCCTGCACGCGATCGTTCCAGGCCGAGAACCTCGCCAGTATGCTCTGCACCGCGTCGTTGTCGGACAGGTCGCAGCCGGTTGCGCAGCAGCGCGCGGCGATTGAGGCTCATGAGGGATGCCCTCCGGTCGCGCGGCCCAATACCATCGCAACGAAGGTCTTCGGCACCAGCACCACCAGCGCGACATGCACCAGCAGGAAGCCGCAGATCCCCGCCATGCCGAGGAAATGCACGATCCGCGCGCCCTGGAAGCCGCCGAACAAATCCACCAGCGGATAGGTCTGCACCGGCTTCCAGATTGCGATCCCTGAAACGATCATCAGCAGCACCAGCACCAGCACGCCCCAATAGAACACCTTCTGCACGGCGTTGTACTCGCCCAGCTTGTGCCTGAGCTGAAAGCGCGCGGCGGCGAGGAAGTCGCGCCGGAAACTTGTTGGTCCCACCGGCAGGAAATCGCGGCGGAAATGTCCGGACAGCGCGCCCCAGGCGACGAACAGCAGATAGGCGACCAGCAGCACCCACATGCCGGCGAAATGCCAGGCGATGGCGCTCGCGACGCCCGGATCGTTGTGCCAGGTCAGCGCGACGTTGACATCGCCGCCCAGGGTGACCGCCTCGGGGAAGCGGAACGGGAGGATCGGGGAGGCGTTATAGATGCGCCAGCCGCTGCCGATCATGATCAGGATCGCCGCTGCCATCAGCCAGTGGGTCAGACGGACCGGCCAGCGATGTTCCAGGACCTCGGTCTCGGTCGTTGCGCTCATTTCACGGTCTCCAGGCCGTCGGCGTGCATGATGTCGGTGGCCGCGGGTGAATGCAGATAGTCCAGGAAGGCGCGCGCGTTGGGGCTGTGCGTCAACGTGCTGATCGCGGCGTCGTAGATGATTGGCGTGTAGGCGGCGCCCGGCACTGGCGCGACGACGTGCAGCGTTGGGTCGGCGCGCACATCGGTCAGGTGCAGGAGTCCTTGGGCGGCGGCGCCGGTTTTCAGCAGGAACACAACATTGGCGCCGTTCGCCACACCCTGCACCTTGGCGGGGCGCAGTCCGGCGGCCGAGACCACCGCCGGGCCATCGATGCTGGACGCCGGGGTCGGGTCAGGAATGGCCAAGGTCTCGCCCGCCGCGCCGTCGGTGGCTGCGGCGATCACCAGGGTGGTGCGCCAGGACCCGGTGCGCGTGTTCGGCTCGATGACGGCGTCCTTGACCGCCTGGTCCATCCAGGGGGCCTGGGTCACCACCACGTCGTTCCACACCGCGTGGCGGAGCTGGGCGAGGATGATGCTGGGGGGGCGGCGAAGACGTGCACCGGC
>Ga0210386_10002729_pt1 | contig 15020 bp, 14 predicted proteins | sample IncBWH32OmetaG_FD_160091 | JGI IMG/M metagenome (GOLD analysis project Ga0210386, IMG submission 160091) | Forest soil microbial communities from Barre Woods Harvard Forest LTER site, Petersham, Massachusetts, United States - Inc-BW-H-32-O ... | reverse complement strand
GCCGCTGCCTATCCACGTCCTCTACTCCCATACGCGGCAACTGTCGCCGCGCCTGCGAGTGTTCATAGACTGGATGGCCGAGCAGTTCCGCGACCGGCACTCGCCGACTGAATGACATGCGCATGAGACCCGTGCCCCTTTTGTCGCCTACCGCGACTACCCGGCGAAGAGCACATGCGTTGGTTTTTAATTTTGCCTCGGTTGGGCGCGAGGCTCTACTGGGTGGCCGCTTCGCCCCAAGAGCGGCCATACCCGAAGGGCATCCGCCAACAATCGGTCTTAGTCCGCCGAGCCTCCGGCTCATTCGCCGATGGGTTTGACAAATACCCGACTTGCGAGCACATCGGACGCTTCCAGAGACATGGCGTCGTCGGCGGTCAGCACGCGGTCGAGATCGGCGACAAGCCGGCTTGCCTGCCGCAGCCGCAGCCGGTCGAGCGCGTTGCGGATCGAACGCGCGTTGGAGAACAGCGGCTGGGTCTTGCGCAGGCCGATGTAGCGTACGAACGCCTCCCGTGCGGCGGCGCTGAACTTGTAGTTCATTTCGCGCAGCATCAGATCGGCGATGGAAAGCAATTCGTCCTCCGTATAATCAGGAAAATCGACGTGATGCGCGATCCGCGAACGAAAGCCCGGATTGCTGGCGAAGAATTTGTCCATCCGCTCGCCATAGCCGGCCAGGATCACCACCAAATCCTCGCGCTGCGTTTCCATCACCTGCAGCAGTATCTCAATCGCCTCCTGTCCATAGTCGCGCTCGTTGTCCGGCCGATGCAGATAGTATGCCTCATCGATAAACAGCACACCGCCCATTGCTTTCTTCAATATCTCTTTCGTCTTCGGTGCTGTGTGACCGATATATTGTCCCACCAGTTCATCGCGCGTCACCGACACGACTTGCCCGCGGCGCACGTAGCCGAGCCTGTGCAGGATGCTCGCGATCCGCAACGCAACGGTGGTCTTTCCGGTGCCTGGATTGCCGGTGAACGACATGTGCAGCGTCGGCACATCGGAAGTCAGGTTCATACGCTTGCGGATACGCTCGATCAGCAGCAGCGAGGCGATCTCGCGGATCCGCGTTTTCACCGGCCTCAACCCGATCAGCTCGCGATCGAGCTGATCGAGCACCTCGCCGATGCCGACCTCGTTGAACTCGTGGCGGAGGTCGACCTGCCTCGTTGGCGGCGTTTCGCTGATATTGTGCGCGGCACCCGGCGGGCTCATGATGCACCGTAGCGCTGGCCCTCGGGCCTATCGGCGGCATAGGACGTTGTCGTGTATTGGACGCGGCGGCCCGTAACCTCGTGCCGGTTGAGACGGAAACCCGGCTCTTGCTTCGGGCGGTTGACGATAAAGGACAGCCGCACCGACTCCCAGCCGTGGCTGGAATCGAACGCAGACAACCGGATGTAGCGGTCGCCATAGACCTTGCGGCACTCGTTCAGTTCCATCATCACCCCCGCCGCGTCGCGGAGATCGAACATCGGTAGCCCCCACATTTCCCAGAAATGGTTGCGGGGATGCGGATCATCGGTGAATTCGATGTTCACCGCCCAGCCATGGCCAAGGCAATACTGAACCTGGGCGGAAATCTGTTCGTCGGTGAGGTCAGGGAGAAACGAAAAGCAGCCTTGAGTAATACGCATGATCTTTAGCTCCTTACATCGATACGCTGGCGGTTGGGACGTAATCGGGCGTGTCGGTGGATTCGTAATTGAAGGTGACGTTCTTCCAGACCTCCAGCGCCGATTTCAACGGTGTGCACGTCTGCGCCGCCTTGGCGAGGATCTCCGGCCCCTCGTGGAGGTAATCGCGACCCTCATTACGGGCGAGAATCATCGCTTCCAGCGCGACCCGATTTGCCGTAGCGCCGGCCTGGATCCCCATGGGATGACCGATGGTGCCGCCACCGAACTGCAGCACCACGTCTTCGCCGAGATGATCGAGCAATTGATGCATCTGGCCGGCGTGAATGCCGCCCGAAGCCACCGGCATCAGCTTGTTGAGGCTGGCCCAGCCCTGGTCGAAAAACACGCCGTGCTCGAGCCTCGCCGGATTGAAATCCTCACGACAAATGTCGTAGTAGCCGCGCGTCGTCGCTGGATCGCCCTCGAGCTTGCCCACCACCGTTCCGGCATGGATGTGATCGACGCCCGCAAGCCGCATCCATTTCGCGATCACGCGGAACGACACGCCGTGGCTGCGCTGTCGCGTATAGGTCGAATGTCCGGCGCGATGCAGATGCAGGATCATGTCGTTGCGGCGCGCCCATTTCGCCATCGACTGGATCGCGGTATAGCCGATCACGAGGTCGATCATGATGACGATGGAGCCGAGTTCCTGGGCGAATTCGGCCCGCTCGTACATGTCTTCCATGGTCCCGGCCGTGACGTTGAGATAGGTGCCCTTGATCTCGCCGGACGCCGCCTGCGCCTTGTTGACCGCCTCCATGCAATACAAAAAGCGCTCGCGCCAATGCATGAACGGCTGCGAGTTGATGTTCTCGTCGTCCTTGGTGAAGTCGAGTCCGCCCTTCAGCGCCTCGTAGACCACGCGGCCATAGTTGCGGCCGGACAGGCCAAGCTTGGGCTTCACTGTCGCCCCGAGTAACGGACGACCGAACTTGTCCATCCGTTCGCGTTCGACCACGATGCCGGTCGCGGGTCCCTGAAAGGTCTTCACATAGGCCACCGGCAGCCGCATATCCTCGAGCCGCAGCGCCTTCAGCGGCTTGAACCCGAAGACGTTGCCGATGATGGAGGCCGAAAGGTTGGCGATCGACCCGTTCTCGAATAGGTCGAGGTCGTAGGCGATGTATGCGAAATATTGCCCCGGTGAATTCGGCACGGGATCGACGCGATAGCATTTCGCGCGGTATTTTTCGGCCGCGGTCAAGCGGTCGGTCCAGACCACCGTCCAGGTCGCGGTCGAGGACTCGCCGGCCACTGCGGCAGCGGCCTCGATCGGATCGACACCCTCCTGCGGTGTAACGCGGAACAGGGCAATGATGTCGGTGTCCTTTGGCACGTAATCGGGCTCCCAGTAGCCCATCTTTTTGTACTCGAGGACGCCCGATTTATAGCGTTCCTTGCCGTGAAGGGTGATGGAATGCTGGTTCATATTGGTCTCCCTTGAGTTGGACGGTCCGGCGCGGATCGTGAGGATTTTTCGAGTCATTCGGCTGCGCCCGCCATCTCGCCGATGCGCGGGTCAAGCGCGCCCGAGCGATAGCGCTTCGCCATTTCCGCCAGCGGGATCACCTTGATTCCTGAGGCATGGCCCGCGGTACCGAATTGCTCGAAACGCTCGCGGCAGAGATCGCGCAGCGCGTCCATCGCAGGTTTCAGGAATCTGCGCGGATCGAACTCGCTCTTGCTCTGGGTTGCGATTTTGCGGAAGGCCGCGGCCATTGCCAGCCGACAATCGGTGTCGATATTGACCTTGCGAACACCGTGCCTGATGCCGCGGACGATCTCCTCAGCCGGCACACCCCATGTCTGCGGCATCTCGCCGCCATAAGTGTTGAAGATGTCCTGCAACGATTGTGGCACCGACGACGAGCCATGCATCACCAGATGCGTATTCGGCAGCCGGCGGTGGATTTCCTCGACCACCTTCATGGCAAGGATCTCGCCGTCCGGCTTGCGCGAGAACTTGTAGGCGCCGTGCGAGGTTCCCATCGCGATCGCCAGCGCGTCGACCCTGGTTGCGCGAACGAACTCGACCGCCTGATCCGGATCGGTCAGCAACTGATCACGGCTGATTTTGCCTTCGATGCCGTGACCGTCTTCCTGCTCGCCGCCGCCATGTTCGAGCGAGCCGAGCACGCCCAGTTCGCCTTCCACCGATGCGCCGATCCAGTGCGCCATGTCGACGACGCGCCGCGTGATATCGACATTATAGTCGTAATCCGCCGCGGTCTTGGCGTCGGCTTTCAACGAACCATCCATCATCACCGAGGTGAATCCGTATTGAAGCGCCGTAGCGCAGGTGGCTTCCTCATTGCCGTGATCCTGATGCAGGCATAGTGGAATCTGCGGATACATCTCCTCCAGCGCGTCGATCATCTTCGATAGCATGATGTCATTGGCGTAACTGCGTGCACCGCGCGATGCCTGGATGATCACCGGCGCATCGACGCCAGCGGCGGCTTCCATGATGGCAAGCCCCTGCTCCATGTTGTTGATGTTGAACGCCGGCACGCCGTAGCCGTGCTCGGCGGCATGATCGAGCAGTTGCCTCAGTGTAATTCGCGCCATCGGAGGCTCCCTTCAATCGTTTGCATCGTGCTGGGCGTCGCGGCCGCGCGCCGCCGTCCTCGAACGGGCCACGCAACGCATCGCCGCCAAAACGACGGCCTCCGCGGTAAGCCGGAATTCGCGGTAGAGCACGTCGGCCGGCGCAGATGCCCCGAAGCCCGTCATGCCGACGAACTCGCCATCCTCGCCAAGCCACTGCGCCCAGTCGCCTTCCACCGCGGCCTCGACGCCCACGCGTGGCGCGTGGCCCAGCACTTCAGCCCGGTATTGTTGCGGCTGGCGGCGGAACAGATCGAGCAGGGAGCCGAGACGACCGCGGCCCGTGCGCCGTCCTTTGCGAGAAGTTTTGCCGCCTCCAGCGCGATCGACACTTCCGAGCCGGTCGCGATCAGGGTGACGTCGCGTCCACGAGTCGGCTCGACGACCACATAGGCGCCGCGCGCGACCCAATTTGCGTCGTCGACAACTTCACGGAACGTGGGAAGCGCTTGCCTGGACAGGCACAGCACCGATGGGTTTGCTTCGGCGCGCAGCGCGCAGTCCCAGGCTTCCGCGGTCTCGACAGCGTCGCCGGGCCGGAACACCAGTAGGTTGGGTATAGCCCGCAGGGCGGCGAGATGTTCGACCGGCTGGTGAGTCGGGCCGTCTTCGCCGAGCCCGATGGAATCGTGCGTCATCACATGGACGACCCTGATGCCCATCAGCGCCGCCAGCCTGATCGCGGGGCGACTATAGTCGGCAAAGCTGAGGAAGGTGCCGCCGTAGGGAAAGAATCCACCGTGCAAAGCGATGCCGTTCATCGCAGCCGCCATGGCATGCTCGCGCACGCCGTAATGGATATAGCTACCCGCGAACGAATCCCGCTGTACCGGCCGCTGCGTTTTCACCTGCGTCAGATTCGAGTGGGTCAGATCGGCCGAGCCGCCGAGCAAATTCGGCAAGGCTTCCGCAATCGCGTTGATTACAAGCTGCGACGCCTGCCGGGTGGCGATATTTGGCCGCTCAGTACCGAAGCGACCGCGTAGCTGCGCCATCGCCTTGGCGTATTCGGAGGGAAGATGCCGGTTCAGCGCATCGTGAAAGGGCGAGCGTGGCGCCGAATTCAGACGCCTCGTCCGCTCGATCCAGGCGCGCCGCGCTCGCCCTCCCCGCTCCCCGATCTTGCGCCATGACTCGACGACAGACTCCGGGATGTGAAAGGGCTCGTGCGGCCAATCGAGCGCGGCGCGTGTCTTCGCGACCTCGTCGGCACCAAGCGGCGCGCCGTGCGCTTTTTCCGTACCCTGGCGGTCCGGCGCGCCGAACCCGATAATGGTGCGGTACGCGATCAGCGAGGGCCGGTCGTTTTGCCTGGCACGCTCGATCGCTGCTGAGATCGCTTCGGGATCGTGGCCGTCGACTTGCCACGCCGACCAGCCCGATGCCTTGAACCGAGCAGGCCGATCATCCGAACACGACAGCGACGTCGATCCGTCGATCGAGATTTCGTTATCGTCGAACAGCACGATCAGTTTGTTGAGCCGGAGATGACCGGCCAGCGAAATCGCTTCGTGGCTGAGCCCTTCCATCAGGCAACCATCGCCGGCAATCACGTAAGTGTAGTGATCGACAAAATCGTTGCCAAAACGAGCATTCAACAGCCGCTCCGCCAGCGCCATGCCGACCGCGGTGGCGATGCCCTGCCCTAGCGGACCTGTCGTCGTCTCGACGCCTGGCGTATGCCCGTATTCCGGATGGCCCGGCGTTTTGGATCCCCATTGTCTGAACGCCTTGAGCTCATCGAGCGTCATGTCCCGATAGCCCGTCAGATGCAAAAGCGCATAAAGCAGCATCGAGCCGTGACCAGCAGACAGAACGAACCGGTCCCGATCCGGCCAGGTCGGATCGTCGGCATCGAATTTGAGGAAGCGTGAAAACAGCACCGTCGCCACGTCGGCCATCCCCAATGGCATGCCTGGGTGGCCGGATTTCGCTTTCTCGACCGCGTCAATGGCCAGAAACCGAATCGCGTTAGCCATGTCCGCATGGGCGACGTCCACGCGGCCAGCCATGGGAGAAGGGGCCTGAATATTCATGCCGTGCGCCTCTTGCGTTCGATCAGTTGCAGGATCAGCGGGGTGAGGATGAGTTGCATCGCAAGATCGAGCTTCGCTCCATGGATCACGATGGAATTGGCGCGCGACATGAAGCTGTTCGGAATCATGGACAGCAGGTAGGGAAAGTCGATACCGCGCGGATTTTTCAGCCGGATCACCACCATCGATTCGTCGGGGGTCGGGATCCAGCGCGCGATGAACGGGTTCGACGTATCGACCGTCGGTACGCGCTGGAAGTTGATGTCGGTCTCGGTGAACTGCGGACAGATGTAGTTCACATAGTCCGGCATTCGGCGCAGGATCGTGTCGGTGACCGCTTCGGTCGAATAGCCGCGGGCGCCGCGATCACGATGCAGCTTCTGAATCCATTCGAGATTGATCACGGGCACCACGCCGATCTTGAGATCGGCGTACTGGGCGACATTGACCTTATCGGTCACGACCGCGCCGTGAAGCCCCTCGTAAAACAGAAGATCGGAGCCTTGCTGGATCAGTTCCCATTTTGTGAAGGTCCCCGGCGCCGCGCCATAGAGCCTCGCTTCTTCGTCATCGTGGACGTAGTGGCGCGTGGTACCGCAGCCGGCCTCGCTGTAGTCGCGAAACAGCTTTTCCAGCTCCTCAAGCAGATTGGTTTCGGGGCTGAAGTGGCTGAGGTGCTTGTTGCCGCGCTCGCCTTCCTCACTCATTTTGGCACGCATCTCGGCGCGGTTGTAGCGATGGAACGCATCGCCCTCGATGTAAGCCGCAGAGACCTTTTCGCGGCGGAAGATGTTCTCGAACGTCTTCTTGACCGAGGTTGTGCCGGCACCCGACGAGCCCGTGATCGATATGATGGGATGACCGCGTGACATCGGCTTATCCGGCTTCAGAGAAACAGGCCGCGCCGCGCAAAGAGCGGGGCGTTGCTGTTATCGAACATCGGCTCAACGCCCTCATGGATCGCGACGACGTCACGGACGGCGCGCGCCGAGCCCATGATCAGGGGCACGCGCTGGTGTGGCGATTTCGCCGAGAGCTCGAGAATCCGCCGGCGTCCTGTCGTCGCCGCGCCGCCGGCCCATTCCATTACCAGCGCCATCGGATGCGCCTCGTACAAGAGACGCAGGCGCCCCTCGCGGTAGCCGGGGCGAGCGTCGGCTGGATACAGAAACACGCCGCCGCGAACCAGGATGCGAAGCGATTCGGCGACCAGCGAACCTATCCATCGCATGTTGAAGTCGGCACCATGGTTGCCGTCGGCACCAGCGAGGCATTCGTCAATGTAGGCGCGGACAGGACCGTACCAGTGCCGGCGATTGGACGCGTTGATGGCAAATTCCAGCGTGTCGGATGCGATCCGGGCACCCTGCTTGATCAACAGGAATTCGTGCACCTGTCCGTCGAGGATGAAGACGTCGACGCTGCCGTCCAGCGCGAGGACGAGCATAGTTTGCGGGCCGTAGATGACGAAGCCTGCAGCGCACTGGGCCGTGCCTGGTTCAAAGAAGGTCGACAGAACGTCGTTTCCGTGCGGGCGGATCGAAAAGATGGTGCCGACCGATATATTGTTCGCAAGATTTGCCGATCCATCGAGCGGGTCGATTGCGACGCACAGCGGCGCCTTGGTATCGAGCAATTCCGGCACCGCCAGCTCTTCGGACAAGACCGCCGCGACTGGACACGCGCGCAGCGCGCGGCGCATCATCGCATCGGCCGCAAGATCGATGTCCTTCTGTTGATCGCCGTCGGGATTGACGCCACTGTTCTTCCCTGTGATGCCGCCCAGCGGCCCATCCGCGATGACTGCGGAAAGATCAATCGCGGCAGCTGCGATCGCGGCAATCACGGCGGCGATCGCTGGTCCCTGCGGTGCCTGGGACGCCGAGCGGTCGAGATGCGAACGCAGCGTCATGCGCTCCTCCATGGCGTTTCCCCTGTAGCGCGCCCTTCAGCGCAATTCCGCGGGTCGGGTGCATTGGCCCGCCCCATCACAACGCAATTTGCAAAATTAGTGAAATTTTCTTATCTTTGGCTTTGACAAAGTTTTTCTTATAAGGGCGCTTGGCCATGTCGAGCCGATTTATCCGGGAACTTACCATCCGCCAGTTGCGCGCGCTGGCGGCCGTTCAGAAGAACCGATCGGTGACGGCCGCGGCCAACCAACTGCATCTCACGCAGCCGGCCGTCACGCTTCAGCTTCGCAATTTGCAGGAGCTTGCGGGACTTCCGCTGATCCAGCGCACCGGCGACGGCATGCTGTTGACGGATGCCGGACGGGAAGTACTTACGCTTTGCGAGCGTATCGAAGTGGCGATCGCGGACTGCGGCACGTCACTGGAGATGATGGCAGGCAGAACCGCGGGCCGCGTTTCGATCGGAGCGGTGAGCACCGCGAAATATTTCGTGCCGTTTGCAATCTCCGGGTTCTCCAAGCTGCATCCGAACATCGAGATCAATCTCACGATCGGCAACCGGCAAGAGACCAGCGAGGCGCTACGCGGCTATGAACTCGACTTCGCGATCATGGGCCGTCCGCCCACGGGTATCGACATGGATGTGCGCCTAATCGGCGATCATCCTCACGTCATTATCGCACCGACGGCGCATCGTCTCGCGCGGAAGCCCCGGCTGGAACTGGCCGATCTTGCCAACGAAACATTTCTGACGCGGGAGCCCGGCTCCGGCACTCGCGGTTTGATGGAAAACTTGTTTGAAACCGCTGGCGTTCGGCCAAAGATCGGCATGGCGATGAGTAGCAACGAGACCATCAAGCAGGCTGTGATTGCCGGTCTCGGAATTGCTTTCATCTCCGCCCACACCGTGGCGACAGAACTCGACGAGCGCCGCCTGGTCACGCTCGATGTCGACGGCCTGCCCATCGTCCGGCAATGGTTCGTGCTTTCACGCAAGGATAAGGTACTGATGCCGCCTGCACGAGCGATGCTCGAATTCCTGAGCGCCAAAGGCGCTCAGTTTCTGCCGAGAACCCATGGCAGGATTCGTCTGACGCGCCCATCGGTCCGCGCACAGCGGCGATGAGGGGCGACTTCGTTCGCCATCTCAGGGGGCCCGATTGACGCGCTTGGTAAATGTCCGCTTGGCGCCATTAGCGGTCGTTCCTTGTGGTGATGCACCGCCTGAAACGCCTCCGGTTTGGTCCACGCTCAAAGGTGACATGGTTTACCCAGACCGTCTAAGAAGCATATAAAGAGTGTAATCCCCAGCCTCTGGGCCCTTGAGAAGGTGAAACGCTACAAAGCCCCATGTCATCTTTAGGTGCAAAGGTAGAACGCCCTCCCCGCGCGCTGACGCCGAACGCTTATGCTAGGTTCTTCGCGTGCTTTGCTCATATGCATTCCCCACTCGCGTGCGAGGATTCTCTTTATGCGCGTTACCACGCGGCAATACGCGCGCCTCGTTTCCGAGTGGATTGGGAGCGTGGATTGGACTCAAGACTATTCGGAACACACTCGCTCCAACGCACGAAGATAGCTCCGATCTACTGGCGCGCGAGCAACCTCTGGGTCGTTGAGCTTCTACTCGGTCACACCAAGATTGAAAGCACGGTTAGATATCTCGTTATCGAAGTGGATGATGCCTTGGCAATAGCAGAACAAGTTAATGTCTGAAACACTGGGCAGAGCGGACATGCTCTGCCCAGCCTGCCGCTTTGTGCCAGAAGCTGTCTTTCCCAGCGACTAATATCGCGATGTACCAAGGGAAGCATCGATCTGATCAAGATCTGCCCTGTCAGTTGGCGGCAGCGCGAACTGAAACAGAGCGCCCTGTGGCTCGTTTTCGTTCGCCCACAACCGTCCGCCGTGTTCTTCGACGATGGTGCGGCAGATCGACAGTCCCATACCCATGCCGCTGGGTTTTGTCGTGAAGAATGGCTCGAACAGTTGCTGGAGGTTGTCCGCGCTCAAGCCGGGACCGGTATCCCGCACCGCGACGCGCACCTCTTCCTTAGTGCTCTCGGTGCTGATACGTAGTTCCCGGATGCTGTCAGTGAGGCCGCTCATCGCCTGAATGGCGTTGATGATCAAATTGAGCATCACTTGTTGAAGTCGGACCCGATCTCCCCGAACGCGAGGTAGGCTATCTGACAATTGCGTCTGCACCCTGATTCGGTTCTTCACTACCTCGCCGTGGACCACTGTCATAATCTCTAGGATTGCATCATTAATATTGATCGTATCCGTCCGTGGGGCAGCTTTTTTCACCAGATTATGGACCCGGTCTATCACAGCGCTGGCTCGGTCGACGTCCTCGATGATGCGCTGAACGGACTGTTTCGCGTTTTCGATCTGGGGCGGTTCTCTCATCAGCCAGAGCGAGCTGGCATCCGCATTGACGGCCGCGGCGGAAAGCGGTTGCTTGAGTTCATGGGCAAGCGAGCCCGTAAGGTGCCCCATTGCTACGACGCGAGTCGCGTGTGCCAGCTCCATCTGCACCTGACGTGTAATCTCCAATGCGATAGTAGCTTGCGCGGCAAAGGCCGTGACCAACTCAATTTGCTTGTCCGTGAATTGCTGCACGCGGGCGCGGAAATTCCGCCGACTAATTCATCATCTTTTAGCATGGGGACGAGCAGATAGCTCCGGACGCCTATCCGTTCCACGATAGCCACCACGCCGGGTACGCGCTGGAGATAAGCTTGATCTGTCGCCAAGTCGGCGATGTGGACCGGCGACCTGGTTTTGATCATTCGCGCGAAGGGGGTAGAGGTGGCCCTTGACATAGTACCCATCTGCCACACCTGTTCGCGCAACAAAGCGCAAGCCGTGTTCCTCGAAGAGTATCAAGGCGCCTACTTCGGCTCTACATAGACGGGCGGCATTGGCGGTTATTGTGTCGAAGATAGGGTCCAGCTCGTGCGGCGAGTTAGCAATGGAGCGCAGTACTTCCGACATCGCCGCCTGCTGTGCAGCGAGTTCGGTTACTTGCTGTTGCAGCTCTAAGCGGTCGGCAACACGCGGGCGACGAGGGGCTTTGGGGCCGCCGCGGGGCTTGATCGGTTCCATCTTGTCATGTCTCCGTCTGTTGCAACGGAACAGCCCTCATTCCTACAATGTACACGACGAGTTGCCTGCGGCTCCGGAGCGCGCTTTGATAGGAACGCAATACGTTTCATGATTGCGCGCGGGAAGAGATTAATTGTCCGGACCGTAGCTTTTCAGCAAGTGATAGCGGTCACCTTCTTTTCTGTAGAGTCATGCAGGGGCACCTGACAGAAGAGGCCGCTTCAGTTGGCGGCCTCTTCGTATGGAGATACCAAATGCGCGCGGCCAGTGTCCAAAACTTGAGCCTGAGGCACCCAGATTCGCGCCGAAAAGCATTGGGAATTTCTCTGTATTTAGCAACCGCGGCAAATGCCTTTGACCATGCGGTCAAGCGCCGCGTTCTCGCGATCGATTGGATCGTTCGGATCACCCATCAGGTTCTTCTCCGAGGGCACTTGATCCGCGCGCGGTTGGCGGTGCCCGACCGGCGCCTCCGGCAGCAGTTGCCCGACCGAGTTCGTCGATAGAGGTGCGACTGGATTTCGCGAACCAGACGTCTGTGCAATCGCCACCGAAGTGTCGACCAAGGCCAGCAACGCTATCGTCGTGATCAGCTTTCGCATGATGGATCTCGCGAGTTGAGGCTCCTCTCACAAACATGGTAGCGGGGAGACACGACCACAAGGTGCCCAAACCTCACGTTTCGTTCAGATATTCCAGCCGGCGCGCCGCACGGCCTTCGTCCGGCGTCGAGCACGGCGGCTTCGACCTCCTTGACGATCGGCAAGCTACCAGACGCAGGCACATCGCGGCGCGGCGGGACCTTGCAGTGGCGCCGGCACCCACCAAGTGTCGCGAGGATCGGGAGCCGACATTACTGCGAGCGCAACGCCAAGATCCTCGACCGTGCGGCCGATCGGCCCGGTCACGGACATCAGTTGCGGGCCGATGGCCCGCTGCGGAGAGGACGCGTTATAGGCCGGAACCCGCCCGAGAGTCGGCCGCAGTCCGTGGACTCCACAGGCATAGCGCGGATAGCGCAGCGGCGGGCGCTAGCGAAGCCGCCGTTGAAGTATGTGGAGTAAACCAGATGTCACCAATCAAAGATCCCAAGCGCTTATTGCGCAAATCTGGAGAACTGATGACGAAATAGGCAGCCACGCAGAAAAACACCTTAGCCGAGATGCGCGCATCCGGCGTACTCGGCCTGCTGATTTATTGCTCGGATTTCCTGTGCAGAGATTGGACCGCGATCAGTGGCGACCCGAATAAATTGAGCGAAGGGCTGCAATTGCGTTGGCTGGGGGTTATCTTCCAGGACGAAAATCCCCACGCTATTGCCGCGATCAGCAAAGCACCGATCAACGCGTTTTCAACACCTCACGGGCCAATGCCCGCCTGCGCTCGGTAGAAACAGCCAGTGCTATCCTTGCGGCTTGGAGCGTTGCGACGCGGGTGTTCCTCCTGCGCCCACCCACTCAGTTGACCGTTCCAGATCGCGATCAACATCATCTACGACAGTCCATCAACCGCACACCTGACGGGGTTGCAGGCGCCAGCCACGGGGCGGCCATAGGCCGCCCTTTTCGTGTTGGCGATAGAACCTCGGGGCTACATCGGCGGAATCACGCCGTCCTTGCCGAAGAGAACAGCGCCGCCGTTCAAGGAACCATCGGGCTGACGTTGGGTCGGCACGAACACGACAGCACCGGGCTTGATCTCTTCTTTGGTCGCCGGAACAAGCGCAACGACCGGGACATTGGCTGGAATGTCGATTTTCTTTTCGCCGCCTTTATAAGTGACGGTCACGGTTTGACCTTCGACACCTTTGACGGCATTCGCGACAGTCGCATTTGTCATCATACTTGATGAGCCAAGGTCCCACGGATAATGGCCTTCGCCAGTTCCGCGCATCTTATCGGGAAACACAACGACTTCCAGTGATCGCAAGGTCGAATCGGGCTGAGTCACAGTCGCGGTACCAATGAACGTGCCTTCCTTGATATCCGCCATCGAGGACTTCACCACGGCCAGCGCCGCAAAGTTGTCGGCTAGGTTGACGGTGACCTCTTTGCCGTCCTTGGCGTGAACGACGAGTTTAGAGCCGTCGAGACTCACGACGGAGCCGCGCACGCGAACCGGAGTGCTATCCGCAAAGGCGGATGTGGAGACAAGCGCCATCGGAATGAGAGTCGTAGCAAAAGCAAGCGCCAGACGTCCATAATGGTGCGAAAGCCTAATCATAGCTCCTCCTGTGTTCTATTGCGGCCAAGCCTGCGGCCTTGGTGTTGGTGCTAAATCGAAACACCGATGCGTCCAAACTATTCCACGAGCGCTCCTACTTTCGGCGCCATGAACCGCCAGTCAGCGAACTATCAATGTCGGCTCTTCCCTCGATTTTGTTGCAAAAGTCGAAAGTTGCATCGGTCCGAATTTTTGGTGAAATCTTAAAACGCGAAGCGATCGATGATTCGGATAGCCTCAGTCGCGTTACCGAAGTCGCCCATGAGTTTAGCGTGAGGCGATGAGGTCCCTCAGATCTCTACAAGAAAACTGCGCCTACGGCCCTCAGAATTTTTGACACCTTCGGCAAAACGACTTTTGCAACAAAATCCCCTCGTAAGCGGACATCAAGCAGTCCGCCCCCATAGCGGAAATCACCAGGTGCGCGCGAGCATGCAGGGCAAGCCCAAGCAAGTTGGCCGTGCCCGAGCCGTCAACGCGCGGCGTTGTAGACATCACGTAGGACGTTCGTCTCAAGCTCCAGCTCCTCCAGTCGATACTTGACTACATCGCCGATGCTGACGATACCGGCTAGGTTGCCGCCGCGTAGTACCGGCATGTGGCGCACGCGATGGCGCGTCATCAGGTTCATCACGCGATTGACACTTTCGTCCGGGGACACGGTGGTCACACCGTATTGCATGGTTTCTTTCACAGGCATTGACGCGGCTGCCTCGCCATAGCGAGAAAACGCATGAACGATTTCACGTTCGGAAACGAGACCAAGAACTGCGTTCCCCCTCGTCACCACGAGAGCGCCAATATTCTTTGCGCGGAGCCAGTCCACCGCTCTCTTGATGCTGGCTTCCGGAGCTATCGTTGTGACGTCGGTGCCCTTCCGCCTCAGAATGCTTTCGATGGACACAGTCTCCTCCCATCACCCGCGGACTTAATCCGCTTCAACCCGGCGAGACGGCCGATATAAGGAGTGTTCTTCTCCATCCCCAATAAAATGCGTTTTAGAAATATCAAACGGGCGTGATCGGCCAGCGAGCAATGATCGACGTGGCGGAGCGACTTCAACTACTCGGCATAGTACTTAGCAGCTATTCCGCCCTGAAATGTCGCTAATGGGTCTTGGCCGTGTCAAAACGCGTCGCGGGGCAGGTCGGAATCTCGGGAGGTTGGTGACGTGCGAGGGATGTTCCGCTCTGGCTATGTCCTGATTGCGGCCATCAGCGGCTGAGGACCCATGATGTTCATCACGCGGGTAAGGTTGTAAGCGAGTACGTGCAGTGCCATCTCGGTGGCAACCTTCGGCAGGCGCTTCATCAAGAAGTGCGTCGCTCCCATTCTCATCTTCAGCGTGCCAAAGGGATGCTCGGCCGTCTCGCGACGCAGGCGCATGGCCTGCAGGTTCTGGTCGAGGCGCTTCTGGACAGCCTCCAGTACATGCTCAT
>Ga0210386_10002728_pt1 | contig 15025 bp, 11 predicted proteins | sample IncBWH32OmetaG_FD_160091 | JGI IMG/M metagenome (GOLD analysis project Ga0210386, IMG submission 160091) | Forest soil microbial communities from Barre Woods Harvard Forest LTER site, Petersham, Massachusetts, United States - Inc-BW-H-32-O ... | reverse complement strand
TCTTTTCGCCTTCACCCCAGCCTTTGGCGCCGATCCGCTCTCCGCCGGGCAGAAAGGGCTTTATGAAGGGATTACGAACAATATCATTCGCGCCGCCGAGAAAATGCCGGAAGCGAATTATTCTTTCAAGCCCACGCCGGAGGTGCGCAGCTTCGGCCAGTTGGTTGGGCACCTTGCCGATTATCAATATATTTTTTGTTCCGGCGCGGCCGGGGAGAAGCCTCCGGTGACCGGAATCGAGGACAGCAAGACATCTAAAGCTGATCTGGTGCAGGCGCTCAAAGACGGCTACGCCTACTGTGACAAGATCTATTCCGGCATGACCGATTCCAAGCTCGCCGAGAACGCCGCGGTGGAAGGACGCCCCCGGGCGATTCTTACCATCCTGACCTTGACCATCGCGCACAACGACGAGCACTACGGCAATATGGTCACCTATTTGCGCATGAAGGGAATCGTTCCGCCTTCGAGTGAGAGGCGTCCACCCGCGCCGACGAAATAACAGCATGCTGAGGAAGGGCCGGGCTGTCAACCGGAGAGATTTTCTCAAGAAGAGCACGGGCCTGGGCGTGGGCGCGACCGCTGCTTCCGGCCAGGACCGCGGCGGCGCCCAGACCGGCCCGATTCGTTTCGATCATGCCGCCGATGTCGTCATAGCCGGCGCTGGCGCGGCGGGACTCCCGGCAGCCATCATGGCGCGCAACCAAGGCGCCTCCGTCATCGTGATCGACTCCAACCACGACATCGGCGGTCACGCCATGCTGAGCGGCGGAAGGATACCGCTGGGCGGCGGCACGAGCATGCAGAAAAAATACGGCATCGTGGATTCCGCCGATCAAGTTTATCTCGATCACACCAACCACAAAAACCCGGAGTTTCGCCACGCCGACCGTGACCTGGTGCGGGTTTGGGCCGACGAGAACGTCGCGACCTTTGAGTTCTTGATCGAAAACGGAGTGGTCTTCAACGACGAAGCCCCCAGCATTGTGAATGAGGGCACCGTCCCGAGGCTCTTTGTCACCAAACGATTTTCCGATAATCTGAACGAAACCATAAACGGCCGTGCCGGCTCCGGTCTGGTGCGGCATCTGGAAGCCAGCGCGCGGGCCAAGGGCGTCACCTTCCTTCTGAGGCATAAGTTGACGCGCATTGTCAGGGAGAATCCCTCCGCCGGAAGAGTGCTGGGAATCACGGCCCGATTCGAGGACAGAGACATAAACATCCAAGCCCGGAAGGGTGTCATCCTGGCCACCGGCGGCCATACCAGCAACGTTGAATTCCGTAGAATGTTCGACCCCCGGCTTACCGAGGAATATCAAACTACCGGCAAGCCGTGGACCAAGCAAAACGCCGATTCGGAGATCCTGGCCATGGCGATTGGCGCGCGTCTTTGTGCGACGGGCAACCAAACCAATCCGCGTGGGGTGGCGATTACAAAGACCCTTCACATCGGCTGCCGCTACGGTTACCGCAATCTGAAATGGGACCCCAACAGCCCGATGTTCAAGCTAGCCGGCGCCTCCGGTCTCACGGTGCGGGATTTTCAGGATGTGATTCTAGTCAACCAGGTTGGCCGGCGATTTTGGAATGAGCTCGACGAAGGTTACGACTTTCTCAGCGCCTGCCTGGGAACCAACGGAAACCTCGGCAAGAATTCCAAAGCGAACGGCGGCGGCCCGATCTGGGCCATCTTCGATTCCGATGCCGCGCGGCGCGAGGGCTGGGATCCGAAGCCCCCGAACGTCGATCCCAATGGCTGGTTCTTCACCGCCGAAACGATCGCGGATCTGGCCGGAAAGATCGCGAACCCATACCAGTCACAACCCATACCTTCGGATGTGCTGGAGGCGACGGTAGCGCGATACAATTCCCTCGTCGATGCGCAAAAAGATGCGGAGTTTCGAAAACCAACGCCCAAATTCAAAATTCAGGAGCCGCCTTTCTATGCTGCCTGGTCCACTCCGATTCTCCACGATACGCTCACCGGCTTGAAAATCAACCGGAAATGCCAGGTGATCGACATTCATGGCCAAGTGATTCCAGGCCTCTATTGCGCCGGCGAGTCGGCTGGTGGATTCGCGCTGCACGGCCTTCCGAGGGTGACGGTCTTTGGCCGCATCGCCGGCCGGGAAGCCGCTCTTGCGAAAGCTTGATTTCAGGATCGTCAGTCTAACAGTCCGCCTTGGCCCAGGGATGCGATGTCCCAGCTCGAAAGACGATACTTGGCCAGCATCGGCGGCAGAACCAGATCCAGCACATTCGCCTTTGCGGAGCGAAAACAACCCGGCGCTGAAACAATCGGCACGTCATCCTGGTAGCCCAACAGAAGCAGCGCGCCGGGTTCCACCGGCGCCAGGAAACGTTCGATCTGGAAGCCCACCCGCTCCATTGCGCGGCCTACATTATCGTAGGGACCGGCCGGCGAAGTCGTGGATGCAACCAGGATCAGCGTCGGCCTGGATTTGAGCAGTCGCTCGAGTGCCTCTGCAACTGGCAGCTCCTCTTCTACTGAATTCAAGGCGATGCCGGCAACCGTTCCCAGCCGTTCCAGACGCTGGCCCATGATCGTCCCGAACAGCCGCGAGGCTCGTTCTCCGCCTATCGGATCGGTATAAAGCACCGCCACGACGGGCCGGCTAATCGGCCGAGCCTGCAGGACAGGCCCTTTTTCTTCCAGCAAAGCCAGGAGCGATTCCAATTGCGGCTGTGTGATCGCGAATGGAGCGCTCTTGACCGTGCTCACACGCTGGCCGGCTCGCGCGTACGAGAAGTTGCGCGCGGTTGCGATCACCAGGGCATTGGTGGAGTTGGTTTGCTTCAGGAGCTCGCTATCCACCAAAACGCAACAAGGTTCGGTGGCGAACAGGTTGGCTCTTCCGCCGGCCGCCGAACGGATCTCAAGCGAGCCGTTGCCGACCTGGTTGGCCACTTGCATGGCGGCGTCGTCCTCGCCGATGTCGCCTTCTTCCAGTTCGGCAACCCACACATCCCGCAGCGCTTCGGACTCAAGCATTCGGACGTCATCGCCTTCAATTCGGTGGCCCTTTGAGAATAATTTCTTGCCCCCCACAAAAATCGAGGACAAAAGAATACGCCCGACGGACTGCCTGACGTCAATGGCACGCGCCTTCATATGCCTTCGTATTTTTCTACTTAAGTAGATTATTTTTTAATATCGATTATACACGAGTAATTTAAAAGTCAAGATAATTCTGAAGAATAATGTGCGGCTTGAACGTCTTTTCTTCGCCGTCTATATACTACGTCGCCGGACCGCCTTCAAGGATGTCCGATGTAGTCCATCCGGCCGCCATCAACGGTAATCACCTGAGCGGTGATGAATCCGGATTCGGGCGCAACCAGAAACGCGACGGCATGCGCGATATCCTCCGGATCGCCTACCCGGCCGACCATCGAGCGCTCGCTAATGCTCTTCAGCAGCTTTTCGTACTCGTCCGTGCTGCGTCCCTCCTTCACCATGTCGGTAAGGATGAATCCGGGAGCCACCGCGTTCACGGTAATTCCTTGCGGGGAAAGCTCCATCGCAAAACGGCGCGTGAGGGTTACGACCGCGGCTTTCGTGGCGGCGTAGAACGTACTGCCGGGCAAGGTTGTGCCATGAGCCGCGACCGAAGTAATGTTGACTATGCGCCCGTAGCGGCGCTCCTGCATGCCCGGAATCGCGGCGCGGGTCACGTGGATCAGCCCGTCGACATTCGTGCGCCGCATGCGCTCAAGATCCGGCGCGTTGAAGGTCTCGAGTGTCCCCCGTATCACCAGTCCGGCGTTATTCACCAGGATCGACAATGGGCCGAGTTCGCCGGTCACGCGATTCAGCATGCTCTGCACCTGTACCGGGTCGCCGATATCGGCGCGGACGGCGCTCGCGCGACCGCCGGCGTTGCGGATCTCTTCGACCACGCGCTCGGCGTCGCCGCCGCGTGCCACATAATTAACCCAGACGGCCGCACCCTCGCGTGCCAGCCGGCGTGCAATCGCGCGTCCCAATCCGCGCGAGGCTCCGGTAACCAAGGCGGTCTGCCCGCTTAAGCTCATTTGTTTAGGTTTACACGAAAAGAGGGCGGCGGCTAGTGTCCGAGTCAGAAGTTCATTGAACAGTTCGGGATGTGGGGCGGACCCCTGATCCGCGGGCCAACGCCCCGTCGGCCCGTGTTTCTGTGATGGCAAAGACCGGACCAGGGGTCCGGCGCGGACGAGGGCGTCCGCCCGACCGCGAGTTTTGTGACGAACTTCTGATTCAGTACACTACGAGGCCAGGTGCTTCTCCGGCTCCAGGGCGTCTTCGCCCACCCACTGACCGATGGCGTTCTTCAGTTGCTCGACACTTACCGGCTTGCTGAGATAGTCATCCATGCCGGCAGCCAGACAGCGTTCGCGGTCTCCCGGTAAGGCGTTGGCCGTCAGCCCGACGATGGGCGTGTGGCGATTGGTTCCTTCGCGGAAACGGATTTGAGCCGTGGCCTCCAACCCGTCCATCCTCGGCATCTGAACGTCCATCAGCACCAGATCGTAATCGCTCTTCATGACCGCGTCCACCGCGCGCCGGCCGTCGATGGCAAGATCAGCATGAATTCCGTTCCTCTGCAGGACTCGCAGAACATATTTCTGATTCACATCATCGTCCTCGACCAGCAGGATCCTGGAGCTGCCCGTCCGCCGGTGCTCGGTCCGGGGTTTTTCGGGCGGACGCAAAACGGGCGATATCCCGGCCCTCTTTTCCGCGGTCGCTATGGCCTCGCCGATGGTATCGCGCAAATCGGCCGCCAGTACCGGCTTCTGCACATGGCCGTCGAATCCAACCGCTCGTAGCACCGGACCATGACCGCGCTTGGCCGGCCCCGTGAGTCCTATCAGGATCGCATTGCCAACCTGCGGGTCGCTTTTGATGGCGTGCCCGATCACCAACCCATCCTGACCCTGCATGTCCATCGCCAGCAGCACGATATCAAAAGGACGTCCGTTCGAAGCGGCATTGCGCAATACCTCCACGGGGCTCGAATCCTGCGCTGCCAGCTCTTCGCAAATTGCTCCCCAAGCTTCCAGCCGCGCCCGAATCTGTACCCGCTCGCTGGCGCTGTCCTCCAGCAAGAGCACCCGATACTTCTTTAAATCCAGAGGTGGCTGCGTATCGACCGCGCGCTCGGCTTCCTGCTTTTCGAAAACCGCTGTGAACCAGAACGTGCTGCCTTGTCCCGGCGTGCTCTCAGCGCCGATTTCGCCCCGCATGATTTCCACTAGTTGCTTCGCGATGGCCAGCCCGAGACCCGTGCCCCCGTAATGCCGCGTGCTCGAATTGTCCACTTGCACGAAACTTTCGAACAGGCTCGGGATCTGCTCCGGAGTCACGCCGATTCCGGTGTCCTTAATGACAAAACGCAGCGTGAACGCGCCCTCCATCTGGCCCGCCAGCTCGGCCCGCAGCGAGATTCGTCCCTTGTCCGTGAATTTGACGGCGTTGCCCAATAGATTGCCCAAGACCTGGCGGAAGCGTCCCGGATCTCCCCGCACCGAATGAGGAAGGTCCGCGCTGATGTCAGCGACCATTTCGACGCCTTTAACCTGCGCTGCCGCCACGTGCGGCTGCATCACCCTTTCGAGCGCATCCCGCAAATCGAACGCCACGTTCTCGATTGCAAATTTACCCGATTCCATCTTGGAAAGATCCAGGACGTCGTCCACTAAGCTGATCAGGGCATGGCATGAATCGCTGACCGACCGCGCGTAATCGCTCTGCTCCTCGCTCAGCGGCGTCTCCAGAAGTAACTCGGTCATTCCGAGGACTCCGTTCATCGGCGTCCTGATTTCATGGCTCATGTTGGCCAGGAAACGAGTCTTGAACCTGGTCACTTCCCGCGCGGCGATCAGGGCATCCGCAAGCTGGTCGTTTTTGTGCTGCAGCTCTTGAGCAAATTCCTTGAGCTGGTCGTCGGCCGCCTTGCGATCCGTGACGTTGCGTATCAGCGCGATTACTTCGGTCCAGTTCACCAATGCCAGCCGCGCTTCGAAGAACTGCGGTTGTCCCTGCACGGTCAGGGGAAATTCAACCGCCACCGTGGTGTGAGTGCGTATCACCTGATCCACCGCTTTGCCGATACGCTCGCCCGCCTCGCCCGCCAACGTCTCTTCCACCCGCCGGCCGGGCATTTTCAAATCCAGGTCGGAGGCCTGCGAGCCCTTATAGTCCAGGACCACGTGCTTGGCGTCCAGCCGCACAAAAGAATCCGGAAAGGCGTCGAAGATGGCCTTGAGCTCTTGGGTCGTTTTTACAACTTCCTGTTCGGCGCGTGTATTCTCCGTGATGTCGGCCGACGCGAAACGGATCCCGCTGACTCGCCCGTTACGATCCATCAGGCGATGCTTGTAAACGTCGGCGATCACGATTCGGCCGTCCGGCCGAACGTATTGATCCCGGCAGGGGACGTCGGAGTCGGATGCCAGCATGCTTGAAAAAGACTGCTGCACCAGCTGCTGCTGGTCGCCCTCTTTTAGTTCCCAATAAGCCTTTCCCACGATCTGCTCTTTCGGCAGTCCCCGCAATGCGCACTCACATGCGTTCACCCACTGGACGATGCCTTCTCGATCGATCTCCAGATAACCGATCGGTGCATCGGCGAATAACTGTTGGACGCTAGTTTCGGATCCGCTGGTCCCGGCCCGAGGTGACTCGCGCGACGCGGCGGGCGAGCGTCTGCCCAGGAAGTACCCCGCTAAGGCAGCGAACAACACTCCCCCGACCATGATCAAAAGCGATGGATCCATTACCAAGTCCAACCGGGTCCTCCAGGTACAAAAGTCCTGGAGGAGCAACCTCCTAATAGGGTAATCGGCTTATAATGCGGCTTCTTTAGGATGAGAGCGCGTCAAAATGCTCGAAGTTATTCCTCACAAACCGTTGCCCCCATGGAAGATAGCCCCGTGTCGGCCTACCCACACTCACCCGCGTACCTGCCTCTCGGGCGACAACGGGCCTAAGCCCTTGCAGCCGACCAACGGCTTCCGGTATGATTGCGACATTCTGTTGGGGAAAGGCCTTATGAACATTCGAAGCTGGCTGCTGGTTCTCTCACTAGGCGCGGTCGCCTCTGGACAAACGTTCCGCGGCGCTCTGAGCGGCACGGTCACCGACCCATCCGGAGCGGCGCTCCCGCAGGCGGCCGTCAAGCTGGACCACGCTTCCACCGGATTGAGCCGCACTATCACCTCCGCCGGCAACGGCGAGTTCTTCTTCGCCGACCTGCCGCTCGGCATTTACACTCTCACCGTCACGCATGCCGGCTTTGAAGCGAAAAAGGTGGACAACGTCGAGGTGGCCGTTTCAAAGACCACCAACATTAACGTGCAGCTGGGCGTCGCGCAGCAACAACAGATCGTCGAAGTCTCAGCAACGGCCGTCAATCTGGAGACCACGTCCAGCGATTTGGCCGCGGTGGTGAATACCAAAGAAGTGCAGGATCTTCCCATCAACGGCCGCGACTTCCGGCAGATGATCAAGCTCTCGCCCGGCGTTACGTCCTCGGCTTCGCCGTCCGTCAACGGCACGCGCACGGTTTCGAACAATTACCAGATCGATGGCGCGGACAACAACGACGCGATGTTCGGCGGCTTTCCGGCTCAGAATCAGCCTGGAGTCGCGGGGATTCCCGGGGGGCTCGTTCCTATTGATGCCATCGATCAGTTCTCGGTTCAGACCAATGCCGGCGCTGATATGGGCCGCAATTCGGGGTCGAACGTGAACATGGTGATCAAATCCGGCACCAACCAGATTCACGGCACCGTGTATTTTTTCAACCGCAACGAAGACCTGGCTTCTCCGGCCCCGACCTTGGCGCCCGGAAGCCGGCCGCAGGAGATCCGCAACAATCAACCGGGATTCTCGATCGGCGGACCGATCATCCCGAACAAAACCTTCTTCTTTTTGACCGGCGAAATCCAGCTGGCCATCGCCGGAGAATCCATCCTGGATACCTCGCCGTCGGCGGCCTGGGTGCAGGCGGCGCAGGGTGTGCTGGCGAAGTACAACGTGCCGGTAAATCCGGTGTCGCTGAATCTTCTGACCATTTATCCGGCCGCAAGCCGGACCGGCCCTGCGACGCCCAACAATTTTCTGGCGCAGGATCTAAACACCTACAACAGCTACAACGGGATCGTGAAATTAGACCATCGCTTCAATGAGAAGCATTCGCTTTCGGTGCGCTACATGGGCAGCACCGGTACTCAAGTTGCCGACGTCGGGTCGCATTTCAAGGATTTTTTCCAAGCCGCGCCGATGCATATTCATAACTATTCCATTGTCGAAAACGCGGTTCTTACGCCCCGGCTGGTCAATCAGCTCACGTTGGGCGTCAATTATTTCCTGCAAACCTTCAACGATTTCAATCCCGGTTTCAATCCGCTCGCTCTCGGGCTGAATACCGGAATCACGCAGGGCAATCAGATCGGGTCGCCGACTATCAACATCACTGGTTTTGACTTCGTCGGCGCAACCCAGCCGGCCGGCCGGATCGATACGACGGGTCACATGACCGACAATCTTTCCTATACCCAGGGCCGGCACCAGTTGAAATTCGGGGGCGAATATAGGCGCGCAATCTTGGATGTGTCTTATTTCAACAACGTGCGCGGGTCATTCACATTCGATGGCACGCGCGGGCCCTGGTCGAGCGATTCGACCGTATCCAGCACGCTAAAAGCCCTCTCTGATTTCCTGGCCGGTGAGCCAAGCAACGCTAGCGGCGCAACCATCAATCGCGGCGAGCCAGAGCCTGTTTTTCAGATCAACTCGGGCGCGTGGTGGGCGCACGACAACTTTCAGGTCAGCCCGCAGCTCAACATCAACTTCGGCATCCGGTACGACTACGATGGAGTGCTGCACGACAGCAAGGGTATTCTCGCCAACTTTTTCCCGGGCCAAGGCTTCCTGAACAAACAGTTATACCCGAAGGACCTCAGAGACTACGCACCACGCGCCGGATTCGCCTATTCGCCCAAGTGGGCCAAAAGGATCGTGATTCGCGGAGGCTATGGGATTTTCTATGATGCGCAAGCGGTGAACTCGTTCGACTCCGCTAGTTCTTCCAACGGTGCCACCACTGGAATCGCTTATAATCCCGGCGGCACGAATCCGGTGTTCGGCCTGTCGGCGCAGAATATCGTATTCCAGACCGGCGTGCCCGTATTCGGAGGCACAGTGCCGGTGCCGCCTTTCGGAGCTTTTGCCATCAGCCAGGGCTATCGTACGCCATATTCGCAGAATTTCAATCTGAACGTGCAGACGCAGATTACCTCGTCGACATTGTTGCAGGTGGGCTACGTGGGCACCATGGGCCGCCGGTTGGCCGTCCTCGAAGACATCAATCAGCTCATTAACGGAGTTCGCCCGTTGGCGCAGCAGTTCCCCACACTGGGTGCGATCAACCAGCTAACCACCGCGGCCACCTCCAACTACAACTCGCTCCAGACTTCGCTGCACCAGCAATTCTGGAAAGGACTTACGGCGAATGTCAACTATACCTGGAGCCACGCCATCGACACCGCTTCCACCTTTACGACGCCGATGAACAGCTACAATCTGGAGCTCGACAAAGGGGACAGCACCTTCGACACTCGCCACATCCTGACCGGTTTTGTCAGCTATGAAGCGCCGCAGTGGGCGCACTTTGCGCCTCGCCTCACCAAAGGCTGGCAGTTCCACGCTTTGATTACCTACACCTCAGGCTCGCCGATTCAGCCCTTTACTGACGGTAAGAACATCGATCAGACCGGCGAAAATAAGGACCGCCCTAATCTGATCGGCGACCCGTTCGCGAATGTGCCTGTGCTGACGAACACGCGCGCCGTCCAATATTTGAACCCGGCCGCTTTCGCGTTATCCCCGGTGGGCACTTACGGCAATCTCGGCCGGGACGCCATTTTCGGCCCTGGTATCGGATCGGTCGACTTCTCGGTGTTCAAGCGCACTCCCATCACCGAAAGAATTATGTCCGAATTGCGTCTCGAGACCTTAAATCTCTTCAACCGAACCAATTGGGCGAACCCCAGCGGCAATTTTTCCAGCGGCAGTTTCGGCCGGCTGACCAACACGCGCAACGGCGCGTCCGCTCCCGGCCTGGGGTTCGGAGAGCCGCGCAATGTACAACTGGCGCTGAAGTTGATTTTTTAATCAGACTTGTTCAAGAACGCGGCAGGAATCGATGGCATCTTCCAGTTCCAAGGCGCCATTCACCAAAGCCACCAGGCTTTGCCGGTTCAGCGGCTTGAGCGTTACAGCATAACCGCCATTGTCGAGGACGTCCAGCGACATCTGGGCATTCACTACACCGGATATTGCAATCGCAAACACCGGTTCGGCGCAATTCAACAAGGTGAACAAGCCTTGACGCCAATCGGCTTCGGCGACGTCACAATCAAAGAGGACTACGTTAATCCGGTTGGTCTGGCGAATATAAACCGCGCGCTCCACCGACGTCGCGAACAACACCCTCCAGCCCTCTTGAATCGCACAGACGCGCAAGTCGTCCTGACCGGATGATAGGCGCATCACTACCAGAATGCTGCGCTCTTCGGCGACATGCTCCAGTTGGCGCCACAGTGCTCCAATCCGTGAAACGAGGTTTCTCAGCATGCGCGGCCGAACCACAGGTACATTGGCGTGCTCCCGCCCACGATTCCAGTGTATTTCGCTATCCGAAGGGTGTCTATACCTGGAATTAGGTAGTTCTGCGTCCGGGGATTCAGTAGCTGGGCGATCGCAGTGAAAACCACGAATCGCCTACGCTGCTGGTCTTAACTGGGGAGACGTGAATTCCCTCGCCAGCGGCTCAAAAGCTTCGTAAGGATTGAGAATAGCGTGCAGGCGCTGGGCGCGCTGCTTGACCGCGCTTAGTTCGCTCAGGAAGAGATCACGCAGCTTCGGCTTCTTCGACAACTGCGGATAGAGACGCTTCAAACGTTCTTCACCTGCACGCAACATTTCCAACTCGGAGACCAGAATCGTATCGAAATCGGGCTGGGCAATCGCTGTCGTGTTCATCGCGGTGTTCATCATCCTGTTCCAGGTGGTTGCAATTGGCCTTCCACGCGGGCAACCCCCCCGCCAGCTACGAAGGATGAACAGCTTAGAAGTGCGCCCTGGCAATCGCCTGACGTCAGGACGCCACTTTGAGTAAACATCGACAGGCCAGAGTGAAGAATCTTCACGCTTCAGGCCATGGGCACATGCGAAAGCATCGGCGAAAAAAGTATACTGAGGTCATTCATGCACTATCGACTTGCTGCTGCCATCGGGTTCCTCGCTATAGTGATCGCGCCCGTTGCCGGGCAAACCAGGGCCGGGCAAACCAGGGCCGGGCAAACCAGGGCCGGGCAAACCAGGATTCCACGCGCCTCCGATGGTCATCCGGATCTGCAAGGCGTCTGGACCAACGCCACGCTAACTCCGCTCGAACGGCCCGCCGATCTGGCCGGGAAAGCCACGCTGACAGACGCCGAAGCGAAGACCTACGAAAAGAAGGATCTGCAAAGCAATACTCTGGACAGCGACGTCGAAAGTAACTTTAACAAGGCCACCGGCGGTCCCGGCGTGGGCGCCTACAACAACTTGTTCGTCGACCGTGGATCGGAGCTCGCTCGAGTCGACGGCCTCAAGCGGACGTCGCTGATTATCGATCCACCCGATGGCAAAATTCCGCCTCTCACGGATGAGGCTCGCCAGCAGACCTCCGTCGCGTTACGCGCCTTCGCCCGCTATGACAGAGTGAAAGATCGGCCTTTGAGCGAGCGCTGCATCATCGGATTTGGTTCCACCTCCGGACCGCCCATGCTCCCGGTCCTCTACAACAACAATTATGAAATTGTGGAGACGCCCAACGCCATCATGATCCTGGTTGAGATGGTCCACGATATTCGCGTGATCCGCATCAATGGAACGCATAAGCCGGCCGAGATCCGCCAGTTGCTGGGCGACTCGATTGGGCAATGGGAAGGCGATACGCTGGTCGTCGACACCACCAACTTCACCGGCAAAACGAGGTTTCGCGGGTCATCGGAAAACCTGCACGTCATCGAACGCTTCCGGCGCGTCGATGCTCACACCATCCTGTACCGGGCGACTATTGAAGATCCCGCGACGTATACCAAGCCATGGACGATCGAGTATCCATTCCTCGCCACGGCCGGCCCGGTTTACGAATATGCCTGCCACGAAGGCAATTACGCCATGCCTGACATCCTCGGCGGCGCTCGCAAATTAGAGACTGAAGGCCGGCAATAATCCAGATGTCGGTCCATTTTGTCGTCCGGTTTGAGCCTAAGCCGGGGCAGGAGGCGGCGTTTCGCGAGGAACTGTTGCGAGTAGTTGGGCCTACGCGCGCTGAGACTGGTTGCCTGGCGATCCATGTTTTTGAGTCGCTTCGGGAGCCGTTCTCATTCGCGATTCATTCCGAGTGGGCCGATGAAGCCGCGTTCGAGTTGCACGCGCAATTGCCCCACACCGTTCGATTCCTGAGCGCCGCGAAGGAGCTGTTGACCCACTCCGTGCAAGGGTTGAGGTCGCGGGAGATCGCTGGAGGCGCGGGAGCGGGCGCTTCTAATGCGGGATAGGTTCGTCAACAGCTCCTCCAAATAGAAGCGCCTAGCGCTTATGAACTCCGTTTACCGGACTTTCAATTGTCTGGGCCCTCGCCGTTGTCGCGATCGTCCGTGTACACCTTCACACCCTCGTGACTTACCGGCACAAAGATCCGATTCAATTGGCTATCCGCGGCGACCGAATGCGTGGTGTGATTGGGTGCAGGCGGAGTGGCGATCAAGCCGACCGTTAACGAGGTAATCACGTTGAACGGGCTCAGGGCGCTGACCACATTCACGCTGATCCGGTCGAGGCCCCCAGCGAAATACACACGGTCGTCCCCGGAGTTGAACCAGATCTCGTCGCCGCTGACGCCGGCAACGTTCAGCACCGAGCCACTGGCGATGTCGAGAACATCCCCGCAGCTCGCGATCAGGTGCTGGCCTGGAATCACAGCCAATCCGGCGGGACCGCCCCTGGCGCCGCAAGCCGCGCTGGTCGGGAAGACCTTAGTGATCGCCATTGTCGAAGGGTTGATCTCATCTATTTCACCATTCGCGTTAGCAGCGGTTTTCGGAATCGAAATATAGAATCGTCGCGTTGCTGCGTCCCACACCGATTGCTCGATGCCGCCAGTGGACTGTGGATTTCCTAAGGTGCCGTCGTAAACTATCTTGCCCACGACTGCGTGCGCCTCGGTCGAAATGAACGATACATACGGAGCAGGAACGTCTTGATCGTTGGCGATCAGGATGACTCGGTCCAATGGGTCGTAAGCGAGTTCGTCCGCGCGATGATTGCCATTGGTGCTTACCGCGATCGGAGCGGCTTGCGGATGGGCCAGATCAATAAAGAGCGCGTGGCTGTCCGCGGTTCCTACAACCAGTACGCCCGGCTGGTCCGGCTCCTCAGTGGATCCGTTAATCGCGACAACTCCGTTTCCGGCCGATGTCAGTGGAATGCTATACAGTAACTTATTGTGTTTCGTATCGATCACGTCAATTTCGGGTGGCACGGGCGGCGTCGCGGTGGCATTGCCGCGATTGGCCAAATAGTAGCGCGCATTCGCAGAGTCCACCCAACTAATATCGAAACCAACTAGTCCGTTCGGAATGGTGATCGTTGTCAGAAGCCGGTAAGGCACCAACTTATCGTTGTCGGCCGCGTAAGCGATGACGACTAGACTGAGGAGTACCGCTAACGTCAACAGGTATAGTCCTTTGAGTTTCATCGTGGAAATCCTCCTGGCCCACTATCCTTGGGGCCGCATTGCAATTTGGTTTAAAAGCATCCGGGCGCAACGCGCGCTGCGCAATTGAAAAGCGCTAAGTAAGATTGCTGGGCTCCAGAAATGTTTCAGGTTAACCGAACAAAGAGCGGAAAAGTCGCAATCAAAACTCGCGTAAGTCGCTGATTTCGGAGTGACTTTCTGGATTGCTCAGAATTAGGGACGTGGGACCAGGCTAATTCGATCATGTTCTGGCGACCGCGCTTCATCGGGGTACGATGTCATATCGGGGTACGATGTCATATGGATGGGCATGTCCGTGGTCATGCGAGCAGATTAAAGTTCGCCTTCTAATCACTCCTCGAATCCTGCTGGATCACCGTCATCGTGCCGATGCCATTGGCCATGTAAATCGCTTTAAGCCTGGATCGTAAGCGACCCCATCCACCAGCAGGCCGATTGGCAAGTCTGCAACGATCTCACTTGTGTCGGAATTAAGAACGATTAACTTCTTATTGCGGTAGTTGAAAACAGGCGCCGATTCACAGCGTCCAACGCCAGCCCCGTCGGACCTTCTCCGGGCGCCAATTTGTGACGCCGGATGACCGCTCGCATCCGCGGGTCGATTAGCACTACCTCGCTGGTATCTTCGAGATTCTGGTATATGAGGCCGGTGCTTGGATCGGCTTGGCAAAATTCAGGCTCACGCCCAAGATCGATGGTTGCGACCAGAATTTCAGTCTGTGGATCGATTAGAGTACCCTCTTGCCGACATGGGCCACGTAGACGAGGTGCAACTTTCATCGTAAATGTGGCATCGGGATCCGTGCCGCCAGGGATCTTCTTCGCAAGCTGATTGTCCGTGAGACTAAAGACGCCCAGGACGTTTTCTTTTCCAGCACTCGCAAAACCTAAGGGGTACTCAGGCGTCAGCGCCACCCCGAGAACACGTTGTAAGCCCTGGACAGCACCAATGGTCCGGTTCGTCGTTGTATCAATTATTCCCATCAGATTATGGCTGGCGCGTGCCACATACAGCCTCTGGCCATGAAGTTCCATGTAATCGATGAAGAGGCGCTAGGAAGTTGCTGAAAAAGTCTTTCAAGAGCTCACATTGGCAGGTCGGGGACCTGCTCCACAACTCCAGGTCAATGACTTAGCTCTACACGTGGCGCAGGTCTCCGACCTGCGAGAGACTTTTTCAGCAACCT
>Ga0210386_10002727_pt1 | contig 15026 bp, 13 predicted proteins | sample IncBWH32OmetaG_FD_160091 | JGI IMG/M metagenome (GOLD analysis project Ga0210386, IMG submission 160091) | Forest soil microbial communities from Barre Woods Harvard Forest LTER site, Petersham, Massachusetts, United States - Inc-BW-H-32-O ... | reverse complement strand
CACGCCATCGGCCATGCTTCGCGTGCGAACTATCCGCCTCGCCACTCTGATACGACCCTCAGGCTATTTCCGCCAAAAAGCCAAGAAACTGAAAGCGTTTGTGAGGTTTCTGCAAACTGGCTACAAAGGATCGCTGGCGCGTATGTTTCGAACGCCTACAACTGAGCTTCGCGAAAAACTTCTGGAGGTCCATGGGATTGGGCCCGAGACCGCCGATTCGATCCTTCTGTATGGCGGGAACCATCCGATTTTTGTGGTGGACGCGTACACACACCGAATTTTGGGACGCCATGGAATTACGGATGGCAAGGCGGATTATGAAAAAGTGCGTGCGCTGATTGAAAAATCAATTCCGCGACAGGCGGAACTGTTCAATGAATTCCACGCCTTGATCGTGAATACGGGAAAAAGTTGGTGCCGCAAAAGCGTTCCGCGTTGTGAGGGATGCCCACTTCGCCCTTTGCTCCCTGCAAATTCCCGATTCGCCATTCTTCAAGAACTCGTCCCGGCAAACACCAAAGTCTCCGGGAGCCTGGCGTGAGCACGAGTCGCAAAACACAGGTTTTCCTCGCTATTGGCCTGGTGACTACTGCATTGCTGCTTGCCGCGGTTTTCACTTTGGGTTCGTTGACGCTTCCTTTTCAGCCGACCGATCAAGTCGTTCTGTATGCATTGTCCATGTTCGTGGTCACGGCGCTGGTCGTATTTTTATTTATTCTCGCGCGAACACTGTTGCGGTTGGGTGCGGAAAGGCTGGCGCACAAGCCCGGATCGCGATTCAAAACAAGAATGGTACTAGGCGCAATCGCCGTCTCATTTCTTCCGGTCATCGTCCTATTTTTCGTAAGTTATGCACTTCTGAACCGGACGCTGGTGCTCTGGTTTCCACGGCCATTGGAAATTGCCACGGAATCCAGCCGTGCGCTGGTCAATGAAATGAGCCGTGCGGACGCGGATCGCATGGCGGGAATCGCCAAAGAGGTCGCAGGCACGGCTTCAGCAGATTCCGCGCGGGACACGATGCATGCATTTGATCAGACTTTTGCGCGCGGGGCAGACCTGGCTTGGGAGGTCAACGAAAGCGGGCGCCCGTTCGCCGTCGCGGTGAATCCCAATTTGCAAATCCAGACGCATGGCGCAGGTAGTGAGGCGAATGCTCACCCGGACCCGCCCGCGCTGGTCAGGCAAATTCCGGGTGGCGCGGAACTGTGGGAATATAATGGAAAGGTTTTCCTGGCGGGGCGGGCGAAATCAGCAAATGGCTTCCTTCTGGCTGGAAGGATCGTCCCTGATGATTTCCAGGACCGCATCAAGGAAATTGCCACACAAACCGCCGCATACGAAAAGCAGCGCCAGCATTTGCGAACTTACAAGAACCAAATGCTCGCGACACTACTGCTGTTTACAATTCTCCTGATTTTTGCAGCGACATGGGCTGCATTTTTCCTCTCAAAACAAGTTACGGTACCAATCCAGGCGCTAGCCCAAGCAACGCAGGCGATTATTGAGGGCAACTACGAAACTCGCGTCAATGTGAAGGCCAATGATGAGTTGGAGACTCTGGTCAACTCTTTTAACCGCATGACCGAACAGCTGGGCGACAGCCGCCGCCAGATTGATATTTTCACGCAGAACCTTCAGCAAGCCGTGCAGGAACTGGAACGGCGTCGCACACTGATGGAAACGATTCTTGAAAATATTCCAACTGGCGTGATTTCGGTGGACGAAACGGAATCGATCCGGCGAGTCAATCCCGCAGCCGTGCGCATGTTTGGAGAGAGTTCACGGCAGGCGCAGAATTTCGCACAACTTTTGGGAGAGGAAGCAGCGCATTTCGTGCACATCCTGATGCGGCGATCGCTCCGGTTGGGAACCGCGACACAGGAATTGGAATTTTCCGCTTCAGGGCGTTTGTTGCGCGCCGCGGTCACTGTTAGCTCTTTGGGGCCGCTGCGGTCAAATCGCGGATACGTTGTGGTAGTGGACGACTTGACAGATCTTTTGCGCGCGCAAAAAGCGGCAGCGTGGCAGGAAGTGGCACAACGCATTGCGCACGAAATTAAAAATCCGCTCACGCCGATTCAGCTTTCCTCGCAGCGGCTTTCGCGCTACCTCGAGCGCCATCGAGAGGGCGTTACCAAAAATGATTCGCCGGAACTTGTAAAACTTGTGGGCGAATGCTCCGGATTAATCGAGCGCGAAGTCCGCGTGCTGGAATCGCTGGTTGGGGAGTTCTCGCAATTCGCGAGATTCCCTACCGCAAAACTTTCGCCTGTATCGCCCAATGAAATCGTGATTGAAGCGCTGTCCGTGTTTGAAGGGCGGCTTGAGGGAATCCACATCCGCAAAGATCTTGCGCCCGATTTGCCGGTAATTCGCGCGGACAGCGAATTGTTGCGCCGGGTGCTCGTCAACCTGATCGATAATGCCGCGGAGTCAATGGAAGACTCCGCGGTAAAAGATATGCTGCTGCGCACGCGGTTCAACAACGAGCGCGAAATCGTGGAGATCATTGTGTCCGACAGCGGACATGGGATTTCGCCCGAGGATAAAGACAGACTTTTTCTGCCGCATTTTTCGACGAAGGATCGCGGCACGGGCCTGGGACTGGCAATTGCGAGCCGCATCATGGCCGAGCATCATGGATCGATTCGAGCCGAGGACAATCTACCCACAGGCGCAAAATTCATTCTGCAATTACCCATGGCGGAGGTCGCATCAGCCCCGATGTCTCCGCGAATCGGATAATCCCCAACATTTATGCCCAACTCAATTTTGATTGTGGACGATGAACAAGGAATACGCGAAGTCTTGTCGTCAATCCTGGCGGACGAAGGCTACGAACCCGTTGCGGTACCGTCGGGCGAGGAATGCCTGTCACTGCTGGAAAAGCGCTCAGTAGATCTCGTGCTGCTGGATGTATGGCTTGAGGGGATCGATGGACTGGAGACGCTGGAGCGCATGCGCAAGAACGGCACGGACGCCATGGTCGTGATGATATCCGGCCACGCCAGCATCGAAACGGCGGTGCGGGCAACGAAACTTGGGGCGTTCGATTTCATCGAAAAACCACTTTCGCTCGAAAAAGTAATTCTGGTCATCAAGAACGCACTCGAAGTGCATCGCCTGGCGCAGGAAAACCGGCGGCTTCGCGAGGAACTCGGCGGACGCACGGTATTGCAGGGCGATACGGTCCCCATGCGCGCGCTGCGGCAACAGATTGCGCTTACAGCTCCGACGCACGGGCGCGTTTTGATTTACGGAGAAAGCGGCACGGGCAAGGAGCTTGTTGCTCGCGCGCTTCACGCGGCGAGCCTCCGCGCCGAGCGTGCGTTTGTGGAAGTCAATTGCGCGGCGATTCCCGAGGAGCTGATCGAATCGGAATTGTTCGGGCACGTAAAAGGCAGTTTTACGGGCGCAACGGAAAATAAAGTTGGAAAATTCGAGAAGGCCGATGGCGGCACTCTTTTCCTGGATGAAATCGCGGACATGAGTTTGCGCACGCAGGCCAAAGTATTACGTGTGCTGGAAGAACAGCGGCTGGAGCCGGTCGGATCGAACCAAACCGTTACGGTCGATGTGCGCGTAATCGCCGCAACGAACAAAACTTTAGAGGAAGAAATTTCGCATGGCCGTTTCCGCGAGGATCTTTTTTACCGGTTGAACGTGATTCCCTTCACTCTTCCGCCGTTGCGCGAACGGATCGAGGATGTTCCTGTGCTGGCCCGCTACTTCATGCTGGAATTCGGCGCATCGTATGGGCGCAAACCAAAGGAATTCAGCGAAGCCGCGCTCGGCGTCATGGCTCGATATTCGTGGCCAGGCAATGTCCGCGAACTGCGCAATTTAATCGAGCGGCTGATGATCATCGTTCCACAGGATAAAATCGAGCCGCTGCACCTCCCCGCCGAATTGTTCCGGGCGGGTTCCCGCATGACGCAGCAACCGAACGCAACGCTGCACGAGGCTCGAAGTGCGTACGAGCGCGAATTTATTTTGCGCAAGCTGGAAGAAAATCAGTGGCAGATGACGCGCACAGCGGAAGCCCTCGGGCTCGAACGCAGCCACTTATATCGCCGTATGCGCGCGCTGGGAATCAAAGCAGAAGAATAAATCCCGCAGAATCAATATTCGTAGAATTCGTGACCATTCGCAATCCGGAAGGTCATGCACCGTTTATCATATAATTATATGGCCTCTCCTACTGATTTCACCTGATTGTCATTTTTCTCGGCATTATTTAATCTGCTCACATCTTGGCATCGGAGGCTCATGTCCTGGACTTTACATACGGACGTAAAACAAAGCAGTCGAGCCCCTTTCACAAAGGCGCGGTCGCCAAGTGATAAGGCAAAGGTCGGCAGAACCTTTATCGGCGGTTTAAATCCGCCCCGCGCCTCCAATTTCCTTCCGAGCAAACCAATTCATAGAAGTGACATTTCCTTTTGAATCTCTCCGCGGAAGGTCCTGAGATTTTTGGACTAAATTGAACTCGCGGCAAGATCATTTCGGATCTAGCAGATCTCCTGCAATCTGTTCCAGTTGCCAGTGCCAGTCCAGTTGTCGGACGATTTGAGGATTCTCGCGCCAGTTCTTCAGGACCTTGACATACAACTCAAGAAATATTTTTGTGCCCAGGATCGTTTCGAGCTCCTTGCGCGCCAAAGTTCCGATTTGCTTCAGGGAACCGCCGCCCTTGCCGATAAGAATTCCCTTTTGCCCTTCGCGATCGACGTAGATCGTGGCGCGAATGCGGATCAGCTTTGGGGTTTCCTCAAAAGCATCGCAGATGACGGCCACGGCATGAGGGACCTCCTGCGTGGTGGAGGCCATCGCTTTTTCGCGCACAATTTCCGCGGCCAGGAAACGCTCCGGCTGATCTGTATATTGATCGGTGGGAAATTGCGGCGTGCCAACGGGGAGATATTCAATCATTTTTTCCAATGCCCGGTCGACTCCGTCGCCTTTCAGCGCAGAAATCGGAATAATTTCATCGAATTTGCCGAGCTTGGACAATTTTTCGATCTTTGGAAGCAACTCGGCTCGAGGGAGGCGATCTATTTTATTAAGCAGCAAGAATCGCTTGCATTCGACGCGCTGAAGGCGTTCGACGGCGCGGCGGTCTCCCAACCCAAATTCTTCGCTCACATCCAGTAGAAGCGCCACGATATCAACAGCTTCGATCGCGGCTTCCACCTCGCCCATCATTTGGCGCCCCAGCGCCGATTCCGGCCGGTGCAAGCCCGGAGTGTCAATCATCACAATTTGAGCATTTTCGCGATTCACAATGCCTTGAATGCGATTCCGCGTCGTTTGCGGCCGTGAAGTCACGATCGCAACCTTTTCTCCAACCAGATGATTGACCAGGGTTGATTTTCCGGCATTTGGCCGGCCAACGATTGCCACGAATCCTGACTTGAACTTTTCCGCCATGCAGGCATGATAACCCGCTCCGACGAGAAAGGCATGGTCCGAATCGATCTAAAATGGCAGGTATATTCGGCGACACGCGAGGGCGTGTTACACTTTCCCGACTTATCAGCATTTCGTTTTATCAGTGCCTGATTTTTAATTCTATTTTTGGAGACAATGGAATGCCCGCGACGCCTCACACAGAACACCATTTCACAGCGTCGGAATCGGTTCGCGATGTCGTCATCGGCATGTCTGATGGATTGACGGTGCCCTTTGCGCTGGCTGCGGGAATTTCAGGGGCCATCGCGTCGAGTCCGCACGCGTCGACACTTGTGGTCACCGCGGGTCTGGCGGAAATTGCCGCGGGATCCATTGCCATGGGGCTAGGCGGTTATTTGGCGGCAAAAACCGATCAGGAGCATTACGCTTCGGAGCGCGACCGCGAAGTGAGAGAAATTGTTGAGTTGCGCGACGTGGAGGTCGAGGAAGTTGCCAAAGTTTTTCGTGATTATGGTTTGACCGAGGCGGAGATGGCTCCCGCGGTGAGGGCCATCACCGGCAACGAAAAATCATGGGTCGATTTCATGATGCGGTTTGAACTTGGTCTTGAGGAACCACAGCCAAAGCGTGCCCGAGTCAGCGCGTTGACCATTGCCTTTTCTTACATCATCGGCGGACTCATTCCCCTTGCTCCGTATATTCTGCTTTCCGATGTGCGAACAGGGCTTTATTTTTCGGTTGGGTTTACATTGCTCGCGCTGGCGATTTTTGGTTGGGTAAAGGGGCGATTCACTGGGATTCATCCGCTCAAAGGCGGGTTGCAGACTGTGGTGACCGGGGGACTCGCTGCTGGGGCTGCGTTCCTGATTGCCAAGCTCATCAGCTGAGCGGAACTCGGGAAAGCTTTAACAGAGAGGACACAGAGAAAGGCGTAGAGGAAACCTGAGAGTTTGTCGTTGACCTAAGAATTCTTGAGCGCAAATTTCTTCACTTTCTTGCCTTTCCCTTCTCCGCTTTTCTCTGCGCCTTTCCTTGTGCCCTCTGTGTTAAGGGCTCTACAGGTTTCTTTACGTGGCGGCAACCGCCGCAGGAAGCCTCCGCCCGCGAAGCCGCAGGACCTTCCGCTGGTTGGCCTCCAAAATTTCAAATCGCAGCCCGCCGTAATCCAAATGCTCTCCTGCCGCGGGTACATGTCCTGCCACATGGTTGAGCAGGCCGCCAATCGTGGTCGCGGATTCTTCCCCGCTGATGTCCCACTCCACGCCAAATAATTCCTGAACTTTTTCGACGGACACGCTGCCGCGCAGCACCATGCTTCCATCAGCTTCGCGCACAGCGTCAGGAGCGGGCACGCGATCATCCTCGCCAATTTCTCCGATAATTTCCTCGACCAGATCCTCGACCGTCACAATGCCCGCAACGGACCCGTGCTCATCGACCACGATGGCCATCTGCTGATTTCGCCGCTGCATTTCCTTCAGCAGATCATTTCCCTGCTTCGTTTCAGGAATGAAAAATGCCGGACGCGCGAGTTCGCGGACGGTGCGCGTCGCAGCTTCGCTCTCAGGAATCCGGAGCACATCGCGCGCAAAGACCACGCCCGTAACATCGTCCAAAGAATTTTCGTACACGGGGATGCGCGAAAATTTGGACTGGATCAGCAACCTGCGAAGATCTTCAATGGTCGCATTCGCGGCTATCGCGATGACTTCGGGACGAGGCGTCATAAATTCCAGCACGCGCTTGTCGCTGAACTCGACCACCTGCTCGATCATCTGCACTTCGCCAGGATTGAGAATTCCTTCGTGTTCCGCGGCGTCCACGAGCGCCTCAATGCCCTCTTCCTGCGTGGGCCCGCCATCCGTGTGCTGATCGTCGGAAATGTGAGCCAGGGAAATCGCAATTTCCAGGACCACACGGAATGGCAGAACGATCCAAAGGAACGCGCGAACCACTAGAGACAAACGAATCAACCATCGGCCGGAAGTGCGAGCAAGCAAAAAATCCGGAAGGAATTGAGAAAGCAGCAGAACTTCCACCAGAACATATACGAGCGCCTGCAGCAGCGCGTCCCAGGTTCCGGGAACAAAGACGATAACTCCGCGAGCGGTTTCCGCCGTGACCAGCACGAGCCACAGATTGGCCAGCAAACGAAAGGCAATCGTAGCGCGCGCACGCTCCAGTTTGAAATGCGGCTCAATTTCATTTTCAAAGAGCTCGAGATGTTCGCGCACGCGGCCCTTATTCACACGGCCAAGTTCGCGGTAAATCCGATCGAGGTAGGAAAAAATGACAAGTCCAACGCCAAGGGCTGAGATTCCGAGGACATAGAAAAAAGTCATCATCGGCCATTCACTCCCAGGCGCTTTCGCAAGCGGCGCTCAAAGCGATCCATCTCCCCGTGGTCGGTTTCGTGATCGAACCCTGCCAGATGAATCATGCCGTGTAGGATAAGGATTCGCATCTCCGCGGGTAGAGTCCGCGCGAAGCGGCGTGCGTTGCGGCGCGCTGTTTCCGGCGAGATGGCGATGTCGCCCACGTATTCAGCGTTGCGGGCGGGACGATTGCCGTCCGCCGGAAAAGAAAGCACGTCGGTCGGTCCCTGTTTCTTGCGATAGGTTTCGTTCAGGCGCGCCATTGCCGCATCACTGATCAATTGGACTGTTACGGACTCGGAGGCGAAGCCCAGCTCGCGTCTAACGCGTTCGTGGAATTGCTGCAAGGGCGGGATGGAAACAGGAACGCGTCGCTGGCGGTTAATGATCATTGCTGTTTGGATGATTGAATTTCTGACCCAACTTGACCTGCGAACCTTTCAATTCGCGGTCGAGGTGAATGCGCAGATAAACCTCGCGTCTGAAGACCCGAGCTACAGCCTGGATGCATGTGTTTAGTGACCGTTGGAAGATTCGGGCGTGCCATTTTTCGGAGGCACAGCTCTGCGGCTGTCGCCCGCTCCGAACTCTTCGTAGGCCTTGATAATTTGCTGCACGAGGTTGTGGCGCACCACGTCACGCTCGTCAAATTTTATAAACGCAATTCCATCGATGCGGCTGGTGACATCGAGCGCTTCAACAAGGCCTGATTTTTTTCCGTGCGGCAAATCGATCTGCGTCACGTCGCCAGTAACCACGGCCTTGGAATTGAATCCCAGACGCGTCAGGAACATTTTCATTTGTTCGCTGGTTGTATTTTGCGCTTCGTCCAGAATGACGAATGAATCGTTCAGCGTGCGGCCGCGCATGAAGGCCAGCGGCGCAACTTCGACGATTCCCTTTTCCAGGAAGCGCTCCAGTTTGTCGGCATCGAGCATGTCATACAGCGCGTCGTATAGAGGGCGCATGTACGGATCAATTTTTTGCTGCAAGGTGCCGGGAAGAAATCCGAGGCGCTCGCCCGCTTCGACCGCCGGGCGCGCCAGGATGATGCGATCCACTTGTTTGGTGAGCAGCGCTGACACGGCCATGGCCACAGCCAGATAGGTTTTTCCCGTGCCGCCGGGACCGACGGCGAACGTCATGTCATGCTTCTCGACCGCTTCCATGTACTCGCGCTGGTTCGTGCTTTTCGGCGTGACATTTTTTTTGCCGAAAATTCTGGGCCGCGATGGCGCGCCGGGCTCGAGCACCTGGCGGAGCGTCGTTTTGGAATCCTGCGTTGCGACTTTGATCATATTTCGCACATCGCCGTGGCTCATCTGGCGTCCCTCGCGAAAAAGTTGGTTGTATTCGTTTACGATTCGGACAGCGCGGTCGACCTGGTTTGCTTCGCCTTCGATGGAGAGATGATCATCTGCCAAATGCGTGGTGACGTGTAGCGCGGATTCCAGAAGCTTAACGTTCTCGTCCAGAGTCCCAAAGAGGGACTCTACTCCGCCTGCAATTTGTACGGTGCGTCGCATGGAAGATTCGGTTCGCCGGGCAAGACTTTCGGCCAGCCGATGAGGAAACACCTCCGCCCTGAACTAGGGCCATCAAAAGCCTACTTGAAAGAAACGGAGGGGTCAAGGATGCATGAAGGAAGCAGTGCATCAGTTTGGTGGATTTTTTAATGTACCGGGGCAAAAAGCTGCCCGCCCAGAAAACGGGCAGGCGCTACGAAAGCAAAGTCAAGGCTACATGGTTTTGTAGTGGCATTTCCGTCCCACTTATTTCGGGACGGTTCACCTTGAACGCTCACCGTGAACGGGGATGGCAGCTTAACCTTCCCTGTTCATTGCTCAGTGGTCGGCGGACGGAATGACCAATGAATCGACTTCACCGGTGGAGACTTCGACGCCGGATCCTGAGGACTGGACGTCACCTCCTACGAGGATCAGGCGATTCCCTATTACGCCGGCCGCGAGACCGTGCCTACTGACGGGCATGGACGGCATGATGGACCAGGAATCGCTCGCGGGATCGTAGGCCTCTACCGCTTTGAAAGTGGCCATCATGTGCGGGTCTTGAAATTCTCCCCCTGCAACATAAATTTTTCCGTTGATCGCTCCGGATCCGAGTGCGCTGCGCGCGGTGGGCATGCGCGCACGTGGTGCGCTCCATTTATCCGTGGCCGGATCGTATTCCTCGACCACGGAAATATCTGAAGCGAGTCCGATGAAGGCCGCGCCGACTCTCCCGCCAATCACATAAATTTTTCCGTTCACCGCGGCAGCTGTTGTGTGGTTGCGCGGCGTGGGCATCGGGCTTCGCTCGCGCCATGTGTTCGTCGCAGGATCGTATTCTTCTACAGTTCCGACGGAAGCTTGCGGGGTTTTGAAATCCAGGGCCGTTTCCGTGGTTCCGGGAAGAATGCTGACTCCTCCGATCACATAAATTTTATCGCCCACCGCGGCGGCCACGGGTGATCCTCGCTTTGACGGCATGGGCGCAAGCGCTCTCCACGAGTCTGCGGCCGGATCATATTCCCACGCGTTGTTGATTGGCACCCACGCCGCGGGACCGGAAGCAGGATAGACAAATCCGCCAAACGCATAAATTTTTCCGTGATATTCCGTGAACGCGACGTGATGTGAGGGCAGCGCCATAGGCTTTTTCTTTGTCCATTGATTGTTGGAAGGGTCGTATTCGTAGACCAACCCTTTGGGCTTCCAGAACGGAATCAGCCCCGCGAAGACATACATTTTCCCGCCCGCCGCCACGCCCAGAATTTCTTCGGCCGGTTCGGGGAAAGGCGCGAGCTTTTCCCACTTGGCCTGGGTATAGGCGTTTGGCGCCGCAGCACCCAAAGAAAACGCAGCCACAGCCAATTGTAATCCTGCGAAAATAATTCTTTTAATGGACATGAGATTCGCTCCCGCAGACTGGAATGCGCGCTACTATACAACGTACTCGATCCAAACGAATGGTTTTGTAGCGCCGGCGTCCCACCGGCGGGTTTTGCGCCGCGAGACCGGGACAAAAAGCCACCCGCGAGACACCGGCGCCACAAGAACTTCTTCACCGGATCGTCCAAGCTAAAATAGGAAAGCCCATTAGGCAAACCGCATTCATGGAATTTGGATTGATGTCGGCCGTGCGTTCGTTGACAAAGAGTTGCGGCTCCGTTAGTGTATTTCCATTGCAATCAATGCAAATAGGAGAGTTGAATGGCGCAGGGCGCAGCAACAAAAGTAAAAAAGCGTAAGAAATCCGTTATTAAGCGAGCCAAGCAGTCTCCGGTGCGCGCGGAAATTAATCGCGCGAATACGACTCGCGTGCGAACAGCGATGAAGAAATTACGCGCGGCAATTGCCGCGAAAGATTCCGCTTCGGCTGGACCTCTGCTTCGTCCCACGCTGTCCGCGATTGATCGCGCGATCAGCAAGGGCGTACTGGAAGAGAACACTGGGAATCGCTACAAGTCGCGGCTGAGCCTTGCCGTGAATGGTTTGAGCGCCGCTGCAAAGGCGTAGTTTTGTCTGCCAAAAAAGCTCGATAAATTCTAAAAACGCCCGAACCTTTCGGGCGTTTTTTTTGTGGCTCGGGCTTCAGCCTGCGGGGGTTGGGCCTTGCATGAACCAACCCCCCGCAGGCTGAAGCCCGCGCCACTTAACACTGTTTTGATGTTGGGTTGGTTGTAGAACTATTTGGGCGAAGTTGACGCCAGCTGCGTGACCAGGAATTCCATCACGGCGCGCTGGCTGTATCCGCCCAATTTCAGCCGGTTGTCGGCTTCATAAAGAGCAGCGAGTCCGTTTGTCAGTTGCGATTTCGGAAATTTTCTCGATCGCCGCATGGCCAGGTCCGCCGCCTCCCCGCGCATTTTCAGGCGGCTGGATGCCTGCCAACCATTCGTTCCCGGGGGCAATTCCTGCGCCTCCAGAAGTTTTCGGTACATCCAGGCGAGTCCGCCAAGCAGGGCCACGGCTGCTTCGCCTTCCCGCAAAAGGCTATCCAAAAATTCCAGCGCTTGCGCGGCATTTCGCTCCGCTAACATATCGGCAAGGTCCCACACTTCATATTTCTGCGAGGAAATTACGAGGAGATCCACATCCGCGCGTGTAATCTTTTTCCGGTCGCCGGCGTATGCGGAAAGTTTTTCAACTTCAGTGTGAATGGAGGCCAGTTCACCGCCCAGCAGATCGCAGAGTTCTTCCGCCGCGTCATGGTCCAGGTCCGATCCCAATTCTTTGGCCATGTCGATGGCCAAAGGCACCGCAAGCTTCGCGCGTTCACCTGGCTCGGCGGAAAGCTCGACGGAAACCGTCACCGCTTTTTCCGCAAAAGTTTTGGCCAGGCGCATGCGCTGATCGAGCGCAGTGGCCTCAAACACAAGTACGGTGTAGGGCGCAGGATTGTCCAGGTACTCGGAAATCTGCTTCACGAGAGCGTCGCGCCGAGTTTCTTCCAGCCATTCCCAGGCTTCCGAGTCGCTGACGAAAATCACTTGTCGGGGCGCGAGCATGGGCATGGTCTGCGCTTGCCCTAGAATTTCGGAGATATCGTCATCTTCGGCGGAAAATTTTCGTATTCCCCAATCGCGCATTCCTTCCGCCACAAACGTGTCAGCAATTTTTTTCCGGCAAAGATCGCGCAAATAGCTGTCACTGCCCGCCAACAGGATCGCGGAGATCGGCTTCCCTTTTGCGAGTCGGGCCAGAAGTTCATGCGGCGAAAGCGCAGCCATCAGAAATTCTCCAGGATATCGGCAACGAGACGTGCGGCAAAATCGCGCGACATCCGTTCGAGCGCGGGCCCCTGCTCATCAAAAAACCTCGACGGGTCAGTCGAAATTTCATATGGCTCGCGGAAAAGATAGTTATCGTTCTTGTAGAGTACTCGCTTCGTGTCGCTCTCTTCGAGCAAGACTTTCATGTGCACGGAAATGAGCATGGTCGTGGCGCGCGCCGTGGCGACATTAACGGAGGGAACGCTCGTCGTGCTGGGATTCGATGTGGGTGTTGTATCGAAAACCGCAGGAACGGCTTCAAAGCTGGTGATTTCACCGTGCAGTACAGCATCGGCGGAATCTTCCCCGGAAACGATTCGATATTTCGTGCGCGCGATGAATTCGCGAACCACGGCCTCGGTCATGCGCTGTTCGACGCGGTAGCGCGTCGTGTCGTTTTTCATCGCAGGGACGGCGATTACTTTTAGTCCGGGCGGGAGTTGAGAGCCTGTGCCTCCCACGTGGTAGCCGCAAGCGCTAAGCAGGAGAGCTGCGGAAACGCAAATGTACAGGGCGGACATTTCAAATCTGAAATTTAAAATTCGCGATTTGAAATTCAAGATTTGAGATTTCAGATTTGAAATTTGAAATCGCACGTCTCTTTCGCGGAATGTGATGAGAGGATTCACTTCTGGATATTCCTTACCCTGACTTCGATTTCGCTTTGCTCGAAACTATCAGCGGGCTTCCATATCTGTTTTGCATTTCAGTGGCGCGGGCTTCAGCCTGCGGGGGTTAATCCTTGCAAGTACTAAAACCCGCAGGCTAAAGCCCGCGCCACTCAATCAGGTTTCCGTTATGAGGCCAGCAATTTTTCCGCGATAGAAACGGCGGTTGCCGCCGGAACTCGCAAATTGTCCGCAGCGCCCCACAGCCAGACACCCGTTTCGATGCTCGGGTCGCGCTCTGGTTGCCTGAGAACCGGGCGCGTTTCTGCAACGACGCTCACATTTGTGGGTGGCTCGTCTTTTGCTCTGGCCACTTTTAAGCCGGCGGCCTGCAAACGCGCAGCCAGATCGTCGAGGGAAGGCGCCGATTTAAATTCCGCATAGCACGCAAACGAATGGGAATGAAAAACAGGCGCTTGCACAAGCATGACGGCCGGGACCGGCGCGCGGCAAGAGAGATATTTCTTCGATTCACTCGAAATACGCAAACGGGCATCGGCGAGTTTGATCCTGCTTTCCGGGCCGTAGCTGGACAGCATGTTAAAACCTACCTGCACGTCGTATATCTGTTGCGAAATTGGCTGAAACGATAACAGTTTCACTACTTGGCTTTCCATCTCCTCAATCGCATCCGCACCGCGCTCCGAAATTGGTTGATGGACGGTCACAGCGAGGCGTTCGAGGCCTGCAGGCGCGAGCGCCGCGGAAATGGAAATCGCCGCATCGGAAGGCGCCGAAGGAACAACATAAATACTCTGTGGCTCTCCGGGCGGCAACGCATTCGGAGGCGATTGCAATATCGAATCGAGGGCGGGGATCCAAAGCTTTGCGTTGGCAAGCGAGCCAAGGCCTCCGCTGAGGTCAATGACCACGGCGCCTGCTCGTTGCGCTTCCGCGGCATGGCGCTGCGAAAATTCCGATGATCCGGTAAAGAACGCGAAGCGGACGCGTTCAAAGCTATCTTCGGTAATGGTTTCAATTACCGCAGGTTCCCCGCCGGCTTCGGTCAAGGTCCCGGCAACAATTTCTTCGTCGAGCAGGCGTATATCTACGGAAGGAAAATTCGCCTCCTCGAGCCATAGGCTCAATTCCTTGCCGAGTAGTGAAGATGCGCCAGCGATGGCAATACGAACCGATTCTTTAGGTGGCGTCATGAATTAGCGGGATTCGAGGCCGTATGGTGGCGGCCCATTCGCAAAAGATGAAGGACAAGTCCGGAAGCAACAAAGCTGGTGGCGATAATCATGAGCACAATTTCCGAATTCGTGACAATCAGCCAAATCAACAGGGCCATGACAATGACCAGAAAAGATTTTTGTCGCGCCAGCATGGAAATATCCTTAAAGCTGCGATACCTCACCGTGCTGGACATCAGGGCCGCGTCAGCGATAACGACGCCCATCCAGAAAATGGACCAGCGCCAGTCCAGAATGGGTGTCTTGAGCGCATGCACGGTGGCGGCGATCAATCCCGCGGCGGCCGGACAAGGCAGCCCAACAAAATATTTGGAACCAGTGCCGGGTGCCATGCCCTGAATATTGAATCGAGCGAGACGCCAGGCGCAGCAAATCACAAACGTGAGGACGACCCACCAGCCGATTTCATGTAGCTTGCGGATGTCCAAAAAGTTGGTTTCGGCGATGCCGCGCACTCCCCAGGCAAACGCCAGCACGGCGGGAGCAATGCCAAAGCTAACCATATCCGCCAGCGAATCGAATTGTTTGCCAAATTCGCTGCTCGTGCCCGTCGCGCGAGCTACAAAGCCGTCGAAGGAATCGAACAGAATAGATCGGA
>Ga0210386_10002726_pt1 | contig 15031 bp, 15 predicted proteins | sample IncBWH32OmetaG_FD_160091 | JGI IMG/M metagenome (GOLD analysis project Ga0210386, IMG submission 160091) | Forest soil microbial communities from Barre Woods Harvard Forest LTER site, Petersham, Massachusetts, United States - Inc-BW-H-32-O ... | reverse complement strand
TCAACCCCTCGTTCCCAAAGGCCCCTGATTTGGAAATGACCCGCACGCCCTGCCATTTTCCGCCCTTCAGCACCGAGATCGGAATACCCGGCTCGATCTCGCCCTGGACCTCGAGCGCCTCGGTTCCAAGTGCCGCGCAGACGTGGCTCAGGGTTTCTCCTCCGGTCACGAACAGCGAGCCTGGCTGCGGCAATTCGGCAAGAAGCCTTGTAAAGCTCTCGCCGATGCGGCTCGTCGCCAGATGTCGGTCCGGAACATCAGGCATGCGCACCGTCACAATGGCCGCCCCCTTCCCTGCAAGCTGGGCTTCGATTGCGGCGGTGCCGATCGCGTCTTCGGGATCGAACACAACGCGATGGGGTTCGACCTCATTCAATTGCCGGAGCGTGACGGGATGATCCGTTCCGACGAGTGCAAGTAACGGCGAACTGATCGTTTTCACCCGCAAGGGCTCCGCGCCAGCCATCGCCTCCGCCAAGCCGGCCGTGCCGCACCAAAGCACCTTGCCCGGCAACCGCTGCCCCTCAGTGACGATCTGTCGCAAAGCTTGGATCGTTTCGGCATCCCAGAGGCTGACGCCCGGCGGCGCGCTATCGCCCGGCCGGCATTTGTCGACGGAAAAGCCAAATTCATCGAGCTGCGCCGCCAGATCCGGCCCGACCAGTTGCCATTCATCTGTTTCATGCGGAGCCGCCCATTGCCGGCCGTTTCGCGTGATCCGTCGCTGCGCAGGAAAAGCCGGCGCGATAATGCAATGGTCGAAATGCCTCGAGCGCAGACAGGCGGCGATTTCCTGGGCGACTGAACCACGCAGCAGACTGTCGCATTTGAGATAGGCGAGATCGGCGCCGCGCAAAAGCTCCGCGGCCGTGCTCGCCCGTTTCGTTGACTGCGCATCCGTCAACTCGCGCGTTCCAAGATCGAAAGCCAGGTCTCCCGTCGAACTCAGGGCCTGGGCAAGATCCCACCGGACCAGCAGCGGTCCCGCGAACGGCACGAACCGCACCGCCGTATCGATGGCACCGGTCCGATCGTCGGCAAGAAGGCGAACGCGCATCGCCTTATGTGCCGCCCACCAGCGTCAATTTCACGTCCGAGCGCCGCAACATCTGCTGGATGTCCGGCGAAAGGCCATCGTCGGTAATGATCTCGGTCAGAGCATTGACGTTGCAGACCTCACAGAAAGAGCGCGGCTGGAATTTGCCGCTATCGGCCAACAGAATGGTTTGCCGGGCGGCGCGCATCAGCGAGCGCTTGATGTCGGCACCTTCGATCGATGATTCCGTGACGATCTCGCCGGTGATGGCATGCGCTCCGAGCAGGCAGAGATCGGCTTGCAGGGTCGAGAGGAAACCTTGCCCCGGTTCCCCCCATAACGTGGCCGAACCGTTGCGAAGCGTGCCGCCGACGACGATGACGCGAAGCCTGGACGATTTCCCGCACATCTCGGCCGCGGTGAGACTGTTGGTGACAATCGTCAACGGAATATCGAGCGCCAACACCGCCCGCGCCGCGGCATCGACCGTCGATCCGGCGTCAAGGATGACGCTGCTGCCGGGCGCGATGCGCTGGGCAGCCTCCTTGCCGATCGCGGCCTTCTGGCTGGTCGCGGCAGCGCTCGCATTCGCAGGCTCGAACGTCGACAGCAGCCGCCGCGGACTGATGGCACCGCCGTGCGTGCGCTCCAGAGCGCCTTCCTGCATCAGTTCATCGAGATCACGACGGACGGTCGAGGCGGAAACCTGAAGATAATCGGCTAGGTCGTTGATCGAAACAGAACCGAGCGTCCGCAGTCGCTCCAGGATCATGGCACGGCGATGTGCCGGTATCGGCTCCGAACTCGAATGGTAGCTTTGATTCATTCACCGCGCTTTCCGCCGCATAAGGCGGCCGCGCATCTTTAATCCTCGAGTTGCAATTTGGAAAGGTCGGGCGGCACCGAGATCTTCAACTGCACGCCCCCGGGATCGACCGGCGAGGCCCGATAAGGAAACACGCCGTGAAAATCAGGCATGGGTGGGGCAGGTCCCGACATGCACGGCGCCCGGGCACCGTGTCGTTGTCGCCCCTCTATAGCTCACGCGCTTCTCCGTCAGGATCGCGCCGCCTCGGCTATTTCCTGATGTCGGCATTCACGATGACGCGGTGATCGCGCAACAACTCCTGTAGCGCCTGCAAGGCAGCAACTCCGCACTGCGTGTCTTGCTCGCCGTTGCCGCCGCTGAGCCCGATGCCGCCCACCACCTCGTCATCTACCACGATCGGGAATCCTCCCACGAAAATCGCAAATTTGCCGTCAAAGCTCCACTGGATGCCAAAAGCCTCGTTTCCCGGAAGCGCGGGACCGTTCGGCATCTGGTTGAACAGATGGGTAGATCGCTTGTGGCCGGCGGCGGTAAAGGCCTTGTTCCAGGCGATCTGCGGGCCCGTGATCCGCGCGCCATCCATCCGCTCAAGTGCCAGGGGATAGCCGCCCTCATCCACCACGCAGACGGTTTCCAATACACCGATTTCACCCGATTTCCGGATCGCCGCAGCCACCATGTGGCGGGCCTCTTTCAACTCAAGCTTCAAGGAGCGTTTCATCTGTTCGGTCCACTTTTTTCCGATTAGGTCCAACTGTGAATGTGTATTTGCAGCGTCAGCAGCCGCGATAGACGGTCTTGATCTGTGTATAGAATTCCAGGCCCGTCCGACCGGATTCACGAAACGTGGACGTGCTGGAACGCTTGAGACCTCCGAACGGCGCGTTGATCAGATTGCCGGTGGTCGTGCGGTTGATCTTGACCGTTCCCGACTGAATATCCCGGGCGAAGTCGTGCATATAGCGCGGATTGCGGGTGGCGATTGCCGCCGACAGTCCGTATTCGGTGTCGTTCGCCTTCGCGATCGCATCGGCATAGCTTTCTATTCCGATGATCGCGATAACGGGACCGAAGATCTCCTCGCGGGCAATCGTCATGTCCTGCGTGACCTCGCTGAAGATCGCCGGGGAAACATAATAGCCGTTGTCAAAGCCGGGACCGGTGAGCCGCTCACCGCCGCAGACCAGCACCGCCTCTTTCTTTCCGATCGCGATATAGCGCAACACGGTGTCGAACTGCTTTGCGGTCGCAAGCGGGCCCATGTCCATTCCCGGCGTAAGACCGCTGCCGATCTTCAACGTCTTCACTCTGGCGGCGAGCCTGGCGGTGAATGCCGTCCGCACTTGCTCCATGACCAGAACCCGGCTGGTGCCGGTGCAGGCCTGGCCCGCCAGTGACAGACCGCCCTTGATCGTCAGATCGACCGCCTTGTCGAGGTCGGCGTCCTCCATGACGATCAACGGATTCTTGCCGCCGAGTTCCATCTGCGTGCGGGTGGTGAACCCGACCGAGCGGCAGATGTGCTCACCGGCGGCCGTCGATCCGGTAAAGGAAATGGCCCGCACGATAGCCGGTTCGGTGATCGCAGGGCCGACCTCCGCCGCGCTGCCGGTAACGAAATTCAACACTCCCTTCGGAATGCCGGCTTCGACGAAGGCTTCGACCAGCCTGTAGCCGCTCAGCGGCGCGTCGGAAGACGGCTTGAAAACCACGGTGTTTCCCGTGACCAGCGCGGGCGCGATCTTTCTTGCCGGAATGGAAACGGGAAAATTCCATGGCGTGATGATCGAGACCACGCCGAGCGGTTCGCGCAGGGTGTAGACCGTCATATCGGGATCATCGTTCGGAAACGTCTCCCCGGTAAGAGACTGCCCCTCGACCGCATAGAACCGCAGCGTCTGTGCCGAGCGGAGGATCTCATCCTTCGCCAGGTTCAACGCTTTGCCCTGCTCGCGTGTCATTTCATTCGCGAAACGGTCGGCGTTGCCTTCGAGATAATTCGCCGCACGATGGAGCGCCATCGCCCGCGATGACACCGATGCATTCCTCCAACCTTCAAAGGCCGCAGAGGCGGCAGCCACGGCAGATTGAGCGTCCGAGGCCGTCGAGGCCTGAAACCGGCCCACGACATCCGAAATCTCGGCCGGATTGATATTGTCAAACAACCTTTTCGAGCCGCTCCGGACCCAGTTGCCGTCGATGTAATTCCGAAACTCCTCGATCGACGCGCAGCTCCGATCGTACGTCCGCGCCTCCTGGATCACCGCCTCACTCATGTCGTCACACCTTTCTCAACGCCAGATCAGCACGGCGCAGACCGTGGATGCGGCAAGCCCGATCAGCACCGGCACCATCACGGTCTGAACGATCTTAAACACCGGCACGCGCGCGAAGCCGGCGACCGCGATGAGCGACGACCAGGCCACCAGTGTGCCGCCGCCGGTCCACACTGAGCCCATCTGGCCGATGGCGGCGAGCGTGGCGGGTTCGAACCCAACCGCTGGCGCCAACGCGCCCGACAGCGAACCGGTAAGAGGCAAGCCCGCAAAGCCGGAGCCGTCGATGCCAGTGATCATGCCGGCGATCAGCACGCCGAACGCCACCACTGCCTGATTATGCGGTATCCACCCCTCCATGGCCTGGATGATCTCGAACAGCAGGCTTGGTGCATGGTCGAGCGGCACGCCAAGTATCGGAGCTGACAGGCCAGGCTCGGCGCCGAGGAAGAAGAAGCCGGCGATCGGCAACACGGACCCCATGGCCCTGAATGCGAACACGAAGCCTTCCGTGACATGGTCGGCGCTGACATCGAGGAATTTGCGCATGTTGTCGGTAACGAACGCGGCGCAGATCATCAGCGTGGCTGCGACACCACCAACCAATGCCGCCGCGGCACCGCCCTTCAAATCCTGTCCAATGCCGAATTTGGCGAGCACCATCACCGCAATGACGCAGAGAAAGGCGACGGGAGTGGCGACAGCGAAGAACTTCGACCATACTTCGTTGCGCACCGGTACTGCCGCGAGTTCTTTCTCGATTTGCGCGTCGGTGACGAGCGGCTTCTGCCCTTCGGCGGTCCCCCGCGCGATCTGAGCCTTGTCGAAGCTACCTTCTTCCTCGACGCGGGCCAGTTCGCCGTTAATCGACTGGGTCTGCCAGCGTTCGAGCAACCTGTCGTCGGGCTTCACGATGGATTTGCGAATCGCCAGATACGCCAATGTCAGCGCGATGCCCCCCGTGATGAGCGAGAGCACCAGCGCCCGATCGGCAACGGTGGCAGCGCTGACTGCGACACCGGCAGCCTTGGCGCTGATGCCGGGTGCGACGCCGATCACATAATCGGATGACAGCGCCATGCCCTGCCCGGCGATCGCAATCGCCAGCGCGCCGCCGAGCGGCGGCAACCCGGCGGCAATGGCGGCGGGCAACAATACCGCCGACACCAGCGGCACCGCCGGAGTCGGCCAGAAGAACAGTGAGATCGTGTAGGTGATGGCGGCCAGGACAAAATAGGCGGCATGGCCGTTTTTCATAATCGCGCGGAATGGTTCGACCATGCGGATGTCCGAACGCAACACCTTCAGCGCATTCAACAACGCCGTCATGAGCGCGATCACGAGGAAGATATTGAATAGTTCCTTGGCAGCGGTGAAACTGGCGTTAAAGATGCCGGCCAGCGCGGAAATCGGACTGTGCGTCCAGGCCAGGGTCACGAGAAATGTCGCCACCACTGACGGGACGACGACGTTCGCACGCCAGATCATCGTCAGTACGATGAAGGCTACGCCGAGCAGATACACCCAATGCGTGATGCCGATTGCGACGTGCTCTTCCATTCCAGCTCCCGCTCCCTTCAAACGTGAAAGCGGAACCAATATTGTATACTGTATTCGAGTTTTGCAACAGAAGAGTTGCGAAGGGTCAGCCTTAACCGTCAGCAAATGACATCCGATTTTCGATGTTTCTTGAAAACGGGCTCTTTTTTTTGCCTTAAATGGCGAATTGACCGCTCATCATTTTTGTATACAATGTACACTTGATGCACACCATGTGCGAGCATCAACCCGCTTGCACCTTCGCAGCAGACAGGAGCGCTGAATGCCCGAGCTGATGAACCACGTTGAATTCCGTACAGCCCTCGAAAATGCCATCAAGGGCAAGAGCGCCAACAAGGCCCCCTTCAGCGTTGCATGGGCGAGCGGCAAGCTAAGTCGCGCGCATTTGGCGCGCTGGGCCGAGAATCACTATCATTATGTCGGTCCGTTCGCCGATTACCTTGGCTACATTTATGCGCGGATGCCGCATCACTACCTGGAAGCCAAGGACTTCCTCCTCGCCAACATGTACGAAGAAGAAATCGGCGGCGATCGCCATACCGATCTGCTGATCCGCTTTGCCGAGGCGTGCGGCACCACGGCCGAGCGGGTCAAGGATCCGGACAATATGACCCCCACGACTCGCGGCCTGCAAAGCTGGTGCTATGCCGTTGCCATGCGAGAGGATCCGATCGTCGCCGTCGCGGCACTGGTTGTCGGCCTCGAGTCGCAGGTGCCGTCGATCTATCGCAAGCAAACACCGACGCTTCGCGAAAAGTACAAATTCACCGACGAACAGGTCGAGTTTTTCGATCTCCACATCGTCTCCGATGAAATTCACGGCGAGCGGGGCTACCAGATCGTCCTCGAGCACGCGAACACTGTCGAGCTTCAGCAGCGTTGCCTGAAGATCTGCGAGATCGGCGCCCAGATGCGGCTGCTCTACACCACCGCGCTGTATCACGACTATGTCGAAAAGGAGATTCCGCTGTCCGAACTCGATCAGGTCGAGAACAGGATTTCCAGTGACGAGCGCCTGCTGCTGCAGGCCTGATCCTGCATCGAACCCGGGAGTCGCTGGATGCCCTCTGTCGTTTTTCACAAAAACGGCCAGACGTTTTACGGCGAGGTCAAGGAGAACACCAATCTCGTCGTGAGGGCGGGCATCCGGCAATTCCCGTATCCGAATCTTCTCTACGGTTGCGGAATGGGGAAATGCGGCAAGTGTACATCGCTCATCATAAAGGGCGGCGAACACCTGCCGGAGCCGAACTGGAAAGAGAAGCAGCGCTTGGGATCCAGAATCGATGAAGGTTACCGTCTCGCCTGTCAGTTGTGGTTGACGCATGACATCGAGCTCTCGCAGGAGGCATCTGCGAACGACGACCGGTCGAAAGGACAAGGTTGATGTACGTTATTTTGACAAGCAAACCAGGGCAGTTCCGAACGGAGATCGCCGAAGGATTACGGCCGCTCGAGACGTACGACTATCTGTTTTACGGGACCAGAAAGGCGACGTTCGTGATCGCGGAGCTGGTGAAAGACACCAAGATCAGGGTTATTGACGAGGCGTGGTCACCGCCGATCGTCAACAACGTGCCATCGAAATTCCTGGAGAAATTTGAAACTCCCGAGCTTGCATTTCGCGAACTGCGGCATCTGACGACGTTCGGCACGATGGATACGTCGCTGCGAAAGCTGTGAGCTGCGAAAACCATGCGCGCAATGCAGATACTGCCATGATCGAAGTCACGTTTTTGACCAATAGCGGCAAAATAGTCACCGCGCCGGAGAATAGCAACCTGCTGCGTGTGTCCCTGCGCGAAAAAGGAGGCATTCCTTTCAAATGCGGCGGCGGTCTTTGCGGCACTTGCAAATGCTTGATTGAGCGCGGGCTGGAAAACACCGACGCGATCAAGCCGAAGGAAAGAAAACATCTGACCGAGGAACAGTTCGCCGCCGGCTATCGCATGGCGTGCCAGACATTCCTCAACGGGGACGTCAGCGTCTCCTGGACGGTTAATGCAGGCATCGATAGCAATTCTGTTGGCGCTAGCTCGTCAGGGAGCTAATGAAATACCGCGTCGAATCGATGCCAGCGTGCGCTGCGATGGGCGGATTAATGACTATCTTTGGTTGACGATGGCAACGGATTGATGGTTCGCGACGGCAGACCTTGGTATTGTGATATCGAGCACGACCGGCGGGCTCCAACACCTCATAAGGCTGGATGGATCGTATCATGGCGGATGGGTTGGCAATTTCCAAACCGCGTCTAGGCGACGAGTTCCTTTCGCTGCATGGCAAGGTGATCGAGGAGCTTCGTCAGGCCATCGTGAGCGGGCGGCTGAAACCGGGCGAACGCCTCGTCGAGGGCCGCCTCGCCGATGAATTTGGCGTCTCGCGCAACCCTGTGCGGGAAGCGATTCGTGTTCTTGCGTCCGAAGGTCTGGTCGAAGTCACTGCGCGCCGCGGCGCTTCCGTCATTTCAATGAGCGAGCAAGAGGCGCGCGAGACCATTGAGGTCAGGGCGCTGCTGGAAGGTCAGAATGCACGGCTGGCCGCGCGGCGGCACGACAAGGAAGTTCTCAAGCGGATAGAAGCCGTGCTGAACAACGGCGTCGAGGCCGTGGCCGCCGGCCGGTACGAATTGCTCGCCGATCTAAATCACCAGTTCCATTACGAACTCGCGGAGGCTGGACAAAACCGGGTTCTGGGCGATCTCCTTAAAAAGCTGCGTGAGCGAACGGCGATGCTGTTTTCGCCGGCCGACCCGGTCCGGCAGGCGCGCACCTGGGAAGAGCATGCGGAAATTCTGCGTGCCATCATCAACAGCGATGAACGCGCCGCCGCGGCGCTGGCCGTCGAGCACGTCATGCGCGCAGGCTCCGATTTTCTGGCCGGGTTGTTCGCGACGGTCGAAGTGCCTTCCCTTCTGCCGGAAAGCCGCGATCCATCAACCGCCCGGGCCCACGAGTCGGCCAACCGCAACAGCAAGCGAAACCCCGCGAAAAAAATCTCGGAGTAACGGCGGGTAAGACCATCTCATGTCGCGAATGGTCGTCAGCAACAGCCGCGCAGTTTTATCTCGCGTGTGACGGGGCAAATTGGCGCGCCATTCACCGCATGCTGCTATCTTCTGATGAGAAGTGCAGAGAATGCGCTTCCGGCACAGAGTACGGCGACGATTGGAAAGATGATGGACGTGTCGCCCGTATGATCCATGAAGCGTCCGATAAGGGGCTCTCCAAGACCTGCACATGCATACGAGATGAAGTTGAGGACACCGGTTGCGGTCCCTGATAGACGCCGGCCGAAAATATCCGGACAAAGTGCCCAGAATGACGATGCGGGACCAAATACAAAAAATCCGCAAAGGAAGAGTCCGACGACGCCAAGCAAGCTACCATGCGGTACGAATTCCATGGTGATCGCGATGATTCCAGCCGAACCCATGTAGGCAATAATTGCAAGGTATCGTTGTGATCGAAATACGATGTCGGAAATCCAGCTGTTCGTTGAGGCGCCGAGCGCCATTCCGATCGGCAGCGCCACCGTGATCCAGGTCGGATCGATAGTTGATGATCCGGCCTTCCAGTTCGGGCCAAGAAAATGCACGGGAACCCAAACGAGCAAGGCGTATCGTGCCGCGTTTTGAAATCCGATCGACAGACCCGTGGCATAGAGACGCCAGTTCGAGAGAACGGCGCGGTAGCGCGATGCGCTGGTGTCGGTGTCGATGGGTTGGGAATCGACTTCGGACGGTGATTTTTCGTCGGTCGGACCTACCAGCCCGAGATCCTCAGGCCGTTCGCGGACCGTCAGAAACATCACAATCGCACCGAACAGCATGAAGAAGACCGACAAGCGGAATATCCAGCGCCAGTCGAGGCCTAGAGCGCCCAGAATGATGATGGGAAGGAAATACGCCAGGACCGATGAAAAGCCGGACATGCCGACGTAAAACGAATAGACGAAGCCGCGGTGCTTATGCCCCCACCAATTTGAAAGCAGCCTGCTGCCCGGCGCAAATCCCATGGCCTGGAAATAGCCGTTCAAACCCCATGCGAGCAGAAGCCATACGAAATCAGTTGCGAAGCTGGTCATCCAGTTCGCCGCAAACGAAAGAATGGCGCCGGCGAGCATCATGATACGCCCACCCCACTTGTCACCGAGATTGCCATTGATCGACTGGCCGAGGGCATAGGCCCACAGCATCGAGGCGCTGACCCATCCAAGCATTTCCTTGGATAGTCCCAGTTCTTTCTGAATGCCGGGGATCGCAAATCCGAATGTCTGGCGCCCGGTGTAATAGAAAAGATAGCAAAACGAGACGCCCAACAAGGCCGCCCATTTGTAACGCTTATACGTGGCGTCGACATCCGACGTGGCGGCAGACGGCCGTAACATGGCCTGCCCTGTTTCGAGCATGACGTATCTCCCCTGACGACATTTTCTGACGGCCTTTTCTTGTGGGATTACTGCGCACCGTTCAGAGCGAAATCGAAGATATCGAAATTGCGCAGCCGTCTGGCTTCAGCGAGGTTCCGATATGCTTCGTTCATCGGATGCGAAAGAATGAAAGGTACAATCTGCTCGCTCAGTCCTCCGTGGGATCGAAGACGATGACCCTTGAGGCCCGCAAGGTCATGCTCGGCCCGGCTTGAGCCGATCACCGTGTGGGTGTCCCCGATCGCAACAAAATCTCCCTCGCGATCGAGCGGCATCTGATAACGGCTGGCGGCGCTTTTTCCATCAAGAACGAGCGCGATTCCCGGGATTGCGGCAGCGACGTCCATGACCTCCGCCAGATCCAGTCTTGCGCGCAGGTAAACCCGCACGAACGATCCGAGCGCTCCGTGGTGCTTCACGAACGGATCGGTAATCGGGCAGATGACGCGGACCGAATCCGGCCCGAAACGCCGATTGAGTTCCTCCTCCAGGAAAACTACCCGCGGTGTTCCATCTTCGTTGGTCTTGTCGTTCATGCCATGATCTGCGATCAACCCTACAACTGCGCCGAGTTCGGCAAGCCGGCCCACTTTTGCATCGACCGCGCTGTGGAATGCGTCGGCCTCGACATCACCTGGACCATGGGCGTGCTGAACCAGATCGGATAACGAGAGATAGAGAAGCTCCGCACGATCCTGTTCGAGTAGCTTGATACCCGCGTCGAGTACGAACAACGATAAGTCGGGGCTGTACATGTCAGGCGTCGACCGTCCGACCAGCGCTTCGACGTTTTCAATTCCGTTTTCCGCAAGCGTCGCACTGCCGGCCTTCTCCGACGAGAAGCAAATCCCGCCTTTCATTCGATGGCCCAGCATCTTGCGAAGCTTGTCCTTGGCCGTGACGGCGGCGACGCGCACACCCGCGCGCGACATCTCGGCGAGGATCGTCGTCGCGCGCATCGGGGTTGCATCGACAATCATGATTTCTTCGCCGGTTTGCCGATCGAGATAATAGTTTCCGGAAATGCCATGAACGGCAGGCGGCGCGCCCGTCACAATCGAAACATTGTTCGGATTGGTGAAGGTCGGCATCGCCGCATCGGCGAGTGCGGAAAAGCCGTCGCGCATCATCCGAGAGATGTTTGTGAATACCTTTGCCGCATTCCCGAAATTGAGATAGCGCGGGTCGCAGCCATCGAGACAGACCACCACCGTGGGACGCTTGGGTTTCGCATACGCTCGTCCGTTTACCGCGATCATGATAAATCCTTCGTTTTCTTCGATTTCGTCTACTGATTGACGAAAAACCTAAGATCACGCGATGCGAATTAAAATTGACTTATTTGCCAATAATTGTAACTTTTATTCCATGAAGCTGCGCGATCTTCCGCTCGTATCACTCCGAACTTTCGCTGTTGTCGCCGATAGCGGCAGTGTTACCGCTGCAGCTGAAACGCTGGGCGTCACACACAGCGCAGTCAGCAAGCAGGTCAAATTGCTCGAGCGCTGGCTGGGTCAAGCTCTCTTTATTCTCGAAGGACGGAGACTGATCCTGACGCCGTTCGGACACATACTCTCCCGCAAACTCGGCATCGCACTGGAGGATATCGCGGGCGCCTGCGCCTATGTGCAGCGTCAGCGTGAGCGACGGACTATCACCGTGGAGGCACCGGCGACGTTCGCCATGTATTGGCTGTTGCCGCGTGTAAGTGCTTTTCGCGCATTGGCGCCGCAGACCGACGTCTGGGTTTCGACGCGAATGACGGGACAATCACCAAATTTCGCGGGACACGATCTCGTTGTCATGCGCGGAGAAACCGCTCCGGCCACTACCCGACTAAACAAGCGTGTCCTGCTGTTTCGCGAGCACATGACTGTGTTGAGCTCGCCTAAATTGCTGGCCAGTAAGCCCCTGGCGAACCCGACCGATATCACAAGCCATGAGCTGATCGAGTCAGTGACTCGTCTACAGAACTGGCAGGCTTGGCTTAAACTGGCAAACGTCAACAATGCCATCGTGGCTGGTGGGCACCGGTTCGATCATCTATTTGTTGCGATACAAGCCGTTAAGGACGGTCTCGGATCATCGGTGGCGCCGCAGAATTTATTTCAGATTGCGATCGCCAACCATGAACTCGCATGCCCATTTCCTCATTTAAATTTTCAAGGTGAGTCTTATTTCGCTTATTTCGCCGGCGGCAGCATCGACCCCGCCATGAAAAGGTTCAAGGAGTGGCTGGTTCGCGAAGCCAGATCGCAAGATTCCGAATTAACTGGACCGGTATCGGTCCTGGAACACAAAAAACACCGGCGCTCGACCGCAGCCAAGCGCGAATCAGAAAAGAACCGGTCCTGATCCGTTCGCAGATGTCGGCAAGCATCTCGCGCAGCCGGAACTTCTGAATTTTTCCGGGCGATGGCTGAGACGCTTTGGGAGTTCCGCCGGATTTGGCGATCGCGCAGCCGATCGGTCGCCTCACCCCTCATCGTCCGGATAATACCATTTCGCGAGCGTAGTTTAGTTGCCATTCGCCCCCGACGGGAGGAAGCTCTCGGCTGTGGGCACAATGGAGAGCAGCATGAGCAAGGCCGGTCTCGACAATCGCCACCGCAACAAGGATGGTGAAATCAGCGGCAAATACGGAAACACCCCTGTCCGCACGGTGCGCAAAATTTACCGACGGGCATTGCCGCCGGGTATCCGGAAACCGCGCAACTGAGTGCGGTAATGCTACAATTCAATGAGACTTTGCTGAGCCAACTACGCCGCGACCACGAGACGCACCGTTTAAAGCACAAGATCGCTCACATATCGGAATAAAGGCGCCGACTTTTCGAACTGGGCTGAAGGCAAAGGCACCAAAATGCACCAGGTGAATGCCAGGCACGAGATCATTCGCGAATGGCGTTCGCTTCCGAAGGAGCAGAGACAAACGGACGAACAAGCCGCAGCGTTCGCGATGCAGATAAAAGACAAATACAAATTCTCCAGCGACAGCGCTGACCGCTATCAAACCGTCAAAGACTGGCTGCTGCGTTACCTATCGATTACGCGCGGGCTGGAGCGAAATGCTGAAGGCGAAGGGAAAATGAGCGGCGACGAGAAAAGTACAGATCCCGGCCTCTCGGCTGCTGAGCGGAAAACTTTCAGAAGCCGCGACGCAGAAGAAGCGATCGCGGAGCATGAAAGCGCTCAGAAGGCATTTCATGAAAATCGGGAGCGGCTGCGGGAAGAACGTCTCGGACGAGAGGCAGCGGCGGGGCCGACACTTTATCCGGCCCCAGAGCTTCCAGACGACACCCCCGTCGAGAACGTCCGATTTGCTACCAGGATACGGAAGGCACTCCATGCCGCCGGCATGAAGACGATTGGCGACGTGCGTGAAGTTTCCGACGCTGCGCTGCTTAGCCTTCCTGATTTCGGCAGCGGTTCGCTATCTTATCTTCGTGAGGCCCTTGGTCTCCCGTCGACCGATGGCGTACGTCCAAAGATCAAAAAGCCCACCTGATTTGCGGTGTTGCCAAGCCGCTCGGGGCGCCTTTCGCGGGCCACCTACCCGTGTTTGAGCCGATGCGCGATAGCTGCTGTCGCAGGATCAGGGGCGGTAGTATGAGTCAAATACCTCGGCTAAAAACGAAAGTTTCGATTCGGGATGCCCCGCTATGACTCTAGGAGCCAATGGAGGGAAGCTGCTCTCTTCCGCAGGCTTACGTTGTTTGGTTTTTACGATTCCATTCCGAGGCATTTTTATTCCATCATCGGCCGGCCGATCCAAAGTCTGTTGAGCCAACGCACTGCCAAGTCGGGCCGCCCCTCGCCTCGCAAGCGCGCCAGCGCCTCCTGATAAGGGCCCACCGCTCGTATGCGTATTGGAAGTCGCGGATAGAGGCGTCGGATCAACGCGAGCGCCAAGTTCATGCTACGTTGTTCACGTTCGCCGAAGACCAATCCGAATTCGCCACGTAGCCGCTCTGGCAGCAACTGGGCCGTCAGCGCCAGATACCACTTCGGCACACGCAATTTTGTCGCGCCCCCCGAGAAGATTTGCTCAGCAATTTTGCGGGCGGCGGGGCTGACAGTGAGCATATCCGACCGCAGCATCGCCTCATTGTAGGCGGTGAACGACGTCCAGCTCGATGGTAAATCGGCCGGCCGAATGCCGAATAACGCCGCGAACAGGCGGGCCTCGACCCAGTATTTCTCACGCTCGATATCCGTGAGCGCTGGCAAGACGAGATCATGTGTTAACACGGCAGTCTCTGCGAGCGTGGCGTGCACCCACCGTAGCGCCGAGACCTCGTTGGCGTGATATTGAGAGCCCGCAGCGAAGCGGCCAACCGTCCCCGGCAATATTCCTGTCACCGCGGCGTGACGCCGATGCAGTCGACGGGCCGCAGCCAGCGCTTGATCGCGCGTGCCAAACACCATCGTGAAAACAGTGTTGAACGTTTGGTGGAACCGACCGATCGGATCAGCAAAGGTCCGGGAATGCTCGGCGATGGCAGCCGCGACCCAGGGGTGCGCTAACTGAAGCAACAAGGCGCGGCCGGCACCAAGGAAAACGGCCGCCTCGCGGTCGACCCGCCAGGTCAGTGAAGCCGGACCGAAGATCCCCTCAATTGAACCGGCCGCCGCCTCGCAAACGGTGTCGAGACTGCTTTCAAAATCATCTTCGGACAGCAACGGTATATCCTTGCGATTTGCAACCAGATGATCGGTCGACAAGTCCCGGATCCAAGTAAGAGCAGTATTTTTCCCAATTGTCATCGCTGGCGCGCCAACCGAGAAATACCTTTGCTCCATCGAGGTCGCCTGTGTCCTCCGGGCGTGCCCTTGGGACATTACCTGAATTTGCCTTGCGTCTGTCGGCGCGAGGCTTCTCTTCCTGCCGCTCTACAG
>Ga0210386_10002724_pt1 | contig 15036 bp, 25 predicted proteins | sample IncBWH32OmetaG_FD_160091 | JGI IMG/M metagenome (GOLD analysis project Ga0210386, IMG submission 160091) | Forest soil microbial communities from Barre Woods Harvard Forest LTER site, Petersham, Massachusetts, United States - Inc-BW-H-32-O ... | reverse complement strand
CTATGTCATGGTTTGTACACTATTATGGGTGGCTTTGAGCCGCGGTGTGGCGCGGTTTCGTGTTCCACGTGGAACATGGCTGCCGTGGCTGGTGCGCGCGCTAGGCTGAGGTGTTCCACGTGGAACACGATTCGTCCCGGGTCCTGTGGCACTGCCTCGCCAGGGCCGTGTTCCACGTGGAACGTTTCGTGACCGGGGGGTGGGTCAATGATACTGTTGGCGGTAGCGGTCCGGCTGTTTTGACCCTCCCCTGGATCTCGGCTCAGCCGGGCCGCCTCCATCAGTGGACTCTTGTGAGGGTGGGCTTGTATGCCTCAGTTCCTGTTCGATAGCGATGATCCGGCTGTGCTCATGGATCCGATGTTCAACGACAGCCGGGTGGCGACGTACGCGGATCTGCTGACGCCGGAGATCGTGGCGCACTTCGGTCCGCGCCTGGCGGTGATCGACCGGGGGCATGGCGACCCGCTGAACAAGGCGCATATCGTGGACTGCGAGTCGGGTGCGGATACGTTGCAGCAGAGCGCGGACAAGCTGCACCAGTGGACCGCGGAAGGCCGGCCTTACGTGACGGCGTACGCGAGCCGGTCGACGCAGCCGCAGCTGAAGGCGCTGCTCGGGACGTTGGAGCCGTTCTGGTGGGTGGCTACGCTGGATGGCACGATGAACGTGGGGGACAACTACACCGCGCTGGTGCAGTTCGCCGGCGAGGCCGCGATCGGCAAGCACGTCGACGTGTCGATCGTGTACCACACCGGGTGGATGGAGTTCACGCATCTGACCGACCTGGGCACGGTGAACGGCCTGGTGTCGGGTATCGGGTCGCTGCTGCAGACGGCGAACGGCCTCGCGGCGCTGGCCAGGGGGCTGTAGCATGGGCCGGTCGCCAGTCGAGCACAAGTGCCGTGACTGCGGTAAGCCGTGTACGAAGCGCGGCCGGTATAGCAAGGGCTGGAGCTGTATATACTGCTCGACTGCTCGATATGAGACAGCCACCAGGCAGATCATGGCTGGTGAAGGGGAGTACTATGAGAAGTGGGTAGACGGTACGATCGCCGCGCTTCGGAAGCGGCGCGAGGAGATCGACCGTAAGGCCGCTGCCAACGACGCGGCCCAGCCCACGTAGCGTTAACGGGGGGGCCATACCCCGATACGCAACAAGAGCCCGGTTTCGTGTTCCACGTGGAACACGTTTCCGGGCTTTTGGTATTAGACTAATACCTATGAGCTACGCGATCACGGTGACAGTGGACGGGGACGGCGTACGTGTCGCGACGTCGGGGTCGGTCCAGAACGGTGTGTACACCATCCAGGGGCACATCGACGAGCAGCGTGAGGACATCAGCGCTGAGCGTCAGCTGCCCGGCAACGTGCTGGCCAGCCGCACATCCTCAACTGTGTATAAGGAGGTTTAACCATGGCTAAGGCAATGCCTTCGGCGGCCGATGCGACCGCCAAGTGGCAGGCGGGATTCGCCGCGGCGGGCACGGCGTGGCAGAACGGCATCAACAACGTGACGGTCGCGCCGGGTCAGCTGGCGGTGGCGGCCCAGGGCCGCTACCTGTCCGGGGTCCAGACGAACGTCAACAAGTGGGCGGCGAACACGGGTTCGGTGACGCTCGCGCAGTGGAAGGCCGCAGCCACATCCAAGGGTCCGTCGCGTCTCGCGTCGGGCGCCACGGCCGGTGCGCCGAAGTACCAGGCGAAGATCGCCGCGGTGCTGGCGGCCGAGGCATCGATCATCGCGGCGCTTCCGCCCCGCGGCACGGTCGAGCAGAACATCCAGCGGTCCTCGCAGTTCCAGATGGCCCTTCACCAGGCCTTCGCGTCGGGCAGCTAGTCATGGGACTGGCGATCGACACCGTCCTGGTGGACGTGCACAACGCGACGACCAACGCGGTGACGCTGACCAACGCCACGGTCACCAATTCCGGTGACTCGCTCTCGATCCGCAGCTTCGACACGGGCGCGTGGGCGAAGCTGGAGTCGATTTTCCTGCAGGGCTCCTCGACGGAGCAGGCGCGGATCCTGTCGCCGCGGCTGCACGACAACGTCACCGGCCTGACGTTCGAGACCCCGGAGACCCCGTCGGAGTTCCTGTTCCCGCAGGAGGTGGGCGAGCCGATGTACTCGTCCGACACCCTGACGGTGCAGCTGTCGGCCGCGGCGTCGTCGGACTCGGTGGCCGCGCTGCTGATGTACTACTCGAACATCGACGGCGTTTCGGCGAATCTCGCGACGTGGGCCCAGGTCAAGGCCGCGATGATCCACCTGAAGACCGTCGAGGTCGCGGTCACCAGCTCGCCGACGATCGGCACGTGGACCGACACGGTGATCACCACGACCGAGAACCAGCTCAAGGCCGACTACACCTACGCCCTGCTGGGGTTCGAGACGACCGCGCCGCTGTGCGCGATGGGCATCAAGGGGCCGGCGACCGGCAACCTGCGGATCTGCGCGCCGGGCGCGACCAGCACGCTGGATATCACGCGGTACTTCGTGGAGCTGGGCAACCACCAGAACACGCCGCACATCCCGGTGTTCAAGGCGAACGACCGCGGCGCGACGAACATCTCGGTGGCGGCGAACACCGCGTCGGTGTCGGCGCACGTGTACGCCTACCTCGCGCAGCTGAGCTCGTAGATGGCCGGGGAGCCGGTCGGCCAGGACCGGAAGATGAGCTGGGGCGCGCAGGCGGCTTTCGCGTCGCTGCCGGCCTCGCCGAACCAGTTCCTGGGCAAGTCGGCGGCTTTCCAGCTGTTCACCGGCCGGTACATCCTGGCGGGCATCTCGTTCTCGGAGACCGCCGGCACCGCGGGCGTCCTGACCGTGCACGACGGCCAGGACGCCACCGGGGAGATCCTGGGGGTGTTCCCGTACGCGGCGAACGGCGGGGTCAACCAGCTGTTCGGCGTGGTGGGCGCGATGTCGGAGATCGGCGCGTATATGAGCATCTCGGCGGGAACGATCACCGGGACGCTGCTGGCGGTGCCGACGTGGACGTACGACATCACCGCGCCAGGGCAGTAGCCGGCGATGGCGCGCGAGGTCCGGCATTTCACGGCGACCATTCCGGCGAACACGCCGATCACCGATCCTGCGACGACGAATATCGGGTTCTCGCCGCGGATCGTGCGGACGGTGGACTGGATCGTGCCGCCGGGTCCCAGCGGCGTGCTGGGGTGGCAGCTGGCGATGGGCGGGGTGGTGGTGGTTCCGGTTCTCTCGGATCAGTGGGTGGTCGACGACGGCAACAGCGGCAGTTTCACGCTCGACGGCTACCCTGATTCGGGGGCCTGGCAGATCCGGGGGTACAACACGGGCGCGCATCCGCACAGCGTGTTCCTGACGCTGCACCTGGATCTGCCGGTGCCGCCGCGGCCGAGGCCGGCGCCGATCCATCCGATCGCGCTGACCTCGCTCTACGACCTGTCGCAGGCGGGTCCGCCGGTGCGGGGGCGCTGATGGCCAAGCGCAGCGCGCACGACTTCGCGGCCGCGTGGACGGGCGCGGGCGGTCCTTCGTCGCGGGCGGCGGAGTGGGTGGCGATCGCGATGGGCGAGTCGGGGCTCGATGACGCGGCGGTGTCGCCGGACGGCGCGATCGGCGGGTGGCAGATCATGCCGTTCAACGCGCATATCGGCGGGGGCACGGTCGGGGACCTGTACGACCTGAACTACAACGCCAAGGTGGCTGTGATCATGTCGTCGGGGGGGTCGAACTGCGCGGCGTGGGATTCGTGCTACCTCGATATCTACCGGTCCGGCCGCTACTCGTATCTGGCGTATCCGGAGAAGGGCTCGGCGGACTGGAACAACCTGGCTGTGGCGGCGGTCGCGATCGGCGTGGCGTCGGTCGCCCAGTCGATCCCGGAGCCGTCGCTGGGCATCGGCGGGGATATCGGGAACCTGGTGGGCGGGGCCCAGAACACGATCGGCGTGGTGCTGCCGCAGCTGCATAGCAATGTGCTGATCGAGCAGCGGACGGTGAACTCGCTGGCTCAACCGGGATGGCGGGCATGGGCGTACTCACGACGATAGTCCAGTGGGCGAGCGGTACGTGGAACAGGATCACGACGGCGGTCGGCGACGTCGAGACGGTGCTCCAAGACCTGTGGTCGTACATCACCGCGGTGTACAGCGGGCTGGGCTGGATCGTGCTGGCGCTGATCGATCCGGGTATGGCGATCGTCGCGCTGGCGCTGCAGTCGATGCTGCAGGTGGTCCAGGGCCTGCGCAACGCGATCGACCGGATGCCGTGGTGGATCGACACGTACATGATCCAGCCGGTCCGGGCGACCCTGCAGATCGAGATCGTTATCCTGCAGCTGTGGACCCAGGTGCACCTCGCCGAGTTGCAGAACCTGGTGATGGTCCTTCACCTGGTCGAGGAGCGGCACACCGACACCATGGTCGCGCAGGAGGCCCAGCAGCGCGCCGCTGCTGTCACCGCGGCGCGCGCCTACGCGCTCGCGCTGAACAACCAGCTGCACCAGGCGATCGAGAACGAGGCGGTCGCCGGGTACAAGGCGGGCCAGGGGGTCCGCACCACGCTGATACAGCAGCTGGCCGCCGACCTTAACGTCCGCGGGATCCTGGACACGGTCACGACCGATCTGCTGGTCAAGGCGATCGGCATCGTGGTGACGATCGACGACCCGGTGCTGGCCGCGACCGCGAACCGCATCCTGTCCGAGATCGTGAAGAAGACGGGGCTCGGCGACGATATCGCGGGTCTGATCGACACGCTGATCACCCCGGGCGCGGGCGGGGCCGCGCCGAAGGATCTGACCGGGGTGATCGCGGACATCACCCACCGGCTCGGGGTGATCGAGGACTGGATATCGCAGTTCATGCTCGACGGCGGCCCCGAGCTCGAGGACGCCGGAAAGCAGTGGAAATCGATCAACAGCCTGATCGTGGACGGGGCGCTGCTGGCGTTCTTCGGGCAGGCGGTCGCGGCGCCCCAGGCGTGGGCGACGGAGGTATCGGACTCGATCGGCGAGGTAGCAAACGCCACGGTCAGCGGTATCATTAGCCTCATCAACCACGTGTAGGGGGTTTCGATGGCCGCGACTTGGACGGTGACCGGTGATATTCCGGACCAGTATTCGAGTTCGGGCACGGGCACTCCCGTGCTGGGCCACGTGATCTCCCTGATCACGGGCAACGGGCACCGGGGCACGATCTTCGTGAACAACGACCAGTACACTCCGACGCTGGTCAAGGCGGCGTTGCAGGCTCAGGCGAATCTCGTGGACGAGATCAACGCGCTGCACGTCACTGGCTGACGGGCGGCCTAGCCGTGGTCGGGTTCGGTGACCTGCTCGGGCGTTCCGGGTGGCTTGAGTCGCTGGTCGTGTGGGGCCTGCTGTCGGAGGTGCTGCATTCGGCGACCGGTCCGGCCCTGGAGTTGCTGCGTCAGGACATGAACGCGAAGAACCCGGTCATGGTCCTGGATCCGACGACGCTGGCGGGTGCGGCCGTGCGCGGGATGACCACGATCGAGGCGGCCCGCGCCGATGCCGCGAGGAACGGCCTGGATGCGGACCGGTTCGCGACGCTGGTGGATCTGCAGACGGTGCGCCTGGCGCCGGGGGATCTGGCGACGGCGGTGCTGCGCTCGTACATGACCGCCGGCGAGGCGCAGGCGCAGGCGGCCCCGCAGGGCCTGGACGCCGCGCAGTTCGCTGTGCTGACGGACCTGGCGGGCGACGGCATCGCGCCGACCGACGCGGTGCGGGCGCTGCTGCGGGGTCTGATCGCCGAGACGGGCAGCGGTGCGGGCTCTACGTCGTACGACCAGGCGATCGCGGAGTCGCGGCTGCACAACAAGTGGGGCCCGGTGCTGAAGGCTCTGGCCGCGCAGCTGCTGTCGCCGGCGGACGCGGCCGACGCGGTGGTCCGCAACTTCCTGACGACCGCCGAGGGCGAGGCGGTGGCGGGCAAGCAGGGTTTCAGCGCGACCGATTTCGAGACCTTAGTGCATCTCTCAGGCGACGCGCCAGGGCCTCAGCAGCTGGCAGAGTCGTTACGCCGAGGGCTGATCCCGCAGACAGGGACAGGATCGCAGTCGATATCATTCGAGCAGGGTATCGCCGAGTCGCGGCTGGCGGACAAGTGGGCGCCGGTGGTCGAGGGGCTGGCGAAGATCTGGCCGTCTCCGGTCAACGCCCTGGACGCGCAGGTCAAGGGCCAGCTGACAGCTGATGAGGCGTCGGCGTTGTATGCGAAGCTCGGCGGTGATCCGCAGTTCGAGTCGTGGCTGTACAACTCGATCGGCGAGGGTCCGAGCCCGCTTGAGGCGGCGAACCTCGCGGCCCGCGGGATCATCCCGTGGACGGGCACGGGGGCCGGATCGACGTCGTATGAGCAGGCGGTCAAGGAGTCGCACTACCGGGACAAGTGGACACCGGCGTATCGCGCTCTGGCGGAGCATATTCCGGCTCCGTCCACGGTGATCGCGCTGCTGGCGCACCGGATCATCGACGAGCCGACGGCGACCGCGCAGCTGCTGCAGAACGACATGACCCCGGAGCAGGCGGCCACGTACGTGGCGGAGGCCGGCTACCAGTCGATCTCGGAGTACCGCGGGCTTGCGCAGTCGGCCGTGGTGGACATGTACTTCGCGCACCTGCTGGACAAGGATCAGGCGACGGAGATCCTGACGGCGTTGCACGTCTCGCCGGACGCGATCGCGCTGATCCTGGCCTATGCGGATATGCGCTACCAGGTGCAGGCGATGAACCGCACGGTGTCCAGGCTGGCGACGCTGTTCGCGACCAGGAAGATCGGGGAGTCGGCGGCCCGCGCGGCGCTCACGAAGCTCGGGGTGCCGGTGGCGACGGTCACGGAGGTGATCGCCGAGTGGGAGCTGCAGGCCTCGATGCAGGTGAAAACCCTGACCGAGGCGCAGATCGTGGACGGCTGGTACTACAACGTCATCCCGCAGGCGCAGGCGGTCGGGCTGCTCACGACGATCGGGTACACCCCGTACGACGCGTGGGTCGTGCTGTCGGTCAAGAACAAGGCGCCGCTGCCGGATCAGCCGGCGGCGGATATGGCGGTCCCGCAGCCCGCGGTGACCCCGGGAACGACATAGCCGAGTACGACCCGGAGGAGTGATGGCAGATGGCGACGCCGATCGAGCAGCTGGCGGCGAAGGCGAGAGAGGCGCACGAGCGGCACGCGAAGTCGGTCCTGGCGGCCCGGCAGGTCGCGGACCAGGTCGCGGCAGATACCGGGTACGGACTGCCCGCACCGGTGGCCGGTGACCAGGTGACCGGGACCCCGGCGGGGGGCGCACGGTGACCGCGGCCCAGATCTCCGCGCTGGTGACGGCGATCGTCGCGCTGGCCGGTGCCGTGAGCAGCGTCCTCGCGCAGATCTCGCACATCAGGTGGCACCGCCTGAACCCGTCCCCGCCGGCCGCGTCGGCCCCGCCCGCGGCTCCGGTCCCGCCGGCGTCGTCATGACGTTCGACTACCCGGACTTCCAGACCCCGCAGGCGCATGCGACCACGATCTCGACGACCGGTGTTCCGCTGCTGCGGATGACGAACACCGCCGGCAGCAGCCTGGCCGACGTGATCGGCGCGGCGGCCGACGTGGTGATCGTTCCGCAGTTCGCGACGAACCAGCCCGGGTACGAGGTGCTGATCGACTCGTACATGCCGGCGAGCTCCGGGACGCTGCCGTTCCTGCGGGTGAACCTGCTGTGGTTCGACTCGGGCACGGGCATGGTGGCGTATCGGCGGGACCTGGTGGTCCCTGCCGGGAACGCGATAGCGAACACGCTGGAGTGCTACGCGTACGGGCCGATGCACGGCGACACGATGGCTGTGGAGGTGGTGAACCTGGATCCGGCGGTCGCGCAGACGATCCAGTACTCGGTGAACCAGACCAGCCACGTGTACTCGATCGACGAGGCCAAGCAGTACGCGTTCGCGGCGACGGCGCCGAACGGGTTCGTCAATCCTAAGGGCGTGCTGGCCGCGAACGTGGTCGCGGCCACCAGCCCGACGATCGGCGCGGCGGCTTCGGCTCAGGTGCTGTGCGGCCTGTACTCCGGTGATGTCGTGATGACCGTGGACAACTCGTCTAGCGGCAGCCCGGTGACGGTGCTGCTGTTCGACCCGGCGGGCTGGGCGACGGGCACCGTGAACGGCGAGGTGTACTCGTTCACGGTGGCGTCCGGCGCGACGTTGATCCAGCCGTTGACGCTGCCGTTCACCCCGCTCGTGCTGAAGCTCTCGAACACGGCCACCGCCGGCAGCATCACGCCGAAGGTGCTGATCATAGGCCAGCAGCACTGACCGGCCGCTACGTCGCACCGCGCCGGATCGTCCGGCGGCTTGACCCGGTCTCTATGAATCCGTGACCGAAACTTAGCTTGCGGCACTGATGGATTCGCGAAAGGATGTAGTCATGGCAGATACACAGATTGTGCGGGCGGCGCATCCCAAGCCTTCCATGGCTGATGCGTCGGTAGAAGCTGCCGTGCGGCGTCTGGAAGAGGCCGGGATGTCGCGCGCGCACGCGCTGAAGAAGATCGACGAGTCGCTGTACAAGGTGCTGCACACGCTCAACAGTTGCGGTATCGGGTGGACGTCGAACCTGCGGCAGATGAACATCTGCGCGGGTATGAAGCTCAACGCCCTGAGGGTGGCCGAGGCGAACGAGGAGGATGCACGCGATGGCATTTGACAGGAGCGCGGCTCCTAGCGAGGCGGACCGTGAGGCGGATCAGGTCTGGCGTGATGCCGGGCCGCATCCGGCGGACAGGCGGCCCGGTGACGGGCCGGATCCGGTGAGGGACCCGGGCGGGTCGACGAAGCTGATCGGGTCGGGGTCGCTGTCGGGGACGCTGTGCGCGGACCCGGAGATGCGGTTCACGCAGACGGGCAAGGCGCTGACGAAGCTGCGGGTCGCGGTGTCGCGGCGGGTGCAGGATCCGGACACGAAGAAGTGGTCGGACGGTCCGGCCGAGTACACGGATGTGACGGTGTGGGGCGGCCAGGCGGAGCGCTGCATGGAGGCGCTGCGCAGGGGCGACCGGATCGTGGTGTCCGGGATGTGGCAGGAGGACACGTGGCTCGGCCGTGATGAGCAGTGGCACTCCAAGCGCAGCTTGAAGGCCGCCGATATCGGGCCGTCGCTGATGTTCAAGCAGGTCACGGTGCACCGGCCGAAGGAGAGGGGATGATCATGGGTGATCCTGACGGCTGCCCGGTGTGCGAGGGCGAGCAGCGCACGACGTGGATGTTCACGCACCTCGCTCCGCCGGCGACGGTCCAGTCGTGCGAGGAGCACGCCAACATCAACCTGATCACGCTGCTGGCGATCCGGTTGAACGTGGACCAGGGCTGGTTGTACGAGAAGATCAGCGACGCGGTCAACGCCAAGGCCGATGAGCACGACAAGCAGGCCGCCGCAGCCGAGCGCAAGGCCAAGCGTCAGGCCGCGAAGTCCGCCAAGGAAACCGCGGACGAGCTCCAGGTGGATGCGGAGAACGCAGCCGAGTACGCCGCGCAGGCCGAGTTCGAGTCTGAGGTCTGGGCGGAGGTGCGGGAGGATGGGGTTCACGCCGACTGACAAGGTCACGGTGGCTGGTGAGAACGCGCCGTTCAAGGGCGAGTCGGGGTACGTGACAGAGGTCGACGACGCGTCGCCTGGTGTTGTCCTGGTGGCGGTGCACCTGGCCGGGCATCGGCATGTGGTCTGGTACGGCGAGCCCGAGCTCTCGTTGTTCGTGGCCGACGCGCCGACCGAGCCGATCGAGCAGGTGACCACGTGAGCCCCGAGCAGCATATAGCGGCCGCTGAGATGCACCTGGATCGTGCCCGCGAGTTTGGCAAGGTAATCGACTTCGACCAGCAGCGCAATGCTCTCCTTGAGGCCCTGGTGCATGCGACGATCGCGAGGGCGGTCGAGTCCGGGGTGCCACACGGTCCGGGTAAGACGGCGGGGGCGTGATTGGCGATGTGGTTGATCTACTCGCACGAGCACGATGCGTGGTGGGCGAAACACGCCAGTGGCTATACAGACAGCGTGGCCGAGGCAGGCCGGTATATGCAGAGGTCGGCGGCGGAGATCTGTAAGAATGCCGTGTTCGGCGGGCCGGTGTCGTGCTCGCATGGCATCGGATTCCCGCCAGAGATCATGATCCATGAGTTTGCGGCGGATAAGGCCGCGGCGATCGAGTACGTCACGGCGCAGTTCATCGGTGGCAGGGTCCCGGAAGACTATCTGGACGCGATGGCGGCCCAGACAGCAGTCACCGAGGACGGACGCCGCGCGGGTGGTTCGTGCCCTGATGGGCTGTGCGTGTCCGTGGTCGGCGGTATCTGCCGGCAGAGCGCATGCACGATGACCAAGCAGATGGTTGCGAGGGTCGGCAGGATGGCAAGGCCTCGCGTGGACGAGACCATACGCAAGACACACATGTAAGGTAACTGCTTCACACCCCCCGGTGGCGGGAAACCCGCTTCCGGGGGGCAGGCGTATCCGATAGGTCTGTCGTGGGAGGTGTGGAGTGGATCTGCCTGCGCGTGCTCGTGCGATGTACCGGAACTGGTGGTCCTTCGTCTCCTATGCCGCGTCGGCTGTGTCGTCGGCTGGTCAGTGGCTGTATACGCTGACGGATGCGACGTCGGCCGCGTCGGATATCGCCCGGTCGATTGGCGGGGTGTTCGCCTCCTGGGATCCGATCGGGTTGTCCCAGTTGTTCTCTGCCGCGCGGCGTATCGCGGGTATCGGGCAGACGATCGGGCAGGCGGGCGAGGAGACGGTCACGGCGACGCTGAACATCCCGGAGGCGCCGTGGTCGCGGCCGGTGGATGAGCAGGTCGCGAATCCGGCGTGGCAGGCGCGGACGTCGGTGACGTATATCAACGAGATCGGCGAGCAGGTGACTGAATATTTCGTGGTGGGTATCGAGCAGGCGCTGCCGCCGACGGTGGGCAGCTTGAAGTCGCAGGTGTCGACGGGGATCGAGCAGATGCTGACGGGGCAGCAGGAGAACGGCACGCCGCGGCGGGGGCAGCTGGTGTCGGTGGACAATATCGAGCTGATGAGCATATGAGTACGCGGTCCGGCGACGCTGCTGCTTTCGATGCGAAGGGCGCGCACTACCTCAAGCCTACGAAGGCGGGCACCACCCCCGGTACTGTCATGTTCCTGAGCGCGGTGGCCGAACGTGCACCGGCACAGGGGGCGGACAGTGCGGCGGGGGTGGTGTGGGAGGCAGTCTGCCACTACCGGCGGCATCGGCGCTACGCGGGCGAGGTCGTCGAGCAGGCGGGGTGTGGCGGGGCGGAGCTGGCGGCGCGGCTCGACGCGTGGGCGAGCACGGCTGAGGCGGCGTGGTGCTACGCGTACGACACGGTGAGCGTGCTCAATGCGACGTCGCTAGCCGAGGAACTCACCGGGCTGGGCTGGGAGCTGTCCCGGCAGTTCGGGACTTCGTCCCGGGCGATGTGGGTGGTCCTGCATAAGGGCAAGCGCACGAAGACGCGCACTGATCGTACGGGCGCGGACGGCGAGCCTGCGCAGCGGATCACCTGGTCGCACACCCTCACGATCTGCGACGCCCAAGCGCTGAACATCATTCCAGGGGGTGATGTAGCGGCCGTCAAGGCAGACGCTCACGCACTGGCAGCACCCGTTCTGACGCTCATGGACTGGTGGGACCGCGAGGGGCTGGGGCGCTGGTCGGTCACCGGGGCCGCACTGGGGTGGACCAGCTATCGCGCATCGCTTAAACCCAAGCAGGTAGTCATCGACCATGACCCTGAGCTTATCGCGTACGAGCGTAAAGCGGTTTACGGCGGTCGCCGGGATGTCGCGGTGGTGGGCACGCCGGGTGCGCCTCAGTACGCTGAGATGGATTTCGAGGGTGCGTATCCGACGATCGCGGCCGAGTGCCCGCTGCCGTGCGCGTACGGGGGCGAGATCGACGTGACGCATCTTGATCCGAAGCACTACCACAATCCGTCCGTGGGGATCATCGCCGAGGTGACGGTGGCCACGGGTGAGGCGAGGTGGCCGTGCCGTATTGAGGGCAAGGTGTTCTACCCGGTGGGGGTGTTCCGCACGACGCTGGCGGGCCCTGATCTGGCCGAGGCGTGGGACAAGGGCGCGATCGTGGAGGTGCACGCGGCGCACTGGTATCGGATGTCGAGGCATATGGGCTCGTGGGGCGCGTGGGTGAAGGATCTGATCGCCTCTGGTCCGGACGTGCTGCCGGATCCGGTGCGCCGCGCCGCGAAGCACTGGTCGCGGGCGGTGATAGGCAAGTTCGCGCAGCGCGGCTGGTCGACCAGGCCGTGGGTGGGGCCGCCGTGCGACGGGTGGACGATCGAGGAGACCCCGATCCTGGGCAAGGCGCACCGGGTGGTCACGGTCGGGCTGGATGGCGTGTATTTCCTGTCGGAAGCCGATCAGAGGGGCGACCATGAGCGACCAGCAGTCCTTGCCTTCGTCGAGGCGCACGTGCGGACCAGGTTGTCTCGCCTCATCTCCGGACCGTACGGCCACGCCGTGGTGCAATGGGACACCGACGGGGTCATCGTCTCCCTGCCTAGGCTCGGCGCTCTGGCCGTTGATCAGGGATTTACCCGGTCTCAGTACGGCCGAGAGGTCCCAGATCTGGACAGGCTGGTTGACCACTGGTGCAACCTCTCCTATCCCCTCGTCATCAGGCAGAAGACGGTCATGGACCGGATCGTCCTCTACGGACCGCAGCACGTCGTCGCTGACTCGCTGGTTAAGCTCGCTGGTGTTCCGCGAGGCGCTGTACTGGTTCGTCCGGGGGTTTATCGAGCGGATGTCCGGCCGCGGCTAGGGCGTACCGGACCAGACGATCCCGCCGGCATCGGCCCGGTGCGCACGGCCGAGTTCACGATCAACGGGCCGTACGCGGCGGGCTGGGTGCTCGAGGACGGGATCGTGCGCCCGCCTGAGACCGTGCTCGGCGACGACGGGATCAACCGGCTCGTGCCGTGGGCTGAGACGAGATGGGCGATCGGCGGCGACGTGCTCGGGCCGCTGCAGGCTTTGTGGGCGGCGGGACTATACCGGCCGCCGCCGACACCGGCCACTCGTCCGCCCCGTGTGGTGGTCGAGGCGGACGAGCACGGTGACATTCTCGAAGCAGACCCCTGTTTCGCCCTGCCGTGAGGATGCGATGGCGATGCTATACGAGATGGTCCGGTATCCGACAATCGAGGCGTTCAACGCCGATGCCGAGCAGCGGTACAACGAGGTGATGGCGGAACGCACGCCGAACAGCTATGACCGGTTCTGGAAAGCTGAGTCCGTGGTGTTCGACGGGCCGCTGCACCTCACGGTGCTGTGGTCGAAGGTCGCCCCGCTCCGCAAGCGCTAACGCTCAGCCCCCCGGTCGACACCCGGGGGGCTGAGGGGCCGGCCTTTCACACGGTGGGTGTCAGCCTGCTCTACAGCCTTCCTGACAGTAGAGCTTTTCCGTGCGGGTTACTCGCGTAGTCTCCCGGGACTCTGGTTCGTGACTAGTCCGCGCTTTCACCGGTCGAGCCAGGCCAGTATACGCGGATATGGCTGTGCCCCTCGACTCGGAGGAATCGGGGGGCACAGCCGGGGGGGGCATTCGTCACCACGGGGATCGGACCGTAGCTCCTCTGCTCTGGTCAGCTTAGAGTGTCGAGCCGCCGTTGGCCAAGTTCTGGGTCCAGGTGGCGTCGGCCGCGGCCCGTGCGTACGCGTGTTCGACCGGGTCCATGCGGCCGGTCAGCGCGTCGTGCGCGTTCGCGACGGCCTTCTTGTAGGCCTCGACGGCGGGGTTCAGGATCGCCGCGTAGACCTGGTCGGCCTGCTTCATGTACGAGTCGAACGCGGTCCACGCCGCTGTCTCCAGGGGCTTTGCCTGGCGGGCCGCGATCGCCATGGCGTTCTCGAACATCCGTTGCGCGGCGGCCAGCTGGCCGTTGTAGACCGCAAGAGACCGGGTGATCTCCGTGTTGAGCACCGACTGCGCTTGTGCCTGGGTAGTCGCCCACGGCTGCCACACCGGCGGTGCCGCGTTGGCCGGCACCGGCTGCTGGCCGATCGGCTGGCCCGAGGTCGGCAGCGGCTCGTTGTAGGTCGAGATCGGGACGCGCCCCGTGATATCACCGGGTGACAGGCCAATGCTCATCGGATTCTCCTCACCAGCTCAGCTCATACACGATTACCGCACACTGCCAGTATACGGCGCTACGGCTCGGTTCCCGTGAAAGTAATCGTCGTGACATTCAAGCCGGTCATATACGCCCACCAGCGGTTGCACAGCTTGCAGTGATACACCGCGCCAGGGGCGATGTAGTCGGCGTTATCCGCGCATTCCAGGCAATAGCAGCCCTGATCGGTGGGTGTGCCGCAATGCCAGCACGGCTCAATATCCTGCGGAGTATGTCCCTCCGTCGTCTCGGGGGCATGCTCGTGCTCCGGGTGGCAGTTCTTGTGGTGCTCAGGCCTTATCAGCATTCAGCACGTCATCCTTAGTGATAGTGTCGCCCATGAATTCAATAGTGAATCCCCGGTCGATGAATGATTGACCGAGTACCATTACACTTGCGACGATCATGTCAGCGGCAGTATTGTACTGTTTGAACGTCATACGCAGAAGCTTGAATTCGCGGATATGCTTCCGCTTTACCCTGCCGCGTTTCCGCTGGCCTACTATAATGACCAGTTCGATAGACATGTCTTCCGCCACGGTATTTCCTCGTCTATAGGTTGTGCTCAGGCCGGAAGTGCAGGTGCTTAGGTGTGCAGTTCATTACCGCGTGCACTCGGATATGATTCATGATACCTATCTCGGACAGGCCGACATCCATTTCACCCCACTTCCAATCGTCGTGTGCGGGGAATGCGAGGTCCATGAGTCGGTGCGGTATGAATACGAATCCGAGGCTGAAGTACGTCGGGTGGATAGGCTCGATCTGGCTGGCGACCGGGTTGCCGAGCGGTCCGTCCCGGTGTGACCACATCCAGTCGGCGCGCTTCGTCGCGGCCGGCCA
>Ga0210386_10002722_pt1 | contig 15038 bp, 9 predicted proteins | sample IncBWH32OmetaG_FD_160091 | JGI IMG/M metagenome (GOLD analysis project Ga0210386, IMG submission 160091) | Forest soil microbial communities from Barre Woods Harvard Forest LTER site, Petersham, Massachusetts, United States - Inc-BW-H-32-O ... | reverse complement strand
CATTTGATCTTTTTGTCTACACATGTTGGTTTTGACATAGAGCACTCCTTAGTTAAAGAGCAAAAGAATGTCGGATTTCAGAAATCGAAAAAAGATGGCTACATTAGACGGTTACTAGTACTGGAGATAAATGCAGAGGCTCTTGGTTTGATGGAAGAATTACGGCCTGTGTATGTTCCGCTACTGTAACGGTAGGAGATATTATTGAAAATCCTCTTTCTGGTTTTACAGGAACAAGGGATTGATGTTGAGGGGCGGATTTGCTTTCTTGCGATTTCTCTGGTTCTGGACTAGATTTTTTTCCTGAGATAATCACAGTAAAATGATGCTGAGATCGAAGAACTAAATGGATTGCAAGAAGAGTGAGAGTCAAAGGGAATAGAAGAACATAGGAGGCAACTTTCAAGGCGATCGAGCTCCAGGAGACTTTTTCGTTCTCTAACCGGGCTTCGTTTCTTTTGACTACAGTAGCTCGAGGCCCACTTAAATGAAAATAATTGCTTAACGTCGAAAGAGCTCCTTCCTCACAGGATCTTGGCCTTTCATAAGTTATAGGAGTAAATAAAGAAATTGTCGTCATGAAATCACCTAAATAAAAATTTTCAGTGATATCATGAAATTTACTGAAATTAAAAGCCATTTATTTAAGAGGAAATTGTAAAACTAACAAGAAAGAGAGATTTTTCGAGGCTCATGCAACGAACGTTATTCGGGCGTCGAAAAATCTCCCTCCCCTGTTAGCTCTGTAATACCGAGTCTGCCCTGAACACTAAATCATTACGCGGATTGAAAAACTTGCTTACCATCATCATCTTTGCCCATTAAATTGCCTTAATCTAGCCGTTGAATCTCTTTTTCTGAAAGACCCGTCAGAGCTTGGATTTCCTCTATTCTCATCCCTTGAACAAGCAGCGCTTTCGCCATTTTCAAGTAGGTAGCTTTTTCCCCCTCCCTGATTCCTTCCTTCTTCCCTTTCTTTATTCCTTCCTCGATTCCTTCTTTTTTGGCTGCACTAAGGGCTCCTTTTGCATCTGCGATGGCCATTGCGGCTCGTTCGTACTGAATGAATTCCTGCTCTGACCAGCTAGAGCGCTCGACAACTTCATAAGCTTCCCGAATTTCCGGGCTCTTCATCAGTTCATCAACCTCATTTGATTCATCCGCATGCTTTAAAAAATAGTACCACTTTTCCTCGAGAGTTTCTAATTCCTCTACACTTTTGGTGAACTTTGGTAGTTCTACAAAGCTAAAAGAAAAATCTTTTAAATCATGATGGTAGGTTTTGTTGTCCAAAATCACATGATCCGATTTGTAGTCTTTCTTGTCTGGAAAGACAACATAGGAGGTTATCGCCAAAAAAATGACTTTCTTTAGCTCGTGGTAGGCCTGTCCGACATTAAAGTGGGCGCAATAAGTCTTTGCCGCATAAAATTGCGCTCGCTTTTCAAAGCCCTCAATTTTAGCAACTTGCATTTCAACGATATACTTAGCGCCATTTTGATCTCTGACCAGAAGGTCTACAACGCTTTCTTTCCTGGCTGCAATAGCGGGAACTTGAGTAGGATTCAAAAATTCTAAATCAATAATTCGATTTTTTCCTTCCAAATGAAAGACAGCATTCAAGAAAGCGATGGGAATTCGTTTACGCTTTTCTTCTCCAAAAATCTTTTTGAAGGCATAGTCATTTTTCGGATCCAAATATTTAGAAATCATGAGAGTTCCCTTAATGTAGGAGGACTTTGCATAAATCAAAGTCCGCTGAAGTACCAGCGGCCACCTGTGTAAGTAGGTAGAATTATACCTCAAAATCTGATTTTATACTACCCTCTGATGGCCTAAAAGGACATGTTACTAAACAAGCCTCTCCAAAAATCACTTTTTGGCCGTTAGTTTTGCAATTCCCTCTCAGGGAAAATCACATCGCTAAATCCAATATCAAGTTGCACAGGAATTTTTGCTGAATGGTGAAGGGGCCCCCTGTCGAAAACGATTGTCGGATGGCAAATCAGCTAAAGCAAGTCGAGATGAATTATCCTCAAAAATTTCTTGACCGAGGAGTAAACAATAGCCAAGATTGAAAACTGTTAAAAAAAATTTCGAAAATTGATTTTTGAATCATTTTTCATATAAGATAGTACTTATGACTTCAAATTCACGTCCTATCATTTTAAAAAATGTACGCGTCCATAATTTAAAGGGCGTTGATTTAACCTTAAACCCAGGCGAACTCGTCGTCTTCACAGGTGTTTCGGGCTCTGGCAAATCCTCACTTGCTTTTGACACCATTTATGTCGAAGGGCAAAGGCGCTATATCGAATCGCTCTCCCACCAGGCACGCCGATTTTTAGGAGAACTTCCTAAACCAGACGCAGAAAAAATCGAAGGAATAGCCCCGACTATTGCGATTGAACAAAAACTCGCCGGCAGAACGCCTCGCTCCAGTGTCGGCACAATGACAGGCATTTATGATTTTATGAGGGTTTTGTTTGCAAGAGCTGCCACCCCTCATTGCCCCGTCAGCCACGAGCCGGTCGCTGCTCAAAGCCGAGAAAAAATCATCGCTGCGCTTCAAAAACTTCCTAAAAATTCAAAAATAGCCATCTTAAGCCCCTACGCAAAAGGGAAAAAAGCAGAATTTAAAGAAGATTTTATTGAGCTTTTAAGCAAGGGCTATATGCGCCTCAGAGTCGATGGCAGTTGGGTAGATCTAAATGAAGTAGATAAATTAGATGGAAGCATCGCCCACGATATTGATTTAGTAATAGATCGACTTACGGTTGAAGAGAGCAGTCATTCCCGAATGGCAGAGGCTGCCTCTCAAGCTTTGGAGTTAGGAAAAGGTTTTTTTAGTATTTTTGATTTTGATACAAAAGAAGAGATCAATTTTTCACAGCATGCCTATTCTCAAAAATCGGGTCTTTCTTATGGCCCCTTGGAACCTCATGATTTTTCCTTTAATCATCCAGCAGGGATGTGTTCGACTTGCCATGGGTTAGGAATTTCCTCTGAGTTTGATCTGGGTAAAGTCATTAATCCTGAATTAAGCTTGAGTGAGGACTGCTGCGCTATTGCCAGTTCGTACCAGACCGTTCGCTATGGCAATATTTATGACAATTTAGCCAAACAAAATAAATTCAGCGTCAAAACTCCTTGGAAAGATCTTTCAGAAAAAGCAAAAAAAATATTTCTCTACGGGAATAATCAAAAATGGACCCGTATGCTTTTTGTCCATCCTGAAAAAAAGACTAGCTGGCAAGAATTTGTCTCTTGGAAAGGAGTACTCCATGAGGCCAAAGAGCGTTTGATTGCAGCTAAAAGCGATCTCTATCGGAAAAAAATCGGAGCTCTCATGACAGAGATTGTCTGTCCCGAATGTCAAGGCGCTAAAATCAAACCTTATCCGGCAGCAGCCAAGCTAGGAGGAAAAACGATTGCCGACATAACCCAAATGCCGCTTGCCGATTCTTTGTCCTTTTTCCAACAAATTGAGCTTCCCCCTTTAGAAGAGATAATTGCAAAGGAACTTCTCAAAGAAATCACCTCCCGGCTTCAATTTTTAGTCGATGTCGGTGTGCATTATCTCTCCCTTGATCGAACGGCGCCTACTCTAAGCGGTGGAGAATCGCAAAGGGTCCGCCTCGCCTCGCAAATTGGAGCAGGACTAGTCGGTGCCATCTATGTACTGGATGAACCTTCTATTGGCCTGCATCCAATCGATCATCATCGTCTTATCGATGCGCTGCTCCGTCTTCGAGATTTGGGTAATACAGTTCTTGTCGTGGAGCATGATATCGATACAATGAAAGCCGCCGACCGCATCGTCGATGTAGGTCCGGGAGCAGGACAGCATGGAGGGCGAGTTCTAGTCAATGGGTCTTTAGCCGATGTGATCCGCCATCCGGAATCGATAACTGGACAATACCTTTCTCAAAAACTCTCTATTGAAATTCCTAAAATAAGAAGAAAAAAAACTACGGCCGAACTAAAAATTTCAAAAGCCTCTCATCACAATTTAAAAGAGATCGATGTTTCCATTCCTTTAGGACTGTTTGTCTGTGTAACTGGGGTTTCAGGATCAGGAAAATCTTCCCTGATTCGAGATATTTTATATCCAGCTCTGGCCAATCACCTTCATCATGCGCAACTCAATGTGGGCGCTCATAAAAAAATCGAAGGGATTGAATACATCGATAAAATCATCGCAGTCGATCAGTCTCCTATCGGTAGAACACCTAGGTCCAATGCCGCGACCTATATCAAATTATTCGATGATATTCGGGATTTATTTACCGAACTTCCTGAAAGTAAATTGCGCGGATTTACAGCAGGCCATTTTAGTTTTAATGTTAAAGAAGGCTCTTGCGCCTATTGCAGCGGTCTTGGACAAGTGCGCATTGACATGGATTTTATGGAAGATGCCTGGGTTAACTGTCCTCAATGCAAAGGCAAACGTTTTGAGCCGGAAATTTTGGCCGTACAATTTAAAGGCAAGAGCATTCATGACATTTTAGAGACGGACGTAGAACATGCTCTCTCTCTTTTTGAAGCAATGCCGAGTTTACGCCGAAAACTAGAAGTGTTAAGTCAAGTAGGGCTCGATTATCTCACCTTAGGCCAACCCTCCACAACCTTGTCTGGAGGAGAAGCGCAAAGGATCAAATTAGCAAAAGAGCTAGTTCGACCAGCCGCCTCCAAAACTATTTATATCCTAGATGAACCTACAACAGGGCTTCATTTTCACGATATCCAACGACTCATCGGTGTTTTGCAAAAATTAGTCGACAAAGGACACACCGTTTTAGTCATTGAACACAATATGGATTTGGTCAAAACAGCCGATTGGGTGATTGATCTGGGACCCGCTGCGGGCGTCTATGGAGGGGAACTAATCGGAACAGGCACTCCGGAAGAGTTGTCAAAACAAAAAACGCCAACCGGCATGGCTCTGAAAGAAACGCTTGATCCTCTCAAAATACCGAAGGCCAAAAAACACAAAAAAGCCCTGCAGCCTTTAGGATTCCTTACGGTTGAAAATGCGCAGCAAAACAATTTGAAAAACGTTTCTCTCCAAGTGCCTAGAGGACAAATTACCGTGTTCACAGGTCCCTCTGGCTCGGGCAAATCTTCATTAGCCTTTGATACCATCTATGCCGAAGGCCAAAGACGCTATACCGAAACGCTTCCTGCCTACTCTCGACAGTATGTCAAGCAATTGCCTAAACCAAAAGCTGATAAAATAGAGGGGCTTTTGCCTTCCATTGCCCTCGAACAAAAAACGGGAGGGCTCAACCCTCGAAGCACGGTGGGAACCTTAACAGAAATCTACGATTTACTCAGAGTGTTGTACGCGCATCTAGGAGTTCCTTATTGCCCTGAGACTGGCGATCCCATACGGCATATTAGCAAAGAGTTTGTCGTAGATAAAATCCTCTCTTTGCCTTTGGGAGAAAAAATTTTGATCCTCTCCCCTATCACCTTGCAAAAAAAAGAGACATTTGAAGAAAAAATAGAGCGCCTCAATCAAGAGGGCTATGTGCGCATCCGTCTTAACGGCACAATTTATGAGCTCGATGAACCGATTCCCTTTGAAAAGTTCCGAAAAAACGAGCTTTATTTAGTCATCGACCGAATGCATGTTGATCCTAAATCTAAAAAACGTCTTTATGAAGCAGTCGAAAAAGCCACACAGCTCTCAGACGGGATTTGTCTTGTAGCAAGAGAAGAAGAAGATCTTTTTTTCAATTTGGATTTTGCTGTGGAAAAAACAGGCAAATCATACCCCCCAATCACCCCTCATACTTTTTCCTTCAACTCAGAATCAGGCATGTGCTTAGAATGCCAAGGCCTTGGCACGGTATATGGAGCAAATCTCGAAGGTAAAAAAGGGCTGATGAGACTATCTATCTTAGGGGTAGCAGATCGGCTCTTTAAAGAATTTGGAACAAACGGCTCTTACAAACTATTGGAACTCTATTTTGATGAATTGAACATCGATTGCAATGCGCCTTTAAAAAACTTTTCAGCCAAACAGCTAGATATTTTTCTCAATGGCGGTCCTGAAAAATTCCTTAAAAAACGAAAAATGACGGTTCGTTGGGTTGGGCTGCAGCCTCTTTTTGCTTTAGCTGCTCGGATTGGCAGCTCAGACGTCCGTGAAAGTTTGATGCCCTATCTTTCGATTCACAGTTGTTCTGCCTGCCAAGGAACCCGATTAAACCCTTTGGCCCGCAATGTGCGAATTGAAGATATTTCTATCACCGATCTTTGTTCTCTTACGATTGAGGCGGCGCGCACCTTTATTCAAACAGTAAAAACAGATTCTTTTTTACAAGAAACACACGCTCAGCTTTGTAAATATCTCGATTTTCTATTGCAGATTGGTCTACGCTATTTATCGCTGAACCGTTCTGCTCCTACGCTTAGCGGCGGCGAGCTGCAAAGACTGCGTCTTGCAAGACAACTTGGATCAGGATTGGTCTCCTGCCTTTATGTTTTAGATGAGCCAACGATTGGCCTTCATCCTGCCAATAGCGAACTGCTTAACCAAGCGCTCAAACATCTTCGGGATCTCGGCAATACGTTGATTTTAATCGAACACGACCCTCTTATCATCAAAGAGGCTGACTATCTTTTCGATTTTGGCCCCAAAGCGGGCCGCGAGGGAGGTCGCATTACTGCGCACGGCACCATCGAACAAATTTTAAAAAATGAAAATTCCTTAACAGGGGCTTATTTAAGTGGTCGTAAAAAAATTCCCATTCCGAAAAAAAGGCGCCCCTATTCTCCAGATATCCGAATTGAAAATGCCACGCTTCATAACTTAAAAAAACTATCGATCGCCTTTCCAAAAGCCGCGATTACTTGCCTCTCCGGTGTATCTGGATCTGGTAAATCGACTCTGATGCGCCATTTGCTAAAACCCGCAGCAGAAATTGCGGTCAATTCTTCCAAAAAAATGCCAGTCATAGAATATCTAGGCTCTTCGTTTTACGGGCTAGAGTCCTTTGAAAAAGTGATTTCGATCGACCAAAGCCCTATCGGACAAACATCCCGCTCCGATGTGAGCACCTACACAGAAATCCAACCTTTAATCCGCGCTCATTATGCTGCTTTACCTCTAGCGCAAGCCAAAGGACTCCAGCCTCGTCATTTTAGCCCCAATCATTTGCGTGGTATGTGCCGCACCTGCTGGGGACTCGGATATAAAACAGTAGACCTTCAATTTTTACCCTTCGTCCGAATTGTTTGTGAATCCTGTAAAGGGTGCCGTTTAAATCCTATTTCCTTAGAAGTGCAATACAAAGGAAAGCATTTGGGACAAATTTTGACTATGACAGTGGAAGAGGCTCTTTCCTTTTTCTCTGCGATTCCCAAAGTTGCAAAACGTCTTGAAACGTTAATCGCTGTAGGACTCGACTATTTGCAGCTAGGCCAAGAGCTTGCTTCTTTATCCGGCGGCGAAGCGCAACGGCTACGCCTTTCTCGAGAATTATCAAAACGGGAAAGCGGAAAAACGCTTTACCTAATTGATGAGCCAACCGTTGGCCTTCATAGTGAAGATGTCTTAAAACTGCTCAAAATTTTTCATCGCCTGGCAGATAAAAAAAATACTCTTTTAATCGTCGAACACAACATGGACGTGATCGTCAATGCAGACTACGTTATTGATCTCGGTCCTGATGCTGGAGAAGAAGGCGGTCAAATCGTAGCTCAAGGAACTCCAGAAGAAGTCGCTCAGTCTGCCGAATCAAAAACCGGAAGATTTATGAGCCAAGTTTTACAAAATAATTAATAGAATCTTCCATCTTGGAAAAATTCTAGCGCCCTAGTATAAGTGAGCAACTTTCACAAAAACGATGGACTTTTACCAAGTATCGATTTTTTGACCTACATGGATAACCCATTTTACCGGATAAATTATGCCTTCCTCACGTTTTCAAAATAACTTGCGTTTCGCTCTTCACAAACAGCGTGACTGAAAAATTTGGATCGCAACTTCTTAGGCCACTCTATCGAACAATTAACCTAATGTCTAAACACATCCGGCAACCTTTAGCTATTTGTCTCTTCACAATCCTGGCCACTCTTTTCGCAGCACTAGTTTTTTACAATATTCCTCTCTTCGTTATCTTGGGGAAATTTTTCCCCTCTAAGATGGTCCGTTGTTTATTCTTCCTCTACGTTGAACTGAATTTCTTCGCCATGGGATGTCGCGCCTTTGGACGGTTCAATAATAAGGCGCTTATTGAGCTTTGGAAAAAAGGTCGATTGCTGGCGATTTTCCCAGGAGATTGGAAAGCCAGAAAATAAAAAATTATGTAACTATTCAGATGCACTCTTAATTTTCGAAAGAAGCCTAAAGTTTAAAAGCCATATTTACTAATAACACCCCATTCCTTATTGTGCAAAAAAGACCTGAAAAAGGATTTGTATGGCTCATCTTCTTGTCTCTAAACGAAAAGCGCAAGCACTCAGCTCTGCTCTATTTTTATTAAGCTTGGCTGTTTTAATCTTCACCGATGCTTGGTGGCCAGGAATCATGCTAGGAATTGGCATTCCTTTAGCATTAAGGCAATATTTATTAGGCCGCACATACGATATGATCGTTTCCTTACTGGTCTTTGTCGGAACGTTTATTTTTGTAGAGTTTGATATTCCTTGGAGAATTTTTCTTCCCACCATTTTCTCGATCGGCGCAATTTATATTCTCTGTAGAGAATGGTTAGAATCACGTGCCTCAACAGAAGATGAAGAAGAAGAAGACACCAACCATGAGATCGAAGAAGAGCCTCCAAAGAAAAAATAAGTGGAAAACATACTTTTCTTAAAACCCCCTTTTTCCATCTTAGAAATTTTTTCACTCACAGGATTTTTTCTTTTTGTTTATCTTTCTATTTTCTCTTTGCTGGCCATCGCTAAAAAACGGGCAGATTATGCCGATATTGCCTGGGGATTCGGCTTTATCCTGATAGCTTGGGTTTCTTTTTTTCTAAGCGGTTATTCTCTTTATGGCCTACTTGTAAACGTATTTGTCACAATTTGGGGCTTACGCTTAAGCGTCCATATTTTGCAAAGAAATCATCATCAAGAAGATTTTCGATACAAAAAATGGAAAACAAAATCTCAAATTTTTTTTTCTGTCTTTCTTCTGCAAGGAGTCTTTTTATGGATCGTGGCGCTTCCTATTTTATGGATCCAGATCCATCATAAAGAAGCCTCTTGGAACGCTTTGCTGCTAGCCTCAACTTTTTGGATCTCTGGGTTTATGCTAGAAAGCCTAAGCGATTACCAGCTGACCTCTTTTTTAAAAAAAACCTCAAATCGAGGAAAACTACTCACTACAGGATTTTGGGGCTATTCACGCCATCCTAATTATTTAGGAGAAATCGTACAATGGTGGGCGATTTGGATATTGGCAGCAGCGCTTCCTTTCGGCTATTTTTTTTTAATAAGTCCCCTTTTGATCACCTATCTCATTGTCTATGTTTCAGGAATTGCGCCATTAGAAAAAAAAATGCAAAAACATCAAGGCTTTGCAAAGTACGCAAAAAAAACACCCATGATCATCCCTTCTTCAGCAGTCAATGGACTGCTTTACACCATTAGCTACATGATCATCATGTTCTATGGCGTAAAAGGTTCTTTTTTCATCCCTCTTATCACTGCAATTGTCTGCTATATAGCTCAGCTCATTTTGTTATCTTATTTCGAAAAACATAACATTTGGCTATGTATTTTTCTTTCTCTTATTGCTTTATCCCTTGGAACTCTTCAAGAAATGGGTTTTGTTTATTTCAAATTACTTACCTATCCAAAACACATTTTTCTCTCTCCTTTTTGGGTACTCAGCTTATATCCCCTTCTTTCGCTTACGCTGCATTCTTCTTTAGCTTTTTTGAAAAAACATACATTTATTGCTTTTTTGCTAGGGGGCATTGGAGCCAATGCGGCTTACCTTTCAGGAGAGGCCATGCGTGGAGTAATTTTGTTTTGGCCTCTCAGTTGCCCGATTATTTTTTTCTCTTGGGGATTTTTATTAGTGATTTTGGTTCTTTTGAATAAAAAATTAGAAAAACAATTTCAAATGAGTTGAGATAGAAAAGTTTTAACAGATACGCAAACAGGCTCTGTAAATTGGAAACAATCCAAATCCACGTAAGGCAAATCAAATCCCACTTGAAACGCGTGAGGAACTTTTAGTTTCTCTTGATAATAATGGAGCCAACGGGAAATCCCTTTATCCCCTGAAACTTTCGCTTCGACAAGAAACCAGGGCTTTTTATCCTTAGTCACCAAAAAATCAACCTCTCTTTTTTCCTTTATGTTATTTTAGTCGCGACCAATTTAATATATACGTTAAAATAGTCAGACATAACATCTTAAAAATTAGATGTTTATAAAAAAAACAGATCTAAAATTCATCCAATGGGATGCAAGGGAGCTCGCTCCCTTACCCGGATTCAAGGGGCGGAGCCCTTTTTATTTTGCTAGCACTAAAAATAATCGATTTTCATCGTTTTGCGCACTTCTTGCATTGTCATGTCGGCTACGTGCCTTGCGATCTCAGTACCTTTTCGGAGAATATTCATGACCTCTTGCGGTTCTTTGGCCCACTCTTCCCGTCGTTTGCGAATAGGATCTAGCAGAGAAAGCAAAACTTCCAGTAAGTATTTTTTTACGATAGAGTCGCCAAGGCCTCCGCGTTGATAATGGGCTTTGAGTTCGGCCACTTTTTCTTTATCTGTAGCAAAGGCGTCCAAGTAGGTAAAGACAGGATTTCCTTCGACTTTTCCCGGATCTTCTACACGTAGATGATTGGGATCTGTGTACATGCTTTTGACTTTTTTGACGACCTCGTCAGCGCTATCGGAGAGATTGATCGTGTTATTTAAACTTTTGCTCATTTTTAACTTGCCGTCAGTTCCTGGCAAGCGGGCGATTGGAGCGATGAGAGCCTTGGGTTCGATCAGCGTATCAGTTTTATAAATACGATTGAACTTACGCACGAGCTCTATCGTTTGTTCCATAATAGGCAATTGATCTTCTCCTACGGGAACAAGATTGGCTTTAAAAATTGTGATATCAGCCGCTTGATTAACAGGATAGATCATGAATCCTGCCGGGATCTCCTCGCCATATCCTTTTTGTTGGATTTCAAGCTTAATGGTAGGATTGTGTTTTAATCTATTCCAGGTGACGAGATTGAGAAAATACATCGTCAGCTCAGGGATAGCCGGGATGAGAGATTGAATAAAAATAGTGGTTTTATCTGGATCGATCCCAACCGATAAATAATCTAAAGCCACTTCTAAAATATTTGCTCGGACTTTTTCTGGATTTTCGGCATTGTCTGTAAGAGCTTGCGTATCTGCAATCATGACAAATTGCCGATACTCCTCTTGCAATTTTACTCGAGCCGCCAAAGAGCCTGCGTAGTGGCCTAGATGAAGCTTCCCTGTCGGGCGGTCGCCAGTTAAAATAATCTGCTTTTTCATAAAAACCCTTTTTGGATACTATTTTGAACTGCGCTACGTTTTTCAACAAGTATTGTTTCTTTGAATTTTATTTAACCCATTATTTTTTATCTAAAATTTACAAAAACCCAACAAGGTATTTTTTTAAAAAGCTTTAAAAAACGATTACGTGTATAACCGTGAGATAATGGAACAAAAAACTGAACACAATTATCAGCAGATGAAGCCTTTGGCCCAGTCCATCGGCCCCTACTCTATACTCCAGTCTTTAGGACGAGGGGGAATGGGAGAGGTTTACCTTGTTCAAGACCCTGCGTTTGGGCGTCATGTCGCTTTAAAAAAAATACGGCCTGAATTACAAGGCAACAAAACCATCCTCAATCGATTTTTAAGAGAGGCCCGGGTTGCATCCGCTTTGACGCACCCTTCGATCGTCCCTATTTTAAACATCCATGCCCATCTGCCCGAAGTCTATTACACGATGCCGTATGTAGAGGGAGACACCTTAAGACAAATTTTAAAAAGCGCAAGAGACCAAGAAAAAAATGGAGAGCCAATCCCTCCGATGGGACGCTCGATTCCTGCTTTGGCCCGTATTTTTCTACAAGTTTGCGAAGCGATCGCCTATACCCATTCAAAGGGAATTTTACATCGAGATATCAAACCTGAAAACATCATTGTCGGAAAATACGGCGAAGTGATGATTTTGGATTGGGGTATAGCCGATTTTATTGACCAGCTAGAAAAAGAAGAACCACTGCCTTCAAAAAAAATCAAAACAACTCATGAAGATCTAACGCGGCCCGGAAAAATCACTGGAACTCTCGCTTACATGGCGCCAGAGAGGCTTAAAGGTCATTCTTCTTCCGTTCAAACAGATATTTATGCGCTCGGCGTCATTTTGTATCAGATGTTAACATTGCAGCTTCCTTTTCAGCGTAAAACAATCGCAACCTTTAGAAAAACAGCTGATTCGGAACAACTGATCGACCCTATTGAAATGGCCCCTTACCGAGATATCCCTCATCAATTAGCTCACATCTGCAACAAATGCTTATGCAAAAATGTGGAGGATCGATTTAAAAGCGTTAATGATCTGCTGTTAGAACTGAAAAATTACATTGAAGGACGCCCTGAGTGGATCGGCACCACCCGTTTAGATGTCAAAAGAAAAGAGGACTGGCAGTTTCAAGAAAACATTTTACTAGCTAAGCACATTGCAATTACCCGCAACTTAGATGTGACTGAATGGGCAGAATTGATGATCTCTCACGCTTCATTTGCCCACAATGTCCGGCTCGAAGCGGAAGTGCGAGTTACAGAAAATAGTCAAGGTTTGGGATTTTTATTGTCTGTTCCTGACACAGATGAGAGAAAAACGTTAGAAGAAGGATATTGTCTTTGGCTGGGATCTACGTGTCAGCTATTTCGGAATAACGTGCAAGTGATGTCTGCGCCTGGTATTTACCTTATGCCTGGTCATTGGCATACCATTGCCATTGAAAAAATAGACGATTATTTAAAATTTTATCTTGATGGCAGGCTAAAAATGTCCTTTCTCAGCCATCTTCCGCTTACAGGCCGCCATGTGGGATTTTTGCATAAAGACGGCGACTTTGAGGTGAAAAACTGGATGGTTTATGATGGAAGCCATAACGTCATGGTGGGATGTCTTGCGGTACCCAATGCATTTTTGGGACGCAAATTATATGATTGGGCGCTACAAGAATATCGACGGATCGGACAGTGTTTTCCCGGAAGAATGGAAGGGCGCGAAGCGCTTTTTCGTGCAGGTCTTACGTTACTAGAAAAAGCAAAAGTTGAAAAAAGAAAAATTCCGCAAGAAAAACTTTTTCATTTAGCTCTTAAAGAATTTGAAAAACTCTACCGCACACCAGGGGCTCCTTTAGAGTATCTTGGCAAATCACTCGTTTATGCAGCTCTTCAAGATTTTGAAGAGGAAGCAAAATGTTTAGAGCTCGCCTTAAGAAAATTCCCCAAACATCCCCTTTTGCCCATTTTAAAAGAGCATGTCATGTATCGCATGCATGAAAGCTCTCTCAATCATCGAGAAGCTGCCTATCGAATTATTTTATTGGCGATCCGCCATATTCCCGAAGTGTTAGAACATCCTGATACCGCCCCTCTTATCGATAGTCTACAAAAAAACTGGGAGCCTTTACCTTTCCTTGAAGAGAGTGGTGAAACGTTAAAACAAATCACGATTCAACTGGCCTTTTGGTTAGCCAAAAAACCTATTTTGGTAGAAATTGCCAAAAACTATCTCAAAGAATCGCCCATTTCGGAAACACTTTTTTGCAACGCTATCTATGCCCTCATTGAACTGAATGCAATCGAAGAAATTAAAGAAATTCCATTAGATAGTCTCTCCCAAGAGCGTCGCTCTGGCATCAACTCCTTGCTCAACGAAGAAATTTCTACGGTTCCTACAAAGGAAAATCTCCGAGCGATGCGAATTTTACTTCCAAAACTGCTGCATCAAGGAAAAACCTCGTTGGTATTTCAAACAATCGCCAAACTCAAAAAAAACAAACTCTCCAAAGAAGAAAAACTCCCCTTTGATGCGCTTGAAATCTGGTGCTATCTTTTAGCTGGCAAAACCGCCGAAGCTGGAACTTTGTTCAAAAAATTTCCCAGATCTTCTTTCAACCAAGAACAGTCCCCTCTTCATTTTGCTTATGGCACTTGGCTTTACATGACGGAAGGGCCTGAAATCGCTTCCATTTATTTTAACGGCACTCTAGAAACGCCTCATCCCCCAACTACCATCTTACCCAGTCATTTTCTTGCGGACCGCATCGAGAAAATCTGGACGAAGGGAGCCTTTTGGTGGGAGAAAAAAGAACTGCATCGACAAATTGAACTGTTTTATCAATGCGTAGGCAAAGCACAATGAACACACATCCAAAAGTCAAATCGAGCAACATCGTCTACAACGGATTTTTCAGCGTCAAAGAAGATGTGTTAGAACGTTGCGATGGTCATATAGGCTGTTACACCTCTCTTGCGATGTCTGTTGATGCAGCGGTCGTCTTAGCGCAAGATGAACACAATCGTTGGATTTTAAACCGAGAATATCGCCATCCGACCGGCCAGGTTCTTTTAGGCTGTGCAGGAGGCCGTCTCGAAAAAGGAGAATCTGCCTTTTTAGGGGCGCAAAGAGAGCTATTTGAAGAAACGGGTTATTGGTCAGATACGATCCATCTTCTCGGCGAATGTTATCAATGTCCCGCGATCACAGACCAAAAAATCCTTTATTATTTTGCAGCCAATGCCAAGAAAACAGGAACACAAAAACTCGATCCACTAGAATGTATCGAAACTTGCCTCATGAGCGAAGAAGAGCTGCAGCAGGCGATCCGTTCCAACATCCCTATCGACGCGTCTCTTTTAACAGCTCTATGGCTATGGCAAGCCAGCAATTGTGGGTGAATAACAATTTCCAATGAAAAATCCTCAAAGAACGAAAAATTTGTCATTTATTCATGATTAGCGTGACAAATATTTATTTCAATAAAATCAACACAAAAACCCCTCCTAAAG
>Ga0210386_10002721_pt1 | contig 15048 bp, 13 predicted proteins | sample IncBWH32OmetaG_FD_160091 | JGI IMG/M metagenome (GOLD analysis project Ga0210386, IMG submission 160091) | Forest soil microbial communities from Barre Woods Harvard Forest LTER site, Petersham, Massachusetts, United States - Inc-BW-H-32-O ... | reverse complement strand
TAAGCTGTGCCGGTGACGACGTTAAGGAGATAATCTTGGTTCCATCCGGCCTTTTTTCGGCGGTTTTTGAGGCTGGTGATAGGCTTTGCCTGTGTGAGGAGATTGAGGGCGGTGTGCTTGATGACGGCCATGTTGGCGGGGCCATGTCCGGATCGCAGGCGTGCCAGATCATCGCGGAAGACGACATCAAGTACCCAGTGCAGGCGGTTCTCGATCCCCCAATGCCCCCGCACGACACGCGCGAAGGTCTCGACGTCAAGCTTGGTTGAACACAGGTAGTAGCGCTTTTGCCGCTCGATCTTATCGCCACGTTCGGTTTCGCTTTCGACCATTCCGATCGCTGCCAAGCCGGGGAATTTGAGTTCCCCCGGATAGCGTCGGTCGGAGAGCATCCAGTCTATGTCGTGGCAGATGGCGTGGCGGCGGGTTTCGATCCGACCATGATCCCCATCAACCGTCGTGCTGCGCTGTATGTTCAAGGCTGGCGATGACACGGCGAAGGTCTTGTCGACCTCGGCATATGTCGCCGGCCAGTTCTCCTTGAGCGCCAGGACGTAGTCGCCGCCGCCATCAAGGATGGTTTGCGCGATCTCCGTCTGGGTGCCCATGGCGTCGATCGTGACCAACGCTCCAGCCAGTTCCAGGCGTTGCAACAGGATGGGGATGGCGGTGATCTCGTTGGACTTCTCCGCCACCGCTTCCTGGCCGAGAACCAGCCTCTGACGGCTCGCCCAGGCGGAGACGGTATGCAGCGGCAAGCGGCCCTTCGAACGGGCGTGGCTGCGGCGCGATGTCTTGCCATCTATGGCGATCATATCGGGTGTGTCGCCGCGCAGCCCTTCGACCCAGGCCAGGAAACAGGCCTTGAACATCTCAGGATCAATGGCAGCGACCACGTCACACAGCGTGTCATGACTGGGGATACCATGCTCATAGAGCTGGAAGCGGCGCAGGAAGTCGAGACGTTCCTCGCCCCAGAGGGTGATCTCGACGAAGTCGTCGGCTCCGGAAATCGTCGCGCAGAGTAGCAGGAGAAGGACTTCCGGAAGCGGATACAACACCTTCGCCGATTGGCGCGGGTCACGCAGTGCCGAGAAATGTGCCAGAAAGGCTGTGCGGGCCGGCTCAGACATCGGGGCCTCCTCGTGTGACGACCCCTAAGAATCCCATTTTCCCCCGCGCCGGAATCCCCTACCCGTTCAAGCGATTGCCCTGACGCCGCGACCAGCCGCAGCGCGCGGCGACTGGCTGCGGTTTCCGACGTAAGGCGCCACCTATTCCGATCTCATACCGCCCCGCGTTCTGAGCTCATGGCGCCCACGTTGCGGAGCTGCGGGGCAAAGGGAGATGGATTGTCGCGCGGGTCAGCACGACCTGGCCTCCAGTGCCGCCATCGCAATCGATGGCAAGATGGGATGCCGACAGCGAGGCTTTCGATGCCGCGGATACCGTGGATACATGTCACACCGGACCGACCTCAAACGCCCCAAAAAACCTCGGCAGCGTTCTCAATTCTGCTGATAGAACAGCGCCCGTCTCGTCGGGAGGAGCTGCAGTAAGATATCGTCGTCGCTGACGGATGATCTCCGCGGGAAAGCGATGGCGATAGTGCGGGTCGGGCGGCGTCACCCCTCAGTCTCATTCGTCCCCACCTCTGTCGCCAACCCCGGGTACCGTGACAATGCCGGCGGACAGCAGACTGCCTCTGTCTGGTGCCATAGGCGGTGCTCAACCTTCTCAGCGAAAGCACCGTTCGTCGTCTAAGACGTCGGGTCATCGATCCCGGTCAGCGACCGCCGCTCCGACCGGGCATCAGTCTACGAGAACGAAAGTCGCAGCCAGCCAGGCCGCGTTGATCCTCTTTACAAGGCCTACGGCCGATTACGCATCCTTAGTCGGCCAGGGGTCGCCGATTTTGATCCGCTCGGCCAAAAACTCCAGGAAGACGCGGATCCGGATCGGCAGGAGCCGCCCCTGCCCAAGATAGACGGCATGCAGTTCGTCGATGTCGCCGGTGTTGAATTCCTCGAGAACAGGGACGAGCCGATTGGCGGCGATATCGTCCTTGACGATAAATGACGCCAGACGAACCAGGCCGACACCATTGATGGCAAGTGCCCGTAGCGCGTCGCCGTCGCTGGCCTGGACGTTGCCGGAGGGCGGGATCGTTTTCTCCACGCCGCCGTCGATCAACGGCCAGCCCTTCGCCATACGGGCATAGTTGAAGCCAAGACGATTATGCCGCGCCAGATCGCCCGGTGTCCTCGGAACGCCGTATCGCGCGAAATAGTCCGGTGATCCGACGATTATCATCCGCGCAGCTCCGAGCTTGCGCGCGATGAGCTGCGAGTTTCTGAGTGGACCGCTGCGCAGTGCCACATCGGTCCGTTGTTCCAGCAGATCGATTACCTGGTCCGTCAGCGATATCTCCAGAGAGAGCTTCGGATAGGCCTCGAGGAAAGCGGGGACGATCGGCAGCAGCAATAATCGCCCGACTGGGATGTTGACGCTCACTCTGATCTTTCCGCTGGGCACCTTGGCCTCCGCAACGGATTGCTCAACCTCGTCGATGTCGGCGAGCAGCCGGATGCTCCGCTCGTAAAACAATCGCCCTTCCGGCGTGAGCTGAAGCATCCTGGTTGAGCGATTGACCAGTCGGGCGCTGAGCCTGGTCTCGAGGCGCCCGACAAGCTTGCTGATCGCCGAGGGGGTCATACGGAGTGCGCGCGCCGCGGCCGAAAACCCACCGAGCTCGACCACCCGCACAAAGACTTCCATCTCGCCGGAGCGGTTTACATCCAATCGGGCCACTGTGAGTTCATTTCACAAATTCTGTGACGAACCCAAGCCTACTGCGTGCTCTTTGGCACGTCTATCTGTGCGGGACCGCGCCTCGATCACACCGAGAGGTCATCATGTCACGCACTATCAAGTTCGCGAAGGCCGGAGGACCGGAAGTTCTCGAATTCCTCGAGACGGAAATCCCGGCCCCCGGGCCGAGCGAGGTTCGCATCAAGGTCAAAGCAATCGGTATCAATCGCGCCGAGTCGATGTGGCGCACCGACATGTACATCGAGCCGGTGAAGTTCCCGGCGGGTCTTGGATATGAGGCCGTAGGCCTCGTTGACTCGATCGGCAAGGACGTCAGCGGCATCGCGGTGGGTGACGAGGTCAACGTACTCCCATCCTTTTCGATGAACCAGTACCACACCTACGGCGAGGTCATCCTTGTGCCAGATTACGCCGTCGTGAAGCACCCGAAATCGCTTTCGTTCGCCGAGGCCGCATCGGTCTGGATGATGTTCGTGACTGCGTACGGCGCGTTAATCGAAGATGCCAAGGTGAAGAGGGGCGACTTTGTCCTCGTGCCCGCAGCCTCCAGCAGCGTCGGACTGGCGGCGATCCAGATCGCCAACTACGCCGGCGCAACGTCCATTGCACTGACCCGCACTTCGGCAAAGCGAAATCAGCTGATTGAAGCCGGCGCTGCGCATGTGATCGCCACGGAAGAGGTCGACCTCGTCGCGGAAGTAATGCGGATCACCGATGGCAAGGGTGCGCGCGTCGTATTCGATCCGGTCGGCGGCCCCAATTTCCCGAAGCTGATTTCCGCGCTGGCCTTCCAGGGCACGGTGTACATCTACGGCGCGCTCGCAGATGGCGACACGCCAATGCCGGTGCTCGCGATGATTGCCAAGATGCCGGTCATCAAGGGGCACAGCATCTGGCTCACGACCGGCGACGAAGCACGCCGGAAGGCCGCGATTGAATTCGTCCTCAAAGGTCTCGCAAGCGGTGCGCTCAAGCCCATCATCGATCGCGCTTTCAAGTTCGACGACATGGTGGAAGTTCATCGCTACCTGGAGAACAACGGCCAATTCGGCAAGATTGTCGTTACCCTTTGAGCTGATTTCAAATCCCCTCTCGGTGGCGAGAAAGCGCGCGCTCCGCGCAGTCGCACACGAGTCTTCGAAGGAACTGGGACCACATGAGCATGACCGGATTGAAACCGACCCAAAGCAATGAGATCGAAGATCTCGATGTTATCCTGATAGGCGCTGGCTTTGCCGGTTTCTATCTCCTTGACCGTCTGCGCGGTATGGGCATGTCCGTTAAGGTATTTGAGGCCGGGGACGGCCCCGGCGGCGTCTGGTACTGGAATTGTTATCCCGGGGCCCGCGTCGATTCTCCCGGCCCCATGTACCAATTTTCGCGCGAGGACCTGTGGCGCGACTGGTCGTTCAGCGAGCTCTATCCCTCGTGGCAGGAACTCCGCGCCTACTTCCGCTACGTGGACGAAAGACTCGATCTCAGTCGGGACATCCGCTTCAACACACGCGTAACTGCGGCGGAGTTCGACCCGGCGCGCGATCGCTGGACTATCCACGCAAACGACGGCTCCGCGACGCGGGCCCGCTACTTCGTGGTCTGCACCGGCCTGGGCGCGACGCCCTATACGCCGGACATACCTGGCTTGAACGACTTCGCCGGCGAACGCCATCACACCGCGCTTTGGCCTCAGCAGGGTCTTGATTTGGCCGGCAAACGGGTCGGCGTCATCGGGACCGGCGCAAGCGGCGTGCAGATCGCTCAGGAAGCCGCCGCAGTGGCGGCTCATCTCACCGTCTTCCAGCGAACACCCAATCTGGCCTTACCGATGCGGCAGAGGACGCTTGACGATGCCACGGTCCGCCGCATGAAGGAGGGCTATCGAAGCGCCTACCAGAAGCGAAGGACGACCCTCGGCGGGTTCGACTACCAGGTACTCGACAGGTCCGCAGCCGAGGTTTCGGAGGCGGAGCGGCAAGCGACCTTCGAACGCATCTGGGAGATCGGCGGCCTCGCCCCATGGGTTGGCTCCTTCAACGACCTCCTTACGAATGAGGAGTCAAACCGCGCCGCCTACAAGTTCTGGCGCGACAAAACACGGGCGCGGGTCAACGATCCCGCCGTCGCCGAGATGCTCGCACCGACCGAACCGTTGCACCCCTATGGGACCAAACGACCGTCACTCGAACAGAACTTCTTCGAGATCTTCAATCAGCCCAACGTGAGGCTTGTCGATCTGCGCAAAACGCCGATCGAACGCGTGACGCGCCGTGGGGTCCGGACGACGGCCGGCGAGCATGAGCTCGATATTCTTGTCTTGGCGACCGGGTTCGACGCCATTACGGGCGGACTCACCAACATCGACATTCGCGGCACGCAGGGTGAGACGCTGCGCGAGAAGTGGGCGAAGGGAGTTCGTACCTACCTCGGAATGGCTGTGGCGGGCTTCCCCAATCTCCTCTTCGTCTACGGTCCGCAGAGCCCGAACGCTTTCGCCAACGGGCCGACCTGCGCCGAACTTCAAGGCGACTGGATCGTCCAGATGCTAGGTCACCTTCGCCAACACCACTTCACGCGGTTCGAGGCCACCGTCACCGCCGAGGAAGCGTGGCGCGCGCAGGTGCTCGAGATTGCGGACTCAACGCTCTTCCCGCGCGCGGATTCCTGGTACTTCGGCGCCAACATCCCGGGCAAGCGGCGCGAGATGCTGTCCTACGCCGGTGGTCTTTCGACATATATGGCGAAATGCAACGAAAGCGCCGAACGCGGGTACGAGGGCTTCGCGATCAACTGAGTCTCAGCCTTGCCCTAGCGCCGCACCGAGCGCCGGGGATTCGGCCCCCCGGATTTCGCCTCGGGCCAGGACGGTTGCAGGGTCTTGCCGAGCGCCTCGCTGGTCCGTCCACCTCGGCTGCTCTGGAATAAGCCCTATCCGCTTTCGGCCCCCACGGTGGGGCGACATCGATAGCTTAAGGCCGAACAAAGCGCCGCCCGCTCAATCGCTTCGATGAAGCTAAGCACCCACCGCATGAGGAAGTCGCAAATGTCCCAGCACAATCATCAGACCGTGCCGACGCAGTTCGTGGATGCCGCGGGTATCCGGTTCGCCTATCGACGCTTCGGCAAGATGGGTGGCGTACCGCTCGTCTTCAACATGCATTTCGTTGGCACGATGGATCACTGGGATCCGCTGGTGACCGACGGCCACGCGGCGACGCGAGAGGTGGTCCTGTTCAACAACGCCGGTGTGTCAAGCACGAGCGGCGAGGTTCCAAATTCGGTCGAGGACATGGCTTCCAACGCGGCCGCATTCATTCGGGCGCTCGGCCTCGTCAAAGCCGATATCCTCGGATTTTCATTGGGCGGGCTCGTGGCTCAGGCGTTGGCGGTCGGCGCCCCCGACCTGGTTAGCCGCTTGATCCTGGTGGGAACCGGCCCGCGGGGCGGCGAGGGCATGGCGAGCCTGACACCAGAAGCCCAGGCCATATTCGGGGCGGAATATACGAATCCAGACGAGGTTTGGCTGGGCGCGTTCTTCACGCCGTCCGAGAGGAGCCAGGCCGCCGGCCGGGCCTTCTTAAAGCGGTTTCGTCTGCGCACGGAAGATCGCGATCGGGATGTCAGCGATCGGGTCGCACCCGCCCAGCTCGAGGCGCTCGCGAAATGGGGTGCGCCCAGTACGAGCGCCCTCGGCTATCTCCGAGCGATCACCCAGCCCGTGCTGGTGATCAACGGAAGCCATGACGTGCTCATCTACAGTGTCAATTCGCTCATTCTGCAGCAGAACCTGCCGAACGCACAGCTCATCGTCTATCCGGACGCCAACCACGGATCGCAGTATCAATACCCCAAGCTGTTCGTTGATGATGTGACGCGTTTTCTCGGCGCCGAAACCCCGTTTCCAATTCCAAAGGATTAAGATCGCAATTGACAAACAAGTGAAGATTCCGGGACCCAACCATCCCATTGCGATCGAAGCGGACCAGTCTCGCGGCATGGTCACCTTCGGCGGAAAGGTCATCGCCGACACCCGCGAGGCTTTGACGCTTCGCGAGGCCACCTATCTGCCGGTCCAATATATCCCCCGCCGGTTGGCTAACCGGCGCCGCTGGCCCTGAGCGTCCTGTCCTCAAATACCGAGGCCGATGATCGATACCGTGCGCGCGGCCGCTGTGGTACTCATCCCGGCGTCCTGCAGCAGAGGGGCCATGCGGACGACCAGTGCGGATACGGCAAGCGCGGCCGTGGCGAAGGAAAGGCTGACAGCCCAAAAGACGCCAGTCCACAGCACATCGGCCACCGTAGTATCCACGCGTTGCGGCGCATGATCGATTTGGCGAGTCCCTTCATGCAGAACAGGATGAATGGCCAGGGCAAGCATACGGATCGAGACCAACGCCACCATCCGAACGCCGACCTTATCGACAACGTGGCCAAGCAACGGCGATGTCGCGGCGAGGACAATCGTCAAGTAAAGAAAGGATGAGGCCACCTCACCCCGTCTCCATCCGGAGGTAACTTGCGAGGGCCCAATGAAACGACCGAGGCGGTAGAATGGGAGTGTCGTGAGGCCGGCGAAACATCCGATGGTAGCGGCCAGCAAAACCGGCCACCTGTTGCAGAACTCGGCGGCCTTGGTCGCGGATGGTAGAGACTCCCCCACGTTTCAGCGCTGCATCTGGCCAGGCTTTGTTGATGTTGGTTTCAATGGCGGACGATTGCCCCTCAGCAGCGCTCCATCAGAGCCGCGGTCGGCGCGTCGGCCGCGGCTCCGAGGTGTCGGCCGCGCGGGATACGCCGCCGCATCAGACCGTCCAACCTCCGGCAAACGGGATAGTCTGACCGTAGAAAAAATCGCTCTCCGGACCGGCTAGCAACAGCACTGTCTGTGCGCATTCTCTCCCGGTCGCGAGACGGCCCGCAGGGCATTCCGCAACTCGCTGGCCGAATGCCTCGGTTTCCCGGTAGGCCTTCGGAAAATAGGTGGGGTTCTCGACGTAGGACTGCGCCGTCGCATTGACGTTGACGTGGGGCGCCACTTCCATCGCGACATGTCTCATGTAGCCGTGCTGGGCGGCGCGCGCGCCACCGTAGAGGGCCACGCCGCCGCTCCGACCGCGCAGGCTGTCAGCGCTGCCGACAACGACGATTTTGCCGCGCTTACGCTCCAGCATCTGCGGCAGGACCGCACGCGTCAGCCGATGCAGCGGGTAGAACAGCCGCTGCATCGCATACTCCATATCCTCGTCGCTCTTTTTATGAACGGGCGCGTATTTGTGAGGATAGGCAAAGTTGGCTATCAAGACATCGACATGCCCGACCTCCCGCGCGAGATCGTCCGCAGCGCTAGGGACCGTGAGATCGTGGTCCACCGCGAAGACCTCGCCATCCTCCTCCCGGAAGAGCTTCACGATGTCAGCCCCGGCGTACTCGCTGCAGTCGGTGACGATCACTCTTTTCCCTGCAAGTCTACCAGCCATGCTTATCTCCTGTTGCGTGGATTGACGTGGTACTGCCTGGACGGCGGACGTGTTCATCGATTTGCGTCAGAGTGGCTGCTTCCGGTTGATGTCTTCCGCGGGCTGCCGCTCCCGCTGTCGCTCGATCCATGCACGGAATGGGGGTCCCGTCAGCGCTCCAGCCACACCGCCTTGCTAGCCCCACGCGGCACCAGAGGCGTGGCGTAGAAGCCGGGCGTGGCTGACATGGTCACTTGATCGGTGACACCCTGGTAGTGGCCGCAGGGCGTCTCGGCTTCAAAGAGGTCTGGCGCCAGATATTCGTGCCCCCCCGTCGTACCAGCCGTGGCATAAGCGTAGCGTTTGTCGAACACACCCATTTGGAGAAGCCATAGTGAGAGGCGGGCCAACGAGATTCGGACCCGGTAGCTTCCACCCTCGATCGCTCTGCGCTTGAGTGCCGCGATCGCACCGACGCTGGCCATCCACGAAGTGATGTAATCGTTCACCACAAAGATCTCGGGCAGTTTCGGATTTTCCACCGATCCCTCGAGCGCCAACGCGCCGGAGACCCCGCCCGCGGTCTGATCGAACCCGATGCGATTCGCCCAGGGTCCTTTGGGGCCGTAAATCGAGATGTCGACATGGACAATGCCGGGGCGAACAACCGCCAACTCGTCTGTCGACAGGCCCATCCGTTCGATGAACCCGGGCCGCCGGTTGGCAAAGAACACGTCTGCGTCCCGCAGCAACGCCTTGAACCGCGCCATCTCATCGGGACGGCCAATGTCCATGATGGACGACCGCATGCCGACATTGGCGGTGTAGTAGTTGAAATCCATCTCGAAGTCGTTGGGGCGCCAGATGTTCAGGACATCGGCGCCGTGATAGGCCAACGCCCGTCCGAAGCCCGAACCTGCGATGACGTGGCTGAGGCCAAGCGCGCGTACGCCGCCCAATGGTGTGGTCGGACGATCGCCGAACGGCTCCGGGGCGCTGTCCGCAATCTTCTCGATTTCGATGAGCGGCATGCGCTCGACATACTGCCCTTGCTCCTCCGCGAGAAACTCCTCCGGGCTACGTACAACCGTTGCCTGCAGCCCGGCCCGGTTCATCGCGTCCTCAAGCACAAAAGCGTCCCACTTGCGGACGGCCTCGCCGATCGCCTTCGGGTCGTCGTTGCAACCAAAGAAGGCAAGTGCCTTGGTTTTGAGAGCCGGATAGATGTTCATGAGCAGAATCCGGCGCCCGTCTCTCGTTGGATACATGTTCGCAGGCATAAAGGGATTGGTGGGATCGGCAGGATTTCTGGGAGGATACCCATTTAGCAGTTCCCACTTCTGATCGTAGAAGGGGCAGAGGCGGTGCAGGACCTGGCCGAGGTTGACGGAAAGATCCTGGCCTGTGCCTCCGCGGAAGCGCCACAGATCAGCGACCGAAACCGCCTTCGCCATCAAGCTGACAGCGGCCATCGTGGCAAGGGGCAACGGACTCTTTACGATCGGGTCGCGGCCAATGAAGGCCATGTCACCCCCGCCGGAACGAGGATCGAGATCGACAACACTAAGCACCTCGGCCAACTCCCGCTTCGGATCGATGCGACGATCGTCGAGGATCGGGTTTGCAAGCGCATCGGTGATGCGGAGTCCGAGTCCGTCCATAAAGCGTCCTCCTGGTCGGCGCTTTTATGCTCGACGGCGTTCGAGCGTGGTTGCGCGGCTGACACCCAACTCCGTCGCTCGGCGTGGGACGAAAAAGGGCGCCGGCTTCAGGATCTGATTATCCATATCGATGAGCGTATCTTCTTCCAACGCGACGCGCCGGTAAGCCTGCCATTCGGGATCCGATTCCATTGCGTCGCGCCGCTGCTCTCGGTCTGCAAGGCTTTCGTATTGCCAGAGATGCACGACGCGGCTGAGCGGCCCGATATGGGTGACGAAGAAGCCGTACGGCTCTCCAAGATACTTGCACTGCAGAGGCAACGCCAGGCGCTCATAGGTTTCGAGGAACTTTGCGAGCCGGTTTGGCGCGATGGTGTACGTGCGATGGTCGAAGATCATTGGCGTTTCTCCTTAGTGGTGATCAAAATCGGAGCCGCCTACGGGCGTCTCAGCGATGCTGGATCGGCACCTGGGCTCCAGCTGCTGCAAGCCCGAGCACCGTGGCCCGGTCCTTCAGCTTGGTATCGACTGAGCTCTGGCTGCTGAATCGGGAGTCCCATCACGCCGTGTCGCTTCGTAGGCGGGATAATCGGCGTACCCCTTCGTCCCGCCATAGTAGAATGTCCTGCGATCGTAAGGATTGAGTGGAAGGTGATGCCGCAGCCGTTCTGGAAGATCCGGGTTCGCAAGAAAGTGGCGGCCAAACGCGACGAGATCCGCACCGCTCTCCGCAAGGATCGCCTTGGCGCCCGTGCTGTCGAAGCCGCCTGCCGCGATCACCGGTCCTCCAAACAGCGGGCGAAGCCGGCCGGCCGCTACCGGCTGTTGGGCGTCGTCAGACACGTTGCCCGTGACCCGTGGTTCGATCACGTGCAGGTATGCCAGACTGAAACGACTGAGGGCTCGCGCCACATGAGGAAAGGTCACGTCGGGCGCGCTGTCACCCATGCCACCAAACTTATTGCTTGGCCCAATGCGAACGCCGACCCGGTCGCTGCCCCACACGGACGTCACCGCTTCAACGACTTCGAGCAGAAAGCGGGTCCGATTTTCGACAGAACCGCCATACGCGTCCGTGCGTCGATTGGAATTATCTTGCAGGAACTGATCGATCAGGTAGCCGTTGGCGGCATGTACCTCGACGCCGTCGAAGCCGGCCGCCTTGGCGCGTTCCGCTCCTTTTCGGTACTCATCGACGAGACCCGGTATTTCCGACAGCTCGATCGCTCGCGGCATTGACCCGATGGCGGGACCGCTGGGGAGCAAGGCGCGAACCTCAGCCTGGATGGCAGATGGCGCGATCGGAGCTTGGCCGTTCGGCTGAAGGTCAACGTGCGATTGCCGACCGACATGCCAGAGCTGGAGCAAGATCTTGGCACCTTTCGCATGCACAGCATCAACGACTTTCCGCCACCCTGTCACCTGTGCGTCGGTGAAGATGCCCGGCGAGGCATAGCCGCCGTTTCCGGTCGGCGCGATGAAGGTCGCCTCAGTGATCATCAGCCCGCCCTCTGAGGCACGCTGTCCGTAGTATGTCGCCATCAGGTCGTTGGGCACGTTGCCCAGCACGTCCGCACGCATCCGTGTCAGCGGCGCGAGGACCACGCGGTGCGAGAGATCAATCGCGCCGATCCGGATCGGCGAAAACAGCTTCGACATTTGCGCATCTTTCATCAATTGGGCCGCTGCATCGTCCCGGGTGCCGCCTGAACTGTTCGACGATCAGCTATCAACTGGCTGTCTTGCCACCATTCACGCGAATGATCTGGCCCGTGATGTAGGTTGCCTTGCTGGACGCGACGAAAACGATCGCATCAGCGATCTCGGCGGATAATGCCCCCCGCTTCAGTGGAACGGCCGAGTAAAAGGCCGCCTTCTTCTCAGCAGACCCAGTGAGACGATCAAGCATCGCCGTTTCGGTCGGCCCCGGCGCCACGGCATTGACGCGAACGCCGTAAGCGGCCGCCTCGATCGCGGCGGACTTCGTGATACCTTCGACCGCGTGCTTGCTACCTGCGTAGAGCGAGAAGTTCGCACCTCCGCGCTCGCCAAATGTCGAAGAAATGTTGACGATGCTGCCGCTGCGCTGCGCTTGCATAATCCGCAGCTCATGCTTCAAGCCCAGCAGAGTGCCGAGGACATTCGTATCGAACATCGCAGTATACGCTTCGGCAGATACACCGGTCACCGGGCCCGGGGTGCCTTCAGTGCCAGCGTTGTTGACGGCGATATCAAGGCGACCGAAGCGTGCCACCGTTCCGTCGACGAGATCACTTACAGCTTTCTCGTGCCGGACATCTGCAAGAATAAACCCGGCGTCTGCACCCAGCCCGCGCAACTCGGCTTCCAGCGCCTTCCCTTCCGGCTCCCTGCGGCCGGAGACAATCAACCGGGCCCCTTCCTTCGCGAAGGCGATCGCGGTAGCGCGGCCGATGCCGGTCAAGGCTCCGGTTATCAAGACAACTGGCGTGCTCATCGCTCATTCCCCGAAGATATGCCCCGCTTGCAGCCTGGGCGTGGGTGGAAGGTTCGTGGGCGATTTCATCTCTTCGAGGTGCGCCAACGATTTCAATGGAAGGACACATAGGTTGGTCTGGCGCTTTTGGGTAAGACTTTCTAAGCTAAGAGACATACTTGCCAGGCATGGATTGGCCGTATGGAACTTCGGCATCTCCGTTATTTTGTCGCCGTCGCCGAGACGGGCAGCCTGACAACCGCAGCCGAGCAGAGACTGAACACGGCTCAGCCCTCTCTTAGCCGGCAGATCCGCGATCTCGAGACCGAGGTCGGCGTTCAATTGCTGACGCGCAGCGCTCGCGGGGTCGAGTTGACGGCGGCTGGTCGCGCTTTTCTCGAGCACGCTCGATCGGCGCTGGCCCAGGCGGAGGCCGCTACCGAAGCCGCAAGGCGGACAGCGCGTCCGGCAAAGCCTGTTTTTGCCCTCGGCTTCCTGACCGGGCAGGAGATGGATTGGCTGCCCGAAACCATGCGTATTTTGCACGACGTGCTGCCGGAGATCGAGGTCACTATTTCGAGCCAGTATTCTCCTTTGCTTGCCGATGCACTGACAAAGGGCAAGCTGGACCTTGCCTTCATGCGTGCAGAGCCGGGCATGCCGGATTTGACTTATCAGCTCGTCGCTGAAGAGTCGTTGGTCGCGGTCTTACCAAGCGATCACCGCCTCGCCGCCCTTGAGGAGGTCGATCCTCGGGAATTGGTCGGTGAAACGTTTATCGCCGTCTCAACGACGGCTCCCACTCTCAGGGCAATCATCAATGAGTTCATATTACAATCGGGCCTGGATATTCACCCCAGTCACGAGGTCGACAATCTCGCGATGGCGATGTCTTTGGTCGCATCGACGCGCGGTGTCGCCTTGCTTCCCGCCTACGCCAAAAACTTCCTTCCTTGGTCAGTCATCAGTCGGCCACTTACCGGTGACTCGCCGAAGGTCGGCTTGGTTATCGGATATAGCACACACAATACGTCCCCAACGCTAAAGTTATTCCTTTCCCGGATTGGCGGTTTACTCCCTCGCCGTCAGATTAGTCCGAGCGGATCCTTAGAATAGGCTGGGGCGAGACGCTGAGCGATGTGGTCCGAGAGGGACCCAACGCTCTGACGCGCTACTATCCAGTGCGGCATGGGATTCGAACACTCGGCCTCCAACCTTTGCACGGGCTGGCGATAACCGAGCTTCTAAAGGGCTGCGCAAACCAACCGATTTCTGCCCCATGTGGCCGCTCCGTTCAACTTGCGACCTTGCCATGCCGGAAGGCTCCAGCCAGATGATCGATGAAGGCGCGCACTGCCGGCGGCAGGCCGCGGCGCGTTGTGAAGACGAGGTGGACGATACCGACCTCCCTGCGCCATTGCGGGAAGACGTGCACCAGGGCGCCGCTCGCCAATTCGCGTCGACAAGAGTGGTCCGGCAGGAGCGCCACACCAAGTCCGGCCACGGCGGCATCGCGAAGCGCCAGGAAATCGACACAGGTCATCCGCGGCTCATGGCGGATCGAGCGCGCCTCGCCCTCTGGCCCGATGAAATCCCAGACGATCTCGCCCATCTGGTCGGTGGTGGCGAGCGTCGGAAGATCGGCGAGCGCTGCGATGTCGCCGCTGGTACAGGACGCCGCCAGGGCTGGCGCGGCGACCAGAATTCGGCTGGAGCGTCCCAAGGTGCGCATGGTCAGGGCGGCATCGGTCGCGAGCGCCGCTCTGACCCGGACCGCGACGTCGATCCGCTCATCGATGAGGTCCACCGCACGGTCGACAGCTACGACCTGTAGCTTAGCCTTCGGGAAATTCCTCATGAAACTGGAGAAGGTTGGCGACAGCGCCTCGATCAGACCCAGCGGACAACTACAACGGACAACGCCGTGCGGCTCGCCCAAAGCCTCTGACACGACTGCATCGGCCTGCTGCACGTCCATAACGATCATGCGGCAGCGTTCGTAGAAAGCCTGTCCGACCTCGGTAACACGGAAGCGGCGGGTGGAGCGTTCGATCAGCCGCACGCCGAGGCGTGCCTCCAAACCCGCGATCCGACGGCTCAGCGTCGATTTCGGCGCCCGTAGCGCCCGTCCCGCCGCAGCGAAGCCGCCATAGGTCACCACTTCGACGAAGAGGGCGTAATCGTTCAGGTCTGGCGTGTGCAATCGTCTCATCCATGGAACACCAAGGCTCAATACTGACATCTACTCCGCTCAGCGTACCACGGTCATTCTCTTTGCTACATGCGAGCACCTCGCCGCCCCAGATCATGGAGAGAGAAGATGTCCGGCAAATTCGAGAGCAAGGTGGTCGTGGTGACGGGCGGGACGAGCGGTATCGGCCTCGCCGCCGCCAAGCGGTTCGCCGCCGAGGGCGCATCCGTGTTCATCACGGGCCGCCGCCAGCAAGGGCTCGACGCGGCGGTCAAGACAATCGGCGGACAGGTGAGCGGTGTGCGCGCCGATATGTCGAAGCTGGCCGATATCGATCGCCTTTATGACGCGGTCCAGCAAAAGCACTCGCAGATCGACGTCCTCTTCGCCAATGCCGGTGGCGGCTCGATGCTGCCGCTCGGCGCCATCACCGAGGAGCACTATGCGGACATC
>Ga0210386_10002720_pt1 | contig 15050 bp, 9 predicted proteins | sample IncBWH32OmetaG_FD_160091 | JGI IMG/M metagenome (GOLD analysis project Ga0210386, IMG submission 160091) | Forest soil microbial communities from Barre Woods Harvard Forest LTER site, Petersham, Massachusetts, United States - Inc-BW-H-32-O ... | reverse complement strand
GAGTACTACCAGCCTACCTTTTCGGCTGGGATCCGGTGGTCGCCTGCAAAGCACGAAAAATAAGTAGGCGCAATGGCCTGCATTTGATCGAAACGATGCTGGGGCGGTATGAACATGATTTGCAGGTCATGTTTCATACCGCCCCAGGTTACGTTGTGGTTGTGGACCGAACTTGATCCACAACGCTTGGTCTGGATAGCTGGGTCAGTTTTCCCGGGCGCCGGCCAGCAGATGATGCGACGAGGCGCCCACATTTGGGCCGGCTTCGCGTTCAGGGCAATGCGTCACTTGCCTGAAGCATAAGGATCTGGAACCGGTTTGCCGCTTTCGAGCCATGCGGAATAGATCATGTCGCGGAGCATACTGGCGCCTGCAGCCAGTCGATCGGCGGCGAAATCGCGCGATTCCTGTGTTCCCTGCCCTTCAAATCCGCCGATTTTCTCCAATTGATAGACTTTTTCAACGTATTTTGAGGTCTGGCGAAGATAGGTGACGTAGTCGGTAAAAACGTCTCCCTCGATTGCATGAGCCGGAGTCATGCGCGATTGAACGTCGGGTGCATGCAGATTAGCACCGACAAAGGGCCCTTCAAACTGCCAATGGATCGTGTGTGCCGTGGTGTAGCCGTTGGGGTTGGGTCCGGTCCAACCGTTGTACTGGACCGTGGTGTGAAGCGGTTGCGAAGCGTCGCCCACGTAGTGCCCCAGCCACCCGGTATAGAAGATCGCCGCCTGCTCCACGGCATGGGTGTCCTCGTGTATGGCCGCGAGGCGTCGATATTCACGAAGCGAGGCCTTCAGCCTCTCCCACACCTCAGTAGCCTCCCAGGGTTGAAGACCTATTTTTTCCGGTCGCTGGCCGGCGGCGAAAGCCATCGCCTCAAAGTCAAGCCGGCGGTGAGGCAAGGGGCCGAGCGCGTCGGCGAGTTCAAGATCGATGAAGTGCTCGGGGGCTTGTGCCGCATTGAGTTCAGGTTCAGCCGGTGACCGCCAGCGATCCGGCTCGGGACCGAGATATTCAATCTCGTTGATCGCTGCTTCGGAGTGAAGAAAAGCGGGTGCATCAGCGGGCAGATTGGTGACGGCCAAACGGTTGATAATGCGATGACCTTCGTTACCCCAGGCATAGGCGAAAGACGCATGCAAGAAGACGCTTGCAAGGACAATGAATGGAGGCAGGGTCAGTATGTTGCCGGGTTTCGAGGGAAGCATGGAAGCAAGTATACGGGGAGGCGGAATTGGTTCTTGCTTCGGGAAAATTCGAGAACTCGACCTGGAAGCAAGGAGCGCCCCGGGTGGCGTTTAGGGTACAACGGTACGCCAGTTCAGTAACATACGCTTGAAGACCTAGCCTGTTTTGTGGGAGGGTGCAAGATAAGGCTCATTCTGTTAATGCTGCGCCAGGCCGTAAGGGGCGTCCAGATCAGGACAGCCGGGGCAGTGTACATGTATTCTCGCTTAAACAGTGCAAGGCCAACGGGGTCTGCGATCTGCTCGATCAGCCCCCCATAACTGAGCGTGCGACTGACCCCGTCGCGCGCGGAGACGTATCACCGGCGCAGGCGTGGCTTCAGCAACGAGAGAAGCAGCGGCGCAGGTGAAGATGCAGGAGTGCGGCAACCCGATGGACTCACGCGAATCCAGACAGCCGAACCAGGACGGAGAGAATCCCTCTCCGCCGATCTGGTCCTCACTGTCGGTGCTCGCGGTAGCGATGGCTGCAGGTCTCATTCTCGCCCGGGTTGAAGCTGGTCCAAAATTTGATTGGCTTTTGCTGATGACAGCGATGGGGCTGACTGCGGCGGTCCTGATGCGCGTGCTCGCCGATATTTCCGCCGAACGCGAAGCCGCGGCGCGATATGCGGGCGATCCTCTCAAAGATATCCTGGATTCGGCGGGCACGATGGTGCTTTCCATCGGCCTCGACGGCAAACTCACCTACATGAACCCGACCGCAGAGCGGCTGCTTGGCTACCACGCCGCAGAACTGGTGAACCAGGAGAGCACCGAAAAGCTGCTGGCCCCCGGCGAAGAGCATCGCCTGGTCTCCGAAGTCCGGAGACTCTACGGCATTGGGAAGCCGGTGGAGGAAGGGCAGGAAGGCAGCCTCTTTACCTATGCGGAGGTGGTGACTTCGCTCGCCCCGAGCCAGGTGCCCAGCTTTGAGACGCATCTCCGGCGCAAGGACGGGTCACTTTTCCCTGTTCGGTTGCATATTTCCACTTTGCGCAATCGCGACGGTTTGCCGATCGGGCAGGTCGCGGTGGCGCTGGACCAGTCAGTCAACGCATCGCCGGGAGAGGGACTGCGCATTCCACGCGACAGGTATCGCGATCTGTTTGAGAACTCGAGCGAAATGATCGCGACCCTCGACATGACGGGCAAGTTTCTTTACGCCAATCCGGCGTGGAGGCAGACCTTCAGGCTGGATAGGAATGCATCCCTGGAACGCGATTCTTTTGCAGATATCTTCGGCACGACCTGCCGCGATGAGGTAGCAGGGCTGCTGAAGAAGGCGCTCGATGGCGTAACGGTGGACCGTGCTCCGCTGCGCACCGAGACCGCGGATGGCCGTGTGCTGGAACTGGAGATGAGTCTGCATCAACGGCGCCGCGCCGGGAAGCCGCTGGCAGTGCAATGCCTGCTTCACGATGTGACGCAGCAGAAGCAACGCGAGCACCGGCTCGCCCTGCAACTGGTAGTAAGTCAGATCGTAGGCGAGAATATCTCGGCCGAGATTGCGACCAAGCGAGTGCTCGAGGCGTTGTGCATCTCGCAGGGTTGGGACGTCGCGGTAAAGTGGGACGTCAACACGGAAGAGAACCGCCTGGAATTCAATACGGCCTGGGGCATCCCGGGCAAAGAGGCTGAGGGACTAATCCAGGAGAGCATGGGGATCACGCTGGCTCCGGGGGGCAGCCTGCCCGGGCGCGCCTGGAAGGAAGGCCGCCTGGTGTGGGCATCGGATTTGGCGGTCCTTACAACCAGCCCCCGCGTGCAGTCTGCCATCCGAACCAGGATGGTCTCCGGATGGGCAGCTCCGGTGCAGGTCGGCAATCACGTGCTGGCGGTTTTGGAGTTCTATTGCCACGCGAGAATTCGCGAAGATCGCGAGACCACCGCGGCAATGGAAACGGTTGCCGGATCGCTGGCACAGATGCTTGCGCGGACGCGGGAACGCGAGCGCGCAGAAGAGTTGAGCCGGCAGCAAGAGATTCTCCTCGGATCGGTGGCCGACGGTATTTGCGGAGTTGATCGCAATGGCCTGGTTCGGTTTGCCAATCCCGCAGCGGCCCGGTTGCTTGGAGCGCGTCCACAAAACCTGATCGGCAAACCCGTTCACCAGCTCGTGCATGGATCGGCGCCGACTGACAAAAAGTGTCCGGACGATTGTCCGTTGCGCCGTGCGTCGGGACAGCGCAAATCGGTGACAGGCGAAGGCACCATCTTTCGCAGCAATGGCACCGGCTTTCCGGCCGAGTTCTTTCTGAATCCGATTCTGGATCAGGGAAGATTCTCTGGATCCGTGCTCAGCTTCAGAGACATCAGCCAGCGTTACGCCCTTGACCGCATGAAGGACGAGTTCGTTTCGACGGTCAGTCACGAACTGCGTACACCGCTTACTTCGATTCGCGGAGCGCTGGGTCTGCTGTCGTCGGGCATGCTCGGCGTGATCAATGAGAAAGCAGCGAACCTGTTGCGCATTGCTCTCAGCAACTCCGAGCGCCTGGTGCGGTTGATCAACGACATTCTCGACCTGGAGCGCACGCAGAGCGGCCGCGAGCCCCTTTCGTTCCGGCCCATCCAGTTGGGTGAAATTGTGCGCCAGGCGATTGACGGCGTGCAGCCCATGGCAGATGAAGCCGGGGTCCTGTTGATCCACGATAAGACGCAGGTGGAGATCACGGCAGACCCGGATCGCCTATTGCAGGTGGTGACGAACCTGCTGTCGAATGCAATCAAGTTCTCCCCGGCAAACTCGGCGATCTCTGTGATGCTGCGCTCGGGCGCGAGCGGCGTAACACTGTCGGTTATCGACCAGGGACGCGGAATTCCCGCGGATAAGCTGGAAGCAATCTTCGGACGATTTCAGCAGGTGGATGCTTCTGATTCGCGGCAAAAGGGTGGGAGCGGCCTTGGATTGGCGATCTGCCGCGCAATTGTTTTGCAGCATAGCGGACGCATCTGGGCGGAGCGTAATCCGGTGCGCGGATCGACGTTGAGGGTGTTCCTGCCCTATCAGCCGATCGCCGCAAAGACTGAGGAAGGTGAATCGAGTCCCACTACTCACGGCGCTGTGCTTGTGGCCGATACCAATGGTGCAACGCGGCCGTTGATTACAGATCAACTCGCACGATACGGATACCGCGTGGTAGAAGCGACGACGGTGGACCAGGCAGTGGCTGTGGCCCACGATGGCGTTTCGGCGATTGTGCTGGACACGACGATCGACGGCATCAACGGCTGGGAGATCCTGCCGATGCTGCGCCGCGAAGATCCTGAGGCGCACACGCCTGTTGTCCTGTTGGGCGTGGCAAGTCCGCAGCAATCAGGTGACCCAGGCAACAAGGTGGAGCGTCTATTTCCCCGGCCGAGCGACGATGCTCTGCTGGACGAATTGGTCAAAGTGCTCTGCGTTCCGGACGAGCGGGCGCGCATCCTGGTGGTCGAAGACGATCCTGATCTGGGCCAGGTGGTCGCCGAAATATTCAGGCGCGAAGGGACCGTGGTGCGGGCGGCTCATACGCGCCAGAGAGCGATGGATGAGTGCCTGACATTCCAGCCGCATCTGATTGTGCTGGACATCGGCATGCCGAATGGCGATGGATTCAACGTGGTGGATTGGCTACGCCAGCACGAAGATTTGAACCGGGCGCCGCTGGTGGCCTATTCTGCACATGGTTTGACACAGGCCGAGCGCATGCAACTGGTGCTCGGATTGAGTCACTTCCTGGCCAAAGCCAGCGTTGAGCCCGAACAACTTGAAACCCTGGTGCTGACAATGCTTCGCAGCTCGCAAGAGGTCGAAGAATCTATTCCCGAGGTTTCGGCCGGCCAGAGTTCCTGAAGCCGGTTCCAGAGAAGGTTTTCATGCATCGCATTCTTATCATTGATGACGAAGACGATATTCGCGAAGTAGCTGCATTGAGCCTGGAGACCGTGGCGGGCTGGGAAGTAATGGTGGCCAGTTCGGGCGCACAGGGGCTTGCCCGCGCGGCAACTTATCAACCGGATGCAATCCTGCTGGACGTAATGATGCCTGGGATGGATGGTCCTGCGACATTTCGCGAATTGCAGAAGAATCCGGCAACCGCCCACATTCCGGTTATGTTGCTGACCGCCAAGGTTCAGGCGACTGACCGCTCTCGCTTCGCCGATTTAGGCGTGAAAGCCGTGCTGGTAAAGCCTTTCGACCCGCTAACGCTTTCCCAGCAGGTCGCCGGAATCCTGGGTTGGAGTTGAGGCGTCAGCGTGGGCGATGCTCAAGGATCACCGCTGGTCGAAGCCATGAATCGTCTCTGGGCGAAGTATCTGCCTCAGATGGAAGAGCGGGTCGGGACGCTGCAAAAAGCAGCGGAGAGTCTGGCAAATGGAATCCTGACCGCAACTGAGCAGGAACTGGCAGGTGCAGACGCACATAAGCTAGCGGGTGTTCTGGGAACCTTCGGCTTGAATGAAGGTACGGAACTGGCACGCGAAGCCGAAAGCTTGTACGGGGGGGCGCTCGACGGAGACCCGGCGTCCGCCACACGCCTTCGAGCAATCGCAGAGCAACTGCGGTCGATGATTGAAAACCGCAATTAGTTGACATCCCCACCAACGCCTTGGAAGGCACCCAGCAATTACACTCGTAGTGGTGCTTCGACAGGACATATCCATGCGGCAACTAGACCTGACCTTTGAGCAGCCGCAGAGCGCGCGCCGCGTCTGGCCTGTGCGCGAGTTGGTGGAGCACGTCTGCGAACAAGTTGAACAGGAATACGGCGACATCTGGGTGGAAGGCGAGATTTCCAATTGCCGCCCCGCGCCTTCGGGACATTTGTACTTCACGCTGAAAGATGCAGATGCCCAGTTGCCCGTGGTGCTGTTCCGGCGACAGATGCTTTTGCTGCGCTTCAAACCCGAAGACGGATTGCACGTGCTGGTGCGCGGCCGCGTGAGTGTATATGCCCAGCGCGGGCAATTGCAATTGGTGGGCGAGACGATTGAGCCGGTCGGCGCGGGATCGCTGCAATTAGCTTTCGAGCAACTCAAAGAGAGACTGAAAGCCGAGGGGCTATTTGATGCTGCCCGCAAGCGGCCTCTTCCAGCATTTCCTCGTTCGGTGGGAATCGTAACGTCGCCGACCGGCGCGGTGATTCGCGATTTCCTCAACATTGTCGGCCGACGTCATGCGGGGTTGAACGTACTGGTGTACCCAGCCGCGATGCAGGGCGAACAGGCGACAGCCGAGGTGGAAGCGGCTCTGGCTAACCTGAACGCAAGCGAGCTGGTGGACGCGATCGTCGTAGCCCGGGGCGGAGGATCACTCGAAGACCTGAGCGCCTTTAACAGCGAACGGGTGGCCCGGGCGATTGTTGCGTCGAAGTTGCCGGTGATCTCGGCGATCGGGCACGAGACCGACTTTACGATCGCGGATTTCGTGGCGGACCTGAGGGCGCCCACTCCATCAGCAGCCGCTGAACTGATTACAGAAGCGCAGCATCGCGTTGCCGAACGGGTCGAATCTCTGGCGAATCGATTGGAGCGCGCAACGCGATACCAGATTCTGCGTATGCGACAGAAGTTCGACAGCGTGCCTCTGGATCGCGCCGAACGACGAACAATGGCAATGCTGCACAGGCTCAACCAGCGCTTGGACGATCTTGGATTTCGCATGGAAGCAAGTGTCAACGGGCTGGTACGCGCTCGGCAGCGCGAAGTGACGGAACTAACAGCGGACGTGCTGCGTCATGAACCGCGACAGATGCTGGCGCGGATGCGGGAGAGGCTGGGCGTTGGAAGAACGCGCATGGACCGCTCGATCGAACGGACACTGCGCAGATGGGCGGCACGGCTCGAAGCTCTGGACGGGCGCCTGCGGTCCCTGTCACCTTTGGCGGTGTTGGAGCGCGGTTACGCCCTGGTATTAGGCGGAGATGGCACGGTGATTCGGTCAACAGTGCAGGTTTCACCCGGAGATCAAATCCGAACGCGATTGAGCGACGGCGAGTTCAGCAGCACTGTTGACGAGGCAGTCGGAAACAATAAACGCAAAAAGTGAGGCTATGAGTACAGGAATTGTGCGAAAGCTGTTTGGGACCGATGGTATTCGAGGCATCGCGGGCCAGCCGCCGCTGGACGCTACGACGATTTACGCAACCGGACTGGCGCTGGGCCACTCGCTCCGCCACAACGCCGATCCCAAGGTAATTTTGGGCCGCGACACACGCGAGTCGAGCACATGGATTACGGCGACTATCGCCGCTGCGCTCGGCGAAACCGGTGTGCGCGTGGAAAGCGCGGGGGTGGTGCCTACCCCCGCAGTTGCGTTTCTGGCACGAACTCGCGGGTTCGATGCTGGAGTGGTGATTTCCGCTTCGCACAATCCGTGGCGCGATAACGGAATCAAGCTCTTTGGCGCAGACGGCTTCAAATTGCCGGATGCGTTGGAGGCTTCGATTGAGGACGAAATCCTGCGGCATGCCGAAGAGGCTGCCGTACCGGATTTATCGAAGCTGGCGCGCGTAGAAGACAACGCAGCCCTTCCCGAGCAGTACATTCAGTTCCTTATCGAATCCGTGCCGGGGCTCAAGCTGGAGGGCTTGCGGATCGTTGCCGATTGCGCCAATGGCGCCGCCGCGGCGGTTGCACCAGAGTTGTTTGCGCGATTGGGCGCGCGGACTTCGACCGAGTTTACGCTGCTCAACATTTCGCCGGATGGCCGCAACATCAACGATGGATGCGGAGCTCTGCACCCGCAGTGGGTCGCGGCAGAGGTTCAGAAGCGTGGAGCGTCGATCGGGCTGACATTTGACGGCGACGCAGACCGATGCATGCTGGCTGGTGCGCACGGCAATGTGATCAACGGCGACGCCATTCTGCTGATGGCTGCGCGAGATCTGAAGGCGCGTGGAATGTTGCCTGGCGAGCTCATTGTGGCGACCACGATGTCGAACATGGGGCTGGAAGCTGCACTCAAGCGGTCCGGTATTCGCATGTTGCGCGCACCGGTAGGCGATCGATACGTACTCGAGCAGATGCAGCAGCACCGCGCTGCGCTCGGCGGAGAGCAGTCCGGCCACATTCTCTTCCCTCACCTCGCAACAACCGGAGATGGTCTGCTGACCGCGCTGGTCGTTCTTGATCTGATAGCGCGAACGGGCAAAAGTGTGGATGAGCTAACCGCCGACTTGAAGGTATTCCCGCAGGTGATCGTAAACGTAAAGGTCCGCGAGAAGAAACCCCTGGAGACGATTCCAGCTGTGGCAGAGCGGATTCGCGCAGCAAAAGAGGAATTGAATGACTCGGGCCGTGTGGTGATTCGCTATTCCGGCACCGAGGCACTGGCACGTGTCATGATCGAGGCCGAAAGCGAAGAAGCGATGCATCGCCACGCCGACGCAATCGCTAAGGCGATTCGTACTGAGCTGGGGGCTTAGGCTCTCCGGAGTATTGCAGAATCATATGGCAGATTGTCATCCCCAAGGCGAGGCGATAAGGAGTCGTTCCGCAGAATGTGTGCGTGACCCGGTATCCCGATCGCTGAAGTGACTGGATTTTGGGATCGGCCATGTCGATGGGGATTTCGGGTGTTGCCTGCCGGGTCTCGACGATGACCATGGGCGGGTTAGACCTCAAAATGGACTCATAAAGTCGATCGCTCTGATTGCTCTTGCTTGCCCACCAGAATGAATTCTGCCAGTTGGCAAAGACAGGCTCGCTGAAATACGGAAGAATTCCTACCGCATTGTAAGAATGATTATCATCCTGATCGATAAACGTGGTGATGATTGTCGTGCCGTTTTCGACATAGGGTTTCAGAAATTCGGCAGCTGCAAGGTCGCCTGAATAAGCGTGGGAGTGGTCATAAACGAGCGCATTAACTGACCACAAAATCTGCACCGCAGCCACAACCGCGAATACCACGCGACAGGCCGTTTCATAAGGCAATCTCTTCGGTGCGGGAGCCGGCCACGTAATCCAAAGCAGGCAGATCAAGAGAGGCATGAGCATTCCTGCATGCCAAAAAGTAAGATACGCAACTGAGAAAGCCGAAAAGAAAAGGACGGGCAGCAAGTAGGTGAAACTGCGTCGTTCATCGAAGCAGAGAAGGCACAGAATCCAGAACGCGAAACCCAGCCAAAAGGGATCGCAAAGTCCCCAAAGTAGAGATTGCCCAGCGATCTGCAGGTACTGATGCGAATGCATGTTAAAGCCCTGTCGTCCGAGGTCACGCGCAGGCCACGCTGTAAGGATCGAAATGGCATAAAGACAGATCAAAACCAATCCAAACTGCAAGAGACGGTTGCGGCGCTCAGGGTCCTTTGCAACTCCACTACGAAACTGCTCGATACAATAGACAATCGCGAGACCACCGGAAATGGCCGCTGCGTGCATTTCCACGTTAGCCAGCAACCCCAAGACGAGAGCTACAAACAGAGGGTGCTTTCGCCAGCCCCATGCAATGAGAAACAACATAGGAGGCACGAGGACATAGCCTCTCGCGACAACGACATATTGAAATAGAAGGAAATAGCTAAACGGAAGGAGCGCTTTCAGGTATCTCGGAAACGGCGAACTGAATAAGAAAAGCGCCATCCCGGCAACGCCAATCGCCCCGCAAACCCAATGCATCCCCGAGTACGAAACACCCGCGAGATTCAAAGTGCGCAGTATGCCGTACCAAAAGATCGGATGCCTTTCATAATGCAGGTAAGTGATGAATAGATCGTAGAAAGAAAGGCTTCGTGCCAACTGCCATGCCTGAGCTTCGTCTGCCCATGGCTCATGGTGCGCAATCGCCAATACAACGAGAACCGTGTAACCGGCAAGAATTGCGGTTTCGAATCCTCTGGACCGAATTTGGATCATCCACTTCAGCACGGATATCCGTTCGAGATTTATTCCCAAGCCGACAACCGCGTGCTCTGGTGGCCAACCTTCGTGTCAGACCATCTGACCGATTTATCGCCGCGTGTGGTCCGAGATGGTCGCGGCCGCGCCTAATTCGCGGCATTTTCCTCGTGATAATCCATCTCGGTGTTGATGGCCCAGATATTGTCTTTGGTCGTAATCCCCTCGACGATGTTTTCGACCGCGGTCATTGCCGTCAGCATGGAGTGATCCTGGTTATTGTATTTGTGCATACCGTTGCGGCCAACCAGAAAGAGATTGCAGAATTTGTCGAGATAGTTGCGAATGACACTGAAGCGGTCGTAGGTTCCGAAATAGGCTGGATAAGTCTTCGGGACACGAACAACGTGAAAGTCCTCAACGTCCTCCGCATTGAGAATTCCGATTTTCGCTACTTCGCCTATCGCCAGTTCGGCCATCTGTCGGTCTGTCATTTTCCAGATCGCATCGGTGTCATTGCAGAAATATTCGAGGCCGATCCACACTTTTCCCTCAGCGCCGACAAGCCATGGGCTCCAGTTATTAAATATCTGCAGACGGCCCACGAGCACGTCCGACTCCTGAATGTATATCCAGTTGTCCTTGAGCGGGCTGCCGTCCTTCTCAGTGAGTTTGAGCTTTTTTGCAAGCAGGCCCACCGTGATGAAGTCACGATAAACGAGGCCTTCACTTACCTCGGTGACTTCCGCGGAAGACGGAACGGAGAGTCCGCGGATCAAGTCGCGTACAGGCATCGTCGAGAAAAAATAGTCACCGGCGTACCTAACTCGTTCGCCCGCCGCGTCGACACCTTCGACGGAGAGAATGCGCTCGCCGTCGACGTTGATACGATCCACCCGAATGCCGAAGTGGATCTCGCCTCCAGCCTTGCAGACCAGCTTTGCCGCATGCTCCCAAAGCTGACCGGGACCAAGCTTTGGGTAAAGAAATCTCTCGATAAGGGAAGTTTGTGTACGTTTTTGCGCGATGCCATCACGATTTCCAGGGCCAAACGATTTCGCCAGGAAATGAGTTACCACCTCTTTGAGCGAGAGGCCTTTGATGCGCTGAGCGCCCCATTCAGCGCTGATCTGGCTGCACGGCACGCCCCAGACCTTTTCCGTGTACGAGCGAAAGAATGTAACATACAGTTCCTTGCCGAAGCGATTGATGAAGAAATCTTCGAGCGAGTGCTCTTGGCGGCTTGGAAATAACGCTGAACGCAAATAGCTGATGCCGGCGCGCATCGTCCGAAGTGGACCCATTTTCGCAAGCGTGTCGGCGGTCAATTGAATTGGATAGTCAAAGAAGCGGCGCATGAAGTAGATGCGGCTCTTGCGCTGGCGCACCAGCATGACTAGATCCTCGTCGAAGTTCGCGGAGTTGAGGCTGGAGGGAACCGCGCGCCGTTGACCTTGGTAGCGGAGTTCTCCGTCTGACCTTTCGCCGCTTTCCACGGGCATGAGTTCGAGCCACCATTCCATGACGCGGTCAGATTTTGAAAAGAAGCGATGGCCGCCAATATCCATCCGGTTGCCTTTATAGCAAACGGTCCGCGAGAGCCCGCCGACCTGGTTGCCGGCTTCGAGTAAGATGGGCTTGATACCCGTGCGACGCTGTAACTCCACCGCAGCCGTGAGACCCGCCGGACCTGCCCCGATGATGATGGCTTTGCCTTGTTTCATTGCGGTGTTTCTAAACTCTCGGCAGCCAGAGCCGCGCCGAAGTCACCGGCGGAGAGATTCTCAACGTTCAGGCTCGATCGATGCGGCAACGCGAACCACCCGACCGGCCCCAATGCTGGAACCTCGGCCGCTGAAAGTTGGATTGCCATCATCTCTGGCCAGATTCTAGCAGCCAAAGTGGGTCTGAAGCCGCTAGTCCCGAACCGAAGGTAATTTCAAAGACAATAGTGTTCGATTGCGGAGATTGGCGCGGAAGACAAGATGAGGTAAACAATCGCCGAGAATTCTGGCGTGACTAAAGGTCGCGCCAATTGGGTCCAAACCCGAGATCGGCCACAAGGGGTACATTGAGTTCGATCACGCCTTCCATCTCGCCGCGCACCAGTTCTTCCACTTCTTTCGTTTCGGCTGCGGGAACTTCGAAAAGTAGCTCGTCGTGAACCTGCAGGACCATTCTCGTCTTGAACTTGCGATCGGCCAGCTTGCGATCGAGTGAGATCATAGCGAGCTTGATGAGATCGGCGGCCGTTCCCTGCAGAGGCGTGTTTACGGCGGTGCGCTCGGCGAAGCCGCGGGAGTTCGGATTGCGGCTCGTGATGTCGGGAATAGGGCGAACGCGGCCGAAAAGCGTGCGCACGGCTCCTTCGCGGCGGGTATCTTCAAGGGTCTTCTCGATAAATGCTTTCACCCCCTGATAGCGGGCAAAATAGCGATCGATGTAGGCACGGGCTTCAGCCTGCGGAATGCCCAGTTGCGCGGCGAGCCCGAATGGCGAGATGCCGTAAACGATGCCGAAGTTAACCGCCTTAGCGCGGTTGCGCGTCTCCTTGTCCATGGTCTCCGCTGGAACACCAAAAACTTCGCTCGCGGTGAGCGTGTGAATGTCATCGTTCTGCTGATAGGCGCGGACAAGAAGCGGGTCGCCGCTGAGATGTGCGAGCAGCCGCAACTCGATCTGGGAGTAGTCGGCCGAAAGGAGTTGTGTGCCTGGCGCGGCGACGAACGCTGCACGAATCTCGCGGCCCAGCTCAGTGCGGATCGGAATATTCTGGAGATTCGGATTTATCGACGAGAGACGACCGGTCGCTGTGGCCGCAGCCTGAAACGTGGTGTGGACGCGCGATTCCGAGTCGGCAAGAAGTGGCAGCGAGTCAACGTAGGTCGATTTGAGCTTGGAGAGATGACGAAACTCGAGAACCAGTCGCGGCACTTCGTTCGTCTCCGCAAGACCCTCCAGTACGTCCACCGCGGTGGAGATGGTTTTGCCCTTGCCGTACTTCACAGGTACAGGCAGGCCCATGTCTTTGAAGAGCACCTCGCCTAGCTGCTTCGGCGAGTTGATGTTGAACCGGCGTCCGGCAAGCGAAAAGATGCGTTCTCCAACGCGTTCCATTTCTTGCCCAAATCGCGTTGAGAGATGGTCGAGAACAGCCGTGTCAATTCGGACACCTTTTTTCTCCATGCGATAAAGAACGGGCGCTAGGGGCAGGTCGATGTCCTCATAGACTTTTGTTACGTTGGAGCGTTCCGCTTCCGCACGAAGATCGGTCACCAGAGCTTGAGTTGCAACGGCAGCGGCCGGCAGAGAACTCGGTGCGGACTGATTGTGGCGTGCAGCAACGTCGGCGAGCGTTTGCGTTGTGTGTGTCGGGTTGAGCGCGTAGGAGAGCAGCATGGCGTCATCGACCTTGCCTCGCAGGTCAACCTGGAGGCCACAGAGAACGTGCAGTGCGAGTTTGAGATCGTGTACGCGCTTGGAAACAGAGACGTCTTCGAACAACGCCTTTAACTCGGGCGTCAGGGGTAGACACAGCCCCTTGCCGAGCTCGGCGCTGACACCAATGCTGGATTGCGTCGCCTTTTCAGCTTCTTCAACGACATCGAGAAGCGACATGGTTTGAGGGAGCGCAGGCTGGTCGGAATCGGCATCTGTTTCTGTAGGCTCGGCAGCAGCAAGGGCAAAGGCAAATCCGTCTTTTCGTGCAGTCGCATAGAAAGCTGCGGCTTGCTCGCCGGTAGCTTGATCGATGAGTTCAAGCGCCGGCGCCGAAGCCGATGGTGCAAGCTCGCGAAGCATCGACGTAAACTCAAGTTCGCTGAAAAGAGTGCGGCAAGCCTCGAGATCTGGTTCCTGCGTCTCCATTGCCTTGAGGTCGAGTGGAAGCGGAACGTGGCAGTCGATGGTGACCAATTCCTTCGATAACAGGACCGCATCGCGATTCTGCTCCAGCGATTCGCGGTAACTTTTGCGTTTAACTTCTGAGGCACGATCGAGGACCGCCTCCACGCTGCCGAATTCGACAATCAGGTCAACACTTCCCTTGTCACCTATCCCCGGCGCGCCCGGGATGTTGTCGATGTTATCGCCGCGCAGAGCCATCACATCGACGACCTTCTCGGGCGGAACGCCGAGGACCTCCGTGACCTTGGCAGCGTCGAGGATAAGGTTGTCTTTCTGCGGGTTCAGAACCCTAACGCGCTCCGTGACAAGCTGCATCATGTCCTTGTCGCCGGAAACGATGAAGACTTCGTGGCCGACTTCGGCCGCCTCCCGAGCCAATGTGCCGATGACGTCATCGGCTTCGAAGCCCTGGACTTCAAGAATAGGAATGCGGAGCGCCTCGAGCGAACGGCGAATATACGGAACCTGGCGGCGAAGGTCTTCCGGCATCGATTCGCGCTTGGCCTTGTAGCCGTCATAGCTGACATCTTCAAAGCTTTGCGATTTGGAGTTCCACTTGCGAAGTGTCCCGATCGCCTGGGCGCGTTCGTCGCGAAAGACTGCTCCGCTCGGATCGAAGACTGCAGCGAAGTAGCGCGGAGTGAAGTCCTGACGCAGCTTCTTGATCATGTTGACGAAGACATAAATAGCCGCGGTGGGCAATCCCGAACGCGTCGACATCGGGCGGCTACGCTGCATCGCATGGTAGGCGCGGAAGATAAACGACATCGCGTCGAGAAGAAATACAGGCGGCTTTTGCGGGTCTGGCACGGTAACGAGTTTAACAGCGGTGGCGGAGCAGGTGCGCTCGCCTTCCTGGCGGGAAACGCGTCTGAATCGCCCTTTTGGTCGCGCGGTTCCTGATTGCAGGTGCTGGGCGCGAAAGGGTGCCCACGAAGACCCAGCGTAGAAATGCTGTTATCGAGCAGGACAGGTGGAGAGCGCCGGGTGAGCGTAACCGCCAGAATCTCGTTCGAAAGACCCACGGGATAGATCGGCAGTCGCCTGCTCGGCGCCGTCAGACGCGTGGACGGAATATCGTTCCTTACG
>Ga0210386_10002718_pt1 | contig 15053 bp, 13 predicted proteins | sample IncBWH32OmetaG_FD_160091 | JGI IMG/M metagenome (GOLD analysis project Ga0210386, IMG submission 160091) | Forest soil microbial communities from Barre Woods Harvard Forest LTER site, Petersham, Massachusetts, United States - Inc-BW-H-32-O ... | reverse complement strand
CAGCGGCTTCCGATCAGGATGAGCCGGGAGATAGGCCCCCGGATACGACGTCCTGAGATCGCCCGTTTAAATGTGAGGCTGCCGTGAGACAGGAAAGGCCGTCCGGGAAACCGGGCGGCCTTTTTCTTTGTCGTGTGGTCGCGCCTTATGGCGCGTAGCGCAGCCGAAGCGTCGAGACACCGGCCGTGAAGTCTAAACCCGCATTCGCTTCCACCGACAGCGGCTGGAGTGCGAACGAGCGACGGGAACCGCCGATGAGGGCGTTCGCGCCGAGTCCGACGCCGACCGCGGCATCCGCGCTGACGCCGACATAGGAGCCGGCGAGGCCACCCCGGATCGGCCCTGCAACCGGTGCCAGCACGGCCCAGGCCATGCTGCCGCCGCGGCTGAAGCCGAGATCGACGCCCACGGTCGTGATGCTTCCGAAGTACCGTTCCGGCGGCCAAGGTCCGTCGGGCGCGTACGAGCACGAAAGTCTCTGCTTCTCCACCACGATGAGGCCGACCGCCGGTGCGAGGCCGCACCGCAAGGTCCCGACCTTCGTCCTCTGCTGTGCGGAAGCCTGACCGCCAAAAGCAACGAATGAGCCAAATACAAGGATGGCAATCATACGCCCGAATTTCGATTTCATTATCCTGCTCCGTTGATTCCGCCGCTTTGTCTGTCGCGGGGTTTCGATTCCAACGCCGTGTTATGCCTCGTTTCCGGGCCCAATGAAAAGAGCCTCAGCGTGAGAGAGCGTGCGCCAGCACGTCGGGCGGGTGTTGTGTGCGACGCGTCGGTGGACGTCCGTTCGGGTCGTATCGCGGCCCGAAGTGCGACAAAGATGCCATCAGCGGGCATTCCACGGAACTCTGCCTGCCACCGCGGCTTGATGGGGTTGCGTTCACACCCCCGAAAGCGTCAGCCGCGCATGATCGACGACCTCTGGTACAAGAATGCCGTTTTCTACTGTCTGTCTGTTGGCACTTACATGGATGCCAATGGCGACGGCGTTGGCGATTTCAAAGGGCTGCTGCGCCGGCTTGATTATCTGCAGGGACTAGGCATCACCACGATCTGGCTGATGCCGTTTCAGCCATCACCCGGCAAGGACGATGGCTACGACATATCTGATTATTACGGCGTGAACCCGCGCTACGGCACGCTTGGCGACTTTGTCGAATTCACCCATGGCTGCCGGCAACGCGGCATTCGCGTGATCATCGATCTCGTCGTCAATCACACCTCCGATGCCCATCCGTGGTTTCGCCAGGCGAGAGCCTCGAAAGATTCGCCCTATCGCGATTGGTACGTCTGGTCGGACAGGAAGCCGGCCAATGCCAATAAGGGGATGGTGTTTCCGGGCGTGCAGAAATCGACATGGACCCACGATAAGGAGGCCAAGGCCTGGTACTTTCATCGCTTCTATGACTTCCAGCCCGACCTGAACACATCGAACCCCCAAGTGCAGGCCGAAATTCTCAAGGTCATGGGGTTCTGGATTCAGCTCGGCGTGTCCGGCTTCCGCATGGATGCGGTCCCGTTTGTGATCGCCTCCAAGGGGGCGAAGGTCAAAACCCCGGACGAACATTACGACATGCTGCGTTCGCTGCGTGAATTCCTGCAATGGCGGCAGGGCAACGCCATCATTCTCGGCGAAGCCAATGTGAAGCCCAAAACCGACATGGAATATTTCGGCAAGGCCGGCGACCGCATGCACATGATGTTCAACTTCCACGTCAACCAGCATCTGTTCTATGCCATGGCATCCGCCGATACGCGCCCGCTCGCGGCCGCTCTCAAGGCAACGAAGACCCGGCCCGCTACGGCGCAGTGGGGATTGTTCTTGCGCAACCACGATGAACTGGATCTTGGCCGGCTGACGAAGGCGCAGCGCGAGCTGGTGTTTGAACAATTCGGTCCTGACAAGAACATGCAGCTCTACAACCGAGGGATACGGCGCCGGCTCGCTCCGATGCTGGGCGGTGACCGGCGCCGGCTCGAATTGGCCTACAGCCTATTGTGCACGCTGCCGGGCACGCCGGTGATCCGCTATGGCGACGAGATCGGCATGGGCGACAATCTCGATCTGCCCGAGCGCAATTGCGCCCGCACGCCGATGCAATGGTCGACCGAGCCGAATGCCGGCTTCACCGAAAGCGACAAACCGGTGTTGCCGGTTATCGACAAAGGTCCCTACGGATACGAACACGTCAATGTGGCCGTGCAGCGCCGCGATCCCAACTCGCTTCTGAACTGGACCGAGCGTATCTTTCGAATGCGCAAGGAAGTCCCCGAGGTCGGGTGGGGCGACTTTCAGGTGATCGGTAGCCGCGACCCGGCGGTGTTGATCCTGCGCTATGACTGGCGCAACAATTCGGTATTGTTTGTGCACAATCTCGATGAGAAGCCGCGCGAGGTTACGTTCGCGAGCGGCGTTTCAGGCGAAGCAGGCGAGCTTCTGGTCAATCTGCTGGCGGAAGATCACAGCCATGCGGACGAGGACGGCAGGCACCACTTGATGCTGGAGGCCTATGGATATCGCTGGTACCGCGTGGGCGGCCTGGATTACCTGCTGAAGCGAACCGACATCGATACTGATTCAACGGGCAAGGCCAGTCATCCGGCGTAAATACCCGATGTGTCGATGATCACGCCCTCATTGCCGCGCAAATCGACCGTGCCCTCGACCGTCTCATGCTCGCGATCGAGGAAAGTCGAGAGCAGAATTGTCCCGCTCAGCCCCGCTGTGATCGAAACCGGTTGGTCGGCGAGGTTGAGCGCGATCATCACGGTGCTGCCATCGCGTTCCCTGCGGTAAAGCAGCAGATCGCCTTCGGCCGCAACCGGCACGTAATTGCCCCATTGCAATGTCGGCAGCTTTCGGCGCAAGCCGATCAGCGCCTTGTAGAGAGTGAGGATGGAACGCGCGTCGGCAGCGAGATTGACGACGTTTTCACGGACGGAGTCATCCGCGACGGGCAACCATGGGGCCGACGTCGAGAAACCCGCGTATCTTGTTGCGTCCCATTGCATCGGCGTACGGCAGCCGTCGCGTCCGACGCCGATATCCGGAACGTTCTTCTCGAAGGGGTCGCGGACTTGATCGGGCGCAATTGCCACTTGCCGCATGCCGATTTCGTCGCCGTAGTAGAGTGTCGGCGTTCCCCGTAACGTCAACAACAGCATGGCAGCAACGCGCGCCTGGTCGTGTCCGACCCGGCTCGCCACCCGCGGACGATCGTGATTGCCAAGAACCCAGTTCGGCCAGGCGCCGGGCGGCAATGCCACCTCGTAGTCGTGGATGATTTTCTCGATCGCACGCGCATTCCACGGCGCCGATAGCAGCGCAAAATTGAACGGCAGTTGCGCGCCGCTGAGATCCTTGCCGTAATAGGCGACCAGACGCTCGGGCGGCAGATAGATCTCCCCGATCAACACGCGCGAGTCGAATTCATCCATGACACGCCGCATCCCGGCGATGACGTCGTGAACTTCGGCCTGGTCGGTAGAATGAACCGGCAAGATTCTCTCATGCGGCGGCCGTCCCTCGCGGAACGCCGGATTAGGAGGATTGTCGCGAAACTCCGCATCCTTGATCAGGTGCCAGATCACGTCGACGCGGAAACCATCAACCCCTTTTCGAAGCCAAAAGCGCATCACATCGTGGATGGCCTGACGCACGGCGGGATTGCGCCAATTCAGGTCCGGCTGTTGGGACAGGAAGGCGTGGTAGTAGTATTGCCCTGTCGCGGCGTCGTACTGCCAGGCACTTCCTCCGAATTCCGAAAGCCAATTGTTCGGCGGTCCGCCGTCGGATGCCGGATCACGCCAGATGTACCAATCGCGCTTGGGGTTTTCTTTCGAATGCCGGCTTTCGATGAACCATGGATGCTGGTCGGAAGTGTGATTGGGCACGAGATCGAGGATCACTTTCAGGCCGGCCGCGTGTGCGGCGCTCAGCAAAGCGTCGAGATCGGCCATCGTGCCAAACAGCGGATCCACGCCGGTGTAGTCAGAAATGTCGTAGCCGAAATCAGCCATCGGCGAGGGAAAGATCGGCGACAGCCAGATGGCGTCAACGCCAAGGGACTGCAGATAAGACAGGCGGCTGATGATGCCCCTGATATCGCCAACGCCATCCGCATCCGAGTCCTGAAACGAGCGCGGATAGATCTGATAGAAAACGCCGTACTGCCACCAGGGTGCGATGCTTTCGGCCATCTCAAAGATCAGACTTCAATCTGTGCAAGAATCTGTGAAAGTCCGAACCGCAGGCGGACAGAATTGGCGAAAGCCGACTGCACGTTCGATCGTCAGGATATTGTCAGCCAGCCTGGTTACCGTAAGAGAAAAGTCCGCGATAGCCCCTGAGTTCCGTCCGCTAATGTGCGGCCGAATTAAACCTTTACCTCGAGCCGTTTGGCCGCCCGCGCATTGGCGGCGCTGCGATATTCCCGCCCCGCAGGGTTGCGTTGCTGAAAGCGCGCCAGCACGTCCGGCGGCGCGGTGTCGGGCGAGCCTGACGTGAACGGCGGCGCCGGATTGTATTCGAGCCGAAGCTGAATCATTTCGGCCGTGGGCCGGTCGACCAGGTGTGAGACCAGCGTCAGCGCGAAATCGATGCCTGCCGTGACGCCGCCGCCGGTGATGCGGTTGCGATCGACGCACACCCGCGTCTTGGTCGGCAGCGCCCCGTATGGCGCAAGATATTCCACCGCGGTCCAGTGCGTGGTCGCCCTGTATCCCTTCAATAGCCCCGCGGCACCGAGAACCAGCGATCCCGTGCAGACCGACGTGACGTATTTCGCATGCGCCGATTGCGCGCGCACGAAGTCGAGCACCTCCTCGTCATTGACCATGTCGTCGGTGCCGGCCCCGCCGGGAACGCAGATCACGTCGAGTTGCGGGCAATCGGCAAAGCTTGTGGTCGGCAACACCGTCAGCGCAGTATCGCTCGCGACCGGCTCGATCCGTTTCCAGATCAAGTGCACGGTTGCATCGGGCAGGCTCGATAACACCTGCAAGGGGCCGGTGAAGTCGAGCTGGGTCACTTTTGGAAATACGACAATTCCAATCTGAAGCGGGTTCGGCATGGGACGCGTGCCTTTCGAGGGTTCGGCTTGACGTCACTCTGGCACAGTGGTCTCATGTCATAAATGGCATATTTCCCTCATTTTAAGACATAGACGGTTTCGAGCATGATCGGCGTCCTGGTATTTCCCGATTTTCAGCTGCTGGATGCATCCGGCCCAATCTCGGTCTTCGAGATCGCAAGTCGCTTGGCTGGCGCCACGGCCTCGATCCGCCTGCTGGCGGAAGTGCCGGGTGGCGTGCGTTCTTCGTCCGGTGTGGAAATGCTGGCGCGGGGTTTGCGGTCGGCGGGTCAGCTCTCGACCTTGATCGTCGCAGGCGGCGAGGGGGTGATCGCGGCATCGCGATCGGCAAAACTGCTCGCCTTTGTGCGCGCGGCCGAGAAGCGTGGCGTTCGGATCGCGAGCGTCTGTTCGGGCGCCTACATTCTGGCGGAAGCGGGTCTGCTCGATGGCCGTCGCGCCACCACCCATTGGCGCCGCACGCCGCATTTTCTGTCGACCTATCCGAAGGTGAAACTGGAATCCGACCGGATCTTCGTTCGCGACGGCGAGATCTGGAGTTCGGCGGGGATCAGCGCCGGCATCGACCTGGCGCTCGCGATGGCGACCGAGGATTTCGGCGAGGACGTGTCGCGACAGACCGCGCGCCAGCTCGTGCTCTATGACCGGCGCAGCGGCGGCCAATCGCAATTCTCGTCACTGCTCGAGTTGAAAGCGCCAACCGGCCGCTTCGGACCGCTGTTGAGCTGGGCGCGCGAGCACCTCGACGCACCGCTGACGGTCGAACATCTGGCGGAGCGGGCCGGCATGAGCTCGCGTCATTTCACCCGCGCCTTTGTCGCGGAAACCGGCACCACCCCCTTCAAGGCGGTGGAGCGGCTGCGCATCGAGGTGGCGCGGCAACGCGTGCAATCCTCCAGCGAGGCGATCGAACGCGTGGCGCAATCGACCGGATTCCGCGATCCCGAACGGATGCGCCGTGCCTTCATCCGCGCGTTCGGCCAGCCGCCGCAATCGCTGCGGCGCGCCGCGCGGGCAAGCTAGTCCACGAAGTTATCATCGAAGGGAGGCCAGTGTGATCAAATCGAGAAATGCCGACGTCGAGGCGGTGGCGGTAAGCGCCGTCGAGGGCAAGCCGATGTATGGCGGCAATATGCTTGTCAAGCCGCTCATCAAGGGTGACGAGATGACATTCCTCGAGATCCACTATGCGGCGGGAGTCGGCGCGCCGCTTCACACCCACACGCACGAATCGATTGCCTACGTCGTGAAGGGCAAAGTGAAATCGACTGTCGGCTCGGAGGAATTCATCATGGGACCTGGCGATGTTTGCCGGCACCCCAAAGGCGTCCTCCACGGGTTGGAGGCGATCGAAGACTCCGTTGTGGTCGAGATCAAGTCGCCGGCGCCCGACATCGGTGCCTTCTTCGCGACGCGAGTCCCTTCCGCTTTCGACGCAAAGCCCTGATCTTGGCGGGTAGTATCTGCTCTAGTTGTGTGAAGTAGCTTACACACGCGAGAGCGAGATAGCTCTATAGTGAATGCACTGTTGTCCATCAAACAGGAGCATCAGCATGACCAGAGATCAAACGACTCGTCATCCGCTCAAGGGCAGCGAGCGTGAACCACTGCTCGGCGCAAAGGCCACGGGCCGCGCCGATCCAGGCGAAAGGTTGGAAGTTACGATCCTGCTGCGCCGCCAGAACGCTGCAGATCTCGCAGATCGCGTCGAAAAGCTCTCAAAACGCCAGAACGCCGGCGGTCATCTAAGCCGGACGGATTTTGAGAACCAGTTCGGTGCCAATTCGGCTGATATCGACAAGGTCAAAAAGTTCGCGAGCGCACACGGGCTCGCCGTTGTTCAGGAACATGCCGGCAGACGCACGGTCGTGCTGTCAGGAACCGTGGCGCAGTTCGACGCTGCTTTCGGGGTTCAACTGCAACGGTTCGAGTATGGCGGCGGTTCATATCGTGGACGCGTGGGCGCCGTGCAACTGCCCGATCAACTAAACGGCGTGGTCGAAGCCGTTCTCGGCCTCGACGATCGTCCGGCTGCCAAGCCGCATTTCCGTGCACGTCCCGTGCCTGGCAATGTGCACTGGCACGCAAATAACGGTGGCGCCTCTTCCTTCACGCCGATCGAGATCGCTTCGCTCTACAACTTTCCCAAGGGAACCGGGGAAGGGCAGTGCGTGGCCATTATCGAACTCGGCGGCGGCGAACGCAGGGCAGACTTGAGCACTTACTTCAAGGGACTCGGTATCCAGACTGCTCCGAAAGTTACCGCGGTCTCGGTCGATCAGGGTAAAAACCATCCGACCGGTGACCCAAACGGGCCGGACGGGGAGGTGATGCTCGACATCGAAGTGGTGGGCGCCATTGCGCCCGGCGCCAATATCGCGGTCTATTTCGCGCCCAATACGGACGCCGGTTTTCTCGATGCGATTACGACGGCGGTCCACGACACCAACAACAAGCCTTCTGTCATCTCCATCAGTTGGGGCGGTCCGGAGTCGTCATGGACGCAGCAGTCGATGACAGCATTCGATTCCGCATTCCAGGCGGCGGCGGCGATGGGTATCACGGTCTGCGTTGCGTCCGGCGATAACGGGTCGAGCGACGGCGTCAATGACGGTACCAATCACGTCGATTTTCCAGCCTCAAGTCCCCATGCCCTGGCTTGTGGAGGCACCAGGATCCAGGCATCCGGAACCACGATCACGAGCGAGTCCGTCTGGAACGACGGCGCGCAAGGTGGAGCAGGCGGCGGCGGGATAAGCGCCGTCTTTCCTCTCCCGGCGTGGCAACAGGGGCTGCAAGCGACACTGACCTCGGGCACCAAAGCAAAGGCGCTGACGATGCGCGGCGTGCCTGATGTCGCCGGTGATGCGGACCCGGAGAGCGGCTACAATGTGCGTATTGACGGGACCAACACCGTCATCGGTGGGACCAGTGCGGTGGCTCCGCTCTGGGCCGGCCTTATCGCGCGCATCAACTCAACGAGGGGCGCTGCCGTAGGCTTCATCAACCCGGAGCTATATGCGGCCACCTCGACGATGAAGGATATTACCACGGGCAACAACGGGAACTATGCGGCGGCGCCGGGCTGGGACGCTTGCACAGGACTTGGCACTCCGGATGGAACCAAGATTGCTGCACTGTTAGGTAAATCCGTTATCGCAGGTGGGCCGGGTCATACAAAAGCTGCCTGAAGAGTTCTCAATGTGAGATGCGTTGCGCGGTGAATAGAAATTTACCAGGAACCCGCGCAACGCCTGTTGCATCGACCGTCATACCACCGCGAAAGATATCGGATGAAGGGCCGCCTCATCATCGACGTCATCGCATTCGGACTGCTCGCGGCCGTTCTGTGCGGTGTCATGGCAGGAGCCGTGCTACTCTTTTTGAGCGGCAGAGAACCGCGGTGGCAAGTCTTCAGCGCAGTCATGTCTCCGGACAACACATTTGTTGCTGAAAATGCCATGGCTGATACCGAAGACGGGATTGGGCGCATCAGCGTAAGGCGGCAGACTGGCTCAACCATCTATGAAGCGCTTTTTCCTGAAACACTGCCGTCCCTTTTTCTCAGATGGACCGACAGCAGTCATCTGCTTGTCTTGTCGAGCTCTCAATCGCCGTTGCCAGCTGTAAACAACCTCAGAACAGACGGGGCCGTCGACGTCAGCTATGCCGCCTACGTTCGACTGGGAGCGGCCGACGCAAGTCTCAAGGCAAAGACTCATTCGGCAGTGACGCTCGATCCGTCCAGTGTGACTGCGACTTTCAGTGAAGCGACCCACGCTGGTCGACCTCTTAAGCAATGCATTCTTGGTCTCGTTGCCAAAGATAGTAAAAAGTATAGCGAAATCGACTTCACGATCACGGCTGGAGTCTTCCCGTGTGCCGTTCCTTCCCTACGGGAGAATCTCTGCCTGGGAGTTTCCTCGCACTTTGGTATTGGCGGGAAATTGGACCGCACGCCAAATGAGATTCTGACATCGGCTACTATTTCAGAAATCCCCTCGTATAATGAATTGCCAGACGGTACAGGCTACAAGGCGATAAGAGGACAGTTCCTGGAAAAGTCTGCAAATCTCCTGATTGAAGCACTGCAGAAGCCCTCTTTCGACATTGACTATAATTTCGATTTTGATCAGCTGAACATCAGATACACAGTGCCGACTCGTGCAATTTCAGCTCCGCTCGGCGAATTCCTGAAATGCGTCGGACCCGTCGCCTTTTGACTCGGCGCGATCGAACGTGTTTCTCGGGATTTCGAGTCTGGGCACTTTTGAGATATGCGCACCGGCGCTGAGAATATCCGGAGTTGGGGATAGACAGAAGTGATCCGCCGACAGCCGAAGCGGCGCTTGCGATCCCAAGCGGACCTCTCCTGCGGCGCCATTGTTGACAAGCGCTGGGCCGCTCTCCATATTTTTGCCGGGTAGATACGACCTGCCGCTTGCACTCTTCGGGGTATGGTGAACGTATCGCAGCATCTTGTAGCTCCTTTGCCGAGCGACGGGTCAGCAACGCAAGCACTGGTATCCCCGTTTTGTTCAAGCAAAGGACCAAGCCATGCGCGACTTTCGCGATGCAAAAGTTATGGCGCATACGCTGCGCGCCTCTCTCGCTTCCAAAGGTCTCAAGATCACCGTCAGCCAAAGCCTCGAATTGATCGCCGAGCTATTTGGCTTGCCCGATTGGAATACGCTCGCTGCGGCTATTCGACGTGGACTGCCTATCACGGAGACAGACGCATCCGGGCAGCCGCGCGCAAGCGTCGTGTGGCCTTCCGGATTCTCCCGCGACCTTGGTTTGACCCTGAGCAGGGCTCTGAGCCACGCCAAAGAACGAAAGCACGAGTTCGCGACGCTGGAGCATCTCTTGCTCGCGCTCCTCGACGACCCCGATGCCTCGACTATGATGAAGGCCAGGAAAGCCGATCTTCAAGCGCTGAGGCAAGCCGTGACCGCTTATATCGATGAAAAATTAAAGACGTGGGTGTCAGTCTACGACGAACGAGATACAACTCCGACAGTTGCATTTCGGCGCGTGGTTCATTCGGCTACCGTCCGTAGCTTGAAACGTGAGACGAGCGGCCTGGATGTGCTTGCTGCGATGTTCCGCGAGACAGAAAGTCCCGCGGTGTGGCTCCTGAGCGAGCAAGGATTGTCTCAGGAAACGATTGTGAGCGACGGAGGCAAGCCGGCGGCGGGTTCCGAGGGGGAATCGCCGCAAGACAACGTCGACGAATCCGGCAAGCCCGTGGTTCAGGAAGTCGCCGTGAATGCTGCAACGCTCGACGGATACGTTGGGTTCTATCGGCTCGACGACGACGCCGTCCTGGCCGTGACTCGCAATGAGAATCATTTAGTCACACGATTGACCGGACAACGCCAGGTCCCGATCTACGCGCAGAGCAATACCGAGTTTTTTGCCAAACTCGTCAACGCACGGTTTATTTTCATCATGGGCGTGAAGGGACAGGCGGCATCGCTTGTTCTGCATCAGCATGGCCAGGACCACCCGATGACGCGCATTGATGCGACAACGGCGCAGAAGATTGAAAGCAAGCTGGCCGAGAGGGTGAAGAGTCAGTCTGCCGATCCGAGGAGCGAGGCTGCCCTCCGTCGCCTCATTGACGGTCTCGCCAGCGGCAAACCCAACTATCACGAGATGATTCCTGCCCTTGCAGAATTGACCCGCCAGCAATTGCCAAATTTGCATATCAGTCACTTGGATCTCGGTGCGGTTCAATCCATCAAATTTCTCGGCGTTGGCCGCCAAGGCGAGGACGTCTATACCGTCAACCACGAAAACGGCGCGTCCCACTGGCGAATTAAGCTGGATTCGAAGGGAGCGATTGCGATGGCCGGGATCACCCCTGGACCCTGACGTCGGAAGCGGCGGGCTTCCCCGGCCAATTCCGATTCACGTTTGTATCTGCATGTCGCTTCATGGCACATAGCGGACGTTGTCGTCCTGTCGTTGGATGTCCGCTTTTGGCGCGATAGTGTTGCAAAAGTCGAAAGTTGCAGCGGTCCAAATTTTTGGCGAAAACCCGAAGCGCCAAGAGGTCGATGATTCGTATAGTCTCAGTCGCGCTACCGAGGTCGCCCGCGAATTTGGCGCAAGGCGATGAGTTCTCTCAGATCATTACACCAATAACGCGCCAGCGGCCCTCAGAAATTTTGCATCTCCTGCAAAACGACTTTTGCAACACTATCGGCGCCAAAGCGGACGAGGGTAATCTCGCTGACTATTTGCGTGCGGTGAAATATTGTCACCGGCGATCGGGCGCGTGCGGTGAACAGGGGATTGTTATGAGTATGTCCAGCATTTTTGCGCGCATCGTCGCGCTGGTCGGCGCGGTCGCGTTGCAATGGCGGCGGATGCAGGGGATCCAGCCCCAGGCTGCTTGGGGCGGCGCGCCGGTTATTCCTGCGGCGAAGCCGCAAGGGGCGATTCCGACGCTCAAGATGCCGACGGCGCGGGGCTGGCGCGAAGGGCAAATGCCGGTCGCAGCACCCGGACTGAAGGTCAATGCCTTTGCCGCCAACCTCGAGCATCCGCGCTGGATCAACGTGCTGCCCAATGGCGACGTGCTGGTGGCCGAGGCGACACAGGTCGCCGGTCCTGTCCGAAGCATGTTTCAGTATGCGATGCAGGCGACGATGCGGCGCGCCGCCGCGCTTGGCGTCAGCGCCAACCGCATCACGTTGTTGCGGGACCTCGATGGCGACGGGATCGCCGAAAAACGCTGGGCCTTCATGGAGGGTTTGAGCCAGCCGTTTGGTATGGCGCTGGTTGGCGACAGCTTTTATGTCGGGAATACCGATGGCGTCGTCGCCTTTCCCTATGTGGCGGGCGCCGATCGGATCACGGCTGCGGGGCGCAAGCTTGTCACCTTCAAGCCGGGCGGCCACTGGACGCGGAGCCTGCTGCCGAGCGCCGACGGAAAAAAGCTCTATGCCGGCGTCGGCTCGCTCACCAACATCGCCGACGAGGGCATGGAGGTCGAGGCAGGTCGCGCGGCGATTTACGAACTGGACCTAGCAAGCGGCTCGAACCGCATCTTTGCGAGCGGCCTGCGCAATGCTGTCGGCATGGCGTGGGAGCCGACCACGGGAATGCTCTGGACCGTCGTCAACGAACGCGATGGCCTCGGCGACGAAACGCCGCCGGATTATCTGACCTCGGTCCGCGAGGGCGGTTTTTACGGCTGGCCTTATTGCTATTGGGGGCAGACGGTGGACGATCGGGTCCCGCAGGATCCTGCGATGGTCGCCAAGGTTATCCAGCCGGATTATGCGCTTGGCGGCCACACCGCCTCGCTCGGTCTGTGCTGGATACCGGCCGGCACGCTTCCGGGTTTTCCCGACGGCATGGCGATCGGTCAACACGGCTCCTGGAATCGCAGCACGTTGAGCGGCTACAAGGTCGTGTTCGTGCCGTTCGAGAATGGCCGGCCTTCCGGTCCAGCGCGTGATATCCTTTCCGGATTCCTGGCACCCGACGAGCGGGAATCCTACGGCCGGCCTGTCGGCGTCACGCTCGGGCCCGATCGCTCACTGCTGGTGGCCGACGATGTCGGCGATGTCATCTGGCGGGTGACGGGCGCGTAGCGATATTTCTTGGGCCCGGCATGACGCCGGGTTCCGCGTTAAGCACCTTTCAGCGTAACTTTTGAGGTTAACGCATTGGTTATTTTTTTGCGGGCATTTTCACCCTTCCATTAAACAGGGAGGCTCCATGTCTGACGTCACCATTCCCGGCGGCAAGATTCGCGCGTTCGTCGAACGGGTCGAAAATCTGGACACTGAAATCCAGGAATTGAACGAACAAAAGAAGGAAGTGTTTGCGGAAGCCAAAGGCGAAGGGTTCGACGTGAAGATCCTCAAAGAAATCATCAAACTGCGAAAGCAGGACGAAGAGGAACGCGACGAGCGCGAGAGTATGCTCGATCTCTATATGCGCGCCATGGAGCAGGCCGCACCGGATAAAGTCGCCAAGGCAGCCTGACAAAACAGGGCGGGTTGGCAACCGCATAACCCGCCCTCTGTCCGCGATGGTCGGCACGCTATCGACGGGATGCCGCCGCCATCGCTGCGCCGCGCGGGCAGGTCAGGGTGCAGACTTGCTCAGCCGCTGCACGATCGGCTTGAGCAGTTGCGGCGCGAGATAGATCGGAAACTGGGAAAACGCGAAATAGAGCCACGTCGTTCCCGGCAAAATTCCGTCGGTCGCCGCCAGCATCAGTCCCATGTTACGTTGCGAGACCATAAGTCCGAGCGCCATCGCGCGTTCATAGCCGGCCTTGCGAAAGATCAGCGCGGTGACGCCCGTCAGCGCGAAGAAGACCGCGAAGGCGAGCAGCGTCAGTTTCAGCGTGCGGACAGGATCGGACCAAAATCCGCCAGCCACATTGCCCATGACAGCGGAAACAAAGACAAACAGAAATATCACCGTCATCCCGTCAATGAGGCGGGCGTGCCGCTTGATCGCCTCGCTGCCGGCGCGCCAGCGGATTGCGCCGGCGACACACAGCGACCCCGCCAGGATCGCGAGCAGCTTCAGCCCGAGCGCGAGCGGGGAGAGCGTCAGCGCGGAGCCGAGAAAAACGTAAGCAAACAGCGGCGCGGTGACCGGGACAAGGCCTGTGCCGATCACGAGCGTGACCAGCACGAGCGTCGAATCAAGTCCCATCACGGCCGCGAACGCCGGTGCGGCCATCATGGGAGACGCCACGGCCTGCAGCATCAAGGCGAGATAGAGATCCGGCGAGCGCACATCGACACCCGTCAAGCGCCCGATGCCACCAAAGAACAGGGGCACCGCGAGCATGGTCCAGGCGGTAGCGGCAAGCACAAGGCCGGGGCGCCGCAGATATTCCCGCAACTTGCCAAGATCGACCCGCACGAACGAGGCGCAGAGCAGGAGGAAGATCGCTTCGGTGACATAGGGCTTCAGCAGTTCGCCGGCCGGTGGCACGGCGATGCCAATGAACACGAGCGCGGCGATCGCGCGCGTTCCTTGATTGCCAAGCCAGACCAGCGCGGCCGCTGGAAGGGCGACGATATAATGGAAGCTCGCGGGCATATTGCCGAAGGGTGAGGGGAGAGGCGCCTTGGCGGAAGGTCAGGCGCAGAGCTTATCGCTCTGGCGAACATGCGGCACGCGCCACGCTTCACAAAGTAACATCTCGTTACGGTCTATTGCCAGAAGACGCCCGCCATCAACTGCAGTGCACCATCAAAAACCCATTTGCACTCATCGGCCGCGACCGTCATAGTTTTGTAAAACCAAGAGCCCGCTTGAAAGAGGCCTTCAATGACATAACGGGAGGCTTCGCTATGGACGACATCGAGAAGCGTGTCATCGGCAAGGTCATGACGCGGCTGATTCCGTTCCTGATCTTGTGCTATTTCGTAGCCTATCTCGATCGCGTCAATGTCGGCTTCGCCAAGCTGCACATGAACCAGGCGCTCGGTCTGAGCGAAGCCGCTTTCGGACTGGGCGCGGGATTGTTCTTCGTCGGATATTTCCTGTTCGAAGTCCCCTCCAACATCTTCCTGGAAAAGGTCGGCGCGCGCGTCTGGATCGCACGCATCATGATCACCTGGGGGATCGTTTCGGCGGCCTTCGCCTTCATCCCATCGATATCGTCGGCGACCGGAATTCCGACGACGGGTGTTTTCTATTCGCTGCGTCTGCTGCTCGGCGCCTGCGAGGCCGGCTTCTTTCCCGGCATCATCTTCTATCTGACCCTGTGGTTTCCGGCCGTGTACCGCGCCCGGGTGATCAGCCTGTTCATGCTGGCGATCCCGATTTCGTCGATCATCGGATCTCCGATCTCCGGGATGCTGCTGGGCCTGTCGGGTTGGGGACTGGAAGGCTGGCAGTGGCTGTTCATTCTCGAGGCGTTGCCCTCCGTTCTGGTCGGCATCGGCGTCCTGATCTATCTCACCGACT
>Ga0210386_10002716_pt1 | contig 15068 bp, 9 predicted proteins | sample IncBWH32OmetaG_FD_160091 | JGI IMG/M metagenome (GOLD analysis project Ga0210386, IMG submission 160091) | Forest soil microbial communities from Barre Woods Harvard Forest LTER site, Petersham, Massachusetts, United States - Inc-BW-H-32-O ... | reverse complement strand
AGATTTGGGAAACATCAGGTTTAGCTGGTTTTGGTAAACGATCAAGTCGCCTTCGAAGACCTCGACATCTAACTTGCTCTGAGCGGTCACCTCAAGCACGAGATCCACCTGGGAGCCACCGTAAAACGACGGGGCCTGGAAAATGTCGAGCTTGGGATGCGCGACAATGAACCTCGACTTGACGTCAGCCTTCATCGGCTGCCCGAGCATGTACGCCGGCGACGAGATTTTTCCCACGATCTCGTCGTTACCCTCGTAGCGGATGCCGGTCGCCACGTTCACGGCAGCCGAGACGACTTCGTCTTCAGCCGGTGGGACTTTCAGGTTGTTGCGTATTTTGGTTTCCGTGATGTCGTCATTCGGACCAAACATAGTCCGCGTTGTAGGTTCTGACAGCAACAGGGCGCGGATGGTGTCCTGGGTAGGAGAATACAATTTAGGGAAGCCCATCCCGTTTTTCTGAAAAAAGATCAGGCGTACTTCCGTGTTTATCACTCCGGGAACGGTATCGTAATACCAAATTTCCAAGGGTTGAAAAATTCGAGACGAAGGAAGACGCGTAACCTTGTTCGGAGGCCCAAGCGCAAGATAAACGCGGCCCTGATCGGTGTTCGCGCCCGATCCCAGTTTCGTGGAGCCGAACTTCGCATCGATGTATTCGATGCGCTTGCTGTACTCTTCCGCCGCTATCGCTTTGTTGGACCAGAACTGTTCCTCGAACTTTGCACGCTCGTCCGAGTTGAGGGTGAGGTACAGTTTCTTTTCGGCCGAAGTGATGATGGGGCTGACGAGATCTAGCCAGGTCGGTACAGCCGCGTGTGAGGCGGCAGTCATCATAACGAGCAACAACAATCGCGCAACTACCCGGGTGGCCCGCATCGATCCTAGAACTCAAACCGTCCAGCAAACTGCAACATACGCGGATAATACGGCAGATCGGTAACCTGGGCCGGTAGGCCGTAGGACGCGACGTTGACAGTGGTCTGATAGTTTCCGAAGTTCGAATGGTTGAAGAGGTTGAAGGCCTCAATCATCGGCGTGAAACGGAAACGCTCCTTCAGCGTAAATGTCTTCGCCAGCCTCATGTCTAAACGCACAATCGGATTTCCGACCAGGCAGTCACGTGTCACGATATTATAGCCGGACAAACCGGGGACGGAACCCAAGCAGGAGGCAGGTCCGTAATAAGGCGCCGAGCTGGCAAAGATCCGCGCGGTAACGTAAGTGAGGCTGAATGGGTTCTGGCTGGAAGTTACGGCGAAGTTCTGGCCTGATCCATAATGGAGCGCACCGCTCAGAGCGATGCCCCACTTCCACGAGTAAGAACCGGCCACACTCAGAGTGTTCGCTTGGTTATCCGGTGAAACAGCCCATTCGCGGGCGAGATTCATCTGGTTGTCCGGAGTGTTAAACGCAGAGACGGTTGAATCCTTCAAGTGCGAGAGGGTGTAAGCCACCTGAGCCGTGAAACTCTGCGAGAACCGGTGCTGCACGGCGACTTGCAGCGCGTTGTAAATCGAGCCGGCAGCGTTCGGCGTGGTAAAACTTCGGATGCTGGTGTATTCCGGGTAAGGCCTTCCCGCGGTATTGGGATTGGCGGGATAACCGGTGGCCGGATTAAAGAACAGATTCCCGTCTGTCTCCATCCAATCGTGATAAACGCGGAAATGGACAAAATCGGCCGAGAAACTCCAATCCCTCGTTATTTGACGCTCCACTCCGGCGCTTAGCTGCAGCGAATAGGGCGTGAGCACATGCGCATCGAGAGACTGGATGGCCTGCGCGTTTACGGGAACCTGGCCGGAAAGAAACTGAGCGCCCGTGACGCCATTGAATGGATTGGAGAGATTAATCGGGTTGGAAGGGGTCCCGGTCACCGAAGGTGAAAGCGTGGTCTGGCCATTGAAGATCTGACCGTCGATGGTGGCGTTCGCGTTGAGGTCCGCGTAGAACAGGCCCGCCCCGCCACGAATCACCGTCTTGCGGTCGCCTTTCGGATCAAGGGCAAATCCGAAACGCGGCTGGAACAGGAGGTTTTGGTTGTAGTGCGGCGTGGGATAGCCGCTCTTGAGGTAGAGATCCGGGTTGAACATGCCCAGATCGTTGTCGTAGCGCAGCCCTAAATTGAGGGTGAGCTTGGGCGTAACCTTCCAGTCGTCCTGCGCCCAGCCGCTGACTCCATTGGTCGGGATGGTGTAAAGGTAGTTGCCGAATCCCTGGGTGTACGAAAGAGCGTAGGGAGCTAGCAGCGCAATGTTCCAGGTTGACGGCTGGTTATAAGTCGCATACGGAAAAACTTGACTCAGCGGCACACTATTCACACCGGAAGCGAAGGACAGAACTGTCCCGCGGACGTTTTGGCCGAAATTACCGGCATACGGGATGTGCTGGAAATCCGTTCCGAACTTCAAGCTATGGTTGCCCTTTAGCCAGAACAGATCGTCGCGATACTGCTGGTTATCCTGCCCGAGCTGCTGTGGGTAGTTGTAAGGAGAGCCCCAGGAGCCCACGGGCAAGCGGTATTCTGTCGTGTTAATCAATGCATTGTTGGCCCAGTCGAAGTGATCGTAGCCGATCTTCGCCTCATTCACGAGAGCGGTATTGATGGTCCAGGTCCATGTTCCCGTCACGGCGTAACCGGTTCGCGTCGCAACCGTGGCGCGCATGGGAGCCGAATTTCCGGTTACGTTGGCAAACGGAACTAGATACGTGGAGCCTGATCCTCTTACCGAAAGTCGATGTTTACTGCTCATCTGATAATCGACGTGTAGCAGGTAGGTGCGCGTGATCAGCGAATTCGCGAACGTGAACGAAAGCTGCTTGCCGGAAGCATCGGTATAGCCGGTCGGCGAATCGAAGATTGTGCTGGGCTGGCGCTCGCCTTCGAACGAAAAAAAGAAGAAGAGCTTGTTCTTCAGAATGGGACCACTCACCGATCCGCCGTACATCTGATCGGAGAAGGGCAGCACCTTGTGCGCCACTGGGTCGGCGGCGTTGAAATCGCTATTACGGAAATATCCGAACAGACTGCCGTGGAAACTATTGCTTCCCGACTTGGTCTGTACCACCACCTGAAGGCGCGAAGACCGGCCCATGGTGGCATCGAACCGGTTCGTGATGATCTGGTATTGGTCAATCGCCTCGGTGCTGTAAAGCGGCTGGCCGAATGTGGTACCCGCCGAATTCTGCGTCACCTGCTGGCCGTCGACGTTGATCTGCATCTTGCCCTGATCAGTCCCGCCCAAAACCGAAGTCTGCACGTCGTTGCTGGTAATGCCGGGAACCATCATGGCCAACTGCAGGAAGTTGCGGCCATTGAGCGGCACCTTTTGCACTACGGAAGGGCTCACGTCACCGGCAACGCTTGAGTTTGAGGTGTCCACTGCGTTGGCCGCTGCTTCGACGTTCACCGTGGAGGTGGTCTGTGATAGCTGCAGATCCACGTCGATTGACGCCATTTGGCCCACGAGCAGAGTTACGGTCCGTTCCGCTGGCGCGAAACCGGGCACTTCAAACCGAAGGCGGTACGTCTCCGCCCGGAGGCCGGGGAATTGGTACAACCCGGTCGCATTCGTTGTGGTGGTGACGTTGGTTCCATCCTCGGCAGTTGTTGTCACCCTCACATTGGCAATCACCGCGCTCGAGGGGTCGCCCACACGTCCGCTGATTCCGGTCTGCTGGGCGAACAGCGGCAGGCAAATCAATACTGCGAGAAGCAATACGCTAAAGCGCTTGAGCGCCTTCAGTTTTGTGTTTGGGTTAGCAACACCAGTCATTGCGGACGCCTCCAATGCATTCTTCTTGAATCGCCGACAAGTTTAATTGCGCGGTATGACGAGGCCGCAACTGACCAGACCCTGACACCCTCGGTGGCCATTTTGAAACGGTGGCTCAGACTATAAGCGAAAAACACTCTTGTGTCAAGCGTCTGGTAAGGGTTTAGCAGGCGTGACAAGGATGCGCGTTGGCAAAGGGCCAGGTCACACCGGCCGACCTGCCTTTGGTATTAGGTCGGTGGCCTCAAAAACCACAAGCCGCTGTCCTCCTGAGGCGAAATATGACTGGAGTTTCTCTAGTGTGCATCGTGCTTCGGAACTGGCGGCCGTCGGGCCTGCACATCACGTCGGGCCTGCACATCACGTCGGGCCTGCACATCAAATAGATATGGACTTTCTCGAAAGGCGTCGCCCGCAGTTCCGCCCCGTGGTACATTCCCGCTCTCGGCCGTTGTGAAATGAAAAGCTTGTGCCCGGCCTTGCCTGTCGGCCGGCGCTGGCCGCAACACCTCCGTCCACGCTTCCCGGGCGATGGTAGGGTACTCGTCCAAGATCAAGTAGTCGAGCTTGGGCAATTCTCAAGCTTGGCTCAACTTGAGGCTTGACATCGTCGCCTCATATTAGAACACCAGCTTAAGACTGACCTGCAACTGTCGCATGCTTACGTTGGAGTTGAGGCTGGTAATCGTGCCGAAGCTGCCGCTACCCGGTATCGGCACGCCGTTGGCATCCTGATGGTCGGCAGTCAAACCATTACCCGGGCTGCCAAAGTTGGGATGGTTAAAGGTATTGAAGGCATCCAGCCGCAATTGCAGCCTGAGTTGTTCGGTGAATCTCATATCCTTCTTGAGGGAGGAATCCACACTGAACAATGGCGGGCCGATCACCGTGTTCCGTCCCACGTTTCCGAACGTGTACTGCGGTTGTAGAGCAAAGGCCTGCACATTAAACCATTCATTGGGAGTGGGGTTGCTGAGCTTCGATGACTGGCCGGTCGCATTCGGCCGGTCCATGCTGCTGCTGCCGATATTGGATCGATCTTGGCCGTCCATGATGTCGACAGGGGAACCGGTGGCCATGGACCAGATCACCCCGAAATCCCACCCGCCGGCGATGGCGCTGCCCACTCGGCTGTTCATGAGCGCGTGGCCTTTTCCGAATGGCAATTGGTAAAGCGTCGAAGCCACAAAGCGGTGCTTCTGGTCGAAGATCGACAGGCCACGCTCGCATGGGATGCAATACGAATTCTGAGCACCGATCTGATCGGTGCCGAGTGTACGCAGTCCGCTGCCGTCGTCGATCGACTTCGAGTAAGTATAGCCGAGGAGGTAGGTAAAGCCGCTGGACAGGCGCCGCGTGACTTTGACGGAGAGCGCGTTGTAGTTGGCATTCACAACGTCAATGTTCTCCACGGTATTGTTGAAGTTCGGCCAGGCTTCCCGGCTGAGTTGTGAGCCTGGTCCCGGCGCCGCAGCGTTAAAATATATATAACGCGGCAGGAAATGGCTTTGCGTTCCCAGGTAACCGATTTCCAGGGAAGTATTCTTGCCCAATTGCCGTTGGACATTCAGTTCGTACTGTTCCACATAGGGCGTGCGGCGGACGTAATAGGTGTTGACTAGAGTGGGTGTAGGGACACACGCCAACGGAGGAGCGAGAGCGCCACAGGGGCTCGTCGCGGTGGAGAAGGGCACTTCGAACGTGAGGTTGTGAGTGGCAATGTTGGCGGTAACCTGAAATTTTCCGGAAAGACTCCGCGCCATGTCGAATACGGGATTGCCGGTGTCTTGTGTGTAGAAAATGCCCGCGCCCGCGCGCACCGTCCACTTGTCCGTGGGACTCCAGGCAATTCCCAAGCGCGGAGCGAAATTCGTGTGATCCGAGTTGACTAGATTTGAGCCCAACCGCCCATCGCGGGCGGTACAAACGCCCCCCTGAGCGACCGTCGGAAAGACCACATTGCCACTATTAAAATTGCCGGTTCCGTTTTCGATAATGCAGGGTTGGGTGGCCACTGGCTGTGGATTGAGACCTTTAGGGTCGCCCTGGAGGAACGGACCGTTGGGAAACCAGGTATTGACCAGAGGCACCCTGTCACTCCAGGCCGGCACATATTCGTAGCGCAAGCCGTAGCTGATGGTGACGTTAGGCCGGATCTTCCAGCTATCCTGGATGTAATAGAATTGGCTCGTCTGACGGAACCGCGCGACCGCCAGCGCGACGGCGTCTGTCGTACTGGCGACATAACCGAGCATGAAGTCGGCAGGAGTATATCCGGTGGCCTGATTCGTGATGCTGTATGCCCCGCGCGCGTATTGGTTCCCAGTTTCGTTGAAATCTGTGCGGTCAACCTCGGCGCCGAACTTGAATGAGTGGCTCCCGTGGATCCAGGAAATATTGTCCACCACCTGTAAGATGTGATCCGAGGTTGTGTAAGGACCGTCCGTGTTGTTGCCAAAACCGCTAAAGCCATCCCCCAGGCCGACGTTGGGAACGCCCCAGGCCGGGGGCGCCGGGTCGCTCAAGAGGCCCGGAAGATTCAACTGTTTGACGACGTCCGTTTTGCCTGCCAGCTCGGGCGCAAAGTTATTGTAGAAGTTTAGAAAGCCCAAACGGGCTTCGTTTACCATGGTCGGAGACAGAATCCAGGTGTTACTGATCATCGCCTGCTTGGGATCCGTGGCAAGGCTCATGCCGTTATCAGCCAGCGCGGGCATCACGCCGTCTTCATGCTGCAGGCTAAAGCGGCCGGACCAACTCGACTTCGCGCTCTGCACAAAGTCCACGCGCTGAGTAAGCTGATATTTGTTGGCAGTAACGTGGTCCAGCGCGAGGTAGTTGTTGGAGAGGCCGTTGTTCGGTGCGTTTGGGATGTTGGGCGCAGGGAAGTACTGCAGGAACCCTGTGGCGATCGTGTCCAGACGGCCCGCGGGAATGATATTGCCTGGGAACGGCAGGCCGGTCGTCGGATCGGTGATGACGTGCGTCCCACGCACTGAGGAGAAGTCACCGGTTCGGAATGCGGCGGGGAATGTCGTGTAAACCGTCTGGGTCTGCTGCCGCAGCTTGAAGCCTTCATAGTTGGACATGAAGAACAACCGGTTTTTGCCGTTGAAGAGTTTGGGGATCCACACCGGTCCTCCCACGGTGTAGCCATACTGGTTCCACTTGAAGGGCGAGGAAAGCGGCGCGACGGTCGTAAAGGCATAAGGGAGTGCGTCAAAATCGTTATTGCGGAGGAAATCAAACAGGGCACCGTGGAATTGATTGGTTCCGCTGAGAGTGGACACGTTGACCTGAACCTGCAGATGCCCGAATTCGGCCGGGTAAACGCCGGTCTGCACCTTGAATTCCTGCAGGGCATCAATCGAGGGAAGCAAGGCGTAGGTGTTGAAGCCAGGATCGTAGTTTTGGACGCCGTCCAGCGTAAAATTCAAGTACTCGCGGCGCGCGCCGGCGACAAAGATTTCCTGGGTACTTCGATCGCCGCCCTGGCGAGCGCTGGCTTGGCCTCCATTGGCGACGCTATTGTAGGAGACGTTGGGGCTAAGAGCGATAAGCTGGGTGAAGCTGCGTCCGTTCAGTGGCAGATTGACAATGCGGTCATTGTCGATGACCGTCCCCACGGTGGCGCTCTCCGTGGTGAGCAGTGGAGCGCCGCCCGTCACTTCCACCGTGTCGGCGACGGCCCCGACTTGCAGGTGAAAGTCAATGCGCGCAATCTGCTCGACCTGCAGTTCCATGCCGTCGCGGACCTCGCCCTTGAAACCCGGCATCTCCGCTTTCACGTTGTAAACGCCTGGCGTGATCGCGGGGAAAGTGTAATCCCCAGCGCTGTTCGTCGTGGTCGTGCGCGCGACGTTCGTCTGGGAGTTAGTTACCGTCACGGTGGCGCCCACGACGATGGCGTCGCTGCTGTCCGTGACTTGACCGGTAATCTGACCGGCCGTTTGAGCGAAACCGGCGACGCTTAGAACGAACATCGCCCCGACAAAAAAGGCTACGCGCATTTTTCACCCCGTTGTTCCGTGATTGGTAGCCGTCACTGTGACGCAGCTACGACAGCCCCGCAGGAATCGCGCGTCTCTCCGTCGATTGAGCCAACTTCTGACCGAACCCTACCTCGATCGCCATCAGACACCACCCCACTACAAACAAGCGACACCCCCAGCGTTTCCTTTTCGAGACAGGGCTAGTTTATTCAGACACGCGCATAACTTCAAGTCGGCGTTCAAAATACTTGAAGAAATGTTACTTTTCAAATCTCGACGAATCCAAACCCAAAGGCGGCGCACTCCTTTCCAATATTCTGGGAGGGTATCGAGATGAGGACTACATTAGATGCTCGCGTCTCGACCCGGCACAAGGGCCCGGAACTTTTCTAAATGAAGCAGCAAAACCGGTGCCAATGCATGATCGAAACGCGGTATTATAGCTTTCGCTCGACCTTGGCGCCGAGGACAGCTGCCATGGGTCGAGGTGATTCGGGCCATGGTGCGGTCGAACTTCCATTTGCGAAAAGTCCTGTCGGCCGTCCCACGCTACGGCTTTGCAGTTGCTTCCGTCGCGATTGCCCTTGCGCCGGGCCTGGTCCTGCAACACTACAAATTTAACGACGTGGAGCTCCCGCTTTTCCTGTTTGCGGTCGCCCTTACCGCCTGGCACGCAGGAGTGGGGCCCGCCATCCTGTCGATTGTGCTCTCGACCGCTTGCTTCGACTTCTTCTTCGCTACGCCCATTTACACTTTCTACGTCGCCTTCGCCGACCTCCCCAACGTCATCTTTCTGGTGTCTTTCGCGGCCCTGATTGTATGGTTCAGCTCCATTCGGCACAGCGCCGAGCGACAGCTTCGTCAAGCTCGGGACCAACTTCAGATGGAAGTCCTTGAGCGAACGCAACAGGCAAGTCTGCTCAATCTCACGCATGACACGATCATTGTCCGGGACATGGGGTTCGTCGTCATGTACTGGAATAGCGGGGCCCAGGAATTGTATGGATGGGCCCCGGAGGAAGCAGTTGGGAAGCGCTCCGACGAACTTTTAGGGACGCATTTCCCGGAGTCGATCGACGAGATCCGCGCGGAGTTGCTGCGGACTGGACGCTGGGAGGGAGAAGTCACGCGTACAAAAGCGGACGGGACCGAAGTGGTGGTGGCGAGCCGATGGTCGTTGCGGCGCGACGAACAGGAACGGCCTGTTGCCATCATGGAAACGAGCAACGATATCACGGAACACAAGCGCCGGGAGGAGGAAATTCGCGGCCTCAATCAGGAACTTGCACAACGGTCCACGGAGCTCGAAGCCACCAACAAGGAGTTGGAAGCCTTTGCATATTCTGTTTCCCATGACTTGCGGGCGCCTCTTCGCCACATCGCCGGGTATGCGGAGTTGCTTCAGAAAAGGGCCTCTTCCGCCCTGGACGAAAAGAGCCGCCGATACATGACGACGATTCTGGATTCAGCAAAACGGATGGGCAACCTGATCGACGATCTTCTGACGTTTTCGAGGATAGGGCGCGTGGAGACGCAAAGGACGTTGGTGAACCTGGAGCAGCTCGTAAAGGAAGCCGTCGGCGAGGTGCGGCTGGAGACTGCCGGCCGCGATATTGCGTGGAAAATCACTACACTCCCGGTCTGTTACGGAGACCGTTCCATGCTGAAAATTGTTCTCGTGAACCTCCTTTCCAATGCGATCAAGTTTACGCGCACACGGCCACGGGCTGAAATAGAGATCGGGTGCGCCGCGCGAACCCAAGGCGAGGCAGAGGTGTTCGTAAGGGACAACGGAGTAGGTTTTGATATGAAGTATGCAAATAAGCTGTTCGGTGTGTTTCAACGTCTACATCAACCTGACGAGTTTGAAGGTACCGGAATAGGATTGGCGACCGTTCAGCGTGTTATCCATCGTCATGGAGGAAAGGTCCGGGCGGAGGGCGTTGTCGATCAAGGCGCGATCTTCTATTTTTCAGTGTCTAAACCCTGAACCGGGAAAGGAAAACTATGAACGACAAACTAGGACGCATCTTAATAGTAGAAGACGACCCAAAAGATGTGGAACTTACGCTAACGGCGCTGGAGGAATACAATCTCGCCAATGAGGTAATCATCACCGGTAATGGCGCGGAGGCGTTGGATTACCTCTATTGCCGTGGAAAGTTCAGCACGCGCTCCAGCGATAATCCGGCCGTCATGCTGCTCGATCTAAAACTACCAAAGGTCGATGGATTGGAGGTTTTGAAGCAAATCAAGTCCGACGACAATCTGAAAATGATTCCCGTTGTGGTGCTCACGTCCTCCCGCGAGGAAAAGGACATGATCGCCAGTTACCGGCTGGGAGTAAACGCCTATGTGGTAAAACCAGTTGATTTTCACGATTTTGTCAATGCCATCCGCGAATTGGGCGTCTTCTGGGCAATCATAAATTCGCCGCCGCCGGGGAGCGTAAGGAGGTGACTATCCAGCGCCCCTTGCGAGTTCTATCGCTTGAAGACGATCCAAAGGACACGGAGCTGATTCAGGAGCTGCTTGGGATAGAAGGTATCGACTGCGAAATAACGCGGGTCGATACTCAAAAGGAGTTCCTGGCCTCGCTCCAGCAAGGCGAAATCGATCTGATTCTTGCGGATTACACTCTTCCCTCGTTCGACGGCGTTTCCGCATTAAAGCTGGCGTTGAGTAGTTGCCCGAATGTGCCTTTCATCTTTGTCTCCGGAACGCTCGGCGAAGAAGTGGCGATCGAAGCCCTCAATATTGGCGCCACGGATTATGTATTGAAGACGCGGCTATCCAGGCTTGCGCCCTCGGTCCAACGCGCGCTGCGTGAGGCAAAAGAAAAAGCGGAGCGAAAGCGGGCGGAGGAGGCGTTGCGTCGGAGCGAGAGCTACCTGGCGGAGGCGCAGCGACTGAGCGGCACGGGCAGTTTCGGCTGGGACGTATTGAGCGGAGAAATCTACTGGTCCGATGAAACCTTTCGAATATTTGAATGCGAGCCCGCGACGAAGCCGAACCTGGATCTGGCAATTGAGCGAACTCACCCGGAGGACCGCGAGTTCGTTCGGCAAACCATCGGTCGCGCTGCAGCGGAGAGAAGTAGTTTTGATTATGAACATCGGTTGCAGATGCCCGATGGTTCGATCAAATTCGTTCGCGTTGTAGCCCGTCCCTCAACAGGCGACGAGCCGTGCCGGTTGCTTTTTGTCGGGGCCGTGACGGACATCACCGAGCGGAAGCGAGCTGAAGCTGATCTCCAGAAGGCTGTGGATGAAATCAAGAAGTTGAAGGACCAGCTATACGAAGAGAATGTTGCATTAAGGGAAGAAGTCGATAAGACTTCGATGTTTGAGGAGATTGTCGGCGAGTCGGCCGCTTTGCAAACGGTCCTTGCGCGAGTGGCCAAGGTCGCGCGGACGGATTCCACCGTTCTCATCACTGGGGAGACGGGCACGGGCAAGGAGCTAATTGCTCGCGCCATTCACAAGCGGTCGGAGCGCGCCGCCCGCGCCTTCGTAAGCGTCAACTGTGCCGCCGTTCCATCCTCGCTGATTGGCTCGGAACTATTCGGTCACGAGAAAGGCGCATTTACGGGAGCGACGCAGCGCCGCCTGGGCCGCTTCGAGTTGGCCGATGGAGGTACGATCTTCCTGGACGAAATCGGGGAGCTTCCCCCGGATACCCAGATCGCTTTGCTGCATGTTCTGCAAGAGCGCGAGTTTGAGCGTTTGGGTGGTACCAAAGTGATCCGCGCGAACGTGCGCGTGATTGCCGCCACGAATCGCGACCTGGAGAACTCTATTGACGCCGGCACATTTCGCAGCGATCTCTATTATCGGCTCAACGTCTTTCCGATCGAGATGCCCCCGCTGCGAGAGAGAAAAGAAGACATCTCGCTGCTGGTTGAGTACTTCATCAATCGCTATGCCACAAAAGCCGGAAAGAAGATACGCGGCATAAATAGAACGACACTTGACAGGCTTAAGTCGTACGCCTGGCCCGGTAACATTCGTGAGCTTCAAAACGTTATCGAACGGTCTATCATTGTCTGTGAAACCGAGAATTTCTCAGTCGATGAGAGTTGGCTGTCTCGGGAATGTGATCAGGATGAACAGCCCACCCGGCCACTCTCCAGAATGTCGGCGTCTGAGGAGAAGAAAATGATCGAGGCGGCGCTGGCCGACGCAGAGGGCCGGGTGTCGGGGCCCTCAGGCGCCGCCGCAAAACTTGGCCTTCCTCCCTCCACGCTCGATTCAAAGATCAGAACCCTCAAGATCAATAAATACCGCTTCAAGACGGTTTGAATGAATCACGAAGTTCGTGAATTCACGAATATCGAGAGCGTTTCATTCCATTAATACATTTGTTATCAGCGGTTTACTGATGGCCATCGTGTTGCCATGATAACGCTCAAGATGATCGGGAAATGATAAAAATTCGAAGATCCGAAGATAGCGGGCTGGTGGTCTTCGCTCTGAGTGGTCGAGTCGAGGAGAAGGATGTGTCGGAGTTGCAGGAGCTCCTCCAGGCTGAAGCGGAGGGCTTGGACATAACGCTTGATTTGGGAGAGGTGAGGCTTGTGGATCGAGAAGCGGTAAGGTTTCTTGCGGCCTGCGAAGCCCGGAGGATTAAGCTGACGAATTGCCCATCTTACATCCGCGAGTGGATAAAAACCGGGAGCAACAACAAGCTATGAACCGTGATCGTGAACAGGACGGCACGGTCATCGCATCTATGAGCCTCGAAGAGGCGCTTTCCCGTCTCTGGGGCGAACTCAAGTCCGCCGGGGCACGGTTTCGCATAGTCATTGAGGGACGGTCGAAAACAGTCCAGCCGGCAATTCAGGAGCAAATCTGCCTTATCGCGCGGGAAGCGCTGGTCAACGCATTGCGCCATTCGGAAGCCACTAGCATCGAAGCTGAAGTTCGGTACTTACCACGCCGGTTGGGCGTCGTCGTGCGTGACAACGGCTGCGGGATCGATCCGAAGGTGGCGCGCGCAGAGCGGGGTCAGCTCTGGGGCTTGCTGGGGATGCACAAGCGGGCCGAAAGTATGGGTGCTCAGCTTCGGATATGGAGCGGACCAGGAGTCGGCACGGAAGTGGAGATCTCGGTTCCAGGCGATATCGCGGTCCAAGGACTTGTTACGAACTTTGAAAGGGGGGCATCATGCCGTGCGTCATCGAACGGGAAATAATCGGGGAGAGCCAGCGATTCCGAGCGGTTCTCCAACAAGTGGGCTTGGTCGCGCCTGCGGGCTGCGCCGTCTTGATTGAGGGAGAAACCGGAACCGGCAAGGAAGTGATTGCCCGCGCCATCCATGACGCCAGCTCGCGCAAGGATATGCCGTTTGTGGCGCTCAATTGCGCGGCGATCCCCGGTGCTTTACTTGAAAGCGAGCTCTTCGGTCACGAGCGGGGCTCCTTCACCGGCGCCGTCATGCAGACCACCGGACGTTTTCAATCCGCCCACAAAGGCACCTTGTTCCTCGATGAAATCGGTGACCTGCCTCTGGAGTTACAGCCGAAGCTTCTGCGCGTGTTGCAGGAGCAGCAGTTCGAACGTTTGGGCAGTGCGCGCACCATTCAAGTCGACGTTCGCGTGGTCGCGGCTACCAATCAGGATTTGCAAAGCCTCGTGCAGCAGGGAAAATTCCGCGCCGATCTCTACTACCGGTTGAGTGTTTTCCCGATCCTGCTTCCACCCTTACGGGAGCGGACCGAGGATATCCCCTCGCTGGTGCGCCACTTCGTTCACAAATTCTCCCAGCGTCATGGCAAGTCGATCGAGCATATTCCTGAGGAAGTTATGGATATCCTGAAGCGCCATCGTTGGGCCGGCAACATCCGCGAGCTACAGAATTTCATTGAGCGCTCGGTAATCGTGACCACAGGCGCGGTGCTCCGTCCTCCGCTCCAGGAGTTGCGAGTACTGTCGCGTGCGGCCGAAACCTCAACCGCGACCTTGGCCGAGGCAGAGCGCGCCCACATCGCCAAAGCTCTCAGCGAAACCAATTGGGTCGTTGGTGGACGCGACGGCGCTGCCGCAAGGCTCGGGCTAGCGCGGACCACCCTCATCTCTCGAATGCGCAAGCTGGATATTTCGCGAGCAGTCTCTGCTTGAGCCTGCTACGAGAACGCGTCGAGTAATCCGCAGGCGATCGAATTGTCGTGTGCGGCCATCGGCACACCGTCTACTTAGTTCAACACTGCGCCGTCAGGGACTGGTCTTCTGATCTTCTGATATCTCCACTTGCCCGGGGCCGGATTATCGGCTTGTCTTAGCTCGTATCCGCTCGTAGCGCAGTCCCACCGATCCACTCGAGTAGGACTTGCATTCCGTCAGCTTGAAGTCGCGCTGCGGGAACTTGCCCGGGAAGCCGGGGATGCCATCGCCCAACAGTACGGGGCCGAGGCCGATGAAGAGTTCGTCCACCAGATCCTCTCGCAGGAAACTGCGGGCCAACTCGCCCCCACCGCCCAGATAGATGTCTTTCCCTGAACGGCGTTTTAGCTTTTTCACGAAGGCTGTCAGAGATCCGCCTACCACTTCGAATCCATCGCGTTTGCCCGGCTTCCATCGACGAGAGACTACATAGTTGAGCATGCCCGGAGTTTCGGGTATCTCACCGCTGTTGCGCATTTTCGCCCAGCCTGCCGCGGTCTTGCGGCCCATGATGGTTACGTCGATCTTGGCGAAGAAGTCTGCCATCAGCGCTTCTCCTTCTTTGTCTATAACCAGATAATCCATGGCGGCGTTCCGTCGCGCAATATAGCCGTCGAGGCTCATTCCGAATCCCAGGATGACTTTTCGTGGCATGCCGCGATTGTAATATGGAGGTCAACAAAACTGACGTGGGAATTCCGGGGAATTAGTTCGTAGAACAAGTCTATCCGCCCCGGCTTTTGATGTCGCCCTCCGCTAGGCCTTGCCAAAGCTTCAGGTGAATTTTGTGAGACATCGCCCGCAAGATCCGGGAGCGCCTCCTCAGACGGCTGCCGAGCGAAGTGAAAGTCCCCGCTCGCAGCACCATTCACGCCATCCTCGATCGCCACGGCTTGGTGACCCGGGCCAGGCGATCGCGCACCCATACCGAAGGAACACCGCTTTCAGAGGGTCTGCAACCGAATGCTCTGTGGTGCACCGACTACAAAGGCGAGTTCATGCTTGGCGATCGGCGCTACTGTTATCCGCTCACCGTCACCGATCATGCTTCGCGCTATCTGCTGCTGTGCGAAGCCATGGAATCCAACGCCGACAAGACTGCATTTACGGCCTTTGAGCGTCTTTTCAAGGAAAGGGGT
>Ga0210386_10002714_pt1 | contig 15072 bp, 10 predicted proteins | sample IncBWH32OmetaG_FD_160091 | JGI IMG/M metagenome (GOLD analysis project Ga0210386, IMG submission 160091) | Forest soil microbial communities from Barre Woods Harvard Forest LTER site, Petersham, Massachusetts, United States - Inc-BW-H-32-O ... | reverse complement strand
CGGTTACCAAGTTTTTCATCAATTCGTAGATTTCGATTTTGGCTCCCACATCCACCCCCACGGTGGGCTCGTCGAAAAGGTAAACCGAGATTTCCCGCGTCAGCCCGCGCGCCAGCAGGATTTTCTGCCGGTTGCCGCCGGAAAAAGATGCTACTGCCCGCTCGATCAGCGGCGGACGCAGCGACAGCTTCTCGACGATCCCCTGCACGATGCGCCGCTCGCTGCGGCGCTGCAGAATCCGGTGGCGCGAGAAACCCGGCAGATCGAGTGCCGCCATCGAGACATTCTCGCGCACCGGGCGCGCCAGCGCCAGACCTTCGGCGACCCGGTCGGACGGGAAATAGCAGACGCCCTGTTTCATCATCGCCGCCGGCGTCGGCGCTGTGACGGCGGTTCCGCGCACGCGGACCACGCCGGCCTCGATCGGCTCAAGCCCGACGATCGCGCGGATGATCTCAGACTTGCCGCAGCCGACCAATCCGGCAATGCCGGTGATCTCGCCGGCGCGCGCATAGAAGCTGACGTCGTTTACGGTGCGGTCGCCGAGCGTGACGTGCTCGGCCTCCAGAAGCTTGTCGCCGGGGTTGTGCTCGATCTTTGGGAACAGCACGCCGATCTTGCGGCCGGTCATCAGCTCGACCAGCTCGGTCTCCGACACGTCGCCCGCCGCCACCGTCTTGATCTTGTGCCCGTCGCGCAACACGGTGATACGGTCGGCGATCTGTTTGATCTCGCGAATGCGATGCGACACGTAGATGATGCCGACGCCGGACGCTTTCAGCTTGGCGACCAGATCGAACAGCTTGGCCGCCTCGGCGTCGGTCAGCGACGCGGTCGGCTCGTCGAGGATCAGCAAGCGGACCTCGGTGAGGAATGCCTTGGCGATCTCGACCATCTGCTGATGGGCGCGCGACAATTGCGCGACCTTGTAGTCGGGCCGCAGATCGAAATTGAGTTCGCGGACAATGGCGCGGGCGCGCGCTCGCATCGCCGGCCGGTTAAGAAAGCCGCCGGCGGTCAGTTCGCGACCGAGGAACAGATTTTGTTCGACGGTGAGCTCCGGCACCAGGCTGAATTCCTGGAACACCGGACTGATGCCGATGACGCGCGCGCCGTGCGGCGTGAGATAGGTTATCTCTCTGCCCTGATATCTGAACGCACCGGTATCGGGCGGATAGGTGCCGGCGATGATATTGATCAGCGTCGATTTGCCGGCGCCGTTTTCGCCGAACAGGACGTGAACTTCGCCGCGCCGTACGTCGAAGTCGACGCCGTCAAGCGCGATGACGCCGGGAAACCGCTTCGAAATATTGGTGAGTTCGAGAAGGAGGTCGGCATTGTCGCGGGCCGCTTCGGCGGCCCGCGTTTCTTGGTTCGTTGCGACCGCGGTCATCTGCGCAACCGTCAGTCACGAACTGTGCCGATCACGGCGCCTTGACGGAATAGGCCGCCTTGAAGTCCGCCGGAGCCAGCACCAAGCCCATGTTGATCTTGTCGAGATTGCTCTTGGCGATCATGTCGGGGATCGCCTTGGCGCTCTTCACATAGTCCTTCTTTTCGAGAACGCGCACCGCCGTGTCGATGGCGATGCGGCCCTGCATCACTGGATACTGGGTGGCGAAGCCGAGGATTTCGCCCTTGTTAAGGGCGTCGAGCATCGCCTGGTTCTCGTAAGAGGACATGATCAGCACGTCCTTCTTGCCGGCCTGGGCCACCGCGCCGACGGCAGCTTCAGCAGCCGGAGCGCAGCCCCAGATCACGTTCATGTCCGGATAGGCTTGCAGGGCGTTCTGAATCAGACCGAGCTGCACCGCCACGCCGGAATCGCCGAACTTGTCGTCAAGCATGGTGACGTTGCTTTTGCCCTTGACCGCCTTCTTGAAGCCGTCGAGGAACGCTTCAGCCCAACCCGAGCCCGACGGACCGGGGAAGGTGCCGACCTTGACCGATTTGCCCTTGAGAAAGTCCAGCAGATAAGTGCCGGTCTGCTCGCCCATGGTGTCGAAATCGACGGTCATTTTCGAGGTCACGGTCGACTTGGAGACCGGATTGACCGTCGAGATGATCGGCTTGCCTGAAGCCACGCCCTTGGCGAACTGCTTGTCGAGGCCGGCTTCCGAGATCGGACCGATCACGATCGCATCGAAGTTGCCGGACAGGCAGTCGTCGAACTGCGACAGCTGTTTGGGCAAATTCTCATAGCCGCCCGCCTGATAGAGCGTCATGTTGACGCCCATGCGCTTGGCTTCCTCGACGACGCCGTAGTCGACCGCAACCCAGAAGGTATCCTTCATGTGCGGAAACAGAACGCAGATGTTCCAAGGCTTCGACGCCTTATCGAGCGGCGTGTACTCGGCGACCACCGGCGAGCCGGAATCGAGATTGTAATACTTTGCCGGCCACCACTTGGCGTCGGCCATGGCCGGGCCAGCGCCGACTAAAGCGGTGGCGACCATCGCCGCTCCCGCCAACAGCGTTGCGTGCTTCATTTTGAGACTCCCTGAAATCTACCGAACAGAGGACCGCCGGTTGCCCGGGTACCGCGATTGCGCCGGGAATGTTCGCAAGATTTCCGCAGCCGCGCAATCTGATAAGTGCAGCGGTCGCCGTTTTTGATCGTGTTGCAGGCGACGCCGGCGACGAGGAGTTGTTATTTCCGCGTGATTACGTAAGAGCCGCTGACATCGAGCCGGGCCGACCATTTCGGCTCGATTACGATCGTGGTCGTGACCTCCTCGATAATGGCCGGTCCCTTGATTGTGGCACCGGCGCCGAGCTTCGAGCCGTCATAGACCGGCGTATCGGTCAATTTGCCGTCGGCGGCGAAGATCGCCTTGCGGCGCCCGACCACCGCTTTGGCCGGCGGCACGCCCTTCTTCACCCGCGGCGGTTGCGGTTTCTCGACGTGTCCGTAAAGCGTGCTTTCGATGTTGACGACTTCGACCGCGTTATGCGGCTCGGAATAGGTGTACAATTCCTCGTGGCGCTTGTGGAACGCGCCTTTGACCTTCTCCAGCGCCTTGGCATCGTCGGCAAAGTTGCCGATCTCGACGGTGCACTCGTGGACCTGTCCGACATAGCGCATGTCGAGACTGCGCTCGATCCGGATCGCCGACTTGGCGAAACCGTCGGCGACGAGATGCTTCACGCCTTGCGCCTCGATCTGCTCGAACAGGCGGTTGATGGCGGCGTAAGCCCCGCCCTCGAGGCGCAGCGGGCTGGTCGCCATGTAATTATACTTCACGTCGGAGATGATCTGGCCGAAGGCGCAAAGGCCCGATGCAAGCTTCGGCAGGATGACGGTGTCGATGCCGATCTCGCCGGCGAGCGAGGTGATGTGGGCGGCCGTGGCGCCGCCGGCGCCGACCAGCACGAAATCGCGGGGGTCGTAGCCGCGCTCGACCGACACGCGGCGAATGCCGTTGACCATGTTGCTGTTGACGATGGTGAACATGCCGTAGGCAGCGCGCTCAATCGACAGCCCGAGCGGATCGGCGATCGTCTTGATCGCCTTGCGCGCTTTTTCCAGATCGAGCGGCAACCGACCGCCGAGCAGTCCCTTCGGACTGAGGTAGCCCAAGACCAGATTAGCGTCGGTCACCGTCGGCTGAGTGCCGCCTTGGCCGTAGCAGGCGGGACCCGGCGTCGCGCCAGCGCTCTGCGGACCGACCTGCAGCAAGCCCATGGTGTCGATCCAGCCGATCGAGCCGCCGCCGGCGCCGAGCGTCTCGACCTGAATCATCGGAATGCCGATCCGATACCGCAGCATGTCGATGTTCTTGTTGATATTGGTCACGCCGTTGCGGGTCAGCGTGATGTCGAACGACGTGCCGCCCATGTCGATCGTGATGACGTTCTTCTTCTTGAACGGTGCGGTGACGAACAAGCCGGCCTGCGGCGCCGACGCCGGCCCGGAATTGATGGCATAGACCGATCGCTCGGAGATCGCCTGGCCGAGGCCCAAGCCGCCGTTCGACTGGAAATAGCGGACCGGATATTTGGCGCCGAGATCGCGGAAATAATCGTCAACCGCCTTGACGTAGCGCGACAGGATCGGGGCCAGGTAGGCGTTGACGACGGCCGTCGAGGTGCGGGTGTATTCGCGCACCTGCGGATAGAGCTCGCTGCCGACGGTCAGCATGACGTTCGGCATCATCTCGCGCACGATTTCCGCCGCGCGCCGCTCGTGGCCTTGATTGAGGACCGACCAGACGAACGAGATCGCGAGCGCCTCGACGCCTTCGTCGATGAAGAAACGGCAGGCGGCGCGAACGTCCTCTTCGTGCAGCGGCGTCTTGATCGATCCATTGGAGATTACGCGCTCGCGTACGCCTTTGCGCAGATAGCGCGGCACCAGCATGATCGCTGCCGGGTATTCGGGATCGTAGCGGTAGCCGTCTTCCTTGTGGCCGAGCCGGATCTCGATCGAATCCTCATGGCCGGCGGTGCAGATCAGGCCGGTCTTGCCGCCCTTGTGCTGGATCAGCGCGTTGAGGCCAACAGTGGTGCCGTTAATGCAGAGGTCGGAATTGGAAACGATCTCGCCGGGGCTTTCATCGAGATCGTCGGCGATCAGCTTCATACCCTCTTCGATGGCGCGGGTGGGATCGGCCGGCGTCGACAGCGCTTTGTAGAGGCGCACGTCGCCGGATTGGTCGGCCAGGACCAGGTCGGTGAAGGTGCCGCCGGCATCGATGCCGAGGCGATATTTTGTCCGCATGACGAGGCTCAGGCTTCAGCGTGCCGCGCGACGGCCAAAGCCGCGCCGCGCAGTTTGTTGGTCTCAGCCCGGTCGACGGCGAGCGTTTTCGGGTTGCTGATAACGACACCGTAGTCGTCGCGCGCGCCTTTCACCGACACCAGGCCGTTTTTGACGTCCGACACGATCTTGTCGACCGGGCGCTCGAACGGATTGCCGTAGCCGCCGCCGCCCGGATTGAGATTGGTAACGGTTTCGCCGGGCTTTACTTTCTCGATGACGTTCTTGCGGATGGTCTCGACCTTGCCGTTACGCTTGACCTCGATGCGGCCGACTTTGGCATCGACCATTTTCGAGTTCGCGCCGGCTGCGCCGACCGCCGGGATGCGGCGGCCTTCGCCGAAGGTGATAAAAGTCATATCGCGGTCGAGCGGTTCGACTTCCCAGGCCGTGCCCGATCCACCGCGGAACTTGCCGGCGCCGCCGGAATCCTCGATCAGCGAATAGCGATGGATGACGATCGGATAGGAATATTCGAGCAGCTCGACATCGCCTGACGTCAGCGCCCCGAAGCAACACTCGGGACCGCAGGCGTGCCAGCCATCCTGCTGCGGCGTCGCGCCGGCACCCGAGATGATGGTCGCCAGCACCATGGTCACATATTCCTCGTTGGTGCGGGTGTCCCAGCCGGCAATATTGAAGCCGTTGGCATGGCCCCAGGATGCCGAGACCTTGGAGGGCACCGCCTTCTCGAAAGCGAGCCGCACCGCGTCGGTCAGCGTTTCCATCGGCGTCGTCGTGCAGTTCATGTGCGGCGCCGGCTCGACGGCGTTGCACAGCGTTCCTTTCGGCCCGAAATCGACGGTCACACAGCGGTAGAGCCCTTCGTTGTAGGGCGGCGGCAACTGCGCGAACATCATCAGTCCGAGATAAACACCGGAGTGCGAGTTGCCTTCGTAGGAATTGATGAAATACGGCACCTGCGGCGGGCTCTTGATGGCGATGTGGCAGGTGTCGTTCTTGATCGTCACGTTCGCGGTGATCTCGAAGTCGCCGAAGCCGTGGCCGGCGTCTTCCAGGATCGCGGTGCCCTGGTAGACGCCGTCGGGCACGGCTTTGATCAGGCTGCGCATATGCCGATCGGCCATGTCCAGGAGCTCATCGATGCAGGCGTCGGTTTGGTCGCTGCCGTATTTCTCGATCATGCCGAGCAGGTTGCGCTCGCCGACCTGACAGGCGCCGATCAGTGCATTGAAGTCGCCCTCCTGGTCGCGGCGGGCGCGCATGTTGGTGAAAATAAGATTGATCACGTCGGTGCGCGGCTTGCCACGGTCCCAGATCTTGACCGGCGGAATGCGCAGGCACTCGGCGTAGATTTCAGTGGCGTTCGGATTGTAGCCCGCGGGCACCGGGCCGCCGATGTCGGTCAGATGTCCCTTGCAGACGGTCCAGTACCGCAACTTACCCTTGTAGAATACCGGCTTGTACATGCAGACGTCGATGGCGTGGCTGCCGCCGAATGCCGGATCGTTGTGCAGGATCAAGTCGCCTTCGTGGATGTCGTCGCCAAAATAGCGCGCCACCGACTTCATCGCCGGAATCAGCGAGCCGAGATGAATCGGGATGTCCTGCCCCTGCAGGATCATTTCTGGCACATGATTGAACAGCGCCGTCGAGTAATCGTGCGCTAGATTGAAGACGCTGGAGCGCGCGGTTTTCTCCAGCGACAGCGTCATCTCGCGCTGCGTTGTCTCGAGAATGCCGCGGATCACCGACAGCGTGATCGGATCGACCTTGGCTTTCGCGGTGGATTTGGGCGCGGATTTGGCTGCGGCCTTGGATTGGGTCTTGGTTTCGATCTTGGCCTTGGTCTTGGCCTTGGTCTTGGATTTTGCCGCACGGCTTACCTTGCCCGACATGGTACACTCCGTTGCCAACGCCCCGAGACAGCAACGCTTCGATGGTCATCCGGCGCTGTCGACTGGTCTTATTGCAAGCTAGCCCGTCGGTCTACAAATGCAAAGTTGGCGCGCCTTGTGGTTGGCAATCGCCGTCGGCAGCGCAACGTCAGATCGGCATCGACGGCTTCCACAACATCGGCATTATTGATTAGGATGGCGCCCGCCTATTTCGCAGCCGGCAAGTATGGTCGGCTGGGGGTGAGGAGTTGGAACATGGCCACGGCTAGACCGAACGCGAAGCTCGCCATCAATTGCGACATGGGCGAGAGCTTCGGCCTCTATAAAATGGGTGACGACGAAGGTCTGATGCCGCTCATCACCATCGCCAACGTCGCCTGCGGCTTCCATGCCTCCGACCCGACGGTAATGGCGCGCACCGTGCGGCTGGCGAAACGGCATAACGTCAAAGTCGGCGCCCATCCCTCCTTGCCGGATCTGCAGGGCTTCGGCCGCCGCGAGATGAAGATGCGGCCCGAGGAGCTGACCGATTCCATCGTCTATCAGGTCGGCGCGCTCAAAGGCTTTCTGGAGCGTGAAGGCATGGAACTCTTCCATATCAAGCCGCACGGCTCGCTCTATGGTATGGCGGCGCGGTCGGAAGAGGTGGCCAACGCGGTGGCCGAGGCCGCCAAAGTGTTTGAGGTGCCGCTCATGGGCATGATCGGCACCTTGCACGAGCGGGTCTATGCCGCCGCAGGGCTGGAATTCATTTCCGAGTATTATGCCGACCTCGACTACGATGACCAAGGCATGGTCATCATCACCCGCGAGCATCATGCGTTCGATCCCAAGCGTGCCGCGGAGCGCGCCTTGCGCGCGGTGCGGGAAGGGGTGGCGGTTTCAGTCAACGGCAAGGATGTGAAAGTGCGTGCCGATTGCATTTGTGTGCATTCCGATACGCCGAACGCCATCGAGCTCGCGCAAGCCGTCAAGACGGCGGTCGCGGAATATTTGGGTTAGAGCATGATCCCGAAAAGTGGAGGCCGGTTTTCGGACCAGATCATGCGCCAACGAAAAATCTGATTGACGCAAAGAGGGGGTGCGCAATGGCGCAGCATGAAGTGTTGAGTCCGCTGCCCGGAATTTTTTATCGGCGCCCGGCGCCCGAAAAGCCGCCCTATAAGCAGGACGGCGATCGGGTCGCCGACGGCGACATCGTCGGCCTGATCGAGGTGATGAAACAATTCACCGAAGTGCACGCCGATGCGGCCGGCAAGATTATCCGTTTCCTGGTCGATAACGAGGCGCCGATCGAACCGGGACAGCCGGTCCTGTTGATCGAGACGGCTTGAGGTTCGACCGCGGCCCGGCGCCGCCGTGCGATGCGCCGAGTAGAACGAACGCGATGATGCCGATGCTGTCTGCGGCGGCTAAGTAGTCGCCTTCTTTGGCATCGCCGATATGACTTCGGCGGAGTTCGTTACGAACCCAAAGCATTTCTTGATGTTCCACAGCGTCGCTTCGGCGCAGAAATCCGGTGACGTCGTGCCGCAACAATCCTCGACAAGCACGCAATTGTAGCCGAGGAAGTGGGCGTCCGTCAGCGAGTGTAGTACGCATTGATCAGTGTTGACGCCGCTGAAGAAGACCGTCTTAACCTCCAGATTCCGCAGGATACTGTCGAGCGGGGTGTCCCAGAAGCCGCTTATGCGGTATTTGTCCACTTTGATGTCTTCCGGCAACTGCGCCAGTTCGTCGACCACCGCCGCCGACCAACTGTCCTTCTCCAAAAGATGCGCGCCATTGCCAGGTAACTGGCCGCCGATGCCGATACCCTTTCCGTCCGGATTGAAAACGTAAAGGATTGTCGGCGGCAGATTCTTGCGATCGGGTCTATTGCCCCAATTGAGCCAGATAATCGGGACGCCATTGGCGCGCAGCGCCGGCAGGATCGCCTGCAACGGCTTGATCGGGGCGCGTTCCGGCGTGAGATCGGCGCCAAGCCAATCGACCCATCCACCGGGAGCGCAAAAATCGTTTTGCATATCGACAACGATCATGGCCGATCGGGCAAGATCGACGGTGATATTTTGCGGTTCCGCCGAAATGGTCGCGCGAGCCGGTTCCTTCGCCGGCATCGAGAGATCGACATGCGACGGACCGACCTTCCAGGCATACGCGCCGGTACCCAGGCGGACCGACTCCACGTCGCGTCCGCCAACGATGCTAGGGACGGCCGTTGTCGTGTTTGACATCGCAACTTCCTCCTGGCGATGAAAGATTGCTCGCTGCCGATGCTTTCGGCAGGCGACACATTTGCCCGCGATCTTCTTGCAAGCGATATGCCAAAGCCCGCGCGGGCCGGCGTGCAAAACCTACTCGCGCTCGATCGGCATGTTGCGGCGGACCTCAAGACGGCCGCTGTCATATTCGATACGACAGAAGTCGATGAACGCGCGCGCCTGCAGGCTTGGATCACGCGCGTGTGACCATACTAAGCCGGTATTCATGGTGGGAATATTGGCCGCCACTTCGCGAACCTCAATGCGGCTTCCTTCCAGCGACCACGGCCGATACATCATGTCCGAAAGAATTGTGACACCTTGGCGAAAGGCGATGAGACTACGAATCGCCTCGACCGACTCGGTGCGCATGATGATGTTCGGCTGCAAATTATGCGCGCGCCAATAGGCGCCCGTCGTGATCTCGGCATCGTCGATGACAAGTTGAATGTACGGCAAGCTCGAGATATCGGCGAGTGTGATGATCTCCTGATTGAGCAACGGATGTTTCGGCGGCAGCCAGAGCCGGCGCATCGAATGCACGAGCGTATGGCACAACAACTTCTGGCGATTGGAAAGATTGGACACCAGCATCAGCGCCAGATCGTGTGTGCCGTCAATTACCCCCACTTCAACATCCAGCCTTTTCTCTTCCACAACCTGTACCTGAATATTCGGGAAGGTCTTCTGAAAACGCGATAACAACGGCGCCAGGAAGTAGCCCGCGACAGTGATGGTGGTCGCCAATTTCAGCGTCCCTTCCACTTCGCTGTCCGGCCGCGTTAACGCGTCGTTGGCGCCCTCGACGGCGGACAGGATGTTGCGGCAATGCGCCAGAAATCGGTGGCCTTCATAGGTAAGATCGAGGCCGCGCGGTTGTCGTTGAAACAACTTCATACGCGACAGCGTTTCCAGTTCGCCGACCGCCGCCGTGACTACCGACGGCGAAATGCCGAGCATGGACGCTGCCGCGCTGATTTTGCCGCTTTCGGCGACGGCGATGAAATAACGGATTTGCCGGAACGTGACCAAAGCCATGAAACGCTCCGGTCGAACAGCTCCGTCCCGTTCCGCGCTCTTCGACCCGTCGTGCCTACTCATAGTGCATTTCTCTGCACACATGCGCATCAATTAGTCAGAATGCGCTTGGCTTTCCCGAAAGCGCAATTCTGGAATTTGAAATTTACAAAATCAAAGCCGCTTGCAACGTTGATGCCATCCGCTGCGCGCCGATGGGTGCGACAGTGATCGCCTGTTAGTTTGCAAAAACCAACGCGCAAATACGGGCGTCGCAAGGCGCGCTTGATTGCGAAGGCAGATTCGCTCTGCCGGCCGAGATTCGCGATCAAGCCTGAACAAATGATGGGTTCGTGGACAATACCCTCCTCGGCGGCAATAGCTTTGTGGACGTTGGTGTCAACTGTGCGCGTAATCGGCGCGCTCTGAAGCCGCCGCCATCATCGCCACCCTCGAAATCGACCGCCGTGTCGGGAACGTTCGCTCAGCGCCGTAGCAACGGGCGAACGCGAGTCGACGGATCGGATTCTATCTTCGTCCAACACAGGGGCACAGGATGACACACTATCTCGCAACATTTGGAAAGCGCGGCCGCCCGCTTTTGGCTATCGGCGCGTTGGCGATTGGCGCGGTACTGGCAGTCGCCACCGCGCGGCAGGTCGCAGCCGTCGAAATGTCACCTGCGGCAAAAGCCGTGGTTGATTACGACAAATCGGGTGACAAGCCGAAGCAAAAATATCGAATCGCCTATCTCACCGAATGCGTCGACAATCCTTATTGCCTGGCGCGACTCGCCGGCCTCAAGGCGGCCGCCGCCAAATACGGCTTCGAGTTCAAGATATTCGACGCTAATTTTAGCCCGGCAACACAAGCCAAAGTCGTCGAGAATGCCGTCACCGAAGGTTTCGACGGCTACCTGTTCGGTCCCGCAGCGGCGCAGCCCGGCTGTGGGTTGTATAATCGCCTGCTCAAGCCCACCGGCAAGCCGATCGTCTCGATCGACATCGCCATGTGTGGCGATCCGGACTATACGGCCGGCCTCGCCGCGACGCTGACGATGCAAGGCCCGGCGCACTTCAACGAAGCCATCGAGACCGCCTTTGCGTCGTGTAGCGGCACCTGTTCGGTGGCGGCGGTCGGCGGTTTCGTCGGCTCGGACCTGTTCACCTACTGGGAAAACGCCATCAAGGCTGGGGCCAAGAAGTATCCCAACGTGAAAGTCGTGGTCGACGAGCCGGCGAATTTCGACCCGCGCATTGCGCTGACCAAAATTCAGAGTGCGCTGCTCGCACATCCTGACATCAGCATTATTATCTCGTCGTGGGACGACATGTCGCGCGGCGTCGAACAGGCGGTCGTTGCGGCCGGCAAGACTCCGGGCAAAGACATCAAGATTTTCTCCGGCGGCGCCACCAAAGTCGGTGTCGGCAAAGTGCGTGCCGGTACTTGGGCGCAGACCACGGCTTACCTTCCGTATCAGGAAGCCTACTACGGCTCGGCCGCTTTGATGATGGCGCTCGAAGGCAAGCCGATCAACGCCTATATCGATGAAGCGTTGCTGCCAGAGATCGTGAACACGACTGGCACGATCTTCATCACCAAAGCCAACGCCGACAAGTACGAGCCGGTTTACTGAGGCGTAAGTCCTACGGCGCCGTCCGAGTATCGGGGCCGGTTTGGCCCCGATGCCTCGAAACCGCAAATTGAACGATGGTCCAGTCCCCGATCGGCAGCAAGCGGGTCAGCGAATCGACGCTGGCGATCCGCGTGCGCAACGTCTCGAAGTCGTTTCCCGGCGTACAGGCGTTGCGCAAAGTCAGCTTTGTGCTGGAGACGGGGGAAGTTCACGGCCTCGTCGGCGCCAATGGTGCCGGCAAGTCAACTTTCATTCGCATGCTGTCTGGAGCAAGCACGCCCGACACCGGCGACATCGAGGTGCAGGGTTTGCCAATTTCGTTTGAAGACCCGCGCGCCCAGCGCGACAACGGGATCGCGGCGATCTACCAGGAATTGACGATCATTCCGGAAATGTCGGCGCTGTCCAATGTCTTCTTGGGCGAAGTGCCGAACCGCTGGTTCATCGTCGACCGCCGCGGCATGGAAAAGCGCTTCCGCGAACTCGCGCAATGGATGGGCGTGAACATCTCGCCGCACGTCAAGGCCAATACACTGTCGGTCGCGAACCAGCAGATGTTGGAAATCATGCGAGCGGTCCACGCCGAACATGACGTCATCATAATGGATGAGCCGACCGCGCCGCTCGGTCCGTTCGAACGTTCCCGGCTCTATGATTTGATCAGACGGCTCAAGGAAAACAACGCTTCAATTATTTTCATCTCCCACGATCTCGACGAAGTCTTGCGCCTGTGCGACCGCGTCTCGGTGATGCGGGACGGCCAGCTTATCGAAACGCGGCGCTCGGCCGCATGGACCAAAGATACCCTGGTAAAATCGATGCTAGGCGATGTGCAGATTGTCCGCGGCCGCAAGCGCGAGCGCGAGAACGTCAAGCCGCTGTTGCGCGTTCACAATCTGTCACTGCCCGGCAAAGTCACCGGCATCAGTTTCGAACTCGGCGAGGGCGACGTACTCGGCATTGCCGGCCTGGTCGGCGCCGGGCGAACGGAAGTCCTGCGTTCGATCGCCGGTCTCGAGCCACTGGCGGATGGCCGCATGACAATCGATGGCCAAGAGCTTCCTTGGCCGTCGTCAGTTCGCGACGCCATCAGGCACGGCATTGCGCTGGCGCCGGAAGACCGTAAGCGCGAGGGTCTCGTTCTGTCACGCTCGGCGCTTTGCAACCTGTTGCTCGCCGATATCGGCTCAGTTTCGAAGGGGCCTGTAATTTCGGCAGGCGCACGCCGTGCCGCCGCGGCACTTTTGGCGCGCAAGATTGGCTTCAATCCTGACCGTCTCGACTCCGACGCCCTGCATCTGTCTGGTGGCAATCAGCAGAAGCTTGTCATTGGCAAGTGGCTGTACCGACGCCCCCGTATCCTGCTGCTGGATGAACCGACTCGCGGCATCGACCTCGGCGCCAAGCAGGAGATTTTTCAGACCATTCGCGGCCTCAGTGACCAAGGTTTGGGCGTCATTTTGGTCTCGTCCGATTTGGAGGAGGTGGTTGAGCATGCCGACCGTGTGTTGGTGATGGCGCGCGGCAAGCCGATCGCTACGCTGGACAGCCACGAGGCAAGCGTGGAGCGCATCCTCAATCTCATCTTCGCGGTGGAAAACCGGCCATTAACGGCGGGAGTGAACTAGCTGTGCGAGTCCTCGGATGACGACAATGAACACAGCCCGCCCCGTGACCCCGCCGATCGCGGCGTGGCGCGACCAACTGCCGACGCTGATCCGCGTCTATGGAATCGTCGTCACGTTAGTGCTGCTCGTCGCGGTCGTCGGCGTCGGCAACCCGGCGTTTCTGTCGGGACAAAATATTTTTAACATGCTCTCGCAATGGGCGCCGGCCGGGATCATGGCCGTCGGCATGACGTTCGTCATCCTGACTGGCGGTTTCGACCTCTCGGTAGCGTCAGGCTATTCGCTCTGTGCCATCGTCGCCGCTTATGTCGGACAAAGCTATCCGCCATGGATCGCATTCAGTGCCGCCATTATTGTCGGGCTGCTGTTTGGGCTCGTCAACGGCCTGCTTGTCGCCGTCGTGCGTATCAATCCGTTCATCACCACGGTCGGCAGCGGTTTTGTCATCAACGGTGTGGCGTTGGTCATGACCAAGAACGCGGCGTTCCTGGTCGACAATCCTGACTTCGGCACGCTTGGTGCCGGCCGCTGGCACGGCGTTCCTTATTCCGGCATGCTGCTCATCCTGTTTCTCCTGGTTTTCGGCTTCATCCTCGCGCGCACGATTTATGGCGAGGCGGTCTACTCGGTCGGCGGCAATTATGAGGCCAGCCGCCTCTCCGGCATTCGCGTGCGCGCGGTAGTAGCCAGCACTTACGTCGTCCTTGGCGGCTGCATCGGCCTGGCCGGCAGCATCATCGCCTCGCAACTGTCGTCGGCGCAGGCTAATCTCGATCCCGGCATCATCTTCGACGTTCTCACCATCGTTGTGGTCGGCGGCACCTCGCTCTCCGGCGGAGTGGGAGCGATGTGGCGAACCGCTGTCGGCCTCGGAATCATCGCCACCATATCGAACGGTTTCGTGCTGCTCGATATCAGTCCCTATTACCAATCAATCATCAAAGGCACGATCATCGTCGCGGCGCTCGCACTCGATGGCGGCCTGACGCGGCTCGTGCGCGCCAAATGAGAAAATTCAATGCCGCGCGGCGGTGTTGACGGCCCGCAGGCAGGTCTTTCGGGACCGGAATCATCAAGGAGAGTTCGGTGTTGACGACCAAGACGTTTGCGCTGGAAGAGACCACAATCGACAAAATTCATGCTGCCTTTTGCGACAATACCCTGACATGCGTCGAACTGGTGCACGGTTACCTGGACCGGATTGCGGCTTACGACCAGCGCGGACCGACGCTCAATTCATACGCTACTCTCAATCCTGCGGCCTTGACCGACGCCGCCGCGCTGGACGACGCTTTCCGGAAATCCGGAAAGCTCAGCGGCCCGCTGCATGGCATACCGATTGCGGTTAAGGATCAGGCCGAGACCAAGGGCATTCCGACAAGTTTCGGTTCGATCGCCATCAAAGGTTACGTTCCAAAAGAGGACTCGACGCTGGTCGCCAAGCTGAAGGAAGCTGGCGCCGTGATCCTCGGCAAGACGACCTTGCCCGATTTCGCCACCTCCTGGTTCGGCTACTCGTCCGCTAGCGGGGAGACCAAGAATCCTTACGACTTGGCGCGTGATCCGGGCGGCTCCAGCGCCGGCACCGGCTCCGCAGTTGCCGCCAATCTCGCCGCTGTCGGCATCGGCGAGGACACCGGCGGCTCGATCCGCGTGCCGGCGAGTTTCGATAATCTGGTTGGTGTTCGAGTCACGCCGGGTCTGATTAGCCGCAAGGGTTTGTCCCCGCTGGTGGTCTTTCAGGATACTGCCGGCCCGATGGGCCGCACGGTCAAGGACACCGCCATCGTGCTCGACGCGATCGTCGGCTACGATCCGAAAGATCCGTACACCGCCGCGTTCGCCATCGCTGGGCATCAAGGCAGCTACACCAAAAATCTCGATGCTGGCGGTCTTAAGGGCGCGCGCA
>Ga0210386_10002713_pt1 | contig 15074 bp, 5 predicted proteins | sample IncBWH32OmetaG_FD_160091 | JGI IMG/M metagenome (GOLD analysis project Ga0210386, IMG submission 160091) | Forest soil microbial communities from Barre Woods Harvard Forest LTER site, Petersham, Massachusetts, United States - Inc-BW-H-32-O ... | reverse complement strand
GACTGGTCGCCCCTATCGCGCGGCTGGCCGGCGCCAACCGGGTGCGCGAGGCGGTGATTGAGGCCGAGCACCGGATGGGCGCGACGGCGCTCGGCGGCTGAGTGATTCCCATAATTGCCGCGAAGCCTGATCGATCACGAGCGCTCGGGTCGCGGCTTGTCAAAGTTGTTGGGGGAGTGTGCAGGACCGAGCGGTCAGAAAGCGCACCGAGCCGACTGCCTGTCCCGAGTCAACGAAATCCGCTGGCGAATAAGGTTATCCGGGTCGGGCCGATGAGGCCCCACGGACGGCGATGCTAGTTAATGGAAGGTGAACGAGCATCCGTTACGTACGGCCGCGTGCGGAAGCGGCGTCACTGATCTGGGCGATCGCCACCGGGAATGGTGCACGCACCACCACCAACCGTAGTGCAAGCAGGCTTTCGGCCGCCTCGTCGTTTTCTGAAAGATCGTTGCGTGGGCCCAATAGGGCCCGTCACACCGAAAACACCGGAGATCACGATGATAAGCGGGACATCGCATCACGCCCACAACCCGGCAGTCCAAAAGTTGATGCGGGTCAGCGTTAGCCACGGAGCGCTGCTATGACATGGAAGAAAGCCACGGCTATGCCCGCCGATGGAAGGCCATTTTCACGGCCCGGTTCGCCGCGCGACTATCCGCCACCTTTTCGTCAGCAGCTAGACGGCGAAGCGGCGGCCCCCGCCGCCCTCGCGCTGCGCGAGACGATCACGGCGGCCGTCCAGGACGCGCTAGCGGCGGTGCTGCTCGGGACCTCGCTATTGCCGGAGGAGAGAGCCCGCGACAAGGCAGTTCTTGAAGCCCGCAACCTCTGCAAATCCTTTGGCCGCGGACCCGCAACGACGCCAATACTCAAAAACGTCGATTTGCAGATACTGTCAGGCGAATTCGTGGCGCTCATCGGGCCGTCGGGATCTGGGAAGTCGACATTGCTCAGCATTCTGGGGTTGCTGGAGCCTCCGACGAGCGGCGATGTTCTGATAAACCAGAAGAGTGCGACCCAGTTGTCTCGTCAGCAGCTGGCTCAGTTCCGTGGTCGGACAATTGGCTATGTGTTTCAGTCGTTCAATCTTCTCGCCGGATTGTCGGTCGCCGAGAATGTGATGCTTCCCGGTTTGCTGGCGGGTGAGTCCGGTCGCGCTGGACACGACTGGGCAATTACGTTGCTGGATCAGTTCGGCCTCGCCTCATTTGCCAAGCGTGTGCCTGCGGAGTTGTCTGGTGGTCAGCAGCAGCGGGTCGCGATCGCTCGAGCATTGTTCATGAAACCGGATGTGATACTCGCCGACGAGCCCACCGGCAACCTGGATACGAAGAACGGTCTTAAGGTCATCGAGGCCCTCGAGGACCTCAACTCGTCCGGTCAAACGATCGTCCTCGTCACCCACGATCGGTCGATCTCCAACGATGCTCCCCGGCGCATTTGCCTTCGCGACGGTCGCATCGAAACTGACAGCGGTTCAAACAAGCAGGGACCGACGTAACATGGCAAGCCGACAATTAGCCGCGGCTCTCAACGTTATCCGACGTAACATGGCAGACCGGCAATTACCCGCGGCTCTCAACGTTATCCGGATCCTCAATCTCCGGGCGGTCCGCCGGCATACATTGCGCGCGCTATTGGCCGCCATTTCTCTCGGCGGTGGGGTCGCCATTGTTGTCGCCGTCATGATCGAAACCACTAGCGTCCGCACCGCTGTCGACAATGTCGGTTATCGAATTGCCGGCCCCGCGCCGCTGCGTATCGTTGGCGCCGCAACTCGAGGAGGCATTGGACCGGCGGCTATCGATACCGCACGCAAAGTACCGGGCGTGTCGAAGACGGTCCCTGTCATCCGCGCAGCGACGCTGGTGCGAGACGGCGATCGGGAAATATTTGTGCTGGCCCTGGGAATCGACTGTTCGGCCCCGTGGATCATCGATCCGAAGGTTTGCCAACCTGGCCAGCAAGAGCCACAGATGCTGGCCACCTCGACGACATTCGGCCGATCATTGGGCGCGTCCGCGACGCTGGCGACTGATGTAGGGCAGCTGCCGTTACATGCGCTTCTGCAAGTCCAGCAGCTGGATACCATCAACAACGGATTCGTTGTGGTGCTGCCGCTGAGCACAGCCAAGGCACAGTTTGCTCGATCTGACCGGGTCGACATGGTCTACCTGACTCTGTCCGATAACGCCAGCGCATCGGACGTCCGAGCACGACTGGTCGACGCATTAGGGCCCGGGTTCAGCGTTCTGACCCGGGGTGATCCCGCCCGGGGATTCAACGTCAACACCGTGCTCTTTCCGCTGCTAGCGGTCTTCGCTCTCGTCGCGGTCGGTGTGGGCGTGATTCTGATCGCGCAGATCACCCGCCTGTCGGTCGAGGAACGTCGACACGAGATCGCGATCGCAGCCGCCGTGGGCGCATCACCGCTAACCGCAATCACCGGATTCCTCACGGAAGCTGCTCTCCTCGGAACAGCCGGATCAGTCTTCGGGGTCCTCGCCGGCATTGTCATCGCACAGCCGGTAGTGGCGAGTGCCAGCGAGCTGACCCAGTTGTACGTCGGTGTCAACGTCCCAGTGGTGGTCGATGGGGGGATCCTTTTGGCCGGACTGGGAATAGGAGTGCTGCTGGCGGTTCTTGCCGCCATAATCCCCAGCCTGTCGGCGTCGAACACTGCGATAGCGGCCGAACTCTCCGGCCGCACTGCCCACGAGCACAGTAGATCGCGAAGCATCTGGCCGAAAGCTGCGGCGCTGCTCGCCATCGGCTTTGCGGGAGTCATCTCGGCGGGGTTGGCTACGACATCCGGCGGCCTCGAGCATTGGCAGGCTGGGGTCGCCAATGGGGGGGTCGTGCTGGCGATAATTGGATTGCTTTTGGCCGCAGCGTATCTGAGCGCACAGCTGGTCACATTGGTCCGGCCCCGGCCTGGCCGAACGCGCGGTGCAACGTTGACAATAGCCCTCACCGGATTGCGCGCGGATGCATCACGGACAACCGCGATCGCAGGCGCTGTCGCTGTACCCGTAGCCGTTGCGATGCTGCTCTCCGGATTTCTCATCGCAATCAACCGTGGCGCCTCGGACGTAGCCCAAACACAGGCTGACGGCCGTCTAGTAGTCACCACTACGCGATATTCCGACTGGGGGGCTATGGATGCCAAATTCTCGCCCGACACCATAGCGAAGCTTGCTGCACTGCCCGGGGTCGGATCCGTCGAGCGAATGACGGAAATCGAGACAACTCTTGCGGATGGATCATTAGCGTACGTACGAGCCGAGGATCGGCCAACCTTTCCTTTCGCGGTACTCGCCGGGCAGTCCCCGCAGGTCAGCATGGACGCCAAGCAACTGGCCATCGGCGGCGTACTCGCCCGCGAACAGGGTATTCGCGTCGGCGACGCGCTCATTCTGGGAAGTGGAGCAGAAGCTCAGGCATGGGTCGTCGGCACAATTTTGGCGACGCCTGAATTGGGCGGTCGGCGGATCCATATGCCCTACCGGCTTGCCGAGCAGATTTTCGGTCCTCAGCCTGCGGGTGCGGTTCTTATAAAGCCGGCCGGAGGATTCACACCGGAGCAGGTTGCCGAAAAAATCAAGTCCGCTGAGTTCAATCAATCCGTCTCGGTGGTCGACTCGGCTGGATATCAAGCCGCCACCGCTGGCGGGGTCACGCGCTTCCTCGCGCCATTGAACACGCTGAAATACGCCTTACTCGCTATCGCTTTCCTATCGGTGTCCTCGACCCTGTTACTCGTCGGATTGCGGCGCCAACGCGAAACAGCCCTGGTACAGGCGCTTGGCGCCACCCGATTCAAGGTCTTCTCGATATCAACGATCGAAGCCATCGTCGCCAGCGCAGCAGGCGCACTATTTGGTGTCGTGCTCTCCATTCCCATCATCGAAGCCGTTCGACGGGCCGCAATCGTCGATGTGGGCTCCGTCAGCTCATTCATATTCCCGTTCTCACAGGCAATAACGTATGCAGCATTCGCCACCACGGCCGCGGTAGTCGCGGCGGTCATTCCCGCGTGGAAAGCCACCCAGGCTGCACCGTCCACAGCGCTTCGGGATGAGTGACCTGAGCACGCGATGCTTCCGAGGAGAATCCCGTCATCATCTCTGACTCCTGATCGCTGAGATGGGATCGTAGGGTCCGGCTAAGGTACGTTGCTCGCAACGCGTTCCCAGTTCTTGGTCTCGGAGAACATTTCTCCGGTTGGGTTGACGAAGGCGCCGTGCGCGTAACTGTCGCCTTGAAGCTGAAACATGAACCATGCTGTCGGATAGCCCAGGTACCCGTAGACGCCGTTCACACAGCCAATAGGCACCGAGCTGCAGTCGGGCTGGCCCTGGACGTCGTTGTGGTTGGGGCCTTTGAGGGACCCCTTAAGTTTCACGATGTTATTCGGCGCCGCGTTGTAGTAGCCCTGGACGGACTGCTGGCCCAGGACCCAGGGAGGCTGCGTTTCGGGAGAGATGATCCCATCGGCGCTTCCATCGATGAGAAAGACGGATCCGGAGGTCATCTTGCTCGTGTCAGCGCAGTTGACGCCGCTGCTGCACCATATTTGCGCGGGAATTTCTATGGCGATTACGGTCTTGATGAGGCCCGCCGATTTGATGAGCGCATTCAGCGCTCCTCCGGTTCCCTGCGAATGCCCAAACGAACCGATCTCGTTCACGTCGAGCTTCTGGTAGAACGGGCTGTGGGGGTCGCTGTTGGCATTCTTCAGAAATATCGCGCCATCCAGGACGGTTTGTCCCGGACCCGTATTCATGTCCTGCGTCGCGATCACGACGAATCCCCAAGAAGCCATGTGTTTGAGAAAGTAGGTATAAAGTTTCGAGGTGGCGTTGGTTCCGTTGCCCCAGGTCAGAATGGGGTGCTTGAATCCGTTTGCGCCAAGTTGAGTCGGGTAATACAGATCGAACTTGTTTCCGGCCGAGTCGCAGCACGCTCCGCCGAGGCTCACAGTGACAGCCCAGGGACCCGGGGCGTAATACTTCTGTTCGATCGAGCCGGTGGGGTAGTTAGGCGGCTCAGACGAAGTGCAGCTCAATAGTGCGCCGGCGGCCGCTACTCCCGCCGCCAATACCGAACTGCGTTTCAAAATTCGGTTCACGGATTCCTCCCGCGGAAAAGGTCAATTGGATGCCCCGGCCGGCGGTTTTTTCAAACGAAACAGCGGCGTGTGAGCTTGGGAGGCCACCGGCATGTCGGTGACAAGGTATTTGCCGCTGCTTCCCACGGTTCCCATGATCGTGACCAGGTTGGTCTCCTTCTCTCACGTGAGTTGGAGGCTAGTCCGCTCCTGAGGTGGCGCGCGTGCGGCGGCCGATGACATATCGGGATCTCAGATTTACATGACTACATTCGAGCGTGGCCGAGGTGCGTGGTGCGCCTGCTGCGCAACCGTCTTCCGAGCTCACTTTCGATGTCACTTACCGCTCCATCTCGGCGGTCATGCGGCGATATCGCGGCGGGCTATGAGTTCGACGGCCGGGCTGTAGAAGCGACGCTCGCGCTGGTTGAAGCTCATCTCAGTCAATCCTGCGGCTGCCGCGTCCCGCCGCAGTTCCTCGGCCGCAAAGTCGAGGACGTGACGGTGCACTGTGAGTAGCAGCCGGCCGCCGGGCCCCAGGACGCGGTGGAACTCGGAGAACCCGGCGGCCCGGTCCCAAAGCATCGCGTTGTTCACCGAGAACACGGCATCCACGGTTCCTGGGCCGCAGCCGGAGTCTTCCGCGGTCCCGTCCCGCAGTTCGATCATCCCGGCGTCGATCTGAGCAGCGCATCTGCGGGTCGCCATCTGCCGCATGGTTTTCGACGGATCGACACCGATCACGTGTCCTCCCGGGCCGACCGCGGCGGAAGCCAGAATGAGGCCCACCCCGGGACCGTGGCCGACCACCAGCACAGTCATGCCCGGCCGCAGATCGGCGTTGCGCACCGCCCAGCGCTCCTGTTCGGCGTTCGCCTGCACCATGATCGCGCCACCGATCCGGCCCCTTGCACCTCGCGGGTGACCGAACTCAGCATCGAACATGCGCATCAGTACATTTGCCATGGCACTCCCTTTCGGGATGAGTGATCCTGCATCAGAAGCGATAGGTTGCGCACGCGACCTGGAGTCCTGAGCCAACGCTGATGATCAACCCGATATCACCCGGTTGAACAAGCTTGTGTCGCAGGGCGTACTCCAGCCCGTATGGCACGCATGACGAGAAGGGGTCGGTGTCGCTGACGAGGTCGACGAACCGGGATCTCGGAATGTTGATGCGCTCGGCCAGTTCGGTGCCGTCCGCGGGGGACAGGTACGGCGGGAACACGACAGCGATCTCGGAGGTGTCCAGTTCCTCCAGCTTCAATAATTCCTCGACGGCAGGGGGAATACAGTCCAGATAACGGGCTGTCAGGCTGGCATCGCGATCAATCTGTAACAAGGTCTGCCCTTCGTGTTTCCGGGTGTACGTTGCCAGTGCCGCACCGTACTCAGGATGGTGGTGGAAGACGAACCGGCCGAAGCCCGCCGCGCCGTCGTCCCTGTCCAATATCACAGCCGAACCCGTCTCACTGATGCCATACCGAGGAAGGCCGCTTTCGGTGGTGTTGTTCTCTATCTCTGAGGCCACGACCATTGCGTGTTCAGTCTTGCCGGCGCCGATCATCTGGACGGCGACCTGGCAGGCGTTGAGAAAGCCGACTGCGCCATTGAGCACGTCGAAGGCGAAAGTCTTTGGGCCTTCCGGGTTTTGCAGGTCGTCGTTTGCCCCGAGCTCGCCGGCGACCATTGCGGCGATGGCCGGTTCGCAAACGAACTCGTCCCGATACACGCCGGCGTGGATGATCAGACCGAGCGACTCCGGGTCGAGTCCACTGTGGTCGAGGCACGCCCTGGCGGCCTGCACCGCGAGTTTCACCGAACGCCCGGGCCCCGACTGGCCGGCAGGGGCGGTGCCGATGCCGGCGATGCGGACGCGCGGCGACGCTGGTGACTCCTCGGCGCGTTGGCTTGTCGCGAGGCTGCGATCGCGGTGGCCATTGGCTCCGCGGCGCAGCCGGTCGGGCAGGTCGTCGAAAGTGTAGAGCGCGGCGCCGAGCGTTTGGCCGGAGCCGCTGATCCCGAAGAGCACGTTGTCTCCGGATTGGATCCGGTTACCGGCAATGTGATCGCTGAGCGCCACGAAATGTGTTGTGGTGGCTGTGTTTCCGCGCTCCGCCAGGTTGTAAATGGTGTTGCCGGGGTGGGCGACCGGTCGTCCGAATACCCGGTTGACAGCGTTGACCCCGTCGTTGAGCGATGCTTCCGACGTCTGGTGCATGACAAAGTGATCACAATGCTCGGGGTGCCACCCGTTCCGCCGCAGGACGGCGGCGACGTAAGGGACCAAACGCTTGACCACGAGCGCCGTCGCCGAGATGGAGTCGCAGAACATGGTGGCGCCACCCTCAGGGGAGTCGGTGATCTTCCCCACGCACAGGTTGCTGTACCGGCCGAGCGTGGCCATATCGATGTCGTGAAAGCCCACCCGGCTATTGGGGCCGCGCTCCAGAATCACCGCGGCGCCGGCGTCACCAACGGTCAGGCAAGCGAGTCGCGCGTCCATCGGCCCCTGGATCTCCCTCTGCGCGGTCTCGATGAGGTGGCTGATGTATTCGCCGCTGACCACCAAGGCGCGCTGGACCAGTCCGGTCTTGAGGAACGCGTCCGCCACCGTGATGCCGGTGAACATACCGGCGCACGCGTTGGTGAGGTCGAAGGCAAGCGCGTTTGCAAGGTCGCATTGATCCCGCAGCCGTGCGGCGGTGCTGGGCTCCATCGTGAATTTGTGCCCAGGTCCGTCGTAGCGGGAGATATTGCAGGAGATGACCAAATCGATATCCGCGGGCCCATAGCTCGAGCGGGCCAGGCAGTCAGCCACCGCCTGCCGGGCGAGGTCGATGGAGAACTCGCCGTGGCCGGCCACGCGCCGGCTTTTGATGCCGGTCAGGCGTTCCAACGGTATGCCGATGTCGTTGACGCATCCGGCGAGGATGGTGTCGGTCGACACCTCCTCCGCGGGCAGGTATGTGCCGATGCTTTCGATCACCGTGTTTCGTGTCGGCTGGCTCGTCGCGTCCGCCGGTGCCGGAAGCTGTGGTGCGGCGCGGTCTGCCTCGGTCGTGTCGTTCAGCTGGCCGCCGTTTCCGTTTGTCGGACTGTCGCCGAGACGCGGGACGTTCTCCGCGGCCTCGCCGTACTCGGCGGCCAGCTCGGCGATTGTGCCGTGCAAGAACACCGACTCTGGTGTCAGCGGCAGGCCGGCTGCGTTCGCTTTCACTGCGACTTCCACGCTGTGGGTCGAGCTGCCACCGAGTGCGAAGAAGTCGTCGTGAACGCCAACCCGTTCCAGATCGAGCACCTCGCGCCAGATCTCGGCGAGGATCTTCTCGGTGCGCGTATCCGGAGCGACGAATGCCTGCGCCTGCACCGGCGGAGCATCGCCCGCCGCCATCAGGGCGCGGCGGTCTACCTTGCCGCTCGACGTACGGGGCAGTGCCTCCACCACCGAGAAGACGGCCGGCACCATGGCCGCGGGAAGCTGCTCGAGGAGGAAGCGGCGCAGCTCAGCGGTGGTTGGCGCCTCTTCCCCGGACGCCACGACGTGGGCGACCAGCCGGGTGTTGCCACGATCGTCGTTCCCGGCGACCACTGCGCTCTGCCGAACCCCGGGGTGTTTCTCCAATGCGGCCTCCACCTCCCGTGGCTCGATCCGGACGCCGCGGATCTTCACCTGATCGTCGAGGCGTCCCAGATACTCGATGTTGCCGTCGGGCAGGTACCGGGCCAGGTCGCCGGTGCGGTACAGCAGCTGGCCGGGATCGTCGGTGAACGGATCGGCGATGAATCTGGTGGCCGTCAGGTCGGGTCGGTTGAGGTAGCCGCGACCCACCCCGACGCCGCCGATGAACAGCTCGCCGGGCACACCCACCGGCACCGGCTGGAGGTGGGCGTCCAACAGGTGAATGCGAATGTTACCGAGGGGTCGCCCGATCGGGATCGGGGAACCGAACGTGCCGGGCTTGCAGTGGAAATTGGTGGCGACGACAGCGGCCTCGGTGGGGCCGTACTCGTTCCACAGCTCGGCGTCCAGGGCGGCCGAGAAGCGCTGGGCAAGCTCGTACGGCAGCACCTCGCCGCCGCAGAGCACCCTGCGCAGCCCGACGCAGTCCCTCACTCCCGGCTCGGCGAGGAACGAGCGCAACATCGATGGCACGAAGTGAACCGTGGTGACGGACTGCTCGACGATGGTCCGGACAACGTAGGCGGCGTCCTTGTGGCCCTCAGGTTGCGCGATGACAAGCCGTGCGCCGGCGATCAACGGCCAGAAGATCTCCCACACCGAGACGTCGAAGGTCACCGGCGTCTTGTGGAGCACCCGGTCTTCGGCGGCTAGCTGGAAGGTGCGCTGCATCTGCAGCAGCAGGTTACGGATCGCGCCGTGGGTGTTGAGCGTCGCCTTCGGCACACCCGTGGAGCCGGAGGTGTGGATGACATATGCCAGGTTGGTCGACGTCGTGCCGACGGCGACGACGGCGTCCTCTGCCAGCGGTGTCGGCGGCCCGTCGAGGCAGAGCCGGTGACCGGTGAATTGCCCGGCCCGCGTAATTCTTCGCGGCAGGCGTTCCAGATGTCGCCGGTGCGTGACGCAGACGGGCGCGCCCGGCGCGTTGGCAAGCATGGCGGCAATGCGATTCGTGGGTTGCGCAGGGTCCAGCGGCATGAAGGCCCCACCCGCCTTGAGGACGCCCAGCAGGGCCACGACCAGGTCTTCTGAGCGGTCCAACAGAACAGGAACGATGGTGTCGGGGCCGACACCGAGCCGTTGGAGCCGATGTGCCAGTGCACCTGCGCGCCGGTCGAGCTCCGCGTACGTCACCTCGCGGTCGTGACACCACACGGCGACAGCGTTCGGGCTGCGTCGAGCCGTTGCCGCCACCATCTCGTGCAGGCAGTCGGGCGCATCGTCGGCGACCCGGGTGTCGTTCCACGCCAGCTGTTCACGGCGCTCCGCTTCGGTGAGCAGTGGCAGCCCCGACAGGTGTGTGCCGGGATCGGCGACGATGCCGCCGAGCAGCGTCGCGAAGTGCCCGGCCATCCGCTCGATCGTCGCTTCGTCGAAGATGTCCGTGTTGTACTGCAACGCGCCGCAAAGCTCCCCGCCCCTATCGCCGATCAGCATCGTCAGGTCGAAGGGGGCACCGCCCTGGCCGATGTGAATGGTTTCCAGGTCAAGCGTCGCCCGTCCCGGGGCCATCCCCGTTCCACCCGGGCCGTCCTGGAAGCGGCGCAGCTGCTCCCAGGCGAACGAGACCTGGAAGAGCGGTGTGTGGCTCAGGTCGCGGGCGGGTCGGAGCCGCTCGACGAGCAGCGAGAAGGGGTAGTCCTGGTGCGCGAGTGCACCCAGAACCGTGTCCTTGACGCGGCCGAGCAACGATGTGAACGTCGGGTCGCCCTGCAAGTCCGCGCGAAGAACCACCGGGTTGGCAACGTAGCCGACCAGGCCGTCCGAGCCGGCTCGATCTCGGCACGCGAACGGTGAGCCGATCCACAGGTCGTCCTGGCCGCTGTAGCGATGCAGCAATGCAGCGTAAGCCGCCAAGAGCGTCATGTAGGGCGTCGCGCCGACGCTGCGGCCTACCTCCTTGAGCCGAGCGGTCAGCCCACGGTCCAGGGTGAAGTGGTGCACCGCGCCGCGGTACGTCTGGGCGGCCGGTCGAGGTCGGTCGACGGGCAACCGGGTGATCGGCACATCGCCGGTCAGCTGCTGCTGCCAGTAACGCCAGAGGCGGTCCCCCTCGTCGCCCTCCAGCATCTTGATCTGCCGATCCGTATGGTCGACGTAGCGCTGTGTGCAGGGCGGAAGCGGGTCCGCGCCGTGTTCCGCGGCGTAGAGCAGCTGGAGCTCGTTGAGCATGACGTCGATGGACCAGAAGTCGATGGCGATGTGATGGACCGCCAAGACGAGGACATGCTCGTCGGGCGCGCGGTGCAGCAACGTGAGCCGCAGCACGGGCCCGGCTTGCAGGTCGAACGGACGATTGGCCTCCCGGCGCAGCCACTCGTCGAGCCGGTCCTGGTCGGGCCCGAGGTCATGGCGCGCGATACGCACCGGCCACCGGGGATGCACGAGTTGAATCGGCTTGCCGTCGCGAACGGTGTACGTCGTGCGCAAGATCGGGTGCCGGTCCACGAGCGCCTGGGCGGCGCGTTCCAGCGCCGGCACGTCGAGGTGGCCGCTTATCCGCCCGGCATAGGTGATCGTGTAGGCGGGGCTGCCGGGCGCGAGTTCATGAAGGAACCACAGGGACCGCTGTCCGTATGACAGTCGATGCACAGAGGCCGAGACCTCCGCCTGTTCCCTGAGGAGGCGGGACAGCAGCGCGCGCTTCTCCTCCGCCGAGAAACCGGCGATATCGATGGACTTAGTCATTCTGATCCTCCTTGACGGCTAACAGCTCTTGAAGCAGCTCATCCACGTCGTCGTCGGAAACCTCCGGCACCTGTGTCAGTAGGTCCACCCACCGTGACGAAGCGGCATTGGTCGCCTCCTGGACCGCTGCCCTATCGGGCTGCGCCCCGCCGGTATCGGTTGTCATCGCCGCTTCCGGCTCAGTTGGACTTTCGTCGGTGAGCTGGTCGGCCAGCCAGTCGGCGAGACCGGCGACGCTTGGTCCATCCAGCAGCCGGACGACGGGCAAGACGATGCCCAGGTCGCGTTCGACTTGGGTACGCAGCTCCACCGCGACGAGCGAGTCGAGGCCGAGATGGTTGAGGGGCGCCTGTATGTCCAGGCGCGACGGTGCCAGACCGAGCTTGCTCGCCGCCTGGCCGCGCAAGTACGACTCGAGCAGCCGTCGGCGTTCGTCAGGGCCGGCGTTGCGCAGCTCATCGCGAAGGCCGGCTGTCGCCGCCCGCGCGCCGTCAGCGCCTTGCGTGCCGCCCACGGATCGGGGGAGCAGGTCGGCATACAACGACGCGTTGGTTTCCGGGCTTGCTCCGGCGCGCCACCGCGCCCAGTCGACGCGCAGCACCGCGGCCTGCGTGACGGCCGCCTGAAGCAGCTGCGAAAGCGCCTGGATGCCGTCGGCTGGCGGGATGGCCTCGATACCTTGCTGGCGCAGGTGATGCAGTTGCTCGGGCCGGCCGACGAGACCAACTTCGGCCCACGGCCCCCAGTTGACGGCGAGCGCCGGTCGGCCTTCCGCTCGTCGATGCCACGCCAACGCGTCGAGGAATGCGTTGGCTGCCGCGTAGTGCGCCTGCGCGGGTGAGCCGAGGACCGACGCGGCGGACGAGAACAGCACGAAGAAGTCCAGTGCCGCGTCCCTGGTCAATGCGTGCAGATTCCACGCACCCTCGACCTTCGGCGCCATGACCTCCCTAACGCGTCGCTCGTCGAGGAGTTGCAGTATGCCGTCGTCGAGGATCCCGGCCGCGTGCACAACTCCGCGCAGCGGCGGCATGGAGGTGCGGATCGATTCGAGGACTGCCTCGAGCTGGTCTGCCTTGGTGACGTCACCGCTGACGACAACCACCTCGGCGCCGTGCGCACGCAACGCGACCAGGGTTGCCGGCGCGGAGTCTGAGGCGGGTCGACGCCCCATCAGGACCAGATGCCGGGCGCCCTGCTCGGCCATCCAGGTGGCGACAGTCCGACCTATCCCGCCGAGCCCACCGGTGATCAAGTACGTCGCCTCAGGCTCGAACCGAACCGGCAGCTCGGCGGGTTCGACGACTGGCGGAACGTGGTCGTGCACCGACACCACGACCTTGCCGATCTGTTTGCCCCCCGCGAGGCAACGAATGGCCGCCGCTGTCTCGGCAACCGGGAATGCGCGCACCGGCAGCGGCTGCAGCGCACCCTGGTCGACGTGGGCCACGATCTGGCGCAACAGCTCCCCGACATAAGCCGGGCGATCCACGACCAGCTGCGCCAGATCGACGACGGTGTATGACGCGTTGCGCCGCAGCTGCCACAGCCGCAGCCGACCATGCTGGTAGATGTCGCGCTTCCCGATCTCGACGAACCGGCCGTACGGCCCCATTGCGGCGAGGCTCTTCGCGATCGCCTCACCCGGCAACGAGTTGAGCACCACGTCCACGCCCTCGCCGCCGGTGGCCGTCAGAACCTCGTCGGCGAATGCGAGCGACCGGGAGTCCCACACATGCTCGACGCCGAGTGTGCGCAGGTGCTCTCGCTTCTCAGGGGTGCCCGCGGTGGCGTACACCGTCGCGCCCAGCTGGCGGGCGACCTGGACGGCGGCAAGGCCGACACCGCCGGCCGCGGAATGGATGAGGACACGCTCGCCGGGGCGCAACCGCGCCTGCTCATGCAGCGCGTAGTAGGCCGTCAGGAACGCGATGGGTATCGACGAGGCCGCGTCGAACGTCAGCTGCGCCGGCTTGGCGGCCACCAGGCACGCGGGTGTAGTGACGTATGAGCCGACGCCGGCCGACGCCAGCGCGATCACGTCGTCGCCGATCCGTAGCTCGTCGACATCATCGCCGACCGCGGTCACTGTGCCGGCGCACTCGATCCCCACGCGCACCGGCCCGTCGACCTGGCCTGGATAGATTCCGAGGGCACGCATCGCATCGATGAAGTTGAGACCGACCGCGTGGATCCTGATCTCGACCTCGCCCCGCCCTGGGTGGGGCCGGCCGGCCACTCGGGCCGTTACGTCGTCGAGCACGCCCGGCGTCGGGTACTCCATGCGGAATGCCACGTCGGCGGCGAGCGCGGCTAGCGGAGCCGGTGCGGATGGCCGTGAGGAGTGCGGGCCACCCGAGTCGTAGCGGCTCAGCCGCGCGACATAGCGCTGGCTCCCGCGCAGCGCAACGTCGGCCTCGGGCCCATCGGCCGACAACTCCTCGGCCAGGGCGCGCAGCTCTTCCCCATCTCCGCCAACCGAGAGGTCGACCCGGGCGCAGCGCAGCTCCGGATGCTCGTGGGCGATGCTGCGCCCCATTCCCCAAACGGGCGCCTGAGCGACTGACAGCGGCTCGACGCCAGGGTTCACTGCCTGCGCACCCCGCGTCACCAGCCACACGCGCGGCGCGTCCGACAAGTCGGCCGCCGCCAGCGCCTGCACGAGATGCAGCACGCTCGACGTGCCCAGGACCTGCGCCGCCTGGAGCGATTCGGTCGACGTCTCCGCCGTTGGCGCGGCCAGCAGACTCCACAGGTGCACCACGCCGCGGGGTGGCTGGTTCTCCCCGAACGCTTCGTCGAGGAGCCGCCGGAAGTGCTGCGGCTGGGCCGGATCGATGCGGTAACGGCCCGGCCCAAGCCGCGTGAAGTCGGGGCCGGGCTCGACGAGCACGCACGGCTGCGACTGCCGTTCGAGGTGGTGTCGCAGCGCGTCGGACGTCGCGCTCCCGTCGCTGAAGAGCAGCCAGCCGCCCGCGTGGGCCGGTCGGTTGGGCGCGTCGGGGTCCGGTGGCGGTAGTGCTGCAGGCTGCCACCGCAACTCGTAGATACTCTCAGACGGATCCGCCGTTACCGGTGCGGTCTCGCCCGGCACCCGCTGCAGACGCAGCCCACGGGCGGCGACGACCACCTGTCCGTCATCCTGCAGCAGGAATACGTCGCCTTCGACGGTGTCCGGCTCGGGATCCAGCCCCGGGCGCAGCATCGCGTGTGACCATGTGCCGCCTCGCGGTGTTGCGCGGCCGCGCAGCTCGGCGATGCCCACCGGCAGGTACGTGTCGGAGCCTTGGGCGGTTCCGTTGCGTGCGGGAAGGGTGGCGGCCAGGACCTGGAAGCAGCCGTCGAGGACTTGCGCGTCGGCGTCGTCGGTGTCGAGGGCGAAGCTCTTGGGCGCGGGTGGCGTCAGCCGGCCGATCGCCTCACCGTCGCGGCGCCAGATGTTGTTCACGACCTGGAAGCCTGGGCCGTACTGCAGGCCGTGCTCGGCCAGCAGGTGGTAGAAGGACGGCCCAGGAACCTCGCTTGTGCAGCGGGGCCGGATGTCCCCAAGCAGGTGCCGTTCCTCGGTGCCGTCCGGCTCACCGCTGT
>Ga0210386_10002712_pt1 | contig 15076 bp, 17 predicted proteins | sample IncBWH32OmetaG_FD_160091 | JGI IMG/M metagenome (GOLD analysis project Ga0210386, IMG submission 160091) | Forest soil microbial communities from Barre Woods Harvard Forest LTER site, Petersham, Massachusetts, United States - Inc-BW-H-32-O ... | reverse complement strand
CATCGTGTTTCCCGAATCTCAGTTTTGTACATAACTGGCCCAAGGTGCTCGACAGCGGCGACGATAATGACGTGTTGCCGTTCATCTCAATCCGGCTGTGGCAGCCGATCAGCCAGAACGAAACCGAAGTGTTGTCATGGTTCGCAGTGGATTCCGCAGCGCCACCGGTGTACAAGAAGAACTCCTATAAGGCCTATCTGATGTGCTTCGGTTCGACGGGCATGTTCGAACAGGACGACGTGGAGAACTGGGTGTCGTTGACCAACACCGCCGGCGGGTCGATGGCTCGGCGGCTGCTGCTGAACAGCAGGATGGGTTTGCTATCCGACGACCACCCAGTGGTCGAGCCGCTGCCTTCCAACGCGTTTCACGGGCCCGGACACGCCCAGGTCGGCTACAACGAGAACAATCAGCGCGCGCTGCTGCGGCTATGGGCCGACTATTTGGAAATGCCGCCGGTGTCGACGGCCATGACCGCCCTCGGCACGGCGGCGACGATATGACCACCCCGCAAATCGGAACGCCGGTCGGAAAGCCACTACCGTTCAACGACAATCGGCACCTGCAGGCACATCAGTTCTTGGTCGACGAAGCCTATCTGCTCGATGCGCAGCAGTACGAGACATGGCTGGACACCCTTGCCGACGACATTCGTTACCTGATCACGGTACGCGTCACCACCGCACTGGGCGCCGGGTTCGACACCTCCCCGGGGATGGCGCACTTCGACGAGGACAAGTACTCGCTGAGCCGACGGGTTGCGCGGTTCGCCACCGAGCATGCCTGGACCGAGGACCCGCCTTCGCGGATGCGGCACTACATCACCAACGTCCGCACGTTCGCCTGCGGGGACGACGCGTACCTCGTCGTCGAATCCGCGGAACTGCTGTTCCGCAGCCGTGGCGACGTCAACGAGGCCGCGCTGGTGTCCTGCGGCCGCAAGGACGTGTTGCGCCGCTGCGGCGACCACCAGGATCGACTGAAATTGGCCCGCCGCACCATCCTGGTCGACGAGTCGGTGTTGAGGATGCAGAACCTGGCGGTGTTCCTGTGACCGATGCACTGACGGAGTTGCTCAACGGCGCGGTGGGCGAACCACTCACGGTGGCAAACGAATTCACCGAGGCGGTGGTACGCCGTGTCGATACGCGAAACGGCTCGCGGCTGCTGATCAGCGCGCCCAAATCCGGTCACTGGATCAGCCTGGACGCCTTGGAGGTCGAGGCGCTGACCCGGCAGAACGCCCGCACGCTGGCCGCGATGGTCGGTAACTCCGGTGGCCCGCTGCTGCCCGACAACGGTGAACAATCATGACCAAATGGTTGGATGGCAAGCGTGCCCTGATCGTCGGTGGCGGATCCGGCATCGGCAGGGCCGTCATCGACGCCTTCCGTGACGAGGGTGCGAGAGTCGCTGTGCTGGAACGAGATGCTGACAAATGCGACACGTTGCGGCACAAGTTCAAGAAGGTGCCGGTAGTCGAAGGCGACGCGACCACCCGCGCAGCCAACGATCTGGCGGTCGCCACCGCGGTCGAGACGTTCGACGGACTCGACACCCTGGTCAACTGTGTCGGGATCTTCGATTTCTACAAGGGAATCAGCGACATTGATGCCGACGACCTACCCGCAGCGTTCGACGAAATGTTCCGGACCAACGTGCTCAGCCATCTGCAATCGGTCAAAGCGGCGGTGCCTGCGCTGCAAGCCGAAACCGGATCGTCGATCGTGCTGACCGAGTCCGCGTCGTCGTTTTATCCCGCGCGCGGCGGGGCGCTCTATGTGTCATCGAAGTTCGCGGTGCGCGGGTTGGTCAGCACGCTGGCTCACGAACTCGCCCCGCAGATCCGGGTCAACGGCGTGGCACCGGGCGGCACGCTGAACACCGACCTACGCGGTCTTGCCAGCCTTGGACTGGACGATGTCCGCCTCGACGACACCCCTAACCGCGCCCGCGATCTGGCCGCGCGCACGCCGCTGAATGTCGCCCTCACCGGTGAGGATCACGCCTGGAGCTTCGTGTTCCTGGCCTCCGACCGCGCCCGCGGCATCACCGGCGACACCCTGCACCCAGACGGCGGATTCGGCATCGGCACAGCGAAATCGGCACAAGAATGACCGACCGACTGGACCAGCAACGCGCGTTGGTGGCACAGGCCTGCCGGGTCGCGGCCGCGCGCGGACTGGTCGACGGCATCCTGGGCCATCTGAGCCTGCGGATGGACGACGAGCGGCTACTAGTCCGATGCCGCAGCGACACCGACACCGGGGTGGCGTTCACCCGGCCCTCCGATATCCGGCTCATCGGATTCGACGGCAGCGCGGGCGCTCCCGGAGAATTGGACGGGTATCGGGTCCCCAACGAACTTCCCATCCATGTCGAAACCATGCTGGCCGACTCGCAGCACCGGGCGGTGGCGCATTTGCATCCGCCCGCCGTCGTCGCGGCCGATCTCGCCGGCATCGCGATCCGGCCGATCTACGGGGCCTACGACATTCCCGGGGCCTGGCTCGCGCGCGGTGGTGTACCGGTCTATGACCGTGCGGTGCTGATCCGAAACACCAGGCTGGGTAAGGAAATGGTGGCCGCCATGGGCGACGCAGCGGTGGTGATCTGCCGCGGCCACGGCATCACCAGTGCAGCGGCCACCGTCCAGCAGGCGGTGCTGCAAGCGGTCAGCCTCGACGCGCTGGCCCGGATGTCACTACAGATTCGCGCAGCCGGCGGCACGCTGCGCGATATAGACGACGCGGACTGGCAAGAGCTCCCAGATCTGGGGCCGGGCTTCACCACCGACGCGGCCTGGCGGCACGAACTCGCGCGGTTGCCTCCTCAGGCGAGCTGATCGGCAATCTCCTTGGCCGCCTTCGTAAGTGCAGCTGCAACCGACGCATACTGCGACCGGCTGAGCCGGTGCTGCGGGGCGGCGGCATTGAGCGCCAACCGGAGCCCCGGTGCCTGGGTCGGGATCGGCACCGCCACCGACGCGACGCCCTCCTCACTCTCTTCACGGTTGACGGCATACCCCTGTTCGCGCACCCGGGAAAGCTCGGCTTCTAACTTGGTGCGGCTGGCGATCGACCGGTCGGTGATGCGCTCCAAGTTCTCGTCGGGCAGTAACTGATGCAATTCCGCTTGCGGCAATTGGGCCAGCATCGCCTTTCCCGTCGACGTGCAATGCGCCGGCATGGTCCGGCCCAGCCGCGACGCCACCCGTACGGCGGTCGGGCCCTCCACCGCGGCAACGAAACGGACTGCGGCGCCGTCGAGCATGCCGACGTGCACCGTCTCGCGTAAGCGTTCGCTCAGGCCGCGCATGACTGGCGTCACGGTTCCGGCGATGTCGAGGCGGCCGAAGATCGCAAATGCCACACCGGTCAACGCCGGACCGGGCAGATAGGCCTTCGACACCGGGTCCTGGCGGGCAAAACCGCGGTATGCCAGCATCGCCAGCAGCCGGTGCGCGGTCGATGAGGCGACACCCAAATATCGGGTGGCTTCGCTCAACCGAATCTCGGGTTTCTCCCCCAACAACAGCAGCAGCTTCAACGCCTTATCGACCGATTCGATCGGGTACTGCGGCGCGAGTGAATCGGCGGCCGACGCCCCGACCGCCCGCTCCGCCTTTTTCTGCATGACAGAAAACCTACCTGCGATACGCCCAAGGGAGGGTCAAGATGATGGAGTGGGCGCCGAGGCGCCGCCTGACCCACCGGCGGCGGGCCGATCACACCCTTGCGTCTACCTCTGATTTACAGAATTCTCATCGAAATGGCGGTACAGGACCATGGGGCGGGTGCCCGCGCCTAACCTGCTCCTTCGGAGATATCTTGTGTCACAACGGCATCAGCGTCATCGTCGCGACGCGCACAGCGACACGATGGCTCCGGACGTCACCCCCGCATCCGCACGGCTGCGGCGACGGCCTCTGGCGCTTCGGACGGAGGGTAGTGGCCCACACCAGCAAGCTCAGTCACCGTAGCGTTCGGCAAGACGTTGACGGCCTGTTCAAGGACGTGGCGGCCCGATACCGGGTCCTCCAGGCCCCACACGAGATGCAATGGGCCATCCCAACTGGCTAAAGCCGCTTCCCACCGACGATGATGGACCTGCCGCTCGGCGTTGTACTTGATCAGCAAATGCCACAACTTCTGCCCGTTTTGCCGCGACATACCTAGCCAGAGGTCGTCGAACTCAGTATCGGTAAGCCTCGACCCGCGAACCGCGTCGAGGAGGGAACGGACTCTCCCGGCGCTGACACGACTGGCCAGCAGCTTGCCCACGACCGGCTTAATCAGCAACTTCTGTTGGCGTGTCGGGCGGTATGCGCTGTACACGATGCCGCAGTTCAACATGACGATGCTGTCGATCGCGAAGCCGAGCTGGCCCCGATTGGCTCGGTCGACGAGTTCCTGACCGACGATTCCGCCGTAATCGTGGATCACCAACCGCGCCGACTTCACACCCAGATGCGCGGCGAGATCCTCGACGATGTCGGCTGATTCGGCCACCGAATACTCGTGGGGGTTCGGCTTGTCCGAGGCGCCGTAGCCCAGAAAATCGAGCGTGATCACATCATGGTCGCGAGCAAGATCGCTAGCCACTTCTGCGTAGTCATAAGACCACGTCGGAAACCCATGCAGCAGCAGCACAGTGGGCCCCTCTCCACGCCGCCTGAATGCGATGCGATGCCCCTGCCGGCTGACCAGCGTGTCGTTTTCGGCGATCCATTCCGCGGCCCGCGGCACATTGGCTTCCATTGGACTCACCTTCAGTGTTGATGCCGACTTAGTCGGATTTGCTTGGTATTTGGACAGATCACAGATCAGCTCGATAACAATCCGGCACGCGCTGCCGTCAAGGTGATGCGCACAGAGTGTGCGATGAGGTCCTCGTCGATGGGGTCGCCGGTGGTGACCATGCGATAGAACAGCGGTGCCCGGAAGGTAGTGAGCAAGGCGTTCGTGTCGGTGTTTGCCGGAAGCTCACCGCGCTCGATAGCTTGCGCGACGAGAGGGGTTGCGCGTTCAGCCTGGTGGTCGAAGTAGCGTCGGGTTGCGTCGCGAAGCTGAGTCGATCGGAGGCCAGCAGTAAGGACGACCGAAACAATCTGGCGTCCGACGCCGGCGTTCAGTTGGTCGGCCAATGTCTTGCCGAGTGCGAGTAGGTCCGTGTCGATGCTGCCGGTGTCCAGGTCTGGGATGGCGTCGTAGGACCACGTCGTGAGCGCATCGACCAGGAGGTCGTCGAGCGTGGGCCACCGTCGGTAGACGGTGGTCTTGTTGACGCCGGCGCGGGAGGCCACCGCCTCCACGCTCAGCGCTGCGTAGCCGTTGATAGCCAGCTCGTCGAGGACGGCGGTAAGGATCGCGTCACGGACCCGCGCGCTCCGACCGCCGGTCCGAACACCCTGAACGACCTGCCGATTTGACACTAATCGCCTCTACTAGTTGCTTTAATGACTCGCCTGTGTCATTGTAGCTTAAAGCAACGCTATGTTGCTATAACTCAGGCAAGGAGCCGGACATGAAATTCATCTTCGACACCGACGAATCGTTCTCGTTCGAGACGCTGCGCGCGGTCGGCTACACCGTCTACGGCGGGGCCGATATCGGCGAGGTCATCGCCACCGCGGAACGGATCACGCCCGGTGACACGGAGTCGTGGTATCGCGAATGGCGCGCCCTGGCAGACCGGATCGCGACCATCGCCGACAAGTGTGCTGCCGACGGACACACGGCCAGTGCTAATAGTGCCTACTTGCGCGCCTCCAACTACTACCGGACTGCTGAGTTCTTCCTTCGCGACGATCCATGGAACGACCCGCGCGTAGCCGACACCTCGGCGCGCGCGATCGAGACGTTTCGGGCCGCGCCGGAAATTCAGGCGAAGTGGACACGGGTCGGGATCCCCTACCAGGGAATCGAACTCGAGGGTTATTACCTCAATTCCAGCGGCGAGGAACCCGGACGTACCCTGCTCGCACACGGTGGTTATGACTCCACGGTCGAAGAGTTGTTTTTTACCGCGGGGGAGGCCGCGCGGCAGCGCGGGTGGAACTGCCTGATTTTCGAGGGCCCCGGGCAGGGGTCGGCGTTACGGCACAACAAACTGCTATTCCGACCCGATTGGGAGACCGTGGTCACCCCTGTGGTGGACTTCGCCGTCAACCTTCCCGGGGTCGACCCCGAACGCATCGCGTTGCTTGGCATGAGCATGGGAGGCTACCTGGCTCCTCGCGCGGCGGCCTTCGAGCACCGGATCGCGGCGTGTATCGCCTATGACGGTGTGTTCAACTTTGCGGCGGCCCTGCCTGGACCACAGCTTGATGCCACGCAACGAGTCGCGGCGCTGGATAATTTGATGGCCCACCGGGCCGAGGCGCCAACGCAGCTGCGGTGGGCAGTGTCGAACGCCATATGGACAATGGGACTCGCCACCGGCCAAGAGTTCCTCGATGAGTTCAGCAAGTATGACCTCGCCCACGTCGCGGATCAGATCGCCTGTCCGACGCTGGTCTGCGAGGCGCAAAACGACCAGTTCTTCTCCGGGCAGCCCCGCATGCTCTACGAGGCCCTGGACTGCCCGAAAACCTTTGTGACGTTTACTGCCGCCGAGGGCGCCGAAGAGCACTGCCATGTCGGAGCGCTGACGCTGTTTCATCAGCGCATGTTCGACTGGCTCGATGACACCCTCGGGTCTTGAGGACGGGTGCCGCGCGATGCCTCACCCACATTACCGAATAGTCAATTTCACCCAATGCATGAAAGAGGTTGTGCCATGACCGGTTTTCCATACCCAGAGCTCGACGCCGAAAAAGAAACCGAATACAAGTTGTTTCCCATCAACTTGACACGGATGATGCTCCACACGCAGGGGCTGACGGTGCCGTATTGGAAGTACGGGTTGAGCTTTCGCAACGCCAAGATCCCGCCACTGCTGCGCGAGCAGGTGATCGTGCGGGTCGGTGCGGTCGCTGATTGCGAATACGAACTGGTTCAACACAATTCGGAAGCCTTGCGGACCGGGACCAGCCCAGAACTGCTGGCGGACCTGATCAACCCGCAGCACCGGGAGTTTGACGATCCGTCGCTGACGGCGGTGGTCAAGTATGTCGACTCGTTAGTCACGAATATCGGAGCCGAACAAGACACTCTCGATGAGGTGCGGAAGTACTTCCCCGACAACGAAGTCGCCGAGATCACCCTACTGGCGGGCACCTACGTCCTATGCGCCACATTCCTCAAATCGCTGCAGGTGCCCCTGGATCACAGACCCGTCGACTGGGCCGCTGCCGACGCCTACATGAAAAAGGAGGGCCGGTAGATGACGAACGACCTTGCGCTTTTAGAGGAGTACATCCAGCGCTGCTCCAACTGGGGCCGATGGGGCCCGCGTGACCAACTGGGCACAGTCAACCTCATCACACCCGACAAAATCCGCGAAGCCGCGGGACTGGTGAAGGTCGGCAAGACCATCTCTCTGACCATGCCCTACGACGAGCACGGCCCGCAGACCGGCTACCTCGGCAGAGCCAATCCCCATCTGTACCAACTCGCCTCGGGACCCGGTTACCTCGTCGGCGAACAAGAAAACTTGGAGACACGAACCCTGACCGAGTTGAGGAAACCCACCGGGCAACCCACCCTCGGCTACTACGACGACGTCCTGGTCATGCCCACCCAATCCGGCACCCAGTGGGATGCGCTGTGCCACTTTTTCTGGCGCGGGCAGATGTACAACGGGCACCCGGCCAGTGACGCCGGAACGGCGGGCAGCCGCAGCAACGGCGTACAGAACTACACCGGCAAGATCGTCACCCGCGGGGTGTTCGTCGACCTGGCCGAATACCGCGCCGTGGACACCCGCGAGCCCGGCTACGCCATTACCACCGACGACCTCGACGAGTACCTTGCGGCCAAGAATCTGGAGATCCGGCCCGGCGACGCGCTGATCATCCGCACCGGGTTCATGGCCGCACGGCGCGGGAACTGGGGAGACTACGCCGGCGGTCCCTCGCCGGGGCTGTCGCTGCACTCCGCTCCGTGGATACGTGACAAAGACATCGCCGCCGTCGCCACCGACACCTGGGGAATTGAGGTGCTGCCCAACGAGATTGACTGCTTCCAGCCATTGCACGTGGTCAGCCTCGCCCACACCGGGCTAGCCTTCGGCGAAATGTTCGACCTCGACGCGCTGTCCGCCGACAGCAAGGCGGACGGGATCTACGAGTTGATGTTCTCAGCATCACCCCTGCCCCTGACCGGCGCATCCGGCGGCCCGGTTTCCGCGCTCGCAATCAAGTAAAAATGTTGCCTCGTCCTTCGGCCGCTGACGCGTGAGGCATTCTTAACCCATGACGGTCGATGCCCTGTTGCAGTCGATACCCCCACTCACTGTGTACGTCGTAGTTGGCGTGGTTGTCGGGGTGGAGAGCCTGGGCATCCCGCTGCCGGGTGAGATCGTCCTCGTCAGCGCCGCACTGCTGTCGTCGCGGCATGAGCTGGCGGTCAACCCGATCGGCGTCGGTGCTGCCGCGGTGATAGGGGCGGTGATCGGCGACTCGACCGGCTACGCGATCGGCCACCGGCTCGGCCTACCGATGTTCGACCGGCTGGGACGGCGCTTTCCGAACCACTTCGGCCCCGGACACGTCGCGTATGCCGAGCGACTGTTCGACCGTTGGGGCGCGCGGGCGGTGTTCTTCGGCCGTTTCATCGCGTTGCTCCGGATATTCGCCGGGCCACTGGCCGGGGCGTTAAAGATGCGCTACGCAAGGTTTTTGGTCGCCAACGTGTCGGGCGCGGTGTGTTGGGCGGGCGGCACTACCGCTCTGGTTTATTACGCGGGCGTGGCCGCCGAACGGTGGCTGACCCGCTTCTCATGGATTGCGTTGGTTGTCGCTGTCGTGTGCGGGGTGATCGCCGCAGTCCTGCTGCGCGAGCGGGTGTCCCGCACGATCGCCGAACTCGCGGCCGAACACTCGAGCGAATCCGGCCACGGCGCCGCGTGAATATCGCGGGCACCGACAAAGAACACGCGTCTTTTTGGCGCTCGCCGAGGGAGCCGAGGCGGGCGTTAGCACATATCCCGCCCTGTTTTTCGAAACCGGCAAAATCGGCGCTTCAAATCTTCGCGGCGACGTTTCAATAGCTTTGCCAGAAGGCCATCTGAGCGTCTCGACGAGCTGACATCTCCGCGTTGCCGGCCGCACGGGGACACCCTCCGCGCTCAACCGAGTTACACTGATAATTCTGATCTTTGGTAACGCGAGCGCGCGATCATCTCGAGACCAACCGCCATTGTGAGCGGGGTGGATGAACTATGCAGATGCGAGATCCGATAGTTTGCTGCGTGGCCCCCATCGCAGCCGCAGGCTCAGTGAATTCTCAGGCAGCTTTTCATGGACATGCGTAACAGCTTCTGTTATAAAAATGAGATCTACTAATCGACGTCGGTCTTAAGCCACGTAGGGCGGGCATCCATATCGCGACGCACAGCGCCGCCGATTAGGAGGACCACATGGGCACTTTTGCCATGGCAGAGCCATCCTGCAATCACCTGATGCTGAGCAGCCGCCTCATCTCCGAGTTGGCGCAGGCGCGAAGCACGCTGCGGATGACCACCGAGCGGATCGGATTGGCGGTGATCGTCACCGCCGGAGGTGAATTGGACGCATCCAACGAAGCCACCTGGCGACGCCTGCTCAGCGAGGCCGCGGCTGCAGCAGGCCCGCCGGGACCGCTTGTGGTCGACACCGGCGGGCTGGACTTCATGGGGTGCTGCGCCTACGCCGCGTTGGCCGAGGAGGCGGAGCGCTGCCGGCAGCGTGGCGTCGACGTACGACTCGTGGGCAATCAGCCGCTTGTCGCCCGGATCGTCGCCGCGTGCGGCCTGGGCGAGTTGCTGCCGATTGATGACAGCGTGGACGCTGCGCTGTCGGTGTACGACCCCGGCGACTGGTAAGCCAGCCTTACAGAAGGAACAGTAGGTAGTTGCCAACGGGCCGTCATGACTAACGGTTGATCTGAAACCACCTGTAACGCCACACGCCGCCGTAGCGAAGTAGTCCGAAATAGTTCGACGGTAGCCAGGGTGCATCCCTAAATCCGCCCTCACCTCGGCGAGCCGGCGAACGACTTGGAGGAGTATTGGACATCGTCCTCGGGGTATCGATGGCTCCAGCAACCATCCGCATGGTGCTGGTCGAAGGGGAAAACGCTGACGGCGTCACTGTCGATGAGGATTACTTCGATGTTGGCGATGCCAACGACCCGAGAACGTTGAGCGCACCGGACCAGGTGATCGCGGCCATCGTCGGTACCCGTGAAGGCGCGGGCCAAGGCGGCCACCAACTGACGTCGGCCGGTGTGACGTGGACCGATCCACGCGATGCCGCCGCGCTCGCGACAGCACTGGCCGCTCGCAAGATCGAGAACGTGATGCTGGTGTCGGCATTTTTGGCTGCTGCTGCGCTGGCCCAAACCGTAGGCAATGCAATCGGTTACGAATACACGGCGATGCTGTTCGTCGAACCCGACACCGCCACGTTGGCTGTCATCGACTCCGCTGACGGTTCGATCACCGATGTGCGGCGCCGTCCACTGAATGGCGCCAACCCGGTGCCCGAACTGGCCGCGATGATTGCCGGACTCAACGCGCCGGAAAGCTACGCGGAGGGTTTGTTCATTGTCGGCTGCGACGTGGATATCGCGCCGATCAAGCCGGCGCTGGAGGTGGCGTCATACCTTCCGGTCAGCGCCCCTGAGGAGCCGGACATGGCGCTGGCCCGCGGGGCAGCGCTGGCATCCGCCAACGCGCCGCTGTTCGCATCCTCCACCGCCGCGTTGGCCTACGCGCAAGATCCCGGCACCGGTGAAGTGGACCCGTTCGCCGTCTCGCCCGGTTACCTCGAGGTGCCCGTTCACCACTCCGGTGCCGAGCTCCGCGAGGAGGATCTCGCCTACAGCGCTGCGCCCGACCACGACGCCGATGCGCAAACCGGTGTCGCGCACATTGCCGAGGTCGCTACCGAGCATGATTTCGACACGAGCCAGCGCCGTCGACCGCTCATGTTGGTGGGCAGCGCATTGGCGGTCGTCGTTGTCAGCGCCGCGTTGGCGTTGGAGATCGCGCTGGCACTGGGTATGCGACCGGCGGTCGCGTTGCGGCCTATTCCCGGCCAAGCTCTCATCGCGCCGGCCCAGTCGGCACCGTTACCAGCGGTGGCCCCGCTTATTCCGGCGCCGCACCCGCTCGCAATTCATGCGGCACCGCTTCCGCCACGCCTGCCCGCTCCGGCGCGGATCGCGGCCCCTGCACCACTGCCCCTGCCGGTTCCCGCCGCACCCGTGCCGGTGCCCGTCCCGGTGCCGATGCATGTGGGTGTTCCGGCGCCTGTCCACGTCCCGTTTAGTCAACCTCGGATGAATCTGGGCGTCCCCAGGCAGCTGCTGCCGAACATGCCATCGATGCGCGGGTCCATCCCGCAGTTCGGTGGGCAGAATCCCCAGCCGCCAATGAATTTCCCGGGCCCCCAGGGCCCTCGGTACTCTCAAGGCCCTCGGTACTCTCAAGGCCCTCGGTTCCCTGGAGGTCCCGGGTTCTCTGGGGGTCCTGGGTTCTCCCAGGGTCCCCGCTTCCCCGGCGGGCCGGGTCCGATGATGCCGGGTCCGATGGGTCCCCGATTCCCCGGCATGCCGGGTCCGATGTTTCCCCGGATGCCCGGTCCCACGATGCCCGGACTCCCGCATTTCAACTTCCCGTTTCCGTCATTCCGGTTCTGAGAGAGTCGAATTCGACTGTTTATTGGGGAAGGCCGAAGAGCTGAACCACCCCATGGTCGCGGCCGGCGGTGTAGCCACCGTCGACGGCGATGGCCTGGCCGCTGACGAATGACGCGTCCGGAGAGACGAGAAACGCCGCCGTGGCGGCGATCTCTTCCGGGAGACCCATCCGTTGCAGCGCGTGCTCCTTGGTGATCGAGGCCTTCGGACCCTCCATCCCCGGCAAGCCGAAGACGCTGCCGGTCATCGGCGTTTCGATGAAACCGGGACAAATGGCGTTTGCCCGGATACCGCTGGGGCCGTAATCGAGCGCGATGTTCTTGGTGAGTAGGACGACGCCACCCTTCGAGGCGTTATAGGCACTGCCGCCCGCCGTGCCTTCCAGTCCCTCGATGCTTGCCAGCGTCACGATCGAGCCTCGCTCGCCGTTGACCCGCGGTTGGTCGATCATCCTGGCCAGCACCGCCTTGGCGACCAGAAATGTGCCGGTGAGGTTGATCGCGATCACCCGCTCCCATTCGGCGCGGTCCAGCAGGTGGACCGGGCCACCGCCGGCAACGCCTGCGGCATGGACGACACCGTCGAGCCGGTCGGGGACGGCGGCCAGCACGGCGGCGATCGCGGCCTCGTCGGTCACGTCCGCCGTCACGAATCGGAAGTCAGGGCCGAGGTCCGGTGCGGCGACCAGGTCGGCGCCGACGACGCTGCCGCCTTCGGCCAGCAGGCGCTGGGCGGTGGCCAGCCCGATGCCAGACGCCGCACCCGTGACGACGAACGTGCGGGAACGGGCGCGATCAGCGCTCGGCATGGCTGGTCCTCTCGAGTTCTGTTGCGGCGCAGTCAGAGTCCGAACTGGTCCTCGATGATGCCGAGCCAGATCTGCGCGACGTCCATTGCGACCTTCTCGCTGATGAACGCGTGCTGGGTGCCGGTGTAGATGTCACGGAAAGCGCGCTCGAGTCGGCTGCCCTCGCGAATCGCGGTGGTCCCAGCCGCCAAATGGGCCCACTCGGCGCAGGACCGTGCCGTGTCGGTGGCATAGACCGCCGCCACCCGCATGTCGGCCCGCATCGCGGGGGTCAGGTCGCCGCCCGCGTCGACCGCTGCCTCGGCTGCAGAAAAGGCGTCGATCACCAGCAGGCGAGCTGCGCGCCACGCGGCGACGTGGTGGGCGAGTCCCTTTTGGAAGGTGGGGCGGCTGGCCAAGGTCGCCATGTCGCTCATCCGTACTTTGGTGGCCGCGAGTTCCTCGACATCGTCGAGCATGCTCTTGGCCACTCCCAACGCGAACGACGCGTGGCCGGCGGCGGTGATCGGCATCAGACCCATCCGGCTGGCCGCCGAGGTTCCGCGGAGAGGCGCACGGGTGAACAGGGGCATGGTCCGGTACTCCGGCACGAACAGGTCGGCGACGTTGTAGTCGTAGGAGCCGGTGCCTTTGAGTCCCTGGACATGCCATCCGTCGGTGAAGGTGACCTCCTCGCGAGGAAGAAATGCGACCCGCATTTCGGGAATGCCCTCGCTGACCCAACGCATCTCACCGTTGTCCATCGGGAAAAAGCCGGCGCCGATGTACGCGGAGTGCCCGGTGCCGGAGCCGAAATTCCATGCACCACTCAACCGGTAGCCGCCGTCGACAACTGCCCCCTGCCCGTTGGGGAAGTACTGACCGCCGATGGTGACGTGGTTGTCGTTGCGAGTAAAGATCTCGGCGAAACCCTCATCGGGCAGATAAGTCGCGGCGGCGAAGGTCGAAGGCAGATTCGCAATGCCAATCCAGCCGAAAGACCCGTCTTGCCAAGCCATTTCGATCCACGTCTCGATCATCTCGTGGAACGATGGTTCGACGCCGCCCGCCGCTTTCGGATTGAATGCAGACATCAGGCCGCTGACCCACATCTCCTCGACGATCGGCGCCGAGAGCGTGCGCAAACGCTCCGATTCCGCAGCCTCTGCACGGACCAGATCACGCATCCCGCGAGCTCGATCCACCACCCGATCACGCATTTCGGTCATGAGCGCCGCTCTCCCCCGCAAGCGGGTGGCGTCCCCACCTCATCGCTTCGCTCGGCATCGTCGACGGCGCGGGTCATGGCACGATCCTTTAGGACTGCGGCCCTGCATCATCGGGGATCATGAACGGCCGGCTTCGTGGCGGCCATGTCCTTACTTGCGCCTTTGCCTCTGCCTTTGCCTTGGCCTTTGCCCTGGCTTTGGCTTTTTGCTGTGCCTTGTAGTCGTCCTCGTCAATGTCTTCGTCCTCGTCGACTGCGTCTTCGGTCTCGAAGATGACCTCGTACCACCGCTTATTGGGCTGTACCCGCGTTTCGATGTCACCAGTTGGAGTCGCGCGTCTCAGCTGGACGTTTTCCAGGCTCGGATCACGTCGGCAGATGAAGGCTTCGAGCGCCTCCGCCAACGGAATACCACTGAGATTGATGTCTGCGAGCGCCCTGCCCTGGTACATAGCCACGCCGCACATCTTGCACCGGAATCGCGATGCACGCATCATTTTCCGGCGCTGGCATGTCGAGGCCTTATCGCTGTCGGCGTAGACACCTCACGGCCTCCGGACCTGCAACAGCAAGGTCCGGAGGCCGTGAGTTTTATGTTGTCTCAGTACAGCGGAATCCAGAGTCCGAAGAGCCAGAAGCCCCATCCCCCGAAAACCGGGTTGAACATCGGGATCGCGTTGTAGCCGTTGTAATTGAATGGCCCGAAATCGCGTTGCGCGTAGCCCCAGTCACGCGCCGGACCATTCCATGGGCTGTTCCAACCACCGGGAGGCGGCGGACCGCCCCAGCCACCCGGGGGCGGCGGCCCGTCCCACCAAGGCGGCTGCGCTCCGGGTGGAGGCCCACCATTCCAACCCCATCCGTGTTGTCGCGGCGGAGGCGGCGCACCGTGGTCGGGTGCGCTGAAGCCGTGCGGCGCATCCCTGGGGCCGCCCATCTGGGGACCACCCCGCTCGTACGAACCCCTGGGTGTGTACGGCGCCGGTCCCCCAGGTCCACCGGGTCCACCCGGCCCGCCGGGTGCATGCCCTGGTCCCCCAGGTTCTCCCGGCCCGCCGGGTCCATGCCCTGGTCCACCAGGTCCACCGGGCCCGCCAGGTCCAGGACCACCAGGTCCACCGGGCCCACCCGGTCCGCCAGGCCCCTGATGTCCACCCGGCCCACCGGGTCCACCGGGTCCACCCGGTCCACCGGGTCCACCCGGTCCAGGACCACCAGGTCCACCGGGTCCACCCGGTCCGCCAGGCCCCTGATGTCCACCCGGCCCACCGGGCC
>Ga0210386_10002711_pt1 | contig 15080 bp, 14 predicted proteins | sample IncBWH32OmetaG_FD_160091 | JGI IMG/M metagenome (GOLD analysis project Ga0210386, IMG submission 160091) | Forest soil microbial communities from Barre Woods Harvard Forest LTER site, Petersham, Massachusetts, United States - Inc-BW-H-32-O ... | reverse complement strand
CCGAATAGTGATCGCGTCTCTTGACATTCGGGCTGGACGCGGCTAGCGTGCGGCCCGTCAGGTTAGATAAAGGCGGAAACTGGGCACACTCGCCGACGAACATTTAGGCAAAAGAAGATCTCAGCACGAGTCGTTGATGACTCGGAACGGATGCGGGCATCGTGCTGATTGTTGTTTCAACACGCGTCAAGGGAGACAACGTTGGAGGCGGTAAGTAGTCAGGTGGAGCAGAAGCTCGCTACGCCAGCGGACTTCGACGCGGCACTCTCCACCGGCTCGCCTCGCCCACGGGGCTTGGGGCGACGCGGAGGCGGGCCTGCGCCGATACTCGAGACGCGGGGGCCTGCGGCGAGCCTACTGCGCGACGCGCTTTTTCGCAGACTCCTGTTCACGGGGGATGTGCTCGCGATTCTGGGTGCTTTCGCGCTCGCGATCGAGCTCACGGGCGGACAGCTGCATCTGCTGCGCATCTGCCTTGCGGCTCTGCCACTGGTGGTGCTCGGCGCGAAGCTGTTCGGCTTGTACGACCGCGACGAGGCCGTCATCCGCAAGACCACGCTCGACGAGGCGCCCAAGCTGTTTCAGCTCGCCACGCTGTGTGCGCTCGTTGCATGGTTGGCCGGCAAGCAGCTCGGCTACGGCACGCTCACGCGCGACGATGTTCTCTTTCTGTGGGTTGCCCTCGCCGCCCTGTTGCTGGTGGCGCGCTGCTGTGCGCGTGCGGTAGCCCTGAGGGTGGCGCCGGTCGAGCGCTGTCTGTTCATCGGCAGCGCCGCTTCCGAAGCGACGATTCGCTCGCGCATGTCCAACCACGGCGGCGTGCGGGCCGAGGTCGTGGCTCACGTCGACCTGCACGAGATAGCTCCATGGTCGACCGACGCGTTCTCTCACGAAAAGCTCGAGGAGATAAGCGAGCTCGCCCGGGGACTCGACGTTCACCGTGCGATCGTCGCGCCTTCGAGTGGCGAAGCGGGTGAGATGCTCGATCTCGTGAGAACCCTGAAAGCCGTGGGGATCCGTGTCAGCGTGGTCCCGATGCTGTTGCAGGTCATCGGCTCATCGGTCGAGTTCGACGACCTGCACGGGGTCACGTTGATGGGGGTGCGTCGCTTCGATCTCACGCGCTCCTCGGAACTGGTCAAGCGCGCCTTCGACCTCGTAGGTGCGTCTCTGGGCCTGTTGGCGATCTCGCCGCTGATGATCGCGATCGCGATCGCGATCAAGCTGGACAGCAAAGGGCCGGTGTTCTTCCGTCAGCAGCGCGTCGGACGCGACGAGCATCGCTTCGGCCTGTTCAAGTTCCGCACGATGGTGCCCGACGCGGAGGCGCTCAAGCATACGCTCGCCGATCGCAACGAGGCCCAGGAGGGACTGTTCAAGATCGCCGAGGACCCGCGCGTGACGCGTGTCGGAGGGTTTCTGCGCAAGACCGCCCTGGACGAGCTGCCGCAGCTGTTCAACGTGCTACGCGGCGAGATGAGCCTGGTCGGACCGCGCCCGCTGATCGACGACGAGGATCGGCGTATCGAGGGCTGGTCCCGCCGGCGTCTGGCGCTTCATCCGGGCATGACCGGCCATTGGCAGATTCTCGGGCCGGCCAGGGTCTCCTTGCGGGAGATGGTCGCTATCGACTACCTGTACGTCGCCAACTGGTCGCTATGGACGGACGTAAAGATTCTCTTGCGCACGGTCCCCCACGTGCTCTGCCGTCGCGGGCTTTGAGCTCGATGCCACAGGCGTCGCCCGCAGCACCTCTGCCATCGCCCGGTCGAACGATGCGCGCCTGGTAGCAAGCAAGCTGGGAGAGCGCTCCCGTCTTGCCGCTGAGCGTACGGGGCGGCCGGCGAGCCGTGCCACGAGCGCTGTCAGCGTGACGAGCCAGACGACCGATATCAGGGGGACGATCATGGGCTTTGGGCTCTATTCGCGTGCATTTCGTCGATTCCTGGAGACCTATCCATCTGATCGGACGCTTGCGCTTCCTATTTGATACCCGACCGTCCGGACTGAACCAATGTCCAAAGCTGGTCGGACATAAGTCCAAGTTGTGCGTATCGCCTCATATTCCTTTACCCGCAGCCGAGCTCTTCAATCAATCCAGGACTCAGTCCTGAATGACGCCGAACTCCTGCGTGTAGGTCGCGCCGGGTTGCCCGCCGGCGAGCGATGGCGGCGCTGCGGGCTCGACGCCGAGCCCGGTGTCCCGATATCCGCTTGTGAGGATGTTCGCGAGATGCTCTGGCGAGGCGATCCAGGCAGCCACGATCGAGCTGGGCGTCGCCAGGTAGCCGGTGCCCCAGGCGATGTTCTCCCCGATCGTGTAGCCCACCTGCGAATTGGGGATGTAGCCACTCGCCAGCACTCGTTCCAGCTGTGTTTCGCCGGTTGGCGTGGTGTGGGAGAAGTAGTCTTTGCTCAACATGTCCGCGCTGTGCTGCTGAGCTACCTGTGCAAGCTGTGCGCTGATAGCCAGCGGCAGCTCGTTGTTGCGAGCGCGCTCCTGGTTTATGAGGCACAGCGTGGCTTCCTGGACCTCTTCGAGATCGCCGGGTTCGGGGGTCAGGTCGGTGTTCTGGCAGGGCGTGGCCAGCACGCCTGCGATCGCGGCGCTCGTCGGCGGCAGGCTGACCGTCACGACCTGTGCTGCTTTTCGATCCGCGCGAGCGCCGTGGCCTGGGCCTCCGGCGCCGACGGGAGTGCTCTGGCGAGGCGGCGATTCGCTCGTGTGCGAGTGGCTGCTGGTCTCGGCGCCCGGCCCGCGATGCGTGCGCTTGTCGTGACGAGTGCTGCTCGGCGTCGGGCAACCGTGTGGCCGTGCGTGCCGGCCGCGTCCGTGGGAGGCATGGCAGCCGCGGCTGTGCTTGGAGCGAGGTCGTGCTGCTCGCGTACGCGCTGCGCTCGCCATGGCTCCTGTTGCCCGGCTGCTCGTGCTCGAGGCCGATGCAGCGAATGCGACGGTGGCGGTGAGCCAGCAGCCAGCGCTGAGAAGCATCGCCATGAGAAGTGTTCGTCGAGCGCTCACCCTTGCGCTATCGGCAGTCGAACACGCCTAAATGAGCGGCGCGAAACGGCCTGGACGAGCAGAAGCAGTATGCCGCGAGCCGTGCGCGGCTTTATGCTGGGAAAGATGGCGGAGGACCGCGCATGAGATTCGGGGGCCTACTCGTGGCGCTAATCCTGGTCGTTGGTCTGGGCGGCGCTGTCATCGCCTTGCACAGCCGCGAACAGAACACGCAGTTCGTCTCCCAGCAGCAGGCGCTCGCGCCGGTCCGGGCCGGCGAGCTCGAGCGGCTGATCCTCACCACGAGCGATCCGCGTCCTGGATATGACCATCCGCCCGCTCGCGCGCGCCTGGCGCGCTGTGTCTCGTTTGCGCCGCGGGCTGCTCTAGGCAACCCGTGGAGCTGTGTCGTGCGCTACGCGCATCCTCCAGATGTGCGCTACCGCGTGACGGTTCGTGCCGAGGGTTCGATCTACGGATCCGGACAGCCTGAGGGCGCTCCTTTGCGCGGCGTGCTGACCGTCAGGGGATGCTGCGTGGTACCTGGCCAGTGAGAGCCGAGGCGGATCTCAGCCGAGCTCTGTGCGCAGCTTGCCCAGAGCGCGATATATGCGGCCCTCGACGGCGCTCTCGCCCTCTCCGAGGACATTCGCGACGTCGCGCAGCTTGAGGTCCGCGCCGAAGCGCAGAGCGAGCGCCTCGCGCTCGTCCTCGTTCAGCCGGCTCAGTGCCCTGTGCAGCTCGTCACGGCGCTCCACGGCGCTCAGCGCTGGATCGGCTTGCTCTTGGCTCGTGCCTGCGCCGACGTGTTGCAGAGCGCGCTCTTCGTGGGTGCGTCGGCGTGCCTGGTCGCGCAGTAGATTCAGCGCGATCGTGTAGAGCCAGCGTCGCTCGCTTCCCTTCCTCGGATCGAAGCGCTGGCGCGAGCGCAACACACGCTCGAAGGTCTCCGACAGCAGGTCCTCGGCCAGCGCGCGATTGCCCGTGTGATAGACGAGGAAGGAATAGAGCCGCTCGGAGTGCTCCTCGAACAGTCGCTCAAAAGTGTCGGTCCGCATGCGCAGTGACATTCTTGCTGGTCCGGCGGAGCCGAGACGAGTGGATGCTCTGGAGGGTGTCATTTCGTGAGCCATCGGCTTCCTTCCTTGTGCGATGTGCCGGCGATGAGACTGGGTCTGGATGGGCACAAGGGCTCCGGAGAAATATCTCCGGAGCCCTTGTGCGCCCTTGCGGTGGAGCGCTTCTCCTACCGCCGTGCCTGGTGTTCTGCTCGGTTGGCCCCTAGCAGAGTTTGTAGACGTGAGTCTGTGTAACGGTTTTGCCGCTGCTCGTGACCGCGGTGATCGTGACGGTGGCCGAGCAAGGCAGGTTGGCGATGCTGACGTTCGCCTTGGCCGCTTTGCCCTTGAGTATGGACACGACTTTGCCGTTGACCTTCAGCGTGACCTTCCTGAGCTTCGTCTTTTTCGAGACGTCGATGTGGATATTCACGCGCTTGTTGCTGGTCGTGGCCTTCTTGGTAGTGCTGGTGCCGAGCACGCCGTTGTTGGTCGGCGAGGTGACCGTGACTGTCGAGCCGTTGTAAGAGTTGGTGATGTTGTTCGTGACGTTGTTCGTCGTGTTGTTGGTTTCGTTGATCGTGTTTTTGTTGAAGCTGTTTTCGTTGCAGGCGTAGTTTTCGGCGTTGCTGCCGTTTTCGTTGCCGATGTTGCCGTTGCCGTTGCTGATGTTGCATTCCCCGCCGTACTGGGCGTTGGCTGCATTGCCGCTCGTGCCTTTGCCGTCGCTGCCGCCGCTCCAAGCGAAGACGCTGCCCGTGCCGGCGGCCAGCAGGCCAACCGTCAAGCTCGCCACTGCCAGGCGGCGGGCGCCTGCGCGGCCGCGCCTCGTGCCGGCGGACTTCGCGCGAGCCATCGCCGTCGTCTTGATCCGGTCCAGATCCAGCGGGCTCGCCGTGGGACGCTCGTCGCGCAAGCGCTGAGCGACGCCCTCCAATTCATCCTTGTGTGCGTCGTGCTTGCGCGGCATATCGGTCTCCTGGCCTCCTGGGTGGACTTGCGAGAAAAGGTTTCTCTGACGGCCTATACGAATGGGCGCAGAGTTTTCCGACAGCTCCCACAAAAAGATCGCGGGCGAGTCAGCGTGGCTCGCGAGCGCTCGTCGCCGGATCCAGGCGTGCGCGGCTGACGCGCGACGACACGCGGCATAGCGCACACGGTCCGTGGCCGGGCCGCAGGCCGGCCCTACAGGTTCGTGATCGTGAACTTGCCGGAGGTCAGCGCTTCGATGCGCAGCCGCGGAGCGGCGCGTTCCCATGCGCGCGGATCATTGGAGCGCAGCTTGTTCTGGGCGTTGCGCAGCCCGGCCTCGCGAGGGTTGAGGGCGATCGCACGGCGGATCGCCGCGTGGGGATCGGCGCCCGCGGCGGCGCGGGCGACCGCGAGCCAGTACTGCTCTTCCCAACTCTGCGGTTCGAGGCTCGCCGCCTGGCTCATCGCCGGGACCGCCGCCTGGGCGAACCCCAGCTGCAGATCGCAAACGCCGATGATCGCATAGGCCTGCGCGCGCTTGGCCGACAGCGACAGCGAGGAGATGGCCTCGTTCTTGGCGCTGGTGCATTCGCCGCGCTCGAGCTCTGCCCCGGCGCGTTGCAGACGGGCATAGGAGGTGCCCACGAGCAGCGGCCCGGCGGCGAGCACCAGCCATCCGAGCGCGACGAGCGTGCGGTCGACCGGCAGGCCCGAAAGGCCGACCTTGCCATTGCGTGGGCGCGCGAGCGCAAAGCCCGCGAGCATGAACACGCCGATCGTGACCGCGGGCATCTGCCAGTCCCAGTCGAAGCCCTGATGGACCGCCCACGCCAGGCACACGGCGAAGAGCGCGGCGTACAGAGCGCGGTCGGGCCCGCGGATGCGCGAGGCCAGGCCGGCGAGCATGCCGAGTACGACGATCAGAACCAACACGAAACCGACGATGCCGAGCTCGGCCAGGCTCTGCAGGTAGAGCGAGTGGGCATCGACCACATAGCCCGACTCGCTGCGGTAGCGGGGGAAGTACTGCTGGTAGGTGCCGGCGCCGGTACCGCGCAGCTCCTGCGTGTCGTAGATGTCGAGCGCGGCCCGCCACAGCGGGAAGCGACCGTCGTTGGCCGGATCGGTGAGCCGGTCGCGCGTCTGCACGAGATGGCCTTCCTGCGTGCCGTGGACGAACTTGTCGTACTCGCGCCGGGCAAAGCCGCCCGCTCCAGCCGCGAGCGCGATCGCGAGGATGACTACGGCGGCGCTCACGCCCAGGCCGATGCGAACGGCCTGCCGAGGAGGGGTGCGCACGATCGGCAGCGTCGCGATCCTGGCGTCGGCGAGCAGCAGCACAGCGCGCAGCAGCCCGGCGCCGAGCATGCAGGCGGCCACGACCAGGGCCACGTGGTGGCCCTGTGAGACGGCGGCCGCGTCGGTTGGGTGCCTGGTGGCAAGTTCGGTGGCATCCCAGGCCGAGCGCACCGCGATCGCGACCGGGACCACGATCGCAAGCAGCGCGCTTGGCAGCGTGCTGAAGCGGGTCAGCAGGCAGTAGGCGAGCAGGCCGATGACGCTCACGCCCAGCGCACCTCGCGAAAAGGTCAGGAGCAGCGCGGCCGCGACTGCGGGCAGCAGCGCGGCGGCGATCACGCGCACGGCGCCGGGTTCGTCGCGATCGGCGCTGAGGTGGAAGCCGAGAATCAGCACGATCGCGGCGATCATGCCCTCCGCGTTCCAGTAGGTCAGCGGGTAGTTGAGTCGATCGTCGTAGAAGCTGCTCGCCGTCGGCCAGAGGTGCGGCAGGACGCGCGAGAGCAGACCGATCAGGCAGACCGCGGCGAGCGCGGCCACGACGGCACGCAACAGCCAGTTGGCGTGGGCGCGGGTGTAGCGAATCGAGCCGAACAAGACGAAGGCAAGCACGTAGAGCAAGGTGAGGGCGAAGCTGTCGAGGCTGTTCGCTGTGGCCTGCGACCACAGCGACGAGAGCAGCTGGAAGCCGGCATAGAGGGCGAGGGCGACGAGCGGGATCGCAAGCGCGCGGTCGAACCCCTCGAAGGGGCGCTCGGCGAGCGTCGTGCGCAACAAAAGGGCCGCGGCAAAGACAACGGCGACGAGTCCCGGCGCGCCGGGAAAGTAGCCGCCGGCATTGAAGGACAGGTAGAGCAGGGCCGCGGGCGCGAGTCCGATCAGCGCGATCAAACCGATCCGCTCGAGCGACGAGCGCGTGACGACGCCACTCAGGGGCGCATCCTGCGCCGTGGCCGTGCTTTGGGATGCTCCCACCGACACGCGCGGAGGTTAGCGGCAAGGAGCGCGCGGGGGGCTGCCAAGTCTTTAGACGCTCCACCTCGGCTTGTGCCGCGATGGCCCTCAACGGCGTTCGGGCACCGAAAGCGTCTCGCGGTCACGCAGTTCCAAGGCGCACCACGGGCTCCGGCGGGAATATCGTCGACTGGCTCAACCAGGTCGTAGGGATGATCTTGCGGAGCGTGGCCATCGGTTGGATCCATGCACGCATGGACGGCATTACTTATCCATTACATAGGGCTGACGTCAGCCGGCGCTACTACGTCTTTGAAGGTAACGAGCTGGACTGCGAGGACGACGAAGCAATGACCTGCGTACGGGTAAAGCAGGGCCAGGCAACCTGGAAAGCGTTTTCAATTCGATCAGATGCCCAGGACCCCGCTGATCTTGTCGACGCGTCCGCGCCGGAGCCACTAGTAAACAAATCTCTACCGATCAGTCAGGCTAAGAATCCCAGTATTCTAAAGCCCCCGTGCAATCTGTCTCATTGATCATCCGCTGCTTCAACGAGGAGGCCCACGTTGGACGCCTGCTCTCTGGTGCCATCAGGCAGACCCGTCCGCCCGATGAGATCGTGGTTGTCGACAGCGGCTCGACCGATGGAACTCTCTCCATCGCTTCTACATTCGATGTTCGGATTGTGTCGATCGCTCCAGAGCTGTTCTCCTTTGGACACGCGCTGAACGTCGGCGTTGCAGCATCGACTGCTGAGATCGCGATCTTTGCGAGTGCCCACGTCTATCCGATGTACGACACCTGGATCGAGCAGTTGACCGCGCCCTTCGACGATGAGCGTGTAGCTCTCACGTACGGGCGCCAGCAGACACCTCCGGGCGGCCGATTCTCTGAGCAGCGTCTCCTCTCTCAGTGGTTCCCGGCGCATTCCACTCGTCGCCAACGTCACCCCTTCTGTAACAACGCCAACGCCGCGATTCGTCGCTCAGCTTGGGAGGAGCGGCCGTATGACGAGCAACTGACGGGGCTCGAGGATCTGGACTGGGCCAAGCACGCCATGGACGCCGGGCACTCGATTGCCTACGTCGCTGAGGCGCCGGTAGTCCACGTCCACGAGGAGTCCTTCAAGCAGGTCGTCAACCGCTACCGACGCGAGGCGATCGCCCACAAGGACATCTACAACGACCAGGAGATGGGTATGGCGACCGCCACACGGCTCGCGGCCATCAACATCCTGGGCGATTATCGAGAGGCGCTGCAAGATAGACGCTTTCAGGAAAATGCTGTGGACATCCCGCGTTTTCGCCTCGCGCAGTTCATAGGCACATATCGAGGTTTCTCACAGTCAGGGCCGGTGACAGATGTCCTAAAGCGACGGTTTTACTATCCCTCGGCCAACGGGAACATCGCGAGCGACCATCAGAATGGTGATATCGGCAGGCCGATCGACTACGACGAGCCTTCGACGCCGCAGTGACTGTGGAGTGGCACGACATCTCGGTCGCGCTTGACGGCCATCTACCAACTTGGCCGGGCAGTCCAGGCGTGCTCACAAAGTTGCGTACGTCGATTGCCGGGGGCGACGTGGCAAACGTGACGCAGTTGAGTATCGACGTTCACACGGGCACGCATGTTGACGCGCCTCGCCATTTCATCGATCACGGAGAGACCGTGGAGGGGGTGGGTCTTGACCCGTTCATCGGCCCGGCCGTCGTGCTCGACACAGGCTCGGTCAAGAAGATCACCGCCGCGGTGCTCGAGGGGGCGATGGTTCCTGATGGCACAGAGCGTCTCCTGCTGCGGACCGCCAATAGTTCGCAGCAGGACATGTACCGAACGCCGTTCGACAAGGACTATGCCGCCCTTACGCTCGACGGCGCCGAATGGCTTGCCACAAAGCGCCTGCGTCTGGTGGGCATCGACTATCTCTCGATCCAGCGCTACTCGGAGCCCCCCGATGTCCATCGAGCTCTGCTGGGCGCCGGGATACCGATCCTCGAGGGACTCCGTCTTGCTGAGGTCACTCCAGGCGCGTACGAGCTAATCTGCCTGCCCATACGTCTGGTCAATGCAGAGGGAGCACCAGCCAGAGCCATCCTCTTGCCCCCAGTCCAATGAGCCTTCAATGACACGCATCGTCGCTTTGGTCCCCATGCGCCACGACAGTGAGCGAGTCAAGGGCAAGAACTACCGTCCGCTCGGGCGGCGCCCGCTCTATCACCACATCGTCTCCTCGCTGCTCGCGTGTCCGCAGATCGACGAGGTCGTCATCGACACGGACTCGCCGCTGATCGCCGGGGAAGCCGAGTCCGTCTTCCCCGAGGTGCGCGTCTTGCCGCGACCCGAGCACCTGCTCGGCGGTGATGTCCCGATGAACGACGTACTACTGAACGACATCGAGCAGGTCGAGGCTGATCTCTACGTGCAGACCCACAGCACGAACCCCCTATTGCGGGCGGAGACTATCCAAGCCGCCCTCGACGCCTTCATAGACGCCCGGGATCGCCACGACTCGCTGTTCACGGTCACGCCACTGCACACGCGTTTGTGGACGCCCGACGGCATCGCGATCAACCACGATCCCGAGGTTCTGTTGCGAACCCAGGATCTGCCGCCGGTGATGGAGGAGAACTCGTGCCTGTATGTCTTCGATGCGGCAACGCTGCGAGGACGTGGCAACCGCATCGGCGAGCGGCCGCTGCTCTATCCCCTCGATCCCCACGAGGCGTGTGATATCGATGACGAGCTCGACTGGCTGCTCGTCGAGACGCTCTATGCCCAACGGGAGGCAAGCCGATGAGCGGCGAGCGAGTCCTCATCACCTGCCGTCAGATGCAGAACTGCATCGACGAGTTCCTGCCAAGGCTCAACGAGCACGAGCTGGAGCTGGTGCTGCCCGAGGTCGTCCAGCAGCCGAGCGAAGATGATCTAATCGAGATCATCGGCGACTTCGACGGCATGATCGCCGGCGATGATCCACTGTCGGCGCGAGTGCTGGATTACGCCAAACGCATGCGCATCATCGCGAAGTGGGGTGTCGGTATAGACGGGATCGACCTCGATGCAGCGCGTGTGCTGGGGATACCAGTCGTGAACACGCCCGGAGTGTTCGGTGGAGAGGTCGCCGACCTCGCCCTCGGCTATGTGATCATGCTCGCTCGTCAGCTCCATCGAATCGACGCGTCCGTCAAGGCTGGAGGATGGTTCAAGCACGAGGGCCGGTCGCTCGCCGGCAAGGTGCTGGGCGTCGCCGGCTTCGGGAGCATCGGCCAGGCCGTCGGCACCCGCGGGCAGGGCTTTGGGATGCGCGTCGTCGCCCACGATGTTGCCGACGCGGCTAGCGCCACGGCCGCAAATATGGGTGTCGAGATGCTTGACCGCAACGAGCTCTTCCAACAGAGCGACTTCCTTGTGCTGTGTAGCCCACTTACGCCTGAGACCCGGCACATGGTCAATCAGTGCACGCTCGACCTGATGCAGCCAGGGAGCTATCTCGTCAACGTCGGCCGAGGGCCGCTTGTCGACGAGATAGCTCTCATACAAGCACTCGACTCTGGCCAGGTGGCTGCCGCTGGGCTCGACGTATTCGAGGAGGAGCCACTTCCGGCCACAAGTGGGCTTCGGCGCTTCGATCAATGTGTTTTCGGTTCCCACAACGCATCAAATACGCGAGAGGGAGTCTTGAGGACAAGTGCCAGAGCGGTCGAGAACTTGATAAACGGTCTAGGCTACGCATGACGCGGGTCGTCGTGGTCACTGGCGCCGCCGGTGGCATAGGCGCTGCCACATGCGATCTGCTGGAGAACTACGGGTGGGACGTGATCGCCGTTGACCGCCTGCCGGTCGAGCGGCCGGGCGCCTTACAAGTGGATATTGCTGACGCAGACGCCGTGACAGCCGCATTGTCCGCTTTGCCCCGTGTTGATGCGCTCGTCAACAATGCGGCGCTCCAACTCTATAAGTCGCTGCTTGACACCACCGTCGAGGAGTGGGATGCCGTCGCCGCGGTCAACATTCGGGGGGCGTTCGTCTGCCTCAAGGCGGTGCACAAGCAGCTTGCCGCTGTCAAGGGCTCGGTGGTGAATGTAGGCTCCGTGCACGCGAACGCAACATCGCATTCGATCGCCGCCTACGCCGCGACAAAGGGAGGTCTCTCCGCGTTTACACGTGCCGCCGCTCTAGAGATGGCGCCGCTTGGCGTCCGGGTCAACACGGTGCTTCCAGGAGCGACCGACACGCCGGCCTTGCGAGCTGGGTTCTCGCGCAAAGTGGACTCTGAGCAGACGCTCGTCGACCGGACTCCGCTCAAGCGCATCGGTCATCCTCGCGATGTTGCCCAAGCCATCGCGTTCCTCATCGACCAAGAGCGCTCGGCATTTATTACCGGCCAAGACCTTGCCGTAGATGGAGGGGCGCTGGCACGCCTCAGCACTGAGTAGCCCTCACTCTGAAGCGCGAAGAGATACCTAGTCTATTCGGTGCGCGCCGATAACTCCGAAGGCGGCATCTGGAGCCGCGCCCTCCAATAGGCATGAAAGCCAGATCCCGAAATCGCTGGAATGGCAAAGATCACAGCTATCGGCCAACAAATTGACGAGACCAGGCGAGACTGCGGAACGACCGGAATACTCCAACATCATTCCCCACGCTGCATTTCCCGCACTACAACTGCCCACCGTTCCCTCCACTCTTCCACAAATGGTCTGCGCGCAGGAGCTGAGCTCGCCACGGCCTGCGCTGTCCCAAGCGCCTGGATATCCGCCTCAGGCAGCTCTACGAAGTGACGATCCAGGCCATCTGGCAGCCGCATGCCCCTGACAAGGATCGCTCGATTGGTGGCCAGGCAGTTCCAGAGCTTGGCGGGCACGAGTGTAGCCTCGCGACTGGATGCGTATGGCAGGATGAGCGCGGACGAGGCATCGATCGCTGCGGGCAGCTGCGCCGCCGGCATGGTCCCTGAGCATTCGACTCCGGCGGCGTTAAGTCGGCGGGCGGCACTGTTCTCCACCACGGGACCGATGACGCCCACCGTCTGACCTGTCTCGGCGAGCATGCAAAGCAGGTCAACGTCGATCTCGTCCTTGCGCACCGCTCCGAAGTACACGATGGGGCCACCGGGCACAGGCGGTGCCCAGACATGCTGTGTAAAGGGCTCGTCGGCGGCCGGCGGGACGACGACGCATTCCACGCAGCGTTCCGCGTTCCGCTGCGCTACCCCCGAACTGTCCGTGATTCGCACCCAGCCGCGACCGCGCATTGCGAGCTCGGCCATGGCGTGGCGCTTCGGCGGGTACCAGGATGCCGGGGCGTTCTCCCAGTCGACCACCTCGTCGTAAACCAGCTTGTCGGCCACTCCATTGGCGAAGTCCACCATCGCGGGGTCGGGCAGGTACACGATGCATGCGTCATAGCGTGCGTGCAGCGCGCCGCGGAGGTATCGTAGCTTTGCGCGCTCGCCGAGAACGCTGAGGATCGGGGGCGGCTGGATGAGAGAAATCCGCTCATGGCGCGGGTTGTCTATTGTTGATCGCTCGTGGCCGCGAAGCCGCGTCATCAAGGCGCCGGCGAGGTGGCGCGGTCCGCGTAGCGGCGGGTCAACGAAGTCGACACTCCAGCCGTCCTGGGCTGCGGCGGTTGCCAAAGCGTGGTGGCGCTGCCAGAGGAAGCCCCACCGAACCGAGCTGAGCACGAGCAGTCTTTTCACAAGTTCCTCTTCTGTCGCTCGAGCATCAGGTACATCAGTGCGTAGCCGATGAAATTTGCGATTAGTCCTGACCATATTCCGATGCTGTGCACCAGCGCAAAGTTGATGATCAGGTTCGCCACGGCTCCGGCCACGCTAGCGATCGCCAGCGCTCGTGTACGACCCATCGACATGCTGAAGAGGTTTGCGGCTGGCAGATAGTAGGCAATTGAGGTAAAGCTGAAGCATATCCCCAGCGCGATAAAGAATGTCGACACGAAGTGCAGGCCGGAGAGGACGGCGCTGGCGAGTGCGACCGGCAGCGAGGAGACGGCCACGATCCGAAGCAGCAGCCTGCGCTCGGCGCGCTCCACGTCATCGCGACCTACATCGCGGTCCAATACGTAGTGGTGCAGGCGCGAGCGATTGACTTCCGAGAGCATGATGTTGACGATGTTCGCGACCTGATACGCGGACACATACATCGCGAGCTGGGCGGCGGGCACTCGCCCTGCGAAGACCCAGCGGTCCCCGTTCCCGAGGATCTGCTGGGCGACGGAGTTTGGGAGCAGTGGAAGGCCGTAGCCGAGGCCGTCACGTGTTCGGTAGTCGAGACCGCCGTGGCGGCGAGGCGGTGAGACCATGAGACTCACGAGGACGATCAGAAGCCCGGACAGCGCGTCTCCGAGCGCCCAGGTGGCCGGCCCCGAAATCCCAAGGTGATGGCCCACCAGCCTTGTGACGACAGCTGTGACCCCGAAGACCGCGTAGCAGCTCACGTAGCGGGGCCCGCTACGTACGGTGCGGATCTGCGCGATCGACGTCGCCTGTGCAAGCGAGAGGAGCGCTCCGCCACCGGCCGACATAGCGGCGCAGTAGAAGGGCAAATGAAAAGCTAGTGCCACTCCCACCGCGATAGGTGTGCCGAGCAGCAGCGTTGCCGCAATGACGACGGCCTGAACCTTGATTGTGGAGCGGACGCCGAGACGGGTCTCCAACTTCTGCAACAGCGAGCGCAGTACGTATTGGTCCTGGCCGACGAGCACCATTGCGTTGACGAGCGGCGCGATCGGCATCAGCGGGACGATCTCTGCAAACTGCACGTTGCCGACATAGCGGACGAAGTAGAGCGTCGACAGCAGCGTTCCCGAGCGCTGCGCGGCGCTTGCTACGAGGACCGAGGCGGTCCATCCTTGTGAGGTCTGGAGCCTACGAAGTGGCACTGATGACGAGCTCGGCCATTCGACGCTCGCACAGCACGTCGCTCACGTTGAGGAAGTGGTCGAGCAGCCAATCGTGGCCTCTCTGGACTCCGGTGCCTGGCCCTGGCGGCGACGCGTGTTCGGCGAGCCAGGCTGACAGCTTGCTCTCCGTCGCGAGTTCCGGCACCGAGGTGTCAAACGCGAGATCCTTCCAGCAGCGCTCACGGTGAGGATTGAAGTAAGTCACCGGCGTGCCGAGCGCCGCGGCGTCGAACAGCGCTGTGCTGGAGCGAGTGACGAAGCAGGCGGCCCGCTCGAGTTCGAAAGCGAGCGGAAAGGCGCACGTTGCGTACCCTGCAGGCGGGGTTACGGCCGGGTGGACGCTGACCGCAAGCTCCACCGCCGCTGTCTCACATGCTCTGCGTATCGACGCCAGCCAGCCCGCGGCGGCATACTCGCGCGTTCCGTAGCTGAAGTTGTAGTTGGCGACGACGTAGCGTTCACGGGCGGGCTCCTTGAGATCAGTCTCGGCGAGTGCGATGAGGTCCTCCAGGCGGCACGAGCCGACCGTCACTCCCCGCTCCCCGACGTGCGCCTTGTCATAGGGACCCTGGCACATGACGTGGTCTGCGTTGCGATAGGGAAGGGTGCGCCGCAGCGTATCGCGGTTCTCGAAGTCCTGGCCACCCTCGACCTTCGCGAACGTTACGATCGACCTTGCGCGGGCCTCGTGGACCAACTCTGCGTGTATACCCCAGTCGTTCATCAAGACGATCGCGCGCGGATCCGCTTGACGCAGTGTCGCCATGACGTCGCCGAGCACATGGTAGTCGGATGCCCAGCGCGACATCTCGTTGATTAGGCCCTGGCCTGGCGCGGCGAGGCAGACGAAGGACCAGGGCACTGCGGCT